>Ga0315904_10002941_pt1 | contig 25718 bp, 44 predicted proteins | sample LakEriMetagenome_6_FD_203529 | JGI IMG/M metagenome (GOLD analysis project Ga0315904, IMG submission 203529) | Freshwater fungal communities from buoy surface, Lake Erie, Ohio, United States - Buoy 12 MA120 | ecosystem: Environmental > Aquatic > Freshwater > Lake | place: USA: Lake Erie, Ohio... | reverse complement strand
TCTATATCTTCTTATTGGATTACACCTATGCAACCAATGTTTATAATAGTAAATGCTTCAACGTCATATTTTCTATTCTCTCTAAATAGATGGAGAATTCCTGCAGTAATGCTATTGCTTTTGACTGCATTCTCTTTTAATACTAATGAAAGTCTTCATAATATATTTGCTATATCCTTCTTTTTGTTTAATTTTTATCCACTTTTGTTAAACAAAAAAATAAACTGGGCGATAGTACCCTATTCTGCTTCTATATTATTTTTATTCCATAGCATATTATATGCTGAAATATTTGCAATAACTATTCTTTGTTTGTTTCATTTACATGAATTATTAAGATATAATAGAATACAGAAACAAAGAAAATTAAGATCTTACACGGCTTAGGACCGTGATGTTACGCAAGTATCATCGAGAGTCAGGAGAATCGCAACCATCCTGGCTCTCTTTTTTTGTCATTCCTTTTTTTCGCTAGCGTATTTAACCCCCATGATAGTACCAACTATAGAGAATGCGTTGGTTAGGAGTATTCCGAACATATTACTCCAGGTGGACCCTATTATTTGTGTGTCTTTTCCTGTCATCATAGCTATTGCATACATAATTGTAGTAATAACTCCAACACTTATAATAACAAGCAAAGCAACTTTAACTATAGTGCCTATAAGTTCGGTTTGTGATCTTTTTTGTATAATATCCAAATCGTTTAGTGCAATGTCTTTTGCTTCTAAAGCTTCGTTTTTTGCTATTTCAGCTTCCTCTAATGCGATTTTAAGCTCTTCGTTTATTCTTATATTCTCTTCTTCGGAAGCTTGAAGCTCACGATTTCTTTCCTGTACCTGTTTAGTTATTTCAAGTCTTTTCTTTCTTCCCTCCTTATCCTTTTCTATTGATCCAGTTAGATAATTTTTAAATTCATTATCTCCTTCCTCTGGTTCAATAAGCTTCAGTATATTACCTTCTAAGCTTACTCTTTTTGTTTTGTGTATTTCAAGTAAGCAATCTCTGACTTCTTTACTTACTTTCATTACTTATAAATCTTAAATGGATTGGTTCTGTTCTTATATCCAGGAAAATCATTTTTGAAATCCTCTAATCTCGGTTCAATATCATCAGATTTTATAATCCAAAATTGAGCCCCAGCTTTAACTGCTTTAGCTTGTTCCTCTGGTTCATTAGATGAAGATATTATCCCAATAACAACATTATTACCATACTCAAAATTGATCTTACGAATTAATTCAATACCATCATAAGAAGATCCAATTATGTTCAAGTCTACGAATACACATTCAGGTTTTCCCTCTGGATCTTTTTGCCACCCAGAAAAAAGTTTAGCAGCTTCATCTGAGCTATCAAGGCTTTCTAAAGAAAGAGAAATGTCAAGAAGGCTACAAGCATCCTCAAATACAAGATGAAATAAACTTTCGTCATCTACCAATAAAATTGAATCAATCATTTTTTAAATTTATTTTTATTTGACTTCCCACATGAGGAAGTTTATCACAAGAAACACTGAACCCATGTTCTTCTAATATTGCTATACATATATTTAATCCTAATCCCGTTCCTGCCTCTTTCTGACCTTCCTTACGGGTATATGGCTGAGAAAGTAACTTAAACTCTTCAGAGCTTAATCCTCTTCCGTTATCTTCAACATATAATGTATCATCTATTCTATAGATCTTTACTATTTTATTATCACTATCATTATATTTTAGCCCATTTCTAATTAGATTATCTAATGCTGTACAAAATAGAGCTTCGTTTACACTTAAAGTACCAATATCTGATAGATCTACCTGAGGTCTATATGCAGTTGCTGATAGGTAATCATCTAAAATATATTTTAAGTCACATTCAGTTCTATTAAGGACCACGTCTTTTTTTACAAGATTTGTAAATTCGTATACACCTTTATAAACTTTTTGTGTATGTCTAAGACCCTCTTTAATCATTTTAATAGGAGCTTCAACTTTAAGTTCTTTTATTTGATCCTCTGATAATCTTCTATCCAAAGAGCTTAATCCTCTAGGCATATATGTGTTAATACCACTGTGCATGTCATGTCTAAGTATTTTAGCAGCATGCTCAAGATATGTATTTTTCTTTTCTAACTCTTTCTGCTGGTTAAAACTTTCAGTAATATCAGTAGCGATTTTCATTACTCTATATGTTTTTCCGTCATTTCCTATGATAGGATTATAAGTTGCTTGTAGATAAATTAGCTTTCCGCTTTTTTTCTTTCTAGTAATCTCTCCTCTAAAGAATTTTCCATCTCTTAAAGATTCCCAAAAATCTAAATAGGCTTTACTATTTTTTTCTGAATCCTCTATAAATATACTGTGATGTTTTCCTTCTATTTCATCATGTGAATACCCTAAAATTTCCAAAAATGAATCATTTGCAAATTTTATATTACCATACGGATCAAATTCAATAACAGCATTTGATCTATTAATAGCATTCATTCTATTGGATATCTCAACCTCTTTTCTTTTTAAATCTGTTACATCCTGACGTATAGAGGAGAATCCGGAAAGTTTATTATTCTCGTCGAATCTAGCTTTGATAAAAGTATCTACGTAATATAGGCTTCCGTCTTTAGCTCTATTTGTACAAACCGCATTCCATATTTTTTTATCAGCTACAACTGTCTTGTACATATCTGTCCAAAACTCCTTAGGATGCGTACCAGAGTTTACTATATTATGATCTTTTCCTATAACTTCTTCTAATGAATATCCAGAAACATCAGTGAATCTTTGATTTACGTAAGTTATTTTTCCTTTTTCGTCAGCAACTGATATAATAGATGCTGCATCAAGAAATTTTTCATTTTCTATTATTTCATCAGATAATTTATTAGACTCCTTAACAGAATACCCGAAAGAATATAAAGAAGAAAGCATCTGTGCGAAATCTACCTCCTCCTTGTTCCATATTCTTGGTGAAAGACTTTCAATACATATAACACCTATTACTTTTCCTTTATACCAAATAGGAACATCAAGCATAGATTTTACACCTAATGGTTTAAGATATGTTTCTAAAAAACAAGAAGTTGCTGGATGTGTTTCTGCATTATTTGCAACAATTATTGGATTCTCTTTAATTGCTTCAAAATACGGTAAAAAGTCTTTCTCAAATAACTCTATATTATTGTAGAAATTATTTTCAGATCTCACATAAAGATTCTGACAAATAATAGATGTACGATCGTTATTATAAAGCCAGAAAGAACATCTATCAGATTCTATTGTATCCGAAACCTCCTTAGAAAGAATAGCAGATCCAGCTTCTACATTACCTGAAAAAAATACCTCATTATGAGATTGGTTAATCAGAGAGTCTGATAATTTTTTATTATAATCTAATTTCTTCTTCTCCTCTTTTCTTTTCTTTAAAAAAGTTTTTGCTATAAAGTATGCAGGTAAGCAAAATGAAATAAAACATGCGTACTCAATTAAATTATAAAAATTTGAATCCTTAACTATACCAAATGTAACAGATGTTTTTGCTATAAAGAAAAACAGCATAATTAGAATAGCTGATGCTACAGAAAATGATAACCTAAATTTTTTCACAGGAAATATTTTCTTTTATATATCCCCCCGTACCATAAAATTAATATGGAATTATCTATTTATAGTAGATCTTTTCTGGATATTTACCAAATACAAATTCAGTAACGTAACAGAGCCAGATTGTAGATGGTCCGTGCCATGCGTCATTGTTATAATATCCTTGTGTAGATTCATTATGATCATAAGAAAGTATCTTAGAATCTTCAAATGGTTCATCAGAAAAAGTGACAAAGCAATAGTCAGATTCTCCGGATAATATCTCTAAAAGAGTATCTGCTCCTAGAACCATTTCAAGATCGTCTTTTTCACCTTCCCATTCAGGTAGATCTACAAACCATCTATTATCTTCTTCCTTATAAAACTTAAATTTTCTTATCATTTCTCAATATCTAAAACAAGTACTTCATCACAGTCATCAAAAAGACAATCTACTAAATAATGAGTAACTTTTCCACAGATGATATCTTTAACAGTTTTTTGTGGTGTGTGTCCTACTATCTGATTAACACCTTCTAAAGGATAATCATTTAAGATTGTAGGTCTAATCCAAAATGGTCCTGCCCATAAGTTATATCCCCCGCTGTGAGCATCAACATTAAATATATTGTCAACCCGAAGCTCAAATAGATCGTTTATAAATTTCTCTAGGTCATTTGGATCAAAATCCTTAGCTATTTCGTAATGTCTATATCTTGGATTATTAATATCTTTACAAACATCTTTTAGCCATCCATTAGTAACACCCGCATGTGTCCATAAATACTTAACACCTGTATTATCCTTCTCTAAGTGAGCCACTTTAAAACATTCTTTATTCTCAGTAAATAACTGATAAAGATCGGGTTTCATTTCTGCTCTATATCCGCTACATACTTCGTTAGGAACGAAATATTGAATATCATGATTTCCAAGTAAAAGTACAACCTTATCAGGTAATGCTTTTTTAAAGAAAAGTATTTTTTTAAGATTGTCTAATATAACAGCATTGCTAATATCGAAGCTATCAACATAATCGCCAACGAATACAATCTTATCGTATTGCATATAAGGCATTTCTTTCCAAAATTCAGCTTCGTCCGCAGGTGCTCCATTTTCAACCAATGTCATCCAATGATTGAACTCGTAAGGGCTTCCGTGTGTATGAAACATCCACCTATCACGACCATGTACATCTCCTAATGTTAGTACTTTCATATTATAAAGATAGGAATTTTTTATTGGTATAAAAAATGATTATTTTGGTTTTCTACACGTTTTGCATAGATTGTATATCCATCCTTTACCGACGCTTCTAACTTTTTCTTTACCTCCACACCTTTCACATGTTTTGTAACATTCGTCTTCAGCTTGATCTATTATTTTTTCTATCTCCTCACCAAAATGTCCATAAATTCTTAGAGTAGCAAATTTATCTTTAATGTCTGTTATAATTTGTCCTTTGGTTAATTTAGTTCTTATTCTATACCAGAACCAACTTCTAACCCTAACCACACTATTTCCAGTTGCTAAGTAATGTATCAATCTTTTTATAAAAAGAGGTATCCATCTAGGCCACATTTCTTTTTCTATCTCTACTATTGCTTTTTCAACTATAGGCTTCCATGGATTTGGTACTCCTGGGTATGAATATCCTATATGTCTATACTTTTCTGATGTCTTCATTTTTTTATTCATTTTCTTCGTTTATTTCCCACCCGTCATCTTGATCTTCCTCGCTATTATTATCTGTTAGATATGATATACATTTAAACCAAACCAATATAGATATGACGGAAGAAAGATCTCTAAAAAATTTCTCACCATATCCAATTAAAAGAAATATAAAATAGATCAGTGAAAAAATACCAATTATACCTAATCCAGGAGGCCAAACATAGTTTTTTAGCTGGGTAAAATTAAATATTATTAATAGTAGTCCCACTGTATAAATTAGGGACAAAATAGGAAATGATAATCCTAATAAAATATTAGCCTCGTGTGCTATACCAATAGCAAAAAATATTGCTAATAGGTGTCTTAGATTAAAATCGTTTAAGTACATATAATTTTTTACTTGATCTTGTGTATGCTGTGTATTTTATTCTATTTCTCTCAACTACATTAGTATTAACATCTATATCGTCTTCGAGAACAAAAGCTGTATTATATGTACTCCCTTGAGATTTATGAGCTGTTATTGCATAAGCATAACTAACATCTGCAAATCTTCTAATAAATTCGTAGTACTTTATCCAGGATTTTTCTTTTCCTCTTTTCTCTATAGCTATTTTTTTAAGTTTCCCTGCTAGAACATTAAAATAGGATTCGCTATCCTCGTGTAGTATATCTATATAATAATAAATCCTTTTGTCGTCATCATTTAAGTAACTGACCCTTGCTTCATAATATTTTAGTATACCCTCATCATCTCCAACTCTAACCTTTTCTTTTTTTATCTCAAACTCCTCAACACTGAATTCGTCGTTAGTATTAAAAAGTATTTGATTCATATCCATTATTGGATTATTAGCTATGAGCTTCTCTCCTATCAATATTTTAGATCCTATATTCTCCTCTCCATAAATAACCTTTCTAACAAGATTATTCATAGTTTCAACCGTTTTATTTCTCCAAGCTATAATCTTAGAATATTCTGAATCTTCTTTAAATTCTTCAGTTTTAAAATAGCTGGATAATATATCCGAAAAGGTAACTCTTTTGTCGCTGGAATTTAGATTTATTATTTCTATCCCTTCGCCTCTATCATTTAATCTAGAATCATTTCCTGTATCAACGTAAGGATTTTCTAGATCATTTCTTATAGTAACAGAAGTGCTTATGATTGGATTATCTCCCTTCTGTCTCATTATAGTTTTAAGCTCTATTGTTTTTATACCATACATTTCAGAAAATTCATCTCTGAATGGTATGCAATCAGGCTTACCGACTGGTGGGATCTGAGCAGGATCTCCCATACATATAATTTTAACCCTATCCCTATATCTCAATATCTCGTGGAATAGATCATCATTGAGCATAGAAACCTCATCTATTATAAGCAATTTTGTTTTCTCAATAGGTGGAACAAAATCACCCTGGTTAACAAATTCCTGTTGCCCGTCCTGTGTTATTCTCTCTGTTAGACCTAACATTTTATGTATAGTCTGAAAAACAACCCTAGGATTTTTTATACCTGTACTTTTTTTAATAACCCTAACTGATTTATTCGTTGGACCAGTAACAGCTATTTTGTACCAATTTTTGTCTGGATATATTACATCAAGAACATATCTAACAAGTATGCTTACACAATATGTTTTACCAGTACCTGCCCATCCCTTTAAAACATAAATATCGTCATCATTCCTGTCATAAATGAAATCTTTCATTAAATCAAATGATTTTCTCTGATCATCGTTTAGAGTTGAAAGATCTACTATAGACTTAGATATAATTTTATCCTCGGACATTATTTTATTATTTCGTCTATTACACCTAATTTTAATGCCTCTCCACTATCCATATACCAGTCTTTTTTGCCTTTATAAACTTTCTCTAGCATTTTTTTACTTATTGAAGTTTTTCTTAGGGTTATATCCTCTATAGTTTCTTGTAATCTTAAGATCTCTAAAAGTTCCTCCTCTATATCCTTAACCTTTCCAAAAGCTCCTCCTGCTACCTGATGGTATAAATAAGTTGATCTATCATATCCGAATCTTTTGTGTCCTGATATGGCTATTAAAAATCCGCAAGATATAGCACATCCAGTTACAATTGTATGAATCTCGGTTTTACATGTTTCCATTATCCCTATAAGACCTAGACATTGATATACGTATCCACCATAAGAATCTACATATATTTTAATAGGCTTTGGTACGTATATAAGATCATGTGCTTCATATATCTTTTTGATATACTGGTCATGCTCTGAGATATCTACTAGATCCTTACAAAGATCATTTACCGAGCTTTGGTTTACTTGTCTATTGAAGAAAAGATTCCGGTCTTTTGGATTGGGTAAATTAACTGTTTCTGCCATTTTTTAATTATTTGTTATGTGTAATTTTATTTTATGTAAGCAATCTTTATCGTAGAGATTAAATATTGGTATAGATAAACTCTTAGCTATTCTTAAAGCCTGCCCAGTCCCTCCTGTTATTTTACCTCCTGGTGTCCAACAGACAACGAAAGAAGAAGGAGTCTCTAAATCTTTACCTAGAATTTGAAAAGTGTTTCGAATCATAAGCTTTCTACCCCCATCAGATAAAAAATTCCATGATGGATGGAATTTTTTAGCTATTTCTTTAGATTTTTCTATTAAATCCGGATCTATGTTATCTAGATATAAATCTGAATCATTTTTGTTAAATCCTTTCCAAGGAAGATATATTTCTTTTTCGCCGTCAAAATATTTTTCAAACATATAGTCAGATCCATCTGCCCCACCTGATCTAAGAACATATCCGAACTTATTAAGAATCTTGGATATCTCCTCTATCATTGGTTCTATACCGGGAGGAGTTTCTCTAGAACCTATACCAGCATAATACTTGATCATTGAGCTCCCTTTATTTTAATAACCCCCTGATTTGTTAGGATTTTTCTAACTTCTTCCCAATCTACAAAAGGTCTAGAAGATATTACTAAATCTGTTCTTAGTGGACATCCTAAAGCTGCGTCATCTATATACATCTCACAATAAGCTTTAGGGGAACTAGTCCAACTATCTTGTGAGGGATTTCTTTGTATTCCCCATAGTGGTATATCATTATCTGAAAACCATTTTACAGCGGCAGCTAAGAAAAGACCTTTATTATTATCAGATCTCATTGTCCATAAAATAAGACTATTCCCACTTTCTACAATATCTTTAAGGACAGAAACCGCTCCTATATCGTTTCCTACAAGAGGAAATTCGTGGGATACACAAGTTCCATCAAAATCAATCCCTATTACCATCTTTCTCCTCCTTTACTTTGTCTCTAAATATTTCTCTAACTTTTTTACCTAGCTCGTAATCATTAGGATAATCCTTTATAAGATTTACAATTTCCTTAATGATAATTTCTCCTCCTTCAGATCCAGCTTCACCTCCTGTTGCTCCTTCAGCTCCTGTTGCTCCTGCTTCAGCTGCTGCCGCTTCTTTCTTTTTCTCTGCTGCTTTTTCTTTGAATTTTTTATTTGTAACTAAATCCTGTCCTTTCACCTCTAAAAATCTATCAACTAAAAAGTCAATATTAAAATATTCATTACTTTCCATGTTTCTTTTAATTATTATAGAAAGATATTATAAATTTATTTCATTAAACTTTCTGATGCTGATCTATAATCTAATAAATTATCAGATCCATAATTACCTTCAGTTTTTACTTTTTGTATATCCCAGTGGTCATGAAGGGATTTTTCAGTAAAAAAACCAGTGGGAAATATATCCGTGCAAATTTTTTCAATATCTAAAAAGTCAATCCCTAATTTTTTCATTTTATAAGCTAGATAACAAGAATACATAACAGCCTCCCCTGGGGTTTTACACGAAAGGGAAATTAGTATCCTTGAAGCTTTATCCAATTTACACCCCAAAGATCTAAGCCTATCCTCCAATATAGGAAGAATCATATATTCTTTCTTTAGCTTGTCATACATTTCATCCATCTCTTGGCTACCGGAGGTCATAGAAAATAATATAATTCTCATCTGGTCATCGCTAGCCCTTTGTATCTCTCCATTTTCGTCTAAAGGTTTGCAGAACAAATTTTCTACACTGTCTGGAAGTTTAGTAACTTCATAATCTAAATACTTCATTTTTTTAATTTTTTAATTACTTTATAAAGTGTTGCTTCTGAGCATCCATATATCCTTTGTATCTCCTTATACGAAACACCCCAAGAAATCATTTTATCAACCTTTTTAATATTCTTATCCTCCCATATTGGATGCCTTAGTTTTTCGTAATATCCCACTTTATCGTTGTGGTCTTTTAATTTATTTCTGTTCTCTGGATATTTTTCTAGATTTCTTTTTGAATTCTCTGATGCAGTTATCCACTTAAGATTTATAGCCATATTATTATCATAATCTCCGTCTATGTGAGTAACATAAACATGATCTTTGGTGGGTTTTTTTATAAAGGCCTCAGCAACCAACTTATGTAAATATGATGTTTTATTCTTAAGAAGAACTTTAGTAGCGTAAAGTGAACAAAAAAGGTGTGGGTTTTCTTTAGATCTTCTACAAGAAACTATTCTTTCATCTAACCAGAAAGTGTATTCATTCTCTGGACCTCCCCTGGTTACATATCTTCCTTTGGTCTTTATTCTACCTAAATTACTTACTTGATAATACTTCCAAAATATTGGATGATTAACATCTTTCCATATCTCTATTGGATCTTTCATTTTAAATTGTTAGAGATATTATTTTATTAGATGGTCAATAAAATTTAATGTTACTGTATCCATTGCTGACTCTATAAAAGATCCAGGTATTGAATATATTTCCTTATTAATTCTAGTGATATCTTTTTTATTTAATGGAAAATGTTCTCCATCAGTATAAAGAATGGATCCTTCCGTTATCCTATCATCATCCCAGCTAAAATCTATCATTCTTCTAATTTCGTTATTACATATAACAAACGAAACCTCCCCTTTTTTATGATTCATGTATCTAATAAGACACGATTCTACTTTTTCTCTATCTGATACATATTTGGCTATATCTTTTGCAAGAGAGCTTGCAATTTCTGGTTCTATGCTATTGTGCATTTGTATATCCAATAAAAAAGAGTTTGATTCCTGATTTCTTTCGTTTTTAATTTCTTTATTTTCCATTTTCTTCGTTTTTAAAATTTTGTGAATATTCTGTTTTTGCTAAATCGATATATTTTATAGCATCATCTTTTCCGTCTATGTTAGCCATCATTAGAGATACGCTCAAGGAGTAATTGTGCCACCCAAAAGCAAATATCCAAGAATAATATTGGTCCTGTAATGACCCATCTAGGATAACCTCTCGTCTAAATCCTTTAATTTGATCGTAAGCATCCTTAAACTCTACGGAAGGAAACCTTTCACTGAGGGTTTCTATAAATTCCTTTTCGTCTTTTTGGGCATTGTCTGCTTCCTCTCCATAATGATCGTAGCCAAAATAAACTAGATCCGTAAATTTACTGCTCTCCATTCCTATCGAATTTAAGCTCCCCATCTACATAAACCCTAATTATGGACTCATCCTTGGTTATTCTCCGGATATAAGCTCCTGGATTTTTAATCTTATCATAAACGAGTCTTATACCTTTATCATTAAAGGTCTCTACTACGGAGCCACCAGGAATGTGGCTTTCAGGGTTTGTTCGATAATTGTCCTTTACCTTAATTACTTTTTCTGTCATAAATTAAAATTTTTTTCAAATGTAGAGATTACATTCACAATAAAAAAATGATTCTACCACCAAAGCCATTTTGCATTTTTATAATTAGGTGTCCAATAAGGATCTTCTCCATTTATTTGATTTCTAAGGTCCTCTTTTGACTTAGCCCTTTGTATTCTATTCAATGTGTTTCGAAAGTGCTTAGGCGCTCCTTTAAACCATTTATATGACCAGTAGTGATTCTGATATATTTCCTTCTCAATATCATCTTCCTCTTGTAAAATAATCTCGTCTAGAACTCTGACTTTATTCTTGTATTCTTTTACATAAACAATATCCCAGAAAAAATCTGGGATGTTACAAGAATACCAAGTACCAAATCTATATTTGTAATCTTTAGATAAAAAAGGATCTTCTGTAAAATATTTTTGTACCTGTGGGGGAAGACTATTATAGACTAAATCATTTATACACTTTACATGTGGGGGTCGATGTACACACCAATTATTTATTGGTTTTTTTCTATTCCAATCGAAATCTTTGATCCTTTTTGCAAAAACATCAGTTGAAAAACTTTCACAAATTTTCCAAAATACCCAAGAATCGTCCCTGTTTTGTATATCCTTACGAGGTTCTATTTTTGCTTTCCAACCAATGAATATTGGTTCTTCTAGTTCGATCCATCCTAGGTTTTTTTGAGAATCGTGATTCTTATCAAGTTCTCTTATGAGTCTAAGGTAATCTTTTTTCTTATCCCACTTTTTGTTTCTCTTTTTCATATACTGCTAACTTATAGTTAGCAGAGCTTTAGAGATTTATTTAGTAGATACGTTTTCATAACAGTGTAAAATTAGATATTATTATTTGGATAAAAAAACGATTTATGCTATCGGAGCTTGTTCTTTACCCCATGTTGATTTGTAAGGACCTCTATATCTAAAAGATGCTGTTTGAGTAGGATTTCTGTTTGCTACGCTTTGCCAAGTATTTAGATTATAATTTAATTCTATTTGACCTTTTCTATCTCCTTGAAATCCACCAGAAGAATTAGATATAATATTTCCTCCCTCTACTACAACTCCCACGTGTCCTGCTTTAGTTGCTCTAGATGTTAATATTATATCACCAGGCTGAGAATCTGTTTTCCAACTAGTTATTTTTTGCCAAACTCCATTGGATTTTTTGCTTTCTGCATCCATGTGGCTCCACATACTTGAAGTTCCCAACGTTATAGCTCCTGATCCTGCTATTGCATATCCAGTAGCTCTGTAAAATATAATAGAAACAGCAGCTGCACATCCAAGATTTCCACCCATTGTTCCAGGGATTCTTCTTGTTGAAACATTTAAATTTGCATAAGCTGAGTTTACTATATTTCCTAAAGGTCCTCTTGATGGTTGGTTTAAGCTGGAAGAGTCTCCCTTCTCTGTTATTCCAACAGTAGATCCGTAATTATCTAATTGATTAGTGTTCAGTTTAACAACAGATACTGGAGCAGTTCCTAATCCAGAAGGGTTCTCAGCGGAAATCATATTTGGCTCAGCCATTCCTGTTTCTTCAACAGATATACCCATAAGTTTATTGAATGCTGCAAGCTCTTGACTAAATAGCTGCTCATAAACCAATCCGAACTCCTTTATATTTTTTAAATGCTTCATTTTTTTATATTATATAATTCCTTTTAAATCTGAAACTGCATCTGTGTTAGTAGACATATGATCGTTATTTCCATTTAATTTAGAAGTGTTTACTGCCTTAATAATTGCATCGCTAGCAGATTTATCATTAGCACCAAAGCTAGTGTAGAAATACTTAACTTTGCTTCTGTTGTCTGCTGCTAATTTTTTATAAAAACTAGAAGAAGCATCTTTACCCATCCATATATCTACTAGGTATATTGTATCAAATTCAGATGCAGAAACAGAGCTCAATAGATCTTTACCTGGACTCCATCCTCCGGAGAAAAGATATAATATCTTTTTAGATGGTGTTATTGATAGATCTGATAATTTATTTTTTAAAGATGTATATGCAGATTTTCCGTTAATACTAGCATCTTTAGCTACAAACAAATTTACTGAATTTCCTAGAGTATTTAAATAGTCATACATATATACGCCACTTTTCTTACCAGCAACATCTATTCCGCCATATACAACTACTAAAGGAGCTTTTTTGTCCTTAGCCTCACTGAATTTTCCATAATCTGATATATCGACTTTATTGTCTATAGTTCCAGAAGAACCTGAAGAAGAACCCGAAGAATCTGCACCACCCGCGGATGCTGTAGCATCATTCTTTGTGTCTCCTAGATTTAACATCTTATTAAAAAAAGACCCTTCGCTTTTAAATAACTGCTCATTTACTTTTTTAAATTCCTCTATACTTTTTAGATGCCTCATTTTTTGTTTATTTAAATGTATGTATCCCATAGGTATTGTCAATATGGTTACAACACATAATACTAAGATACATTTCACTATTTATATATCCGAAATCACTTATTTAATATCCAAGAGAACATTAGAGGAGCAACTATAGTTGCATCCGACTCTATTACAAATTTAGGTGTATCCGCATCCAATTTACCCCAAGTAATCTTTTCATTTGGAACTGCTCCTGAATATGATCCATAAGATGTGGTAGAATCTGAGATTTGGCAGAAATAACTCCAAAATGGTACATCCTCCCATTCAAGATCTTGATACATCATAGGAACAACACATATTGGAAAATCTCCTGCAATTCCTCCACCTATTTGAAAGAAACCGACACCCATCGGTGAACAATTATTTCTGTACCAATGGCTAAGATCTACCATATACTCTATACCACTTTTAACTGTTTCAGCTTTTAGTTCACCTTTAATAACATAAGAAGCAAATATATTTCCCATTGTTGAATCCTCCCATCCAGGAACAACCATCGGTAGATTTCTTTTAGCTGCTTCAATCATCCAAGAATCTTTTGGATCTATCTCATAATATTGAGCTAGTATTCCACTATTGATTAATTTGTACATGTATTCATGCGGAAAATATCTTTCTCCTTTATCTTCAGCTTCTTTCCAAATATCATATATGTGGGTCTGTAGTCTTCTAAAAGCTTCTTCCTCGGGTATACATGTATCTGTAACTCTATTCAGTCCCTTATCTAAAAGATCCCTTTCTTGCTGAGGAGTTAAATCGCGGTAGTTAGGTATTCTCTTGTAGTGAGAGTGAGCTACTAGGTTCATTAAATCCTCCTCTAAGTTTGCTCCTGTACAAGATATTATATCAATTTTTCCTTCTCTTATCATCTCAGCAAGTGAAATACCAAGCTCTGCTGTACTCATTGCACCTGCCAGAGACACGAGCATCTTCCCTCCGCTATCTATATGTTTTTCGTATCCTATAGCTGCATCTTTTAAGGCAGCTGCATTAAAATGTTTATAGTTTCTCTCTATAAACATACATATGGGTCCTTTTTTCTTTACCATTTTATTTTTATTAATTATAGTAATAAAACAGTATTTATTTCCAGATATATAAGAAGTGATAAAAAAATATACAGATTTCTTAAGATTATACGAATTCCATCCAGGATCAGAAGACCCTTATACTACTATTTCTAATAAGATAAACAATGCTTTAGCTATGGGGGCAGACCCATATGCTATAAAAAATATGATAAAAGAAATATTAAATCACTACAAAGGATGGGCTGATCAATCTAAATTTCATAGACAAAGCGATGAATATAAATACATATCCCTTATAAGTGATGCTATAGAAACATCAATGGATGATGGGTATCCAGAGGAATTAATATTTGATGAACTGGAAAAAATATATAATCAAATGAAATAAAAACCATTTTATTGATAGAAATATTATGAAAACATACGAAAAGAAAATCGAGGAAATGGGGAGAGAGATAGCAGAGGAGATTATTAACAAGGAGAAAGATCCTAAATGGGAAATAATACTGGAACAAAACAGTGTTGCTAGATCATTATCTAATATTTATGATAAGGGTCTAAAAAGAACATTTGATGATCTAGATTCTTCTGTTAGAAAAAACCTAGCTAAAATGAGAAGAAATGATTAAAATAAATGAAGCATCTTAAATCTTTTAAAGATTGGAATAATATCAGTGAATCATCTAGTGACGATATAAATGAATATTGGAATTTTGATGATTATAAAGATTTTGCAAATAAGCTTTTGGATACAGGGAAAAAAACCGTCTCTAATTTAAAAAAGAAAGGCGACGATTCTTTTAATTGGGGAAAAGGAATATTAAAAGATTTCTATTACAATTCAATAAAGCAAGGGAAATCTTGTAATATGTCATCCAAAAAAACTAGAAAGGAAGCTTTCTTAGCAGCTAAAAAACAAGGATGCAATTATTTTGTTTGGGGAGGTAATTGGTACAACACAGAAACTGATATGCCAATGGAACAAGAAATTAAGGCGTATGCTAAAAAAGAGTTCCAGTATCCGGTAGTAGTTGATTACTTCGAGATGGGTCAAAAAGATGCAGGAGGAGGATTCGGTCACCTACAAGCTTGGTCTTTAAAAGAGCCTAAATATCAAATAAATGCAATGCCTGAGAAAGCTGATATAGATAAAGTTCTTTTAGGTGGTGTTGGTGATACTAAAACAGGGGAAAAGATATACCCAGAGTATTCTCAAACAATGTATAATCAAGTATGCTCCGAATTAAATCATCTCAAAAAACAATCAGTCGTAATAAAAATGAACAAAAAAGAATACGACAACTTTAAAAAAATAGTTGGTGATTGGGCGAAAAAAAAGGTTAAGGATGTACCAACTGCAGTAATAGGAGCTAGTAATAAAAGTTACAATCTTCTTTTTTCTAACTGTACACAACATACAGTTAGATCTACCCTTTTCGATATGCGTGCTATTACTGGAGTATTACCAACATTAGGATTTAAAAAAATAAAGTCATATTATTCAGGAAGATACGAAGAAAGAAAAACTGGGGTAAAAATAATGAACATAGGCGACAGACTTGATATAGCAGTACCTGAAGAATATAAAGATCCTAAATATGTTATAAAAAATGCAGAAAATATTGTTGCTAATAAGTGGACGGTTATTATTCAGGAAACATTATGGAAGCAAAAGGAATCTATTAAAAAATTAGTTGGTAAAAATCCAAATGCACAGGGAGCTGTAACTGCTATAGATCTAATGAACAATCAGAGTAGGAAAAAAGACGGATCTTGGGATAGACTTTACAAAAAAGGAAGCTCTACAGATAAAGCTCTACAGGAAGTTAGAAAATTAGTAGCTTCTGGATATTCTCCAGTGGAAGTTGATTGGAAGGATTTTTTTAAAAAGAAATAGAATTTAATATTTCCAATCAGATAAAGCAAGGTCTATAATTTCTTCTACCTTAGAATCTGGATTATTTCTAGCAAATTTTATCATGCTATAAATAAATTCGTGTTCCATTTCTCTTTCGATCGAATAATCTAATGCTCTCTTTATTTTAACAAGATCACAAAAAATTATATCTGCTTTCTCCTCATCCTTATCTGGATAATTAGATATTTCTAACAAGTCTGACATAGTAAAGATTAGATTGATCTGCTATGTGTGGTGAATATCCAACACTAAGATCGTAGTACCAAGCTTTATTAATATAGGATGAATAAGACCAATATCTTGATGGCTTAAATCCCCCTATCCCCAAATTATAAAGCTCATAAATAGTAAGAAATTCTGATTCATAAGGTAATCTCCATCCGAATCCACCAAATGATTCTATCTGTGAAGGAACAGAAGTCCAAGTCATTTTTCCTGGTAAATCCTGGGACATTATTTCTAAATTTCCTTTGATTATATTGATCATATGAGTATATATTAACAAAGTCCAAATAAGGTATAAAATATGTTTAGATATATTTCAGAAATCATAGCACAATTTTCTACACCACAGAAAGTAATAGCTCTTTCTTTAATTTTATTGTCCATAGTGATAATAACTATAGGTCCTTCTATGATAGAAAGCAACGACGAATTAAAGGAAGAAATAGATGCTAAAACTATTAAAATAAAGGCTTTAGAGAGCGAATTAAACGAAAAAGATACTAAGATAAGATCTGAGCAAAAAAGCTGTACAAATCAAATATTAGAAAGGGAAAAAGAGTTTGTAGCAATGCTAGATTATTTGCAGAATAAAGCTAAAAAAGATAACAATAAGATAATAAGTCAAACAAATATGGAATTTTTTCCAGTAATATCAGTTAGTGATTCTTTATTATATTCACCAGAACCTCCTACTCAATCAACTATTATAGTTAAAAATGATATGGGTAATATTATAAACGAAATAGATAACTTAAAGAAGAAGATAAAACACTAATTATCTAGGAAAATCTTTACCTCTTTTAACTATATTTATTTCGTAGTCAGCAGGCTTAAACATATCTAGAGTTATCTGTATAGCTCTTTCAACGTCCATATCCTTACAAGAAAATATATCAATAAAAGAATATCCCTTTTCTTCAAAAGAATGTATTGATATATGACTTTCTGCTATTATAACTATTCCTGTTATTCCTTTATCCTCTGGTACTAATCCAGAATAAGGAAAAACATAGGGTTGTGTTATCGGGGTCATATTAATTAGTTCAGGAAGAGACTTTAAGTAATTAAAGTGTAAATCGTAATTCGATAGTGTTTCTTTAGGGCATCCTTTTAGATCTATTGTGATGTGAGGGCCGAATTCTTCCATTTTTTTCTAATTATTTATTTATGGATTATATATCCCCCTTCCCCTAAAAAAAAACCACAAAAAAGCCGACTTTGGGAAAAGCCGGCTAATAATTTATTAACAAAAGGAGCCTTATAACTTGGAATTTATAAGGGAATCGAAATTACCCCATATATGAAAAAACCGATTTAATACATCCCCAGGATTAATCTGGATCTTTTTCCCGTCATCTAATAATAAAGTTATTTCGTGCTTTCTTCTTCTATTACCTTTCCATCTTACATCCTTATAAGCTTTAACTATTTTCACAATAGGGTCTCTCTGATTTTTCCAATCACTAATACTCATTTTTCTTGGCGGATAAAACATCATATCAAAAAATCTTTTAATTAGAATAAGATCTCTCTCATCAGTAACCTCCTCGTTAACATCAAGTTTTAATAACAGCTCCTCATATGAATTTCTTATACGATATGTTGTCAAAAACATATCCCTGTTCTCTACGCTTTTACCAAATAATAAGTGATTTGGACCAATCCAAGCTTTTACTGATTTGTCGTTTTTTAAAGCTAAAACTGCCTCGATAGTAGCTTCTCTTCTCTCCATTGTTTCTTGTTTTTCCATAATTTTTAAATTTAATTGTTTTTTATATTATACATAGTTTATATGCGAGGGTTTTAAAAAAGTTTACGATTTTGGAAAAAAAATCAAAAAAAAAGTCCGAAATATTTTTCGGACTTTTTAAAAATGCGGGTTTTATTAAAATTTGAATCTATTAAGAATTTCTGTTCCTCTTAAATATGATTTGAAATTAAATTTATCAGCTGATATACCTTTTTGTTCTGAAGACTTCTTAAATTCTCTGTCAAATACTGCTACGTCAAAAAGTACTGGTGAAGGGTTTCCTACTACGAATCTAACAAATCCGCCATCACTTAGTTTCTGGTGAGCTATATAAAGACCAACACCATTAAAGTCTTTTCCCATCTCATTACAAACTTGAGCAAGTTCAGAATATTTAACTTCAATAGGTACTCTAGAATTTACTGGATTATTTATCTGATCATCAAAAGGTAGCCAATCGAATATTAAATCTTCCGAAATTCCTTCGGCTTCATTTACTTGATTAAACGATTCAAAAAGTTTTATGTATCTCATCATTATTATCTATTTACTATATATATCAAAAATCCTACGGAAAAAAATAAAGTCAATGACAGAATAAAAATTATAGTTTCTAATACTCTACCTACAGGTTTACATCCTGATCTGCAATAGGATTCTCCACAATAGTGGCAAAAATTATTATTCTCTAGATTTTCTTTTTCCATTTCTAGTATTATCCGGAAGTGCATCTACTATTAATATTACTGGTACTTTTTCCTCCGGTGGTAAATTTCCCATCTCCCAAGATCTAGCTATTAATAGTCCTATATCATTATTTCTTAACCATAAAGTATCTCTATTTGTTGATACTACCGAAACTTTTTCCATCTGTGAATATCCTATACTAATTTGAAAAGATAGAAAAAAAGCAAATAAAATTCTCATATTTTTTTAACTTTTATAGATTAAAAAATATATTTTGTTCCTTATCTATTTAAGATTAAATCTATTAATTATATCATATCCCTTTGATATAGAAGGATTTTTTTTCCTAATTTTTTCACATTTATCTAAAAGACCTTGTGGAATTGAAGGGAGATCAGCTTGTACCCTTGATTCATCGTATACCATTCGATCTTCTGCAACAAAAACCATGATATCCGTTAGCATCTTTTCTGTTATAAATTCTGAGCTAAAGTTATAAGAGGTAGAATAAAAATCAATCTCTAAATTTTCTTCCGAATCTAGATAATATACGGATTCTATATTTATATCATCTAATATAGGGTCTCCACCCTCCTCTGGTTCATAATATCCATAACTTCTTACCGGAGTAAAATAACCAGAAGCTGTCACTTCAAAGGATAGAGTGGCCTCGCCTTTTTTAGCAGGAATACTATAAAACATTTCAAAACCAGTTGAAGCTTCGTCTCCATCCTCTTCTAAATCTACCTCATCAGGAGATTCAAGTTTTACCTTAAATAAAGGTGACTCGTTATTTTTTTTTGTTTTTAAATCATCTATATATTTTGAATAGATCGAAAGGAAGCATATCTCCTCTGGATATAGTTCCTCTATCCAAAAAGAAGCATCGTTCCATAAATAATTATCAGGAGAAAAATTCTCAAATGTCTTAATAGCTCTCATACTATTATATATTCTTTTATAAAGGTAGAAAATATTATTCAATTAAAAAATAGATTTTCTAGAATTATATCTATTTAATAAATAAACATAAAAAATAATTAGTAAAATACTAACAGGCCAAAATAAATATCCGAATAGTGATAATATAGGTCTTTCCATTTTACCAGTAAACATAGATATTATCCAAAATAAAGTACCTGATGAAAACATCAAAGTAGTTAAGATAATAATAATTGTATACGATATCATATATAATATATGGAGTCTTTAGCTATTTTATTATTCCTGTCTGTTCTAATGTGGATTGGAATATGGTTAATAGATAGATTTGATTAAATAAAATTTAGATCGTCAAAAGATTGAACGTGCTTTCTCTCCCATACTAAAGATTCCTTAACTTTTTTCTTTTTGTCGACCTCTTTACCCTTAGATTTAGCAACAGCTTTTTTAACGATCTTTATATCCTTTTTAGTTACTTTTTTAACATCTATACCATGTTTAGGCTGATTTGGTACTTCAACTTTACCATGCGGTTTCATCTCGTGACCTTTAGTTCCAGAGTGTAACTCATGTTTATAATGCTTGATTATTTCTGTTGCATCATTGTATGATTTTATTTCCCTAGCAAACCATCCTTTAATATTATTTACTGTAGGCTGTATATATTTAGCAATAACCTTAGCTGCAGAGTCAGTCATTGGTTTAACTATATTAGAAAGACCTTTTGCTATTATACTAAAAAAAGTAGATCCCTTGGATTTTTTTACAAAATTACCTATACCTTCAGATATTTTTTTAGGTATATTAATTAGGAAATCGAATCCCTTAGCAACAGATTCTCCTGACTTAAGTACAAATCCCCATATTTTACCAAATATCTGTGAAAGTATAGATGATGCTACAGTAGATACAATAGCAGTAAATATTTTACCTACTGCAGCTTTACCAGCATCAGATGCTACTTTTACTCCCATTTTTTTCATTATATCTACTCCTGCGTGTTCTATAAAATGGTGTATTGCACCTCCAGGTTTTGCTACCGTTTTTGCTACACTCTTTAGGCTAGTTTTAGCGGAAGTTCCTACTGCAACACTTTCTGCACCAGTTGTGGGATTTATTGGGCTAGTTGCTGCTTTTACTATATCATATATTCCCAAACAAACCATTCCAGATCCTACTATGTATTCTGGAAGTCCTTGTGCAACCTTAGCAGCCATTTTTGATGTTGGTGTAAGGGTCTGATCCATAGATAATACTTTACCAGCATTTTTTATTTTAACTCCACCCTCATACAAGTGTAGTCCTCCTCCAATAGCTTGAAAAATACCAGCTAATATACCAGCTGCGGGCGATACCCACGAGGCAACACCAGATCCGATTAAAGCAGCTTGAACTATTCCCATTATAGCGGAAAGTAAGCTCATTGCTAAAGCTGCCCATTCAACCCAGGTCATACCTTTAATAAAAGCAGCAACTGCACTTGCACAAGATTTAACAAACTCCCATGCCTTTTTAGCACCGTAACTAAGCTTATCCCATCCTCCTTTAACAACAGCAACTGTCTTTTTAATTGCTGCCTTACCAACTTCTTTGGCTTTATTCCATTTATCTTCTAGCCAACTTAGTGCACCCTCATTAAGGGATTTAGCAGCATCTAATGTGTTTTTTTCTATCATGTATCCAGATCCATTTTTGATTAAGATAACATGTGAATCACAATCTAAAAAAATGTTATTTCCCTCTGCTTCTACCCATTCTGATTTATGTTCATATAAAACTCCAAGCTCATAATAAGCGTGAGCTCCTTCTAAAAGATCATCATCAACATATCCTTCAGATTCAAGAAGGGAATCTCTAAAAAGAGCTTTAAACTCTTCTTTATTATATCTAGCAGATGTTCCACTTTCATTTAGGGAAAATAATTCATTCATGTTAACTGATCCATCATTAGGTACAAAATTATAGAAAGAGTCTATGTAATTCATATTGCTTATTTATTATTCTTTCTATATATCTTTATTCTTTTTCCATTCTTTATAAGAAATAAAAAAACCAACAAATACAATAATGTTCATAGAAAAAGAAGCGAGGATCTCATAGAGATCCTCGTAGATATTCATAGTAAGGTGTATATGTCCAACTATCCAAAAAGGAATGGATAAGTTTTCACTTATCCAAACAACAAGGTATTTTAAAAAATCTTTCACATATTATTTATCCTATAGATATTGTTTTAATATCCTAGTACGAGCTTGTGCTCTTAATTTTTTTAATCCTTTTTCTTTTATTTGTCTAACCCTTTCTCTAGTTAATGAATATTTTTCACCTATTTCATCAAGGGACCTTGGGTGTGTATATCCTATACCATAATTCAATTTTATAATCTCACGGCATTTAGGATCTAAAGTGTCTAATGTTCTTTCTATATCAATTCTTAGTGACTCTTCAATTACAACTGAATCTGTTGACGGGAAATCCTTATTGGACAATAGATCTATCATCGATGAATTTTCATCGTCACCACCCATAGGAGCATCATAGGAAACATGATTTCTTGAGGTCATTAATGTTTCTTTTATCTTATGATCTGCAATGTCAATTTCTTCTGATATCTCTTCTGTTGTAGGAGTTCTTCCTAGATCTTGCTCAAGTTTAGAATAAGCTTTGTTTATCTTTCCTAAAACACCTACTTGATTAAGAGGAATTCGAATAACTCTGGACTTATCAGAAAGTGCTTCTAATATAGACTGTCTGATCCACCAAACTGCATAAGATATAAATTTAAATCCTCTAGTCTCGTCAAACTTCTTAGCTGCTTTTATAAGACCTAAATTTCCCTCGTTTATAAGATCAATTAGTGGAAGGCCTTGATTTTGATACTGCTTAGAAACAGATACAACAAATCTTAGATTTGCTTTAACCATTCTTTCTAAAGCTGCATCGTCACCCTCTCTAATTCTTCTTGTAAGTTTTATTTCTTCTTCTGGGCTAATCATCTCCTCCTTCGAAATATCCTGAAGATATTTCTCTAAAGACTTATCAGATCTATTTGTAATCGATGTTGTAATTTTAAGTTGCCTCATTTTTTCTTAATTCTTATTAGTTTTAAAATTGTCCGCTAAGGTAGTTTATTAAATCCTTATAAAAAAAGGATTATTTTATTTTTTTGATTTTTTTCGATAAACCGAACAAGCATCATTCAGTCCAAACCATTTTGGGATTTCTAAATCGTCAATCTCCTCAAATTGGTCTCGTAAATATTGGAAAAATTGATCATCTCCGTTACATCCTCCCCATCCTTCACCAACATATATTAAATATTTACCAGGAGTCATATTCAAAGCTACATCATAAGCCATAGATGTATCATAAGGAGGCCAAGCCATAAAAACGTTCCTGTCTTTATATTTTTTAACAGCATCAACAGCTTCTATCTCTTCTACATCACAAAAGAATTGGCCATCTCTACACCACCCATTGCTAGAATTGGGTTTTAAATCGGTTGGTATTATATCAGCTCCTTGTTCTTTAGCAATACTTTCTGTATAAGCAAATCCACTTCCGACAGATACTAGAGGTGAATGAGCCTTCAATAAGTCTATAAGAGATTGGGTAGGAACATGCCACGATACCCCGGTTCTAAATTTCTCTCTAGAATCATATCTTTCGATAATATCGGGAGCTGCTTCCCTAAGCATTATAAGATGAGACAAAGAATCTCTTCCTTTTGAAACCATTCCAACTAAATTCTCGGGTAAAAAAATCTTATCCATTTTTAGAACAATTTAAACATCCGTTAATATTATTAGGGTTTTCTCTCTCCCCACCCTCACCTTTATATTTTATCCAATTTCCAGGAGGATCGCCAGATCCGTCCCAAGATTTAAGAGCATCTGAAGCTTCTCGACTAGTTTTATAGCAATATCTTCCAAAATATCCTATTTCGTTCATTCCTATGATTAGTCCAGTAGTAAATATGAAGCTGCGGAGACCACAAATACCTACTCCTGGTATTTCTTTAATTTCTGTATATCCTTCGGATTTTAAATATTTTATAACATCCATCTTGATTATTTTAGCTAAGATAGAAAAAGTGGATCCTTATAAAAAACGATTTATTGATTTTATTCTTGAATTGATTCTAAATATTCCCAAACTGTATTATATAGATCTTCGTGCGCGTCACCGTTCTCGTCGTCCGAAATATCCTCTATATCTTCATCCAGCATATAATCAACAATGACCTCCACTTTTTCTTCAAATGGAAATCTTTCCATATCTACGGATCTGTATTTACTCACAATAAAATCCTTCTGCTCTTTAGTTAATTCCATAATCTTCTTTCTTAATTTTTTCCTCTAGAACTATTTCTATATCATTAACACCTAATATTTGAGACATATAAAAAACAGCGGAATCTATATTCTCGTGTCTTTTATAAGGCGGATTTGGTATTTTTCCACAGCCTTTTTCATAGATGTGTATCTTATTACTACAGCTAAAAGTTACTATTCTATTTGTTTCCATTATGAATCGGATTTTTACAGTTTCCTTTGTGAGATCCCCATCGTTCTTTACCATAACCTACTACAAGATATTCACAACCTTCTAAAGTATAGACTTTGTAATTTTGGTCAGAGTATCTTGAGGTAGAGTCTAATTCTAGTCGTTTTGATTCAGGAGCTTTAGGTCCTCTTCTCTCAGAGCAAGATGTTAAAATTGATACCGATGAAATTACAATTAAAATTAATCTATTCATTTTCCTCTTACTAAAGTGCTTGTTGTTGTTAATCTTTTACCCTCTTTTTTTCCTTTCGTATATTCTTCTATAAGAATTCTTCTTTCTGCTTCGTGTAAATTATCATGCTGATTTAGCATCCACGATTTAAACTCAGCATCCGATAGCAGATTAAATTGTTCAAATATTCTTTCTACTGGGGTTTGTTTATTATCTTTCATAACTATTCATTTTATCTAAAACGATCATACCAACTTCTGGGTGATATTCAATGGAGCAATTATATTCGTCGCATAGAGCATACATTTTTTCAAGAAACCCTTTATGTCTAGGATCGGTATTTCTGTCCAATTGTATTCTCTGTCCTTGTGGAGATGATTCATTTAATCCTATTTCAATACCAATTCTAGCACCTCTATGAAATGTTTCTCTCATCTCAGTATCAGAATATTTCCTAGGGAACATTGCCTGCAATAATGTAGGCTTTTCTGTAAAAGATGTGTCATTTTTAAATTCTCTATGAAAAATGTATTCGACTCTTGCTCTCATTCTATTCAGATTTAATTATACCACTGCTTTTCCATTCTTTCCAAGTATCAAAGTCTTTTAGCTTTTCCATCTGTTCCTGCATCCATTTAGCACCTGCTATCCAATTATCTGTTTTACATAGGTTAGGATCTGCAAGATTAGCTGCAACTTCTTCTAATGGTTCTTGCTTATCTCTATTTGACAGTTCTCTCATTTGTTCTAAATCCTTAGTAACTTTTTCTTTATTATCGGAAATATATTTTCTAAGTGCTAATTTAGCTTTTCCAAATTCTGAATCTAAAGCATCATCAAGTTCTTTGTGGAGTTTATCCCATTTCTCTTGTTTCATAATCTTTTAAGAATTAAACATCCGTTTTCGTCTAATAATGGTATTTGATTAGGATGATTACACCCATCATCATCACAACCATATTGTATACCACATATATAAGTATCAGATGGGTGAGGACATATCATCTCAATCTCAACGTCCCATTCTTTTTGTTCCATAGAGTCGATAAAATCTAAAGAC
>Ga0315904_10002939_pt1 | contig 25723 bp, 21 predicted proteins | sample LakEriMetagenome_6_FD_203529 | JGI IMG/M metagenome (GOLD analysis project Ga0315904, IMG submission 203529) | Freshwater fungal communities from buoy surface, Lake Erie, Ohio, United States - Buoy 12 MA120 | ecosystem: Environmental > Aquatic > Freshwater > Lake | place: USA: Lake Erie, Ohio... | reverse complement strand
TCTTCGAAAGCAAGGGGTTGTTTCTTGAAGGTACGGGCAGCCTCATTCTTGATAGAGTCAATAGTATAGCATGCGTTTCAATATAACAGCGCACGGATCCAACTTTGTTGGATTTGTAGGCTAAGCAGCTCGACTTTGAAAGAAGAAATTCTTGATGTTCTTCACGCCTAGATGGCACATCTCCCTTGCTCAGACGTGATTAGTGAAGATGAGAAACTGTGAAGAATGCTGCGCGCCAGGGAAATTATCGAACTGAACGCGTATGAGGTTGTCTGATGAAGGAACTCCGTACCTTAGCCGCACAGGTTACTCGAATAACTGGTATAATCGACCAGGTCAACCTAATGACCAAAGACTTGGCCGTGAAGGCAGCATCGGAATTAGTAGAGGTGGCCCAGGGCCGTACGCGTAATTCCCAAAAATCACTCGCGCAGGGTTTATTTTTCTCCTGCCACTTGGATAAACACATCCATTTGCTGGCCCACGTAGGCGTGTAGGGCCGCTGGATTGAACGCATAGAGAACCTGCAGGACCCGAGTATCTACTCTCTCAGTCGTTGACCCGGTTAAGGACCGCTTGGGAATAATAAAGGGTTCTGTTCTCACGAATCTCAGAGGGACAGAGAGGGAACTCCTTCCCTTCAGATGACCCGTAGCATCTGCTCCCGGTGAAAAGCGCCAGACATCATTCTCATCGACATCGACCCGGACGAAAAATTCTTCCACATCTCCGATTATCATGATCGGCTGGCTCCCAGCCTCTGCTGATACCGCCTCCCCTACTTCGGCATCGATCTGCAGAACGGTGCCGTTGATCGGGGCCGTGACGGTCAGGCGAGCGATATCCGTGTCTATTCCTGCTAAGGCCGCCTCCGCCTGCGATACTCGAGCCCGGGAAATCTCAAATGCGTATCGACGCCTCTCTCTCTCTTCTCGACTTATAGCTCCCGCCCCCTTTATTGATTCAGCCATCTCTAATAAGGTCGTCGCCTCCGCAAGCTGCGCCTGTGCTAACCGCTCAGCCGCCCGACGTACATCGCGTTCCGCGCGGTAACTTCTCTCGTCGAGGGCAAATAATGGATCGCCCTTACGCACTGTGTCCCCCGCTTCGACAAAGACCTTGGCAACTATGCCCGGAAGATGGCTGCCGATCTGGATGTTTCGTGAGCGCGGTTCGATAATTCCCGCTCCTGCGATCGTTACGTGGTATCCAGACTGCGCGGGGCGCTCCCCCTGGCTCGCCGGGCGAGCTTCTGGGGCGTTCAGGCCAATTGCAAGAGCGGTCAGAAGAACACCGCACAGAGCCAAAATTGGCAGTCCGGCCCCACGTGGGATCCTTACCGGTATTCTATTTGGGGCTTGATTAGCGTTAGTGCTCATAATTCTCCAACTCCTGCTCAGTCACCATGCCTTCAACTATACCGTCATTCATGCGCACGATCGCATCAGCATACGAGAAGATGCGAGCATCGTGGGTCACAATCAGAAGAGTGGTTCCCTCTTGATGCACCATCTCTCGAAGTATCCCCATCACCATACGCCCTGTCTGTGCGTCGAGAGCGCTTGTCGGCTCATCGCACACAATCAGTGAGGGGCGGTGGATGAGAGCTCTCGCGACAGCGACCCGCTGCTGCTGCCCCCCCGATAGCTCCGCGGGGAGTGAATCGGCTTTATTACTGAGCCCTACACGTTCGAGCATCTCGGCGCCTCGAGCGATCGCTACTCGAGGCATCTCACCCAAAATCATCAAAGGAACCGCCACATTCTCGGCCGCAGTGAGCTGCGGAATCAAGTTGAACTGCTGAAAGACGAATCCGATATTGACCCCGCGCCACTCCACTTGGCGATTCATTGTCATTTCTTTAAGGTTCTCACCTAAGACGATGCATTCGCCCTCGTCGTGTCGCAGTGTACCAGCGATAACCGAGATCAGCGTTGTCTTACCGCATCCTGATGGTCCCACGAGCATGAGCATCTGGCCTCGTGGCACTTCAAGGGCGATTCCTCGCAGAGCAATAGCTCGTCGCTCGCCTAAGCCAAAGCTCTTAGTGACCCCCTTGCATTGAACTGCGTGCTGCATATATCCTCTACGCTTTGAAAACAATCGCCGGTTCAATTCTCAGAACGCGGAGGATGCTAAGAGTTCCGGCAATGATGCAGCAGAGAACAATGCTCACCAATCCGAAGACGGGGACCTGCCATGTCATACGGAACGCGAGATCGCCGTCTCCTAGGAAGAACCCACCGATACCCGCAATACCAAGTCCTATCCCATAACCCACAGCCCCAGCCAAGGCGGCCTGAAGCATCACCATGCGCACGATGACCTTGTTCGGAGTCCCCATCGCCTTGAGCGTCCCAAAGTAGCGCGTGTTATCCAAAATGAAATTGTAGAGAAGCTGCCCGGAGACGAGCACGCCAATAACAAACCCAAGCCCTATTGTAATTCCGAAATTGATGAGAATTCCTGTCTTCTGAAGGGTGTACCAAAGAGTCAACTCTTGAAATTTCTCAGCAGTGTACGCCTTCATCCCAGTTGTCGCTTCAATGTGCTCTGCCACGACCTCCGGATTCTCGCCAGGTTTCACCCGAGCGAGAACGTATGTGAGCATTTTTCGCTCTTGAGGCGCCATCTGCAGGGCCCGAGAGAATGTAGTGTAGACCATAGGCTCCCAGAAAAACTCTTTGTGTCGTCGAAAGATACCGACGACACGAGCTTCCGAGTCATTCATCGAGACCGTATCTCCCGTTCTAAGTGGTCGAGGTTCACCGGCACGCTTGAGTACAAGGGTCGACTGCAAGTCCGCTTGGTCGACGAGCAGTGCCTTATCCTGTCGTAGATCTGTCAGTGCGCCCTCGACCATTGTCGGTGGGCCGCCGATCAGACTCGCGTCATCTATGCCTATGACCCTGACCTGGTGAAGACTCCCCTCCGGAAGCCGCATCTTTACGTACCCTTTGAACATAGGGACTGCCCAGGCCACACCATCAATACCGCGAACCCGGTTGAGCATACTGAGGGTCATCGACTTTGTGTCCTCTGTGAACTCCACTTGTGGGTCGACGATCCACAGATCCGCGGCCGCGCTATCCCTCAACCACGCAGTTGTTCGCGACGCATATCCGGTGAAGATCGAGGCTTGCTGAGCTATAAGAAACGATGAGAAAGCCAGACCTGCTACCAGTCCGTAGTACTTGAGTTTGTCCCCAATCAACATCCGTACTGCAACATAGGAAAGTCGAGCCATAGATCACCGTTCGATCGTTAAGCTGCTGATTAGTGCGTCGATAATCATCTCTGTGCGCCGTGCAAGAGGCGCCCACTGCAGCCAGTCTGTGTGCTGCTCTTTGCAGATCTCAAGCGAGACGACGCCGTGCACTCCGGCCCAAAATGTTTGACATAGAAGCTCCGCATCAGCAGATCGTCCACGGAACCGTCGCGCCTTGATAATGGCGGCAACGGTGTGCTGCAGAACGGCATACGCATCTTGAGTCGGGTCGCCTCTGGCAACACTATTGTCGCTGTTGGACGTTCCAACGTACTGCACCATAAACATCAATCGGTAATGATTTGGATTTTCCACGCCAAACTGCACATAGGCCTCACCGATGGCGCGAAGTCGTTCAACTGGATCAACCACCTCGAAGGCGCTACGAAACCGTTCGGCAAAGCGCGCAAAGTCAACCCGGCAAATCTCTCGAATCAACTCCTCTTTGTCCGAAAAATGCCGATAAATAGCCGGCGCGGTATACGAGATAGCGCTCGCGATTCGCCGGAGCGTCACCGCCTCGTAACCTTCGCGGGCAAATAGCTCTCGGGCTACATCCATTATCTTTTCACGGGTCACCAGGCGCTCCATCTCTCTTCGGGCCGAAGACTGCGAAGCCTGAGGTCTCTGTTTTGCCATATTGTTTACGCCGATAACTATGTTAACAGTGTAAACTATGCTTACGAGCTTTTCAAGCCTTTTTCCAAAAGGGTTAGTAAAATCAATTAATTAATTGACGTTCCACGTAGTAGTGAATATGGGCGGCTAAGCAGCGAAAAGTAGCAATTCACGTACACGACCCCCATCCCGTCACAGAAGAAGCGGTGTTTAGTAGTCATCAGGTGCCGGCTCGAACGAGTCGTACGAGGATAGTTCATCGATAGCCTCTGAGGTGAGGGTGTCGATGAATTGTGGTATTGGCGGCGGCGCCTGAAAGTCGGGTATGCCTGGCGCTTTCATGATGTCCTTAATTGAGTGTGCGTCTTGGATGAACGCGATGATCCTCATCTGCGATTTACAGTTAGGGCACTCCAGTGGGTCAATTTCATAGATGCGCTTTATGCACGCAGCCCAACTACTCTTACGAAACTCTTGCCGATAATCACTCTCTGGTTCTTCAGTGGAAGGAGGGGAGAGCTTGGCGCGCTCACCCCGGCGCCTACAGGACTATCGTCGATAGTGGCTAGTACCTTAGCTATTACCAGCACGGATATGGTTTAAAAGTGCTGGCTGATGAGGTGGCGGGGAAGATTGATTACGAAGTGGATTTCTCGCATTTATTTGAGCAGTGTAATAATCAGTGGATGAATTCAATCGTAGAGAAGCGATAAAAAAGAGAATCGCGAGAATAAACAATGTTTAATATATTTTTGAAACTTAATTCGTAATTTTCTGATCAAATTTCATCAGGCAATGGTGGACTACTATGGGAAAAATCAGGAGTTACCAACTTTTTATCTTAAGTCTACTTCTCTTTGGAGCGAGCATCTGGTTTTTTTGGATTGTAGCGGATCATAACTTGCAAGCTCGCAAAGTATATGACCATGAGATGGTTCTTTCAGAGCAGATTAATTCTCAAGAAATAGCAGTTTCTACAGACCGTTTTATTCAAGTAGCTGTAGCTTTGAAAGTAGATTCAACTTCAGTCTTCTCAGAAAAACAAGGCTCACGTGAAGAAACAAAACTTAGATTTAAGTTTCCTTTTGAATATACGCTAACTGATGCTTCTGGACACGAACTTCATCAAGAAAAAACTTACATCTCTTGGAATAATGGAACCAAATATTCAATTAAAGATAAGATTACAACGGCAGGCGGCTGGATTCAGTTTGAAACCAGCTTTGATAAAGTAAAACTTAGTCAGAATGCTTTAAAGATTAAAGCGTCTATCGTTGGTGATAATGAGTATGGAGCAAAAGCAACTGAAATAAAGTTGATGGTTTATGATGGTGTTTATAAGGACACATTATACGCAACTTTAGGCGGTGTATTTTTAGCTCTTGCTGGAGCGGCGTTTGTAGGTTGTTTTGTAATTTTTGTTTTAAGGAGAACTAAGATGAGTAATCAGGTTGGTCAGAAAAGTTTTGTGGTTGCTGTTTTGCTATCACTCTTTGTTGGATGTTTTGGCATTGATCGTTTCTATCTAGGATATAAGGGCTTGGGCGTTTTAAAGCTAATCACTCTTGGAGGTTGCGGTATCTGGGCATTAATTGATTTGATATTGATTGTGTTAGGCAAGCTTCAAGATGCGGACGGGAATGACTTGGCACGGTAATCGGACTTTCTGGCGCATTATCATTAACTACAATTTGCCATTTCTACTTTGGCTTGGGGCTGCGTTGCTTCAAGTTGTAGGTATTGTATTGTTCAAAAAATGTCTAGTAGTAAGCATCTTTAGGCATTGCTTTGGGTGCGGATTAACGCACGACTTAGCGGCACTTATTACGCTAAAAAGAGCAGAGGGGCTGTTAGTATACTTTATGTTGGCTGGTTTTACGGTTAATTTATTTTACTCAGTAGCATTGGCTTATTCAAAAGCATTTAATGACGCTTTGATATCGCAAGATGTTTCTCAATAACTTTTGAGATAATGCTTCTTCAGTCGGCCCTATGGATTATACTGGCGAAACTTGTGAGTATTTTGCCGTGTCAAAAAATGGCTGTAAGCTTGATGGGGAGCGTGTATCTTCAACACGAGTAGATTCCTTGCTTTGGGCGTCTTAAAAAAATACCTCTAACGGCCGATCTAACAGGCGGGCCCAATAGAGGCACAGGTGGGAATAGTGATATCAGCAAAGTTCCACGCTAACGCAGATTGAATTCCAAACTGAGTAGCCTTCTCGGCGCAGTAATCATATTGGGCGTACAGATGTGGATAGTTGTACCATCCGTGCAAAGCCATAGACCAGAATAGAAGGCGCCTATTTGTGCGTGCCATCTCTTCACGAAGATGACGTGGCGTATGCACCTCGTAGTAATTTGTTTCCTGCGCCCCCGTAAGATCAAGAAACATTCCGCCCATCTCTGCTGGTGCGCCTGAGCGGTGAACGAGCGTCACGTTTAGTGAAGCGCCTGTCGAGTGCGCAAACCACGTGGTTGGATCGCATTGATCCGGCTCGGCTGTGGCTCTCGATGCGACTTTGTCGGCGTTGTTTTCGCAGAATTCTTTTAATCCTTCCTCAGAAAGAAACGACTCACCCTTGTCATGCCAGTACATCTCCACACGCCGACGAATATCAGCCTGACATGCTGCGGTGCGGTAGCCATCGTGTAGAAAGAGCTCGTAACCATAGGGTTCTAGCGTCTTATTGACCGCCCGTAGCGAGGTAAGCATATCTCTACGCACTACTACTCCACGTTCGGCGTGCTGCAGATTTCCTCTGAGAAGAGGGTGGAAGGGGATATCGTTACCAAAAAAGCTAGAGCCCCTAAACTTATTTTTAAGAGCATCAACCAACTCGCAACGATCAAGCGGAGTGGTTGCTGGTATCAATCGGTACGACTGCGTTGTAAGCATATCGACCGATGAGGGGATTGGAATTGTGTCGAGTGGTTGACGCGAGCGACGAATATCTTTCAGGCTTATCTGAGAGAGTTGTGAAGGGTCAAGAAAAGGTGCCATCGCTATCTCCCTCGTGACTCGGCTATCTTATGGCGTAGGGCTGCAAACTCCCAGCTTGCTTCGAAGGTGCGGCGTCGACACGATGAGAGTGTATTTGAGTTCTCCACAATAGCAGCGGGAGAATCAGTAAGGATTGTAATAATCCAATCATCGATCAGAAACGTATCGGCTTCTTGCGGGAAGAATTCCATCGGCAAAAGTCGAGTAGCTCGATAAGATACCGCATCCTGCTCGATAAATTTGGTAAGTGAAGGCAGGTCCGGAGCAAGCAGTCGCACAAACGAGCGACGCTTCTGCAAGATTGAAAACACCTTCCCGTAGAGGCTATCAAGCTGTGAGCGTTGAAGATTGAGCGGGTTAATCCACACAAGCGTCTCGCCTTGAGCGTTGTCAGCGATGTGAGCGAGTTTTCTGCCCACTTCCGAGTCTTTATATACTTGGTGTGTGGGTAGCTGGACCTCGGTGCGACGTAATCGCTCCAGATCGGGGATTGCATCGCGGAGGTACTCAAGCTTGCGCGAGTAGAAATCAACAACTCGTTGCGGCTCAAGTGCTCGATAGATATCGGTCTTGCCCCCACGACTTGCTAACACGATGCCACGCTCAACAAGCTGCTCAAGAACGAAATATGTGGTGGAGCGCTTTACCTTGCTCGCTCGAGCAACTTGGGAAGCCGGCGCTGGCCCCAATGAATTAAGAGCAAGAAATACCAAGCTCTCATTCTGAGAGAGCCCCACTTCTTGAAAAACATTTTCGAGTCGAATACTCACTTGGTTTTATACAAACAGCGTTTATTGTCGTCAGTCCTGACAACAAGTATACCACAAAAAACTATGTAAAACTAGCTATTTATAGGGTGTTTAAGAAAAAATTGTCTAGCAATTAGACTAGCTTATGGAGTGACCATACAATTCTTCTCACCTGACCAACTTCCATTGTGTGTATGCCTCTGGAGGGTGCCGTGTCGGAGTGGGGTACAGGAGGTGATTCAATGAACACAAGTGAAGTAATACAACAGTTAAAAGCCCTGGGTAAGTCAGATGTTAGCCAGGATCTCGCAGAGCAGACCTTGCTGCGATTGGCGTGTGTTGAGCAGGTACTTGGTCTACCGAGCGATCGGAACGCGTCAATATCGGAACGTACAAAGGTAGCATTGAGTGCGCTCAAAACGCTCGACAAGCTTGCCTCAACCCCGCTTGAGGAGGGGGCAACGCTGGCAGAGCTAAGAGCTTACAATGAGCAACAGGCGCAGGTTATAGAGAAGCTAGAAGCTCTGCAAGCTGTATGTTCCAGTACGGCTCAAGCAGGGGGCACCTCACTTAAACTGCTCGAGCAATTCCGGCAGAAAGTGCAAGCTGTAATCGACCAGTGGGCGAAGGAGGTAGATGAGAAGCTCGATACGATTCCGATTAAAGAGATAGTTGCGAGCAACTCAAAGCTTGCAAGCGAGATCGAGATTATCGAGATCTCGCGCCAGGATAGCCCCGTATCTCTCTTTCGACTAAAGAGCCACCCAGAGATTGCATTTCCGATCTGGCCGCTGTCAGAGGATCGCGGCGCTACTAAGGGACGCATCTTCATTCGCCTAAGTGAGTCAGACTCAGGAAATGGTGGCGCTCCATCAAGCACTAGCGGTGTCTCAACTGAGATAGTGAAAGAGTTTAGGTCGGTGTGTGCTTGTTGTATCGAAAGGCTACTCGGCGACTCACCTTTTGAGGCAAGCCGTCCAGACAGCTGGGAGTCATGGGAGCGGTGGAATCAATCTGCTGACGGTATTGCTCACGCAAATTGGAAAACCGAGGGGCAACGAGAGTTCCTCATAGCGCTAAAGGCAGCTTGTGAAACTAACGGAATCAGAGTCATAGCCTCTCGTAAAGCAGACCGGTGGACCGAGAACTTTCCAGAGGAGATGAAAGGTATAGAGGTCCTGTGTACCTCAAAGCCTAAGGCTATCTACAGCGCGCACTTACAAGGCCGGCAGCCCGAAGACTTTGTGAATGGCGGCGTGTTCCAGCTGGAGGAGTAAAACCGCTGCAGTGCGAGGAAGGGGAAACCGCTGAGAGAGCGCGTAAGGTTTCGGCGGATTTTCCCCTCTGTTCCGGCACACGGTAGTTACGTGTAACACAAGGAAGAGAGCTATGAACAACTCAGAAAAAAACAACGAAGCTGCAGAGCGTGAGAAGCTTTGGGAAGAGGTGAAGCGTAATGCCGCTGAGATACGTAGGCGGTTACTAGCCCTTGTGGAGCATCCAGATGCTCCTGGGTTCTTCAAGAGTAGCAGCGTAGTAAAGGAGGTAATTCAATGAGCACAAGTGAAGCAATACTTCATGCAGTGTAAATCTTGAATACACATTCGTAGGTAAATAAATCTATGTTCGAGGATAAAAACACACAAGACAATCAGACGCATTCAGACTCCCCTGCCGCAAAGAACGAGCAGAGGCAGGATAGCGCAGCTGAGGGCAAAGATGGCCAGCCTGCTAACCAAGACACCTCCAGCGCATCAAGAGAATCATCTGATCAACATTTAGGTTTACCCGATTCCGCACTCTCTGCTCTTCAACTTCGCGATGAGCGTCAGATAGGGGGTACGTTACACGAGCTGACGAATCGTATGGTTCGGATTGCTGATGCTATTGATATAATTAACGATCGAATCAACCAAATGATCAAAGGGGCTCAACTTGTTCGTACAGACCATCAGGAGGGGCCTGCGTCTCCCGCTAAATCTGAGTACAACCCCGAGAAGATGGCTCATTTACGCCTAGCGAAGAAATTCCTGAGCAATATCCTTAATCAAAGCGACAGATTCGAAGATAGCCCGCTACAATTGCGTATCAATCAACTACGAGCGATCGACAAGCTGATTGCGTTTATAAGTGAACCAGAAACCGAGCGCATGCTCGGATACTTTAAACAGCCAACGGGCGCCGGTAAAACTATTCTCTTCGGAGTAATCGCGCGCCTTCTGGATGTAAAGACGCTGGTTCTTGTGCCGCGCACAAACTTAGTTGAGCAAATCAAAAATGAGTTTATCAATGTTGTGGGAATAGCTCCAGAAGCGGTTGGCACTGTCATGCAGGGGGCTAACAACACTGCTCCGCAATTTGTGATTGCCACATACCAGAGTCACGTTTCGAGGATGAGAAGTGACCCCAACTATAAAAAAATGGTAGCGGCTTGCGAACTGGTTGTATGCGACGAGGCCCATCGAGCAATCGGAGATCAGACATTTAAGACTATCGAAGACGCAGCTCTCGGTGCGCCAATAGTTGAAAGTAGTACCGATTCTTCGCTGACCGATGAGGAGCAGTCCTTCCAAGAGGATGTATTTAAGAGTGTTGGCGAACTGGCCAAGACCGCGGCGGTCTTCGCATTCACCGCTACCCCCGAGTTAGCGGGTAAAAGCGTCAACTGCTATTTCAAGAATTGCATCGCCAGCGAGAGATACAGTGACATGGTGCAGGCTGGTATATGCGTACCTTTCCTGCTGCACCAAGTAGATGGCACGGTGAGGGAGGTGATGCTTGACGGAGCGATCACAGAGGAAATAGAAGGGGAAATTTTAGAAGAGGATAAAACGTATGACAAATTAGCCGGTGAGTTCGCACGGGCTTCCAAAGCGTATCGAGAAACCCAAGATGAGTCGCAATACCCGCTACGTGGCGTTGCTTTTTGTGCCAACATTAAGGAATGCGATATATTTGCTAATGTAGCCGCTCAGCATGGCTTGCGTTGTCGGGTTGTTACCGGACGCGAGGCAAGGGGAAAAGATGGGCAAGCGATCATTGCGGAAGCTGAGCGCGCCTTAGTAGCTGGCGAGATCGACCTTATCGTTACCGTGAAGAAACTGGCTGAGGGCTGGGACTGCAAACCCGTAAACGCAGTTATCTGGGCCAGAGCTTGCACCAGTGCGGCGGATGTGGTGCAGGGTATTGGGCGAACAGGCAGAGCTTACTTTGATGAGATATTTGGTAAAAAAACAGTATCGCATATTTTCGAAACACGCTGGGTCCCAAAATCGAGCGATGGAAGCCTCGCTCGATTTCGTCGTTGTCGGCTACTAGGAATTGAGGGTGCATTGCTGCGTAATGGCGAGGATCCAAGGCTCATCTGCTCAAATAGTGATTACTCACCACCAGAGTTTAGCAAGCGAGAACCATCACCGATTGTAAAGAGGATTTTTGATAAATGCTTGGAAGAGAGGGATTTTGCGGAGGTCTTCTCAGCGGTGTCATACTTTTCTGCGGTGACTAAGGACCAACTAGATTCAGTGAAACCCCCGACCCTTTACGGATTGATCAAAAGCGGTCGTCGCAACCTATATTCTTTTGAGCAGTACCCCCGCTCCAGCTTTGAGAACACAATTATCGATGAGGGCTACACGAGGGTAGATCGGATGATCGATTCGATGAAAAAGTCGCTGTTTGATCTGCTTGGGGAAGAGATCTTGAAGCGCGGTGTAAATGATGAGCTTGCTTTGGTAATGCTCTTCTGTGAACCCTCGCAGTCTACTCAAGCTTTTGAAAAGCTAAAGCAGCAAAACCCCAGTCACGCGATTTTGGCTCACTTGGCGTGCAGCTCCTCTGAACACGCCACAGATTGTTGGTACTTACTCACTCAACAACTTCCCCCGGCGAAGTATCTTGTGCAAGTGCTGAAAGCGAATTCGAAGCTCGAGCTACGTGCTTGGAATGAGTTAAAGAAGCGCGACCTTATAACAAAAGATGTGGCCAAGGACATCGCTAAAACGATGCGGAAGCGCAACCCTACTATTTTTCTTGAAGCCCAACGATGTCTACTCGATCGGACCACTGATAATAAGGATCTGCGGGAAATAATCGATACAACGGAGTCTCCGGAGTTGGGCTTGGAAGCTGCTCGTATGCTTTTTGAGCAGCACCCCGACCCATCAGATCTCTGGGCCATCCTTAACCGCCATGAGCCATTGAAAGAAGAGGTGTTAAAGAGACTTATAAGCGAAGGCGCATCTCTGGCTTCGATTATCCAGCGGTACGAAAATCCCTGGCGTCTCCGAGCTGCAGTCACGCTATATCAGGGAGAACCCTCCGAACAGGAATTGCTGACTATCATAAGCCACGTTCCTGAAATGCGCATCCGAGCTGCAGTCACACTACATCAGGGGGAACCCACTGAAGAGGGATTGCTGACGATTATAAGCCACGTTCCTGAAATGGAAGAGCTGGCAGCTCGCAGGCTTATGGCACGGCAGCTTACTGGTCACTCATTAGCAAAACTTGTCCTTGCCCTGTCGGACAAGAGTTTGCGTGAGGAAGCAGCGGACCGATTGTTCAAGAAGGAAGAGTTCTGCACTAGTGCCCGAGGGAAAATGGTTGAAATAATCGAGCAATTTCCTGACTTAAGGGACGAAGCAGCGCGGGCGTTACTTGCTCACAAGGTGAAGAGGGAGAAAGGTGTTTTGCACACCATCATCAAGCATGTGGAGAAGCATCGCCGGGAAGCGGTGGAGCGCTTGCTAAGGTTTAGAACTATTGATCCTTCGGACCATAGCGTATTGAAGAAGTACGCACCCGACAAGCTGAAATGAGAGGGCGGGTTTTAGCAGCTAAACTACCGCCAGCTCCTTACTTCCTAAACCTCTCCATATCCTTTGCTGTCAACATAGTAGCGTAGGAGAAGCCTGATGTGTTCCACGGGTAGTGGTTGATTGAGTACCGCAGGAACTTCTTTAGCGATACTTGGTTAAAGTCAGGAACCCACCATCCACGAAGATTCACGCGGCGCTGGATGTACCCTTCAGGGATCTCGGATGGATCGTGCTTCTCTTTCCATGAGATAAAAATGTAGGCGAATTCTTTAATCTCTTCTGGACTCTTAAGCGAAAAGCGATACTCGTTTGGAACGCCGCGGAAGTACCAGGTGAGCGGCCAGGTTGATTCGCCCGTGGCGTAGACTCGTGGCTTAAAGCCGTTTCGCTCATACACTGCCTGGTCGATAATGTGTTTTGCGTACTCAGCAAGCTCATAGGTTGTATGAACTTGGCTTAGGTACTCGGTTTCCTTTCCAGCATAGAGGTAGTTTGTTTGGATAGAGGCTCTAAACATAAAGATCGCTGTGATAATCACTGCCCAGCGGCCGATATGCATTGTGCCCAAAAATGTTGTGGCAGCGTTTCTGCGAGTGGCATCGATTTTGGCAACCATCGCTGCAACAATGAGTAAAACTCCAAAGACAACAAAGGCGAGATTCTCCTTTGAAAAGCGCTCGTTTACTTCTGTCCACTGCTCAAGGATAAACGCTAGTCCAAAAAGAATCGACACAGACCCAACCCAGAGACATGCGTTTGGAACAGAGTAGTTCCTAAAGTTAATTGGGTTCTTTTGAAAGTGATCTTGGAAGAACAGCCCAAGGTACGGAAGCGAGTAGACAAGCGGGTACACCGAGAGCCACGGAACTTTCTCGCCGAGATAGCTGTAGACAAAAAACGTGGCAGTAAAAAAGTACCCCGTTGCTGCAAGTGCTCGCTCTCCTTTGAGCATGTGTTGGATCGTGACCAGAGGGGCGTGGAAGAGTAGAATAAAGAGCCCAAGGATATCGAGCCTGTTTTTAAGCTTAAAAAGCTTCCAGATTGAGTTCTGCTCGATAGTCTGAGGGTCGGTGACGTAACACGAGAGCACCATAACCATACCGATACATGCTGCACAGAAGCGGATCTGGGGGAGGGCTTTTCGGTAAAAGAGAGCTAGATGCGTGAGGAAGGCTACAAATATTGGTAGCTCATACCATGCAGTGACATAGACATGGAAGTTAAACGGCCCTTTAATGCGCTCCATCTTATGGTGCGCGGCCCAGTAATCAATCGCCTTACCACCGAGGCCATCGATGATTCCTTTGGGGTACCGAAAGCCTGCTCCGTAGAACCAGCAGTAAATAAGGAAACACGCGGCAGCGCTCACACAGGTGAGCGGTAAGTTGTTACGCACAAAAGTTGCGATACGCCGTAGGTAGGTGTCCTTATTTTTAAGGATAAAATGCTGGAAGAAAGCTTCAAAAACGAGAAATCCAACAAACACAGCTAGGGTCACAAATACGTTTTCTTTGGTACACCATTGAATGGTAATTCCCAACATTACAAAGAATGCCTTCCATGCTCGCGGCGCGATGGTGAATCCAAAGAGTGTAAAGAGCATTCCGGAAACAACCCAGTAGTCTTCGCGTAAGAAGCGTGACCAGTACACCATAGTTGGCGAAAGCGCGATCGTGCCAGTAAGTACTAGCGTCATGATTGGAGCGAAGTAACGCCGGTAGAGAAACGGAACAAACATAAAGAGTGAGCCCATAATGCACACCGGTGTGCGGGCAGCCCACAAAGAGTCACCAAACATGGCGTAGATAAAACGCATGCAGTTGTACAGCATTGGCCCGTGTAGCATCGGGTCGTATTTGTAAAAGTTAGAGTTTGGAAAGTCATAGAAATAACGGCCGTACATGCCGTGCAGCGACTCATCGTGATGATATGGGCGCATATCAAGCATCGTCCAGCGGAGCATAAGACCGACAATCAAACTGCCGATAAATATCGCCCACTGTACTGGGGTAAAATAGTGTGCCCACTCGTGAGATTGCGCTGACGCTTCCTTCTGGCCTCCCTGGGCTGGGCTTGAGCTCTGTTTGTCTACATGAGTGTTTTGAGCGCTGCTGTCTTTAGCGACTGCTGCGGCAGATGTGTCGTTCTTGTGTGATTGTCCCATACGATAGACTCCGGATTCTGATGCCTTGTAGATATTTTATCAGTGTCTTTACGCGTTACTTGAGTTCCTGAACACTCGACGTCATTGCTGTGCCACAACTCTCTGGTTGTCCACAGCAGGAGCCGCCGCCGTTGTGTACTCGCGCGGAGAGCGAGCCACTCTGTACTGAGTGTGAAACACCTGTGTTAAAGCTTGCAAGCATCTCTTTTGCTACCCGTCGCCCATAACGCACGGCATAGTTTGTTCCGCGGTCTTCAGGGTAGATCTGCGCCATGGTGCAGAGCCAGAGGTCGTCAATCGGTGTTTTAAGAGAAGGGATGTAAGACGAGTAGTTTTTGGTAATAACTGGCTGGCTGTAATGTGCCTTCCAGACGTGGTGCGAGAGGATCCAGGAGCGGTCAAACTGTGGGAAGATCCTCTGAATAAAGGGAATGCAGTACTCAAGCATCTCGTCAGTGGTAAATGAGAACAGCTTCTCTGACGTAGGTAGATACTTTGAGAGGTATACGATGTGATCACCGTTGTAATTCTCTTTGGGGTCAAGGTTTGTGTGCTCTATTATTCCTACGAAGGGAAAAGATGGGTCGGCGACGTTTAGCCAGTATGTGCTCGAAAGAGACTTAGAGAGCCTAAGAACAAGGCAGCTGTTACCAAGAAAGCGGATCTGATCGCACTGGGCTCGGAAGTCTTGCGGTAGGCCCGGAGTCATCTTAGAGAAGAGCGGAAGTGGCACGGTCGCCAGCACTGCATCAGCGCGGTGCACACCACGATCGGTCTCAACGCCTACTGCACGACCATTCTCAACCAGAATCTGTTTAACTTCTGTTCGCAGAGATACAGTGACTCCCATCGATTCTAGTGATTTACGGATGCCATCGGTGAGCGCGCCGAATCCACCACCGAAGTATACAAGGCTTTCGCCTCCTTTCTTATTTCTACTTGAACCGCGGAGCTTAAGCTTATTCCAGATCCACACTGCTGAAACGTTGTCGGCTTCTACGCCGAATTTTCCCTGCATCAACGGGCTCCAGATTACGTCAAACGCTTTGCGGCCACCGTAGCGAATTAACCACTCTTTAGCCGAGATATCTTCAAGAGGCTTCCACTCGTTTACTCTGCGTGCCTGGAGAGCCATAAGGCCAGTTCGAACGCGATCGATAAGAGGAAGTGGTGAGAAGGAGAGTAGATCAAGGGGGCTCGCTAACCGAAAAATTGAGTTGGTGTAATACAGGCCGGTATTGGAGTTCCGGTACTGCTTTAAGTGGCCAAGACCTAGCTCGTCGATCAGATCAAGCACATCAACATCTGATGTAAACCAGTGGTGATAAAACTTCTCTACTCGGATTCCTGGTGAGAGCTCAAACGTTCCTGCTAGTCCACCAACATCAGAATCTCTCTCGTAGATAGTGACTTTGCATCCGGCCTTGCATAGGTCAAGCGCTGCTGAGAGACCTGTATATCCGGCTCCTACGATAATTACTTCGCGTGGGTTAGAGGAGTGTGCTTTCATACAAAACCTTCTTATCTATAAACAAAACAAATCGTACCTATCAGGCAAAAATCCAAGAGTTTATCGGGTAGCGCTACGTTGTTGAGGTGTTTCTTGCTCTGCAAGCGGCTCACCCTGAATCTGGTCTACTAAGTACAGAGGCCGTTGCTGTCCTTGCTCAAAGATTCGGCCAACGTACTCACCTAGGATTCCCAATACTGTCAACTGAACCCCTCCTAATAAAAGGATAGAGGCCATAATTGAGGTGTATCCAGGGAAGTTTATTCCAAGGACCTTAAGAACAAGAACGACAACGATATATGCAAAAGCAAGACACGATGTAGCTACGCCAAGGTACGACGCGATACGGAGTGGTGCGTAGGTAAACGACGTAATTGCATCGATCGCAAGAAAGAGAGATTTGCGGAACGGATACTTGGTGGTTCCAGCAAATCTCTCGGGTCTGTCGTACTGAAGAGCTTTTTGGTGATATCCGATCCACGATACCATTCCGCGAACAAAGCGGTGGCGCTCGCGCAGGGACTGTAATGCGTTAACGGCGCGGCGATCCATAAGTCTAAAGTCACCCGTATCTCTGGGAACTTTTAGTCCAGCTACTTTCTCAAAGATTCGGTAGAAGGCAAAGGCAAAAAATTTCTTTGATGAGGATTCTCCGGCACGTGTCTTACGTTGTCCGTATACTACATCGTATCCCTGACTCCAGTCGGCGATCATGGCTGGGATCAGCTCTGGTGGGTCTTGAAGATCGGCGTCGAGAATTACTACCACTTCGCCGCGAGTCTGATCGAGCCCGCAGGTGATGGCAGTTTGGTGACCGAAGTTTCGTGAGAGGCGCACAGCTTTGATAAAACGATCTTCAGCAGCGTACTGTTGAAGGAGCGGCCAGGTGTTGTCTTTACTTCCATCATCGATCAAGACTACTTCAACGGGACATGAGTACTGTGAAACCAGATCCTGTAAGCGACGGCGTAGCTCTGGCAGCACGTCCTCTTCGTTGTAGCATGGGATCACCAGAGAGATGCTGTGGGGGTCTCTGTTGCGGGGGGTGCGAACTGATGGGGTTGGGATTGTCACGCTGCTATAACCTCTATGTGCCTCATTACCCTACAGTTATCACCGTAGAAAAGGGCCTACAACTAATCGATGCAAGGGGCTTCTGCGAGGGTTCTGGATAAACTATGTTCGATTCACGTGATGCGCGGGACTTTGGCTCATATTTGCGGGGAGTGCAGGGACAATCTTAGCGAAGCTCAGTGTGCAGGGCCGTGTAGCGAGCTGTATAGGCCGAGGAAGATTGGGGATTTTTTCGGCGAGTTGAGCTCAACTATGCCACAAGTGCTTCAGGTATAAGCACTTGGGAGGATTTTCCACCACCCCGCTAGACCTTTGGGGGCGGATGGATGAAAATGCTGCGGAATATCTACTTTAGGGGTTAAATCGATGTCAGCACAAACAGCGTGTGGAAAGTGTGGGGCTACCGTTAGTGAGCAAATGCGGTTCTGTTCTGGCTGTGGAAAGAGGCTTGTTGCTCGCTCAAAACAGCACCTGCCAACAGTGGTAGGTATCACAGCGATTCTGTTCCTTGCCGCTTTTGGGCTTCAGTACACCATCCGCGGGTCGCGGGTTATGCCGATTGCACATCGTGGCGGTGCAATGACTGGTGGACAAGCTGCGCAAAGTCTCGGTGCTGGTAAGTCAGCTGAGGATCCTCAGTTGGCAGCGATGCGTACCAAAGTGCAGCAATCGCCCGATGATATGACGGCGTTAAAAGTATTTGCGGGGATGCTTGGCGATTCATTGCGCAGCAATCCGAGTGCTCCACCAGAGCTTGTGTTTGAGGCGATCGATGTGTTCGGTAAGATTCTCCAGAAGGAACCTAACGATCCGGCAGCGCTTGTGATGATGGCAGATGTATCGTTTGATCAGCGTGCATTCACCAAAGCCCTTGATTTTTATGAGCGGTACTTAAAGATTGATTCAGAGGATCTCGGAGCGCGCTCTCGCTATGCAAGCACTCTTACATTTTTAGGCAGATACGACGATTCGATCCGCGAGCTTGATTCTGTATTGAAGAAAGATCCCAAAAATTTCCCCGCTATGGCTTACCTAGCGATCACCTACGCGCAGAAGGGAGATGTCTCGACGGCTAAGAAAATAGGTGGAAGCGCGCTGCAGATGGCGCCATCTGAGGATGCGCGCGCACGATTTTCATCGTTTGTGGCCTCGCTTGATGGAGCTGCTGCAACTAGCGATGGTTCTGCAGTGAACGCGAAGCCAGCCTCAACGGGCCTAAGTGGACTTGAGCAGAGCTTGCGTGCAAATCCAGTCGCTGGACCGAAATTTGTTAAGGCTGACCTTGGTGCAGCTGGCACACTTACTTTAGTCTACCGCGATTTCCCGATGTCGCAGATGCCTCCATTTGCAAAAGAGAAGTTTCTTAGTGGGGTAAAAGCGGCGTTGGTTCAAAACAAGTTGCAGGCAGTAACAAAGGTGGAGTTTACTGAGGCAACCACGGGGGCTGAGATGGAGTCGCTCAAAGTCGACGCCTCAAAGTAATTAAAAACAGTGCGATACTTGTAGGAGTAGGTACCATGCTACGTATTTTAGCGATCGTATGGACTGTCATGGTGATTAGTATGACAAACATCTCGGCTGAAACCGCTTCACTGCACGAGCTTAAAGCAACCTCAATTGATGGCACTGATGTGCCGCTCTCAACGTACAAGGGCAAGGTGCTACTAGTTGTAAATGTGGCTTCGCGTTGCGGCTACACCCCTCAGTACGAGGGTTTGCAGCAGCTCTACACTACCTACAAGGCTCGCGGCTTAGAGGTGCTTGGGTTTCCCTCTAACGATTTCGGGGGGCAGGAGCCAGGCAGCGACGCTGAGATTAAGGGCTTCTGCTCAAGTAAGTTTGGAGTGACTTTTCCTATGTTCTCGAAGGTTCCGGTCACCGGACCATCAAAAAGCCCCGTCTACGACTATTTAACCCGCTCAAGCGGTGGTTCAGAGGTAGCCTGGAATTTCGAGAAATTCCTTGTAGATAAGTCTGGTAAGGTGGTTTCAAGGTACCCCTCCAGGGTGGCTCCACCAGATGCAGCCCTAACAACGGCTATTGAGCAGGCGCTAGGCCAATAAGTCTTAAAATACCGCTGGTAAGGCTTATTTTTAGCTCCCTAAGGCTAAAATTATTCATCTTTACATTAAAATGTGTCGAGTTTAGGCTATGCCGGTGCTAAATAGCACGGATAAGCAGTTTTTAACCTTATTTACGAGACCAGACCATGGATACTTCACTTAGAAACTTCCTAGAGATCCCATACGACGAGCTTGAAGAGCTAAATTTAGAAGCCAAAGAGAAGGTGCAGCGACGCACTTCAGACGAAGAGCTTAAGGATCACTACATGCGCTACCTCCAGGAGGAGAAGCGCATTAAGGCGGTGACGGTGTGTTTCACTGACATCGAGGGTCGCTTCCATATGCTCGATTACGACAAGAAGTTTCTACTAAAGTCGCACGACAATTTAACCTTCGACGGTTCATCAATCCGCGGCTTCTCAGTTGTAAAAGAATCTGACCTGCGGCTAGAGATCGATTGGTCATCGTTTCGTTGGTTGCCGAGTGATGTGTTCGGTCCCGGTAAGGTGATGGTGTTTAGTTTAATTAAAGACCGCGATGGTCGGGGATACACCTCTGATATGCGCGGACGTCTTAAAGCCTTCTGCGATGAGCTTTATACGGGGAAAGGAATTACGGCAAACATCGCTGTTGAGTGCGAGGGCTTTCTTTTTGAGGGCCGCGATGCGGAGCAGACCTTCAATGAGTTTGCTGGGTTTAAGCTTGTGTCGGGAAGTGGTTACTACAATTCACTGCCTCGTGATCCGCTCAAAATATTTATCGACTCTCTTGCCGAAGCGCAGCGCGCGATGGCTTTTGAAAATGAGAAAGATCATCCTGAAGTGGCTCCATCGCAGTTTGAGCTCAACTACACCTACTGTGATGCGCTTCTCGCTGCTGATCAGGTGCAGCTGTATAAGTTAACAGCTCGTCAGATTGCGGCAAATTCGGGGCTGACAGCATCGTTTTTACCAAAGCCGATAGCGGGGATTAACGGAAGTGGCATGCACACGAACCTGTCGCTTTCGCAGAACGGAAAAAATCTCTTCTACGATGCCAAAGGTGAAGACAACCTCTCCCCAGCGGCGTGGGATTTTGTAGACAGGTTGCTTAATAGTGCAAACGATATCTGTCTGATTATGAACTCAAGCGTCAATGCATATCGTCGACTTGATCCAAACTTTGAGGCTCCTAATCAGATCCGATCTTCGCCGGTTGATCGCACTTCGATGATCCGTATTCCACTTGGAAACGCAAAATCAGCTCGTATCGAAGTCAGAACGGTTGCGCCTGATGCTAATCCGTATCTGACGTTTCTTGCGATATTGCAGACTGGACTAAACGGCCCAAAGAACGAGCAAGAGATCACAGAGAATCGCCGCTCTCGCACCCGGTTTTTGCCAGGGAGTGTCTACGATGCTGTTCGGTTGTGTAAGGCAAGCGAGTGGGTAACCGAGATGCTTGGTGAGGTACCCAAAGAGAAGTTCATCGAGAGAAAGATAGCTTCTGCTGATCGCTGCCCGCGCGAGTTGGGAACGCTGGTGAAGACAAGTGAGGTGCTTTTTCACCATGAGGTTTCAAATCAGCATATTTGGAAGAATTTCTAGATCTGTGTTGGTTAAAAACCCGTGCGCTTGCGCGTGCACCTAACGTTCCCATTTCCCAAAGGAGATGTGCGGAACATTCGCCCTGCGGAACGGGAACGTTTAGGTGCACGTGGCACGTGCAAGGGGGTACCGAGGAATATGGGGCTGGGCATGTCAGCCCCATTTATCCCCTCCCACTCTCTAGTACCCAAGGGTATAGTAACACCGACTTTGTCTCTTCCCTTCAGTGGTAAACCTTGGACAACAACAATCCCGACTCACAACAACCTAAAGCCGTCCCGCCCAAGCCATCCTTCAAAACGATCGCCTGGGTAAACACGACCTATTTCGCCGAGGGCCTGCCGTACATGATAGTACGGATCCTTTCAAGTCTGTACTTCACACAGCTAGGGGTGCGCGAGTTGTATCTTGGTTATGTAAATTACCTTGGGCTCCCGTGGAACTTTAAGTTTCTGTGGGCTCCAATTGTTGATGGGTGGGGTAGTAAGCGGGGATGGCAGATTGCGACTCAAGCACTGCTCGGGTTGCTTACATTCTTAGTAGCGTATCTTTCATACTGCTGTGCCGGAGCTGTTGATCCTCAACCGTACCTAAAGTTAATCGCAATCGTGTTTCTTGTAATGGCCTTCGTGGCCGCCACAAACGATATCGCAATTGATGGCTACTATCTTGAGGCGCTACCGAGTCGAGATGAGCAGTCTCTACTTTCCGGGTACCGAGTTTTAGCGTACCGCCTAGCGATGGTCTTCGCGCGAAGCGGATTAGTGGGGGTTGTTGCATGGTCAGCAGCGAAGGCTGCTGGAAGCTCTCCTGCGATGACGTGGATTCCCGCTTTTAGCTTGGCGGGAGCAGTATTGTGTGTTCTGGCACTTCTCCATCTAGCTATCCTTCCGCGGCTTGAGCAACGAACCGTAGTTGAAAGCAACTCAGGAACCTTGTCCCGAGCCTATACAGTTTTTAAAGAGGGCTTTAAAACCTACCTCGCGCAGCCAAAAGTGGCGCTTATCCTGCTGTTTATTGTTCTGTATAAATTAGGCGATGAAGTGCTGTTCTCGATGGTCACTCCATTTTTAATGCGTGAGCTAAAAATAACGACTGAGCAGTATGCGTGGGTAGCCGGTATCGTTGGAGCAATAGGGACAATCGTGGGTGCAATGCTTGGCGGGTGGTGGATTACTCGCGTTGGGCTTCGTAAAGCCCTCTGGCCCCTCACTCTCATCATGAACCTTAATATCTGGCTGTATGTATGGTTATCCGTTTCAAAGCCAGATCCGACTACGTTCGCGGGGATCTCCGCCATAGCAACTATTCACGGAATTGAGCAGATAGCTGCTGGGTTAGGCAGCGCGGCATTATTAGTTTTTCTTCTCTCTACGTGCTCAAAGGCATATCGCGCTACACACTATGCAGTTGGAAGTGCGATTATGTCTGTTCCTGGAACGATTATTGGAGGTGAGGCTGGATGGATTGTTGAAACGATCGGCTATACGAATCTCTACATCTTGGCATTTATATTTGCGATTCCAGGGATGTGTCTTATTCCGTTTGTTCCGATCCGTAAGGAAGAGTAATAAAGGCTTCCGTTGTGATATCACGACAACTGACCCGGAGGGCAGGCGTATCGCCCGCCGGTAATTGCAACCCCGATTATCCGCTTAACTACCCTCAAGGATCTTTGGTAGTTTCAATAAACACATCCACAAGCTGCCCCACGTAGAGTGGTAGCTGCCCTTGTTCGAATGAGTACAAGACCTGAAGCACTCGCGTATCCACGCGCTCGAAGCTCTCTCCCGTTAGCGAGCGCTTTGGAACAACGTACGGTTCAAAACGCACGAATGATAACGGAAATGAGATGGCAGTATTTCCGCGTAGCGTCGCCGATGCTTTACCTCCGCCTTCAACGCGCCATGCGTCATTCTCATCGATATCAACTCGGACTGTAAGCGGAGAAGTTGAGCCTACTACCATAAGTGGTGAGGTAAGAACCTGAGCAGGTGCAAACTCGCCAACTCTAGCTTTTGATTGCAGTACTGTACCATCAAGAGGCGAGCGTACGGTCATTCGGCTGTGAGTTGTTTGCGCTGCTACAAGCAGAGCTTTTGCCTCAAGGACACCAGCTTTCGCTAAGGAGACTGCACTTTCGCGCTTTAAAAGCTCTCCGCGCATAATAGCACGCTGGTCGTTTACGCTCTTATAGATCGCAAGCTGAGTATTGGCATCCTCTAGTGAGGCTTCAGCTTTTGTAACCTGAGCTTTTTTTACCTCAATCTCAGCAGTGATATCGCGGTCATCAAGTGAGAAGAGCGGCTGGTCGCGAACTATCTTGTCGCCAGCTTTGACAAAAACTTCCTTAATCACCCCTGCTAGCGGAGAGGCGATAGCAATATTCTCTGAGCTTGCTTCGATAATGCCAGAGCCCGCGACAAACTTTGGGAATGGTGATTTAGCTGGTTCAACCACAGGCGCTACAACAGCCTGCGGAACACTACCAGCGATAACGGTTCGGATCACAAGCACAATCCCCACAATCGCCAGGAGCGGGAGGATCAGAAATCTATTGATTGGCAGCGGAAAGGGGAGTTTCATAGGGTTAAAAAGCCTCTGTAGGGAGTGTACTACGTTTATTGCCAGGCCGTCGACTGTTACTCGGAATCTCGTCAGTATGCTTGACGTCTCATACAGCGGAAGGGTTGTGTAGCTCATGTTATTTAGGGTGCCAGGGCCTTTCTGGCTCTCCTATGTCTATCACCCAGGTATGCAAATTAAGGGGGCGCTACTATGAGAAATAAAGTTGTACGAGTTTAATATATGTTATGCGGTGAGTGATTCAGGCAAGAGATCCGCGGCAGCATTCCCTAGAGCTTCTCCGGCGAGTCGACAACTTTTGTCACAAGTCCATCATCCATAACTCCGATTCGGTCAGCATACTGAAAGATACGCGAGTCGTGAGTGACGATCACAAGGGTTCGGTTGCCTGTGAGAGCTTCTTGGCGGAATAACTCCATAATCTCTCCCCCCGTTGTGTGATCAAGTGCGCTTGTGGGCTCATCACAGACGATAATTTTGGGGTTATGAACAAGGGCTCGTGCTATCGCAACGCGCTGCTGCTGTCCTCCAGAGAGTTCAGTGGGGAGTGAGGCTAGTTTATCGTGTAAGCCCACTTTAGTCAGAGCCTCTTGAGCTCTAAGGTTTGCTTCTTGACGCTCAACACCACCTAAGAGTAGCGGGATCGAAACGTTTTCTGTTGTCGTGAGGGTCGGAATTAAATTGTAGGATTGAAATACAAATCCGACGGTGCGGCCGCGATAGGTGGTGCGCTCATTTTCGGTCATCTCCTGTAAGTTGTTACCGAAGATAGTGCACCGTCCGCCGTCAGAGTTAAGTATCCCGGCGATAACTGAGATAAGGGTTGTCTTTCCGCATCCTGATGGACCCACAAGCATAAAAAGCTCGCCTGCGTTAATCGATAGGTCGACTCCGCGGAGGGCTGGCGTAACTGTGGTTTTAGAGTGGTAGCTCTTGGTTACTCCTTGGCAGAGGATCGCTTGTTCCATCAGTTACCCTCTAAAAACGATCCCAGGTTCAAGTTTAATAACTTTTCTAAGGCTAAAAACTAGCGTGATAAGGGTGATAAGCGAGGTGGCAAGGATGGTGATTACAGGCACCTGCCAGGGTAGGTAAAATGCAAGCTCAGAGTTCTTTGATATCGTGCTTGTAAACGAAGCGATCCCCATGCCGATACCTGATCCGATCACACCAACAATTACAGTTTGAATAAGGATCATGCGAAAAAGAAGATCATTAGAGGCCCCCATCGCTTTAAGGATCCCTAGGTAGCGCATATTATCGATAATAAAGCCAAAAAATGTCTGCCCAACGATTGCAACTCCGACAAAGAATCCAAGCACAATAGCGATCCCAAAGTTAATCGGGATGCCGGTGTTCTTCATAAAGTAGCGAATAGTAATTCCCTTAAACTGCTGAGCGGTAAATGCGGCAAGTCCAGTTTGCTGGTGGATGCGACGAGCAACTTCTGTTTTGTCGTAGCCATCTCTAACTTTAGCCAGGACAAATGAGAGTAGCTTTCGCTCGCGTGGCGCAAAGCGCATCGCTCGCGAGTACGTTGTGTAGACCACTGGTTGTGATTGAAAGGTACGGGTGGTACGCGCGATTCCAACAACGACGGCTCGGTTATCGTTTAGCTCAAGAATATCGCCTACTTTAAGCGGAATCTTTGGAGAGCCAGGGGTGGGGCCGGGTTTTGCAAGCTTTCCTTTAGCTCCAGCTTCATCAACGATAACGCCATCAGCGCGTCTAAGGTCAGCCAGAGTACCTTCAATCATCTTTGGCGGCCCGGCAATAAGGGTTGAATCATCAAGCCCAATAACATTACACGTTTGGAAGGTTCCGTTTGGAAGTCTAGCGCGGATAGAGCCTTTGTAGAGCGGCATAGCCCACTCAACACCTTCCACCCCGCGCACCTGGAGCAGCTTTGTGTCTTGAAGCGGCTTAATGTCGTCAACGAACTGAACCTTAGGATCCATTACCCACAAGTCGGGCTGCGGGGTGTCGAAGATAAACCCTACCGTTCGTGACATCAGCCCTAAAAATATCGATGACTGCTGGGTGATAATCAGTGAAGTGAGGGCAATACCAAACACCATGGCGTAGAACTTGCCACGGTTGCCGATAAGCATCTTAAGGGCGATCGTATACACAGTGGGAGTGTATCTCAAAATGCTTGAGGGGCGAAATAGTGGGTTACGCCTGGCTTGGCCGAATCATGCCGTGCGCAAGAAGATCTTGAATATGGATCATTCCTACAGGGCGGTTATCAGAGTCGAGAACAAAGAGTTGATTTACCTTG
>Ga0315904_10002935_pt1 | contig 25746 bp, 27 predicted proteins | sample LakEriMetagenome_6_FD_203529 | JGI IMG/M metagenome (GOLD analysis project Ga0315904, IMG submission 203529) | Freshwater fungal communities from buoy surface, Lake Erie, Ohio, United States - Buoy 12 MA120 | ecosystem: Environmental > Aquatic > Freshwater > Lake | place: USA: Lake Erie, Ohio... | reverse complement strand
CAGGCACGACATAGACCTCATCGTTATCCAGGGTGATTTCGACGGCTGCGTGATACCATTCGGATGTACTCAAAGTATCCACGTCTGTTTCCCCAACGTAGAATTCGACACGGCCAGTGCCATCAGCGCCTGTGTCCACGACGGCACCATCGGGGCCAGCTGTGTCCGTGACGAAAAGGCTGAGTTCAGATGTAATCCCTGCAGGATCGTCCCGAAGAACAAATCGGGCAGAAGCGATCTCTGTACCATCGGGCACATTTTCAATCGTGTAGCTTAGGATTTTGGATGAGTTCTTATACAGGTACAACATAGCTTTAGATTCTGCCCTTTCTAGTCAATTCGGGAACTTGGCCAATTCGAACGGCAGCCCCGATGGTGCCTGACTCTGCAGATTGATCAATACCACCCGTGACTTCATCTGACACATCGATATCAAGTGTCCTTCTTCTGATCGTGGTGCGTAAATATCCACCACCCGTGCCATCATACAGATAGATCGAGTTGTAATCCACGGCTGCGTTATAGTCGAGTGCCATATCAGTTCAATTCTCCGTTTAGAATGCTAGCATCATCCCTGATTGGTTTACAGTGAACGAAGACGGAACAGTGTAATGAACACGAATTTCCACGATGTCTATGAAATGAGTTTGGCCAGACGGGGCAAGTCTTCCACTCGTGGTCAAAACGCCGATCCCAACTCCAAACCCACTACTCACCACATCCGATTGTGTAAAAGTCGTGCCACCAAGATAAGACGAACTTCCCAGGGTATCTTCACCTTCAGAAGTTGGCCAGTCACCTGATTTGGTTGTGTTCGTGGACTGCATCGTCCCCGATTTGATAACGCGATAATTCGTATCCACCACGACTTCCGTAGTTCCAGCCGTTCGATATCTACGGAATCGGATTTCGATTCCATCAATCGTGGCATCGGTGGGAACATCACTTGATGTGAATCCAAAATTTGTACACCGAAGCAAATGAGACACTTCGGTTTGTGATGCAGTCGTGGCTGCGAAAACATCATCATTTGAAGATACTTCTGTGCCCACGAGTGTCCCCGAAGATGTTGTAAGCCACGATTTTGTTCCCATCGTGCTATCTGTGGCACAGGTGCCAGCGGGCTTCCAATCGGTTACTGGCACTTTCTCGATCTCCAATCATCTTCTATCGCTATCGCGATATCATACCAATTAAACACTTTCGTCTGTTTTTCGGCACGCTGCAGAACAGTCGTGTCCACTTGCGTGTTTGGAGTGTGATCGATGAAAACACAATCAAATCCTTCAAATTCACACTCATCAGCATCTGTGATCAACAATCGGGATTTTTGAATATTTCCCCGATCATAATGCATATTCCATATAGCCTCAGCTACACGTTCATCCTTCTCTACAATCACCACCGAATCAATTCTAGGGTTTGCTTCGGCAAATATCAGCCCAACCCCGATCCCTAATCCTGTCAGACAAACACTTCCGTGCATTTCATCCAAAATGCATTTGTGCGAATACAAGTCAATCGGGGCTGTGGCCATCCAGCACATCTTGTCTATTTCCAACACCCAAAAAGGATCGCAGTAGTGTTGTCCTATTCTCAGAACAACACCATCACATCCCGCAGGTTCAATTTTATCACGAATCAGATCGTAGGCTGAATTCAACCACGATCTTTCTTGATCGGTATATGGTGTGATATCCCCAGGTAAAATCATCTTTAGAATCCCTTGATGAAACTCACGACCATCCATCGATTCAGTGAAGACGAATAGACACATCCGATCAAATCACGTTTTCCACCAGTCGTGGTAAGTGTTATTCCTGTTATATCTGTCCCAAAAATGAAACTTCCGCTACTCCCCGTGGTCAGGGCTAGAGTTCTGTTCCCACCACCGTCTTGAATGACTTCAATCGTAATCTTTTGTCCATCGACTGGATTGGACGGGGCTAGTAGTGTTCTGTTGCCAGCCAGGGTCACCCTAAAGTGATTGCCCTGTGATGCATCCAGTGAGATATTCGCACTATCAGTAAGAATAACAACCCCTGACGTGACTCTGTGGCCAACGACTAGTTCATCATCCGTTCTCAGTGTGTTTGCTGCTGAGCGATAAAGATTTGTGTCAGCATTCCACCAGATGCCTTGCCTTGCCAGCCCTGATGTACCATCAAAGTAGATACCGAAGTTGTTTGTGCCTCTAGTCAGATCAGCGATTCTGATACCATACAAGTTGGTGACGGTTTGGCTACCCGATGGGTTTTGAACACGATATCCTGTCAGGTTCGTGATCGTTCCCGATCCGCTTAATGAAAAGATCGTATCGTATCCAAAAGCGTTCGTGACGGCTGCTGTTCCACTGGCTGATGCATTCAGCTGTGATGAATAGCCGATCCAATCGGTGACAGTGCCACTAGACGTGCTGGTGAGGGCACAGAAAGCCCTGGCCCCAGCCATTGTCGTGATATTCGCCGATCCCTGATGCCAAGCATCGAAGTCCATCCCATATAGGGCAGTGACGGCACCACTTTGGCCTGCTAATGTTCTGGCCGATCCGAAAATACCAGCCGCATAGGCTATCGTGTTCGCAGCCGCACTCACTTCTAATCGGCCAGCTATACCAACGGGAAACGATGATCCCCCGACGGCCCCTTGAATCGAATTCAGACCTTGAATCGCACGACGGGATACATCCGTGGAAGTGACGATATAGCTGAACAGCATGTTGTTATCGTCTGGGGTGATATTTAATCCCACGGAGGCATTAAATCGGGATCGGCCAGCATCCACCCATAGGGCATACGGGTTGGTGATGGTCATGTTCGTGCCCGCAGCAGGGGCATTCGCGATAAACACCGTGGCTGCGTTCGTGGTCGTGACGTTAGCGTTAGTTGCTGCCAAAGTCGGCTGTGCGAATGAGTTAAATGCAGCCCACGGGGCTGTACCAGCTGCAGCCGTGCTTGAGTTCGTCCGTGTCCCTGCCCGCACTCTCAGAAAAGCGCCATCTTGTGACCACGCAGCCTGGTTCCCAGTCGCAGGGTTGATGTCTAAAGTGGCCGCAGGGGCATTTGTTCGTAGTCCTAGTCTCTTGTTGGTATTGTCCCAAAAATAGTTTGCGTTGTCCTGGGTGTAGACACCACTAGCACCAGCAAAGACACAGCTACCAATCGTGAAAGCGCCAGCGCCAGTTCCACCACGGGCCACGGGCAGTGTTCCCGCCACAGCCGCAGCCTGCCCTAGTTCAATTGCACCAAAAGCAGGGGCACCACCACCAGTGGGAATTCTCAGAACTTGGTTGGCTGTACCTGCAGCCGTCACATTGAACGGTGACGTACCATTTCCGAGTAGAACACCGTTCGTGGTGAACGTTCCTACACCACTTCCACCACGGCCTACAGCCAACAGACCAGTCCAACCGAGTGTGTGGTTATTCGATCCAGAAGTGATCGTTACGTTCGTGTCATTCGTGAACGTCTGAGTTGATCCAGTTTGACCACCGAGGCTGTCTATCCCGCCAGCAGGTATGTCAACCAGCGCTTCGATGTTGACTCTTTCATTTACAGAATCGTCGGTGACATTGAAAGTCAAATTCCCACCAGAAACGAAATTCAGTTCTCTCCGAGTCCCGATCAGAGTCCCGTCTTCACTTGCCCTCACACGGGCATTCCCGTTAATCAGTGATGGTAGCCGATCAGCACTAATCGTGCCCGAAGTGATTTCATCACCTGAATGGGTGTGACCAACGTTGCTTTTCCCATCGAGGGCATCATCGAGGCCAGTAATTTCTGAAGTCTCGTGTGTATGTGACACTGCAGCTTTTCCATCAAGCGCAGTTTGAAGTCCCGTCACATCACTGATCGCGTGATTGTGGCCAGTGTTGGATTTACCATCTAAGGCTGTTTGTAAACCAGTCACATCGGAAATGGCATGATTGTGTGAAAGCGCAGCCTTTCCATCTAAAGCAGTTTGAAGTCCCGTCACATCGCTGATAGCATGATTGTGACCAGTGTTGGATTTTCCATCCAAAGCTGTTTGTAAGCCAGTCACATCGGAAATGGCATGATTGTGTGAAAGCGCAGCTTTTCCATCTAAGGCTGATTGTAAGCCAGTCACATCACTAATCGGATGATTGTGACCAACTGCGGATTTTCCATCTAGGGCAGTTTGAAGTCCTGTAACATCACCGATCACATGTCCATGAACAGCATCAGCCTTACCATCGATTTCAAGCCCAAGATCAGTGATGTCAGCTTCGGCTGTATCTAATCGAAAAGTGATCGTGGTTGGATCAGTATCATTCACGATTCCAACATAATCCTGAATCGCTTCTATCGCATCGTTGGCAGCTTGATGCTGTTCAGCGTGGCCAACGACATTCATTTTGTCAGTCGGCTGAGGATTCACTAAGTTATCTTTGCTGTTTGGATAATCAGACATCTTTATTCACCTGCCCCGATAGAACCATCAAGCGCACGAACATCCCGCCACTCGGGGCTACTACCACCACCAGACGGTGATGCAGGATAGTATTCGTATCCTTCCCCTGGGGCTATCGTTGTGATCGTGGTGCTGTCTGCGGGATTTCTCACCAGCAGGCTGTTACTCGTGCCTGCATTGATAATCCTAAAGTTCGATCCCCATCCTGGCGAAGCAGGCAGAATCACTTTTCTGTTCGCGCCACTAGCAGTCAACACTTGGACATTCGGGCTTGTGACAGTCAGAGTCTTATCGGCGCTGATCGTCTCTGTGTTCACAGGCAGCCCCACGTGCTGCGAAAACGTAACTGTGCCCTGCAGCTGCGCTGCCCCTTCCACCACGGCTGTGCCTGATCGCATTTCCCCTGCGACTTCAATCCCCACGGAAGGATCGATCACAATCTGATCGTCCCCGAACTTGTACACACCTGGGGCTGTGCTTCTCATCACAAACCGACGGCCAGTCTCGTTCACACTCGTGATCGTAGAAGTCCCCGTCACAACACGGCCTAACACCACGATAGTTCCCCCTGGGTCAGACAGAGTGGCCTGATGGCTGATCGTGTTCGTGGAAGTATCGATCTGAATCTGATAGGTGCCCGAGGCAGGCACGGTGTAAGTCTGAGAAGCCACGTTCAGCGCAGCGCCATCACCAATCACCACCCCAGCCCCGACATTCAAGACGAGGCCTGATCCTGCGGACAAAGCCACACCACTCACAACCCCACGGCCAACACAGTTGTTCGTCAGGGCTTCTTGTTTGTCAACATTCTGATTCCACAGGGCTTGTGAAAGATAATCACCAAGTCGATTTAACGGCATGTAAGGTCAATTCGGGGCTATGAACTTACGGACTGTTTTCAGTCCAAGTGTCCCCGTGATTGAACGATTCATATCTCTTCAAATCCGCCCCGATTTGAACCAAAAACACGATCCTTCCGTCAGCTTCACCAGATACTTCTAAGCCAGCGTACTTTGCATCCGCTGCAGATACTATCGTGCCTGCAAGTGCCCAAGACGAACCAGCCGTTTTCTTCCGATAACACTTCCAACTACCCGAACTCCAACCTGCCACATATTCCATTCCCGATTCAGGACATATAGCTATCGCAGGGCTTTCTAATCCAGTCCACATGTGAACCAATTCGGGTTTTAGACCATATGCCCACGATTCCCAGACTTCAGTTCCACTATCTCTTTCCACCACGGAAATAATCTTTCCATCGTTTCTGATCGCCGATTGGGCAGAAATCGCAGATTCATTTGTCAAAAGCACACGAACGAATAATCCACTCTTCAGGAAACGAACGAGTTCAACACCATCATCACTCGTGATCGTGGCTACAAGAATCCCACTCTGATCATCTCTGGTCAAGTGAACTTGTCCATCAGGCAGAACATTAATCAAAGCCGAAAACCCACGATAAGGAGAAACATTCGCATAATGTTCTTCCCCGATCTGAATCTTGAAGTTCGACGTTTCTGTATTATCTACTACATGCTTGTGCTGACTGATCGCCCATCCTTCAGGGGAAGTAATCCCTTCGGATATCAAAGTCGTACCTTCATACAAATCCAATCGTGCCCCAGCATTGATTAGATATCTTTCCTCTTGTGACCAATCCCACACGATCTGACAGAAATCAAGTGTAGGATTCCATTCAATATCGTACTTTCTGAACGGGAAGTTGGCCAGTGGCGGAGTTTCAGCCATCGTGTTGATCAGCGCTTGTCTACCCACGATTCGGCTAGCCTCATCGGGGAAAGGATATGACACGGAGAACTTATCCGTGATCCCGATAGTGTTTCCTTCATAATCGTCAAACAGACTTTCACATTCGGCTGCAAGCCCATCAAGTGGGTCAAGTGCCTGATAAATCAGCTTCTGTGTACAGATCGCATCTATGATCGTGGATTTAATGCCTGCAGCAGAAATCGCAGGTGGATTTTGGAATCCCGCTGGTGTGACGAATGTCCAGTTACCTAGCCGAATCATGTTTCCATTCTCGAAAAGAAGAACTGCCACTTTTTCACTTTCCCAGTACATCACGGGGATTTTTTCCGTTCTTATCAACTCGGGGAATGGCACAATGGCTGCGATTAGTGGATTGATCGGGACGATTTCAATCACGATATATTCAGCCCCGATCCCTGGCAACATACCTAATGTCGTTAGTCTTTCGGGATCATTCATCGTAACAATACTTTCCCCGTTCACGACATCAACATCATCACCTTCATCATCCACCCATGACAAACCATTGTCAATGGCCCAGCTACCAGCATATTTGGTACTGCTACCACGGATCATATCGAAATCGCCACCAAGGGTGTTTCCGATTTGAACTTCATTCCCTTCGTGGTCCTGTAGTTTGATCGATACACTGGCCACGTTCGTCCATCCACTCGTGGAAAAACGAATCTTATCGCAGATTAAGGCATACAGATATGGCGCTGTGACGAAATCATTCAGCTGAATAAGACACTTAACACTATCAACATCAAACGTGATCCCCGATCCCGAAACACTGCCTGTGCTGTCTTCACCAGCTTCATCCTTGAACGAGAATCGATCAGGTGATTCTTCATCGATCATCTTCTCATCGGGGATCGGATCGGGTGTTCGTGACTTAAATCGACTGACACCCAACCATCTGAGTTCATCGATGAAAGCATCCATCCACGGGGTGTGGCCAGATTCGTCCACGCAGCTGCCGATCAAGAAATTCCGTGTCTCTGGCCGTTCGGCTTCAGGCAGCGCAGCATTGTACAACCACTGCTGACGAACGGGTTTCCAGTATTCAACTGCCGACAAATCCCAGTCTTCGAACCAATGGGCCAGCATCCAATGGGGATGGGGCCAGGTGCTGTGATAGCGGAACAGGGGCACACCGTGCCATTGACCACCACCAGCTTCATCCCCAACCAGGCTAGGGAACTGACTCGATACAGACTCAATTTTATTCACCGTGGGAAGTGGTGGACGAACATTTCCTCCCGCGACGGCTTCACAATCGGGTGGAAATTCAGGACAGGTCACCATACATCCGAACGGACCATCACGCAATCCCCAGTTACTGGTGTCAAACGATACATTTTCGCTTTCAGACTTACTCACAGTGCATGGTGAGTAGATCACTTCGGGAAAACAGTCTTCGATAGGATGAATATCATCCGTCACCGTGGCCAGGAACGGGGATAGGTAAGGATAAACGACTTCATCATCATCCTCGTTCACGGTCACGCTGCCATCCACGCATGATCTGGATGCATTCGCTTGAATCTCGGGGAACTCACCCCGATACCACATCGCTTTGTAGCCTGGGGCATGTCTGTACACGGCCCGTTCCAGGTTCGGGATCAGCGTATACGATCCACCTTGTGATCGGCCCCAGGTGTGGGTTTTGTAGACGTGTGGCGACCACGGGACTTCTTCCTCTGTACACTCATCGTAACAGGTGACTGTTCCTTCCCCGTAGTCATAAATTGTGCCCTCGATGGAACATCGACAACGAGTGGTCCCTACCCACGTTCGTCCTTCGTAGTTGAACTCAACCTTCGTGTACTGTTCCAGATTGATCTGACTATTGCTGGTGGTGCTGCCAGTCACGATCCCGCCTGTAGATAACCCGAATGGACAACCTGATCCAGACGGGGCTTCGTTCACCTTGAACGTCACGGGCAAAGCCTGCCAAGCACTATCCCCAGGCTGCTTGAAACGCATTCGGCCACTGATGGCCCCTGTGGTGTGCGTGATGTAATCCTGATCGGGAAACTCATCAGGGGCACACGGATCGAAAACGAACTCATTAATCCCATTTCGAGATGCTGAACACGTTCCTTCTACGGAGAGAGGCACGCCGATCACAGGGATGTAGTTAGGCCCGACTCCGTTCGAAGTCAGATCAGCGCCAGCTGCCAGAGTAGTAGAGTAGCCACCATTCACGTAAATGTCGATCCCCGACCACGTGACGCGATACAAAGCACCAGTCAGCTTCGAATAGATTCTCAGATCGCGGATGACAGCAGCCACGGAAGTAGACTGAAAACCCGATCCAGCGACCACGTAGCCACCGAAAGGTGCCCCAGGGCCATCGTAACTTACCTCCCATCCTTGGGTTGTTCCGTCATCGAATGACATCACCGTTAGCGTAATGCCTGCCTGAGTCAACAGGGTATTGACAGCATATTGGGTGGCAGCAGTCCCTTCGTAGCTATAGACACCATATCCAGCGCCACTTCCAGTATATGAAGCTGATCCGTGTAAACTGTATTCTAGTGCGTCAGCTTCGAAAATCAAACCGTTGTTTGGCATATATACATGCCAATTCGGGGTTAGGCTTTCTTCTTCTTCTTATCCTTACAACCACCACACGGTTGTAATCCTTCGGGTGGTTTAATGATTTCTCTTCCATCAGCCTCGGATTTCCACCGATTAGCAAACTGAACGAGTGCCATCACGAAATCTTCTGTTCTACACGAACACCCTGAGACTGTTAAACTGATCGTGGCTTGTTCTTGGTCTTCAGGACCACCAATATTGATTGACATGTTCTTTGCCATCGTTAGACCTCGGGTACTTTATCGGGGCCACCAACTTTGCTATAACCGACCACAAACCAAAATAGACCATCGGCTGGATCGCGTAGTGATCGTGAAGAAGTCACGGGAACTTGGCTAATATCTGAATCTGCTTTACTACCACGGGACATAGCCCCGAGATCATTTCGGATTCGATCACGATAAGAAGCCCGTTCTAAAACTGATTCGGCTGCACGTCGTTCAGGTGGTCTGTATCTCATTCTGGTTCCTCCGTCTTGTACATAAGAATATCTTCTTCGGGATATTCGGCTGGTCCTTCATATTTGCAAATATACGTCCCTTCCCAGCTAAAGTCAGTTGTTTCCGTATCGTGGCGAATGTCCACATCAATTTCCGTGATTCGATAAGCGCCAAAACTCACGATCTTGTAGCCTTCGGGGCTATCATCAGGAAGTCTTCCGATCAATGCAATCACATCATCGACTTTCACGGTTGGCTGCCATTCTCCGATGAAGCTACCTATCACCAATCGTTTTGACAGCTGATCCACCATCAGCCTAGCAAATCGTTCTGCTTCGGCTTGTGTGGTGATCGCCATACCCTTCGGGCTATCCACGGTTTTTACGATGATTCTGCCCGTGAAGTCTTCACTCGTATCATCATTGATGACTTCTTCTGAAGCGATGATATTTGCCTGTGCAGCTTCGGTGTCTGAAGCCGTACCCTTGGCCACTTTCACACGAATGGCATTGAATTCAGGTGGACTGATCGTGAACTCGGGGAATTGAGTGATACGGAATTGTTCAGCATCCCAGCGATCTTCTTCAGTGATCCACGTTTCATTGTGTGGAATCGGCCCCATCCAGAATCTTTTCGTCGGTGGGGTGACGGGATCGTATTTCGGGGCTGTGCTGATCAACCACTTACCCGATTGCCAAACCATTGTGATAGCTGATCGATCTTGAACACCATACATTTCGAAGATGGACAGCAGCGCTTCAGCCACGGTTGTGTCTGATCGCCACATCTTATCTTGATCACCTTCTTCTGATGACGCGATATTGTCCGTATCCATCCATTCATCATCAGGCCCAAATTCGATGTCTTCCAGTGCAAATCCAGCCTGCTGCAGCAGTCTTTCTATCGCAGTTCTTATCGGTAATCCTGCGACAGAATCAAAGCCAGCTTGATTGTCACGAAGTCTTTGGTGGATTGATCTTCCATCGATCAGATCGGATATCCAAAAATCTTCACCATTTTCTAGGACAGGCCTACGTTCAGTAACGTATCCTTCCCAGATTGGATTTTCGTCATCATCATCGATCACGATTTTGATCGTGCCATACGTGCGATAGAGATCATCGAAGTTGTTCGTGATCGTCTTAATCTTGCACGGGACAGCATCCAGATCGAGGCTGGATGTGAATTGAAGCGATGTGAATTTGTCGCTGATATCAATCGGTGTCCATTCAGGTGTTTCGAGTTGGTCGGGCACGAACATGCGATAGCCCCAGAACTCGGGGCTGTAGTTCACGTCTGCCCTCATCTTCAGTTCAATCGGGCAGATCAAATCGTCTACGTCCCAGCCACCATCACCAGCCGTGTTGAGTGGGTTGGTGTCCATCCACGGTTTGTTGTCAGGAAATGGCGCGATGGAATCAATCCCGAAGGGCACCACGGTTAAGCCACCTTGTTCTTTCAGATCAAGCAGGTTTTCGGGCATTAACTTGGTCGTGACAAGCGTTGTGGGGAAGATGTTACGATACGGTGCAAAGTTTACTTTTGATAATCTCTTTCTGGTTGCAATGCAAAGTACACCCTGTGGAACTGCGTTCCATGTACCCCGATTCTGATCGAATGTTATACTTGGATCGTACTTTCTCACATCAACATAAAACGCAACATCCTTTCGTGGTGCTGATCCAGCTGTACCACGTGCCGTTTTGGTCTTGGTGGTTGCTTGTGAGAACAGGAACGTTATCCCGCCAATTCCCCCAGGAATAACGTTTAAACTGAAAGCCCTCTTACTGTCAACACCACCTTGAACGTAATCAAACGAATCAATATTCGACCACTCATTTCCAAATCTCATCCACAGCTTGGCAATACCATTTGAATTTAAATCGATCACAAACCGTATTCCAAATCCCACGGCCAGCAAACTGATAGATTTGTATAATGCTGTACCATGTGGTTGGACGATGACTCCCCAGCTTGCATTAACAGGAAGTGCGTAATTCAATTCAAACTGCCAGCGCAGGGCCGTGCCTGCCTGGGTGATCCAGTTGTCCATATGCGTACCACAGCTGATCTGGCTGAGTTCAGCAAGTTCTGACGGAAGCTGTGGTGTGTATGCGGTGATGCTGCCTGACTGGCCAGGATAGGCCTCATAAGGGATAGTCAGCCAGTCCGCAGGTATGTAACGCCAGTGTGACGTTTGAAATTTACCATCGGCATAATTTGGTGATTCGAAAAAATCATCCCTCAACCCCGATGGTCTGACGATGAAAGCGCCAGTGGCGGGATTTCTCCATAGATTCGGATCATCCACGGGTTTCCATCCTTGGATTCCCGATTTGCCACCTTCCGTGTCTGTATCAAGAACGGGGCTGCCTGTTTGAATACTCGTGGCATAACGGAATGCCCGAAAACCTTCTCGTACTACTTCAGGTCTTGGGGCATTCAAAAGAACTTTCAGTCTGGCCATATCAGGGCAATTCGGATTAGCGCATGTCGGCTAGTCTCGACTGCCACCACACTTCCGCATCACCACGCCTGATCGGCCTGTCAGCCGTGCTTCCAAGGGCATCACGCACCTTGTCGGCATTGGCCTTGCCCTTGGAATCATCTTCGATCCCAAGCAGTGACACCAACCAGTCCAAAGCCACGATAGAGACAAGCTGTTCCCAAATGGCCGTGATCGCATCAATCACTCTCTTCACAGCCTCAACAACTGGATTTTGGGCCAGCATGTCACCCCATTCCATCATCTTGTTATAGAAGTGCTTGAAAATCTTACCTAGATTCTCACCCCTCTTCGGGGCTGAGTCTATGGCCAAGCCGATGGCCAAGCCGATGGCCAGTAACCATCCGCTGAATTTAAGCAGCTTCGTGAAGTTAAGGGTTTTGAGTGTTTGTGGAACATTTTTTAATGCCGACAGCCCGATCTTGAGTCTGTTTGTGCCGTTAGCATTAGCCTTAAGATCGCCAAATAGCCAGCTAAACGGGGCTTGATTGGTTAGGGCTAACTGATTCAGATTTAGAATTCTCTTTCCCTTTGCACTTCTACCAGGACTGTGTTTTCTCAAATAGTGTAGTGGTTCAAAACCACCACCAAATGAAGCCGCCTGCAATCTTCGATAGAATACACCCAAAGCAAAGTTGACCATCTGAAGATTATTAAATTGTTTCAGATCAGCTACATTTTTTCTCAATGAATGCGCGATAGCCCCGCGCATGGAAGCTGCGAGGCCTTTCATTGATATGGTGAGTAATCCAACGATCAGAATAAGGCCAGGGATACCCATCAAGGTTTCATTTAGCCACGTCCACATCTTGATCATAGGTTCAATACCTGCCATCAAGACAGATAACATTTCCGTCAGCCTCTTCCCCGTGGGGATCATTGAATTCATGATCATTTCCCCAAGGTTCTGAATGGCGATCATCGGGCTGGCTGCGCTGAGACTGCCAGCTGCATTACCATATTTGCCTTCCCCTGCCTTAATCACGGCATTCATGAACTCATCAGCCGACAGCCCGATTGGGTCACGGCCTGTCTGTTCTCTCACGGCTGCGATCAGAAGTGGAAGTGACTCTGCCAGCTGCTGATTGACTTCTTCAGCACGGGCGAAGCCTTTTGTTTGAATCTGACGAAGCGCCAGCATGGTTCGACTGAATTCTTCATTGGTGCTACCACCCGCAGCCGCCAGGTTTGATGTGGCGCTAAGAACTCTCGTGGCACGGGCAGGATTGAGGCCAGTGCTGATCAGGCCCTGTGCCCCTTTTCGCAGCAGATCGGACTGGAACGGGCTAGGCACGGCCAGGTCTTGGATGGCGCGGGCGAACCTTTTTCCTTCCAGTGTTCCGAGAAGGGATTTGGCACCTTGTTCAAATCGGGCGAAGCTGTCGTATGCCTTGAGAGAGGCAAAAGCCACCACACCTGCAGCGACAGCAAAGCCCTGCGCTGATCGGCTAAGTAAGTCCACGGTTTGGGCCGTCTGTTGGGTCTGGCGCTGAATTCGCGCCATTCCGCCCAACACTTGTTCTAACCCTCTCAGACGAACTCCGATTGATAAAACGTCAGTCTGTGCCATGTCAGGTCAATTCGGTTAAAGTTTGATGGACTGGCCTTTCTTCAGATTGGAGAACTCGTGGGAAGATGACTGCTGCTTCTTCGTGCTTTCAATCTCGGCTGCTTCAGTCAATCGATTGATCGCCACGATGTCTTGAATTTCGTCCATCGTCCATCCTTCGCGAAGCAGAACTTCGGGATGACGGCCAGTGGCCTTCACCACGTGTCTGATGATGCTGATTCGAACAGAGGGCAAAAGCCCTCCGTCCGACACTATTTTCCCAACGATTGATCCGCGATCAGATCGACGTTATCATCAGGATCGTCTTCCACGGCTGAAACTAGCCCGAGAACTTCCATCGTAGCGTGAAGAATCTGCAAATAGAGTGGTCCGTGTTCTACAGCCAGCTTTGCGATTTCCGAAATTTCATAACGACCATTTTCAACCACTTCGTCGTTGACAAGACACTCTTTCACAAGGAACATTTGGCTGAATGATCCGCGATCAATCTTCTTTCCGATATTCTTTTCACAGTGGCGAAGTTGCAGATCGAAATCCTTCTGATCGAGACTGTATTTTGTCAAGAGAGTGCCGTCGGGTTTGCCTCTCACGATAAATGTCATATCCCCGTGATGAATGGGGATGTCCTTGACTTCTACTTTTTGGGCTAATAGTTTCTTTAAACTCATGTTGTTTTGGATTATGGGGTGAAATCACTATTGGTGTCCCAGTCTATGGGAACTCCGATTGATCTCAGGGTCATTGAAAGTGTACATGGATTGTCAAGACTGACATCAAAACTTTCTACGAGACACGGCACAGTGAACGAGGCTTTTTGGGCTGTGCAGCTGAGGCCAACAATACTGCCAGTGGCCACCATGATGGACAACTCAGCCCCGTCATTCTGCAACTTTGTATCCAGCGTGATAACAAATGTCGATTTGACAATCCGCTGATTATCATACAGGTCTTGGGCTGTGCTGTGATCAACCAGCGTGCGCGATCTTTGAATGCGCATTCTATCGATCTTCACCGTGGTGGGGCCTGGGGATGCAGGCCAGTTAGCCGTATCAGCCAAATCCAGCGCACGAGTGGCGCTAGTATCTGGTCCTATCGGTGTAATCGTTACCAGAACCTCGTTTAAGAGGCTAATTCCAACAGGCATCTATTACGATCCCCCTTAGCTGGCAGTTACGGTCAGTCCCGATCCATATGGTGCGATTGTGATAGAAAGAGTAGACGGATTGTCAAACGTGGCCTCGATTTGAGTCACGATGCCTGCACCTTCAACATTGTATCCCGAAGCCGTGATGTCGAAACTTACGAGGCTGTTGGTTTGAAGACTTGCAGCAAACGTCCCACCCTTTTCAAGTTTCATTTCAACGGTCATTTCCCAACCCAACTTCGTCACTCTATTTACGGGGAAATCATCCTGCTGGCATGATGCATCCACGACCTCGCGACTCTGCATAATCCGAATTCTGTCAACACAAACTGTAACTGCACTGCCGACTGGGGGACCAATCGTTCCGTCCTCGGTTCCCTGGCTGAGAATGGTCATCACTGCATCTTTAAGTAATAAGCCTGTCATTTTAAAGTTAGCCTCTAACAATCAATTCGTAAAAGCCACCAGAACGTCGAAATTCTCTTCCATCAGTGTTGTCTGGCTGTGAAAATGGTCGTAAACGATAGAAATCCACGATCACATCACCATCAGTCCACTGACCACCATTCAGGGCTTCATCTATCAATTCGGCGAGTTGATGAGGAAAGGATTCACCTTGCTGGTAAGCCTCGATCAGATACCTGGCCACGGTGCCAACACGGTTATTTCCACCACCACATAACCAATCTTCACCCGTGACGTAATTGAACACGATATAGGGCATCGCTGCGCCTTCAGGGGCATAGCCAGCATATATCCGATCATCCACAACTTCTGTGATATCTGTGCTGTTACTCAGAACATCATAAATGGCTTCTTCCAGGGCTGATAACATGGTTTAGGCTGTACTCCTTCTAATCGCCAATTCGGTGAGTTTTCGGAACTGCGGCTGTACTTCAGCAGCTGCACGTGTCATAAAGAACGTGGGTCGGTTTCGGCTACTTCCGTATTCCTGAAACTTCCCGTAACTAGCCCCGACATACACGTTTCCTTCAAATGGCAGCAGGGGCATGATCGGGGCATAGAAGTTCACATCCTTATTGAGTGATGTGCTTGTAGCCATCGCAGTGGCCAAACCGTTGGATCGGCTGGTTTGAGAAAAGATCGAGGCTTTCATAGCACCTGTGTCTACAGGGGCATTTCTTTGGGCCACACCTTGAACGATAAGGGTTGTTTGGTCCACAGCCGTCTGAAGGTTTTTTGTTAGGTTTTTGGTATAGTTTTGAAGCCCTTTTAGATTAACTTGGGCTGACATGCCGATCATCTTTAATCCACCTTTCTAAGATTTGCCCTTCCGTGAAGGTTTGTCGTAGGATCGTGGAAGACTGCGATGATTTCAAATACCTGACCATTTATAGTCACTCTCTGATACGATTGGATTCGCACGTCATAGGGATAGATCATGTGAAACTCAGGATCACTGATCATCTTTGCTTCAGACTCGATTTGGGCTGTTCTCGGTGGTTTGGTGTTCAGCCTGCACGGGAACTCCAAATCGGCTACCCAAGTCACTTCTCGACCACCCCGATTGTCTGAGACTGTTTGCTTCACCATGCGTGATGCCGTGCTGTCCATCGTCTTCACGAGGGCTGCACGCATAGAGTTCAGCTGCTGTTCTGTGAATAGCATTAATCACCCCAGCCGATAGGCAGTTCAAATCGGGCTTTGGTGTTTGTGGTCGGGGCTGGCCACGATCCGACGGTTTGACTCTGATAGTATCGTTGCATCTGCAAGCAGTGCTTTATGATCTGTTCTCTCGAAAACTTCTGGTTGTCCGATTGGAATTCAAAGTCACCAGCAGCACGCCCTGCTTTTCTGGCCCAACATCGAGAAGCTGCGACCATCATATCGATGGTCAGACAGTAGTTTCTGTCTGATACTGGAAGTCCTGCGGCATCCTTCACACGGCAGCGCATCAGAACGTCTTCCATTTCGTGATCGGCTAGGGTTGGGTATTGGTCGTAAGCCACGAGTTCTCCCAGGGCTAGCCTTGCATCTGAGATGTTTTGAAATACCTGCATGAAAGTTCAATTCGGTAAATGAAAAAGACCACGATCCTTAATTGTGATCGTGGTCTTCTGGTCGGGGTTAATGATTAGGCATTAACGAGGGCAGCAGCGCTGACTCTCGCAGCAGCGACACCAGCAGTCGTGGTGGCCTGCGCGATGCTACCAGCTGTGGAAGTGGCACTCAAGTTGCCAACGTTCTGGCTACCCAGGGCATTAAGGAACGTCACGGTGTAGACTCTTGAACCAGCCGAACCAGATCGGGCCACGCTGACGTTCGTTGCACCAATGGAAGGAAGATTTTCCAGGGCAGCTTGGACTTCAGCCGCAGTGGCTTCTCTATCGAGGGCAGCCGTGCTGTATCCGCCGAAGCTGATCGTTTGCGTACCTGAAGACACACCAGACTGAGTGAGGGTTTGAACTTCGTTCGTACCGATCTGATCCAGGGCCACGGCATTAGCACGCTGCCAACCAGCCCGCATGATGACTCTGAGGATCACACCGTCTTGGGAAGTGGTGTTGTAAAGAACATCACCGTTCGGGGCAGTGATCACACCCTGTTCAATCACGCTGAGTTCCAGATCGCGTCGGATGCCCAACACGTACTGGCTGCGGTCGATGACCAAAGCTGCACAAGCGCCAGAACCTGCGGCAAAAAGTCGATTTGTCCCAAAGACAAAGGGAATTCCCTCATAGCTTTCGGTGCTTAAATCCAAATAGCGCTGACCATCGGTGGCGCGGCCTCTTCGGATTTTGTTCTTCATGGCGCTGCCCGTCAGAATGTGAGAGGCATCGTAACCAGACAGGGCCAATCGTTCGGTAGCCTTGTTCAAATCTTCGGCGATGCCGCCGCCTGCTGCGTTCGTGTTAATCGTGTAGCTGGCTGAATCCTCCACGGCTTGGACGAAAAGGGCCGAGGGGAAGCTAGCAGGTGCATTCGTACCGAACAGAACGGCCTGGTCCAGAGTGTAAGCAATCGCTTCTTCCATTCTGGGAAGAACGTATTCAAACACGTCAAATTGAGTGTCTTCCAGCACTGTTCGCGGGATCGGGATGAAGCACATGATGCTTTCAGCCACGATTTCCTTGTTAGCCCAACCGAACTTAGTGGCTTGGCCGCTGCCAATGTCGCTAGCATTTTGGAAGAAAGCCACGGGCAGTGCATCAACAACCCCCATGCGCGTGGTGCCTGCGGGCATCGGAATCGTCTCAAATGCTTGCATCGTCAGTGAACGATGAGTAACGCCTTCCCAAAGCTTATTTAAAAGAGGCTTGGGAATTCCGCCTTCAAGTGCGGTGCGATTGGTAAGATCATTGTATGGCATAGTTTTTGTGTTCCTCGCGCCTTAAATCAAGCGCTACTGCTTTACAATTCGCACGAGGAACACAAAGAGGAACTTTAGTATCTAGCCATTACTTCTTCATCAAGTTAAACAGCCACGCATTTGGGTTGTTTTGATCAGTAGAGTGATCGTGTGCAGACGCATCTGTGCGGGCTGATTTGAGAAGATAGGGATTGTCTTTTGCGATAGCCGAAAGTCTTTCAGCGATAGACTGCTTACCACCAACAAAATCAGTCTCACCCAAAAACGATTGGGCTAAAGAAGGGTTTTGAAAACCCATTTGTGAAGCCACGGATTCTGCGATCATTAAATCAGCAGCACGTTTCTGATCGGCTAGGGATTGTTCCAGGGCTGCGATTCTAGCCGTGGCATTTTCAATCGTAGGATTGGCCTGGGCTAATTGGCTTTGTAATTCCTTCGATTTGGTTCGATAGGACGCAGCCTCTTTTCGCAACTTCGAAATTTCAGCTTGTAAAGCTGCTACATCGACGTTGGCATTAGGGTCGTGAACACCAGCACCTTCGTTATTTACGTCGGTCTGGTCTTGGTTCTGAACATCATCCACCTGGGATTCATTTTCATTCATATTCGATTAGTCTCCTGGATGCCCACCAGGGGCATCAACTATTCAATTCGGATGAAATGTTCCGCCGACAAAATGCATCGCAATCACTGCTTGATAAATGGCCAGTGGAATGTTTCCGTCAGCCTGAATAATCATCGGGGCGATTTGGACAGGATCGAAAGGTAATTCCAGGTTCTGAACGATCACTGGTGGCCGTTCATCTGATCGGGCTGCCGTATTCACCCAACTATTGACAAGGGCTGAAATCTGATTCGTCCCGAGTTCAAAACGAACTTCCATAACTTCATGGTGTTGAACGGTGACTCCGTTTTCCAAAACAAGATCGTGAATGATGTGCATGACATCAGATCAATTCGGAGTTTTGCTGCGCCTGGTCAATCCCCATCGGTCGTCAACCGATTCATGAATCCATGAAGATAATGGAATCCCCGATTGGTACTGATCGAATCCTTTCTGTCCTAGAATCTGGCGCTGATCGGCCACGGGCAGCTTCGAAAACCAATCTGATCCCGTTTCCCAGACTCGATCATCACCGATAACGACAGGGGCAGGGCTACACCTCCCAGCGGGATGTTCACCGAACTCTTCATCGAGTGGATGGACTGTCCCGTGAAGGGCAATACAACTCGGACACGTGCGAGAAGACAAGCTGGCCACCCAGCGCCAGCCCCGAAGTAAATCGCGATTCGCTTCGAAATTCATCATCGAAGAGGCCCGATAGGCACGAAGTGTCTCTGTGCGGGCGATCAACAAAGCCCGTGATCGAGTCGTTTTCAATGCATTCCGAACGGCTGTGGCCGACTTTCTGGGGCTGCTTCCACGTACCAAAGCCTCTTCCAGTACCTTCAACACGCGATCAGCGCCAGCCTCATTGATGTTGTCAAGAAGCGATCTGATCGGGGCACGTTCATCAAAAGCCAGGATTAATGACTGGATGGCTTCTATCGGGACTCGGTTCAGATTGGCCTCGATCTTCGCTGCAGCCACTCCGTTCTGTACAAGCGCATCGGCATGGGTTATGCCGAGGGCTGCGAGTTCAAATCGGTTCTCGGTGATGATGGGCAGCAGTTCCCCTGATACGGCTGCTAGCTGTGATCGGAGTTCATTTCGGAACTGACGGAGACGAATTTGTTCCAGCTGGATCGAAACGGGAATGGATGATCCCGTCATCTGCGAATCGAGTTCAGCCAAGCGAACTCGCAGCCAGTCCCACAGTCCCCGATAACGAAGAATGATCTGTCTGAACAGCAGCGATTCGGAATTCTTCAACTCCCTTCGCTGCTGTCTGATTAGTTCTTGCATCGTCATTACAGATTCAGATCAGGATTGTAAGTATCGGCCCCAGAGTTGAACAACATCGACTGCAATTCACGCTGCTGCTGGTCTTCGTCGAATCTTTCCTGAAGGATCATGTCGATTTGAGGGTCGGTGTAGTTTCGTTCACGGAGAATCTGTCTGGCACTCACCCCAGCGTTCCGCTGCAACACGGCTGCCTGCCACGATTCGATTTGGGAAACGGTTTCGGCTGGTGTCCAACGACACATCAACTCAAAATCACCGTCAACCAGCATGGAAATCAAATCTTCCCAGCTGTTCCCGAACACCACCTGACGATCACGAATCTTCCCGACCAGACTCGATTCGGCGATTCGAAGCGCCTCACCACTGGGGTACGACGTGGTGAGTTGAAGCATGTGAACAGGCACACCACTAAGCCGTGCGATATCGGAACGAAGGTCATTGATCATCGCGATTGACTGGTGTAGGTCGGCTGCCTGCAGCTGGCCGATCTTCACCTCAGAATCACCAAAAATCCACGTCCCGCCAGCCTGCGGATTCGGAGTCTTGATATTGCCCTCATCGTCATAGTCCGTCATCAATCCGACGATGTATCTCGTGGGCACGGACCAGGCCTCAGCCGCAGCCAACAGATTCACCAGCGCAGCGTTCAGCGCCAACTGAATCGGCATGATCGAAACAAGTTCACTCACACCTTCGTAGTTGTGATCCATTTGGTTAATGAATGGGATGACGGGGATCGTTTCGAAGTCGTGAGGGATCACGGCATCTTCTTCGATCAGTTGGAATGAACTCAAGTTGAATGATTTCAGATCGCGTCGTATCCCAACTTGCATGGTCAGCAGATTCGAATTCCCGACGTATCTCTCTATCCGATCAGCATAGTAGATGGTCAGTCTGATCTTGTTCGAAGCATCTTCGAAAATTTTCACACCAGCGACGATCTGATCGGGGTTTTCTGAATCGCGGGCGACTTCGAAAACATCAGCCGTGTTCAGGTGCAAGCCAACTTGTCCCGCATTCTTCGTGAGTACAAGATAGCTACTTCCGTCACGTAAAGCTGCGTAATGTGCCCTCTTCGTGAGGGCATCGAATCTCACCTTCCGCATGGTGCGCTTGATTTCAATTTCAAGCTGTTCATTGGGTACGTAGGGATCAATCGATTGAACTTCCAACCGATCATTAATCGCTGCTAAGACTCGGGGAACAAGGTTATCGGCCAGACGGTGATAGTTCGTCTGCATCTGGCGCTTAAACCTGGCGCTACCTACGGTGATATCATAAGCCCCTTGTGCTGCTGCCTGGAACTTATGAACCTCATCACGACGAAGTAAAATCTTTCGAACAGCCCTGGCGATCTCGTTTTCAAACTGCATGATAATAGGGCAATTCGGATCACTTCGAAAGGATGACTTGCTTCTGATTGATCGTGATCTTCAAAACGAGGGCCACGGCCATATCACGAACAAACACCCAACCCGATCCTTTCTCATCAATTTCAGCGATAGGAATCACGGCCTGATTGTCCAAAATGATCGATCTATTCACAACTTTGATCGTGCTACTTGGACTGATCGCCGAAATGAAATCTCTGGCCCGAACCATTAAACGACCATCTTTCAATCGTGTGTTCTCGTAAGTCTTTCCATCAGGCAACACGATCACGAAATCGTTGTCTTCCGTCATGTCTTCAGGCACGGAACTGTTCATCAGCGCAGCTACACGATTCACGACATCAGCCTTCGTCACTTTGAGGCCAGGGCAGGTTTTGGTTGTCTTCGGATCATCACGATGGAATTTGATCGTGTGGGCTTCTACACCAAGAACTTCACACATGATCGCTAATGCAGCCATAGAGTTATCTCGTACTTTTGCCCCACGACCAGTATCGAAATTTTCCCTATCGAAGTATCCCAACATCTCAACACCCCAGCTATCACGATTGAAACTCACTGCGTGAACACCACGACGATCCATGCGCTGAAACAGGATAATGCCGTCTTCCTGATCGTCCACGAACACGTGTGGCGCACCATTCCAACCCATCACGTTTTCGTAATAATGCTTCAAATTCAACAAATGCTGATTGCTGAGGCCATTTGGACGATTGGCCAAATTCGGCTGGCCCGTGTGGTGAAGTGTGATAAATCGGGGTTTGAAGGAACTAAACGTCAGTGATTTCAAATATGATCGAAACTCATCACGAGTCATTCGTTTGCCGATGTATGGAATTGTGCCCATAAGAGGGCAATTCGGGGTTTAGTTGAATACGGAACTGGCATCTACAAACCCGCCTTTCCGTTTAGCCCCGATGCCGCAGGCATAAACCAAAGCATCCACGTAGTCATCGTGTGGGTCATTTTTGCCCGTAAAGCCACAGAGTTCGTCGAAAAAATCTTCGGGGATCGCAGGACTGAAAGTCAACAACCCCGATTCGATCATCGCTTCCACGGGCAGGAATCGACTCAGCTTGTCACCCTGCGGGCGAACTGCACGCACGACAATCCCGTGTTCGCGCAATCGGGACTGCAGCGTTTGTACAGCCGACATCTGATAGGCCACGGCTTCAACACGGACTTCCCTAGCCCCGACACGCAAACACCAACGAACGATCTCATTCATCGATTGTTCAAATGGCAGCTTGTGGCGACTCGCACCACACACATACGGAGTCTTGCAGTCCACGACGGCCACCAACGCGGTGTAGTCAGCCCGTTCCCTCGTGGAAATCGCCAAGTCAACCCCGACCACAACACGGCCATCTGGCGCGTGGTGCGTCCGTCTCACCCATTCCGCAGGAACACGACTACCTTCCACATCCAAGAACTGACCTTCCAGTTCCTGCGCTGCCTGACGGCTGCTGTATTTCTTGGCCGTCGATTGTAAATAACTTTCGGGAACAAACTTGTTTGAACTGGTGGGGGCATGAACCATTTCATACAGATCGGGATCGGGATCATCCGCGAAAGTTCTCCATATCCAGCTTGTCCGTCTTCCATTCGGTGTGGTGGTGATCCAGGCTTGATGGGGACCCACAGGGCCACGGAGACGGCCAATGGCCACATCCCAAACATCCTCGCTAATGTAAGCAGCCTCGTCCAAGTAAATCCAATCCAAAGACGGACCACGAAGGTTGTCGGGGTTTTCGGCTGATCGAAGAAGAATCTCAGTCCCGTTCTTCAGAACCATCCGCATTTCCGACTTGTTGAATTCCGCCACGAAGTCTTCACGATCACCAAAGCTGTGGTCAATCACCGACCAGAATGTGGCCAAGGTCGCATCCATCAACACCTTGTAAGTCGGGGCTATGATCATCCCACGACTCTTCCCAGGCATCGCCAAAACCTTCAGTACACCAACCCAAGACTTACCACTACCGATCCCGCCGACGAAAGCCGAGAATTTTTGCTTCGATAAGAGAAATGTTCGCTGCGGATCAGACAGCTTCACTTCGATATTCCTGTGAACTGGCTTCTTCGGGGCCGTAGTCTTCGGGGATTTAGAAATACTTCTTCGGGGCATCGTTATCTTTCGCTATCAAGCGCACGTTCAATCCGATCCAATCGTCTCAATATCTCTGCCTGCTGAGAATCGATCTTCACTTCCAAAGCCACGATCCGTCTCTCAGACTCGATCTGACGATCATTCAATCTCTCTGCCTGAATCTTCTCTAAACCAGCCTGCAGCTGAGGAATGTGATCAATCATTTCGATGGTCCTCTTGAACTGGTGGCGAATCCACATCGTGAATCCCATCGTGATTAGACAAATCGAGGCAGCTGAAATCGAGATTGGGTCCATCATGTAAGTCAGTTCGTAAAGCAGTTCTTAGATTCGCTGCTTCGGTTTGATTGGGCTTGTAACCACTGTTTGCGATCTGATCGGCTATCGCTAATAACTCGTGATCGTCTTCCAAAAGCTGCTTGATGATCGCGAAATCATCCACGGCATTCATCTCGTAATAAGCCAGATCATCCACAAAATCCAAATTCTGTGTGTGACACTTCTTGCGAATGTAAATGGATCGTAACCAATCCAAACCACGGCGCTTCGTAAATAGCCACAAGAACTTGTGGGCCTGATCGTGATTCACAGGATTGAACTTGCCCGATTGAAACAATCGCAAGAACTGGAAAACACACTCACTTTGAAAATCTTCCCGATCCTCGCCATCAATCCCGAAATCATTCGCGATGTGAAAAGCACGGTTCTGAACAACATCACACCAATATTGCGAATTTGATAAATCAGCCACAGGGAAATCTGCATATTTGTCCCCGAAAGTAGAAGTCTTCGCTTTGGCCATCATCTACTTATTCACCTTCCTTGAACAATGTGCCTATCGGAAGAAGTTCTGATCGGGGAATCAAAACGAAATTGTCACCACTTCCACCCGTGAACTGCGATCTGGTTCTGATCGTGATATGTGGCCATAACCTCTTCGCGGATTTGATCAAATCGGCATCAAAAACCACGTCCTTCACGAAAAGTACAGTCGGTGAGGGATAATCATCATGAGTGGTGCGAAAACCTGTTAGATTCGATCCATCCCACGTCACGTAAACAGTCGGGAACTTCTTCTGGATGAAATTGATCAGGGGACTGGCTTCTACTGCGAGATTTTCACCACTAACAGCTTTGATCTCAAAGCCGATCATCTCACTATCGGGACTGATCGCGAAAAGATCAGGCAAACCACGGATCAAAGAAGACCATCGACCAGAAGATCGGGCAATCTGTTTGCTATCGTGATCGGGTAAAGCTGCGTGATAAGTAAACTCTTCACAAACGTGCCAGCCGTGATCGATCAACAGCTGTCTGACTTTCTCGATTCCCTCTGCGTGAAGTGGATTGTGTACATCTGCCTGCATATAACACAGGTCAACTTCTGCAACTTTCAAAACCCAACCTTCACGATTTTAGAAAATCATCGGGGAAATGATCGGGGAAAAGATATTTGGTACGATGTACCTCTGATCTTCTCTGTGATCGGGGAAAAGATATTTGGTACGATGTACCTCTGATCGAAGCGATACCCCCATAGCCGATCAGACCACCCCCTATCCACGGTGGTTACCCCCCAGGGGGGATCAGCTGAGAAACGATCATTCTTGGCCCCTGGCTTGCGATCCTGGCGCGATCAGGATATCAATCGGGAAAATGATCGGGGATGATCGGAAACAGCCAGAGAAACGAAAAGCAGGATGACCACCACCACGGTCGTGATCAGGTCTGAATCGTGGTCACGAAAACCAAACGGGAATATAAACAGAAAATTTTTCCCTGGTGGGGTTACCCCGATCAGGTTCAAATCGTGATGATGATCGGGGAATTGTTTGGCATTATCTCTGAATAATGCCCTGATTATTTTTGAGGCTGATCGGGGTTGGATGGAATGATCGCCCAACTGCTGTTATCCCCCGTGTTGACCATGTTGAGATTGGTCTGATTCTGTACAGCGATTGAGTCTCTGAATGATGGGTCGATCTGTTTCAGTGCGAAGATCAGCGCAGTGATCGAGGCCTTGTCCGTCTTGTCCAAAGCCCGTTCATACAGGCTGTCCACGAGAGTGTCCCGTGTTCTGGCCGTGCAGAGATTTGAACAGATGCTGCTGAATGACGATGCGTTTGCCCGATTGAAGAACAACCACGGTTGGGTTTTCATGATTCCGATCTGATCGGCGATGCTGGCTTGTGATCGGCCACCTTTCGCGATCAGATTTATCCAGTCATCCCACCATCGGGGCCAGCCGTGATTTTTTGTATGTGACAACAGGTTTGCGAGATCGCGGGCCACGATCAGTGCTTCATCACTACTTTCCAGCGACTTTGCGATCAGTTCCGCCACGATCACAGACAGCTGTGGTTCTTGCTGCGCCACGGTCTGAACAAAAGCCCGTGCGTCCTTCACAGCTTCCATCGGCCATTCCATATTCTCGTCTCGCTGCGCGATCATGAAGCTTGGCTGTGCTGCCAGGATGGGCAGCTTCTCTTCTTCCACCGTCTTCCCTTCCGTCAGCCAATCGATCTGATCGGCTTCGGG
>Ga0315904_10002932_pt1 | contig 25769 bp, 22 predicted proteins | sample LakEriMetagenome_6_FD_203529 | JGI IMG/M metagenome (GOLD analysis project Ga0315904, IMG submission 203529) | Freshwater fungal communities from buoy surface, Lake Erie, Ohio, United States - Buoy 12 MA120 | ecosystem: Environmental > Aquatic > Freshwater > Lake | place: USA: Lake Erie, Ohio... | reverse complement strand
AGTAACATCGAATGTGTATGTACCGGCACCGCGAACGAATGAACCCGTTCCGGTGTAAGGACCTACGCCTCCAGTAGCAGAAACTACAACAGTGGTAGTACCACCGTTACACAAAATAGTACCGGCAGAAGAAGCAGCAACAACTTGAGTAGGCTCATTGATAGTGATGCTTGTAGAAGCAGGGCAACCGTTAGCATCAGTAACATTGAATGTGTATGTACCGGCACCGCGAACGAATGAACCCGTTCCGGTGTATGGACCTACGCCGCCTGTAGCAGAAACTACAACAGTGGTGGTTCCACCGTTACACAAAATAGTACCGGCAGATGAAGCAGCAACAACCGGAGTCGGCTGATCAATTGTGATGACAACATCATCTGAGCAGCCATTAGCGTCAGTTACGACGAAGGTGTAGGTACCTGCGCCGCGTGTAAAGGTACCGGTGCCGGCATAAGGACCTGCGCCGCCCGCAGCTGCAACAGTAACTGTTGTTGTTCCGCCATTGCAGAGAATAGTGCCAGCAGAAGCCGAAGCGGTTAATTCTGGATATTGACCAACGGTGCAAGAAGTAGTGGCTGTCTGGCCAATAGCATCAGTAATAGTAACCGAGTATGTGCCGGGAGCAAGACCTGTAGCGGATGCTACATTGCCTGCGGCACCTCCCCAGTTATAGGTAAAAGGAAGGGCTCCGCCGCATGTGCTGGCAGTAACCGAACCTGTATTGGCATTGAAACACGAATTAATGGAAGTGCACGTTGCCGTAAGTGGGCAAGCCAGAAAATTGCCGCTTACCGATCCGTTGTTGTAATTATTGTTGATCAGATCTACAGCATTGTTATAAGCACTGAAGGAAGCGTTGACAGAAGGAGTGCAACCACCAAGCTTCTGGTTAGCCATGTTGTAGAACTCCTGAACGGTCAAGCCCGCAAATGGGCCATAGGCAATGCGCAAATCAGCAAGCGGAAATGGATTCGGGCCGAAGTTCGGCAACATCTGATCCATGCGCAGGTTGATGGTAAGCGCAATCATTTGTCCGGCGAACACATTGCGAAGTGATCCACGAAGGGGATTCACACGTGTGCCGTTTGGCAATGCACCTGGCGTAGCATTTTGAGGCAGGTAGGCACGAACTGCTGCCGCTGATGTAAGCGTTAGCTTGTTGGTGCAACCAACGGTTAGATAGGTAGGCGCCGGAAAAGCAGCATTGAAGTTGCTTTCCAGGATTGTACCCGGATTGTTTCCCTGAGGAGTCGATGACCATCCGCCCTGAGTGTAGGTAGAGAATCCTGAGCAATTACAATACTGTCCAAAGGCAGCTAAAGTGGTTAGGAAAATTCCTAACGTAAGCAAGGTAGTTCGTGCAAACGTAAAATAAGGTTTCATGTTTAATTAGTTAATGAGTAATATGGATTTGGCTACTAAATAGTATTTAGTGGCGACGAAATTACGACAAATGTCGCTCAGTTCGCCTTGATATATGTTAGTATCCATAAGTTGTTTTTAACATTGTTATCTGATTGAATAGTAAAGAATTAACTCGTGCAGTGAACAAAACACTTTCAGTTTGGGAGATTTTTATCACATTTAAGCGAAGGAAAAGCACAGATTATCGCCTTGAAGTGAACGAAAAGCGTAGATTATAGCTTTGTAATGGTAGGAGTCTTATTTGAGTGGGAGGAGTCTACAGTAAATGATTCATTTTCAAGAACCTTTTTCGAGTGTTGCCTCAGTAAACCTTCGCTCGCGTGGTTTCGCTCCTTAGGACCATATTATTGTTTGAGGATATTGATAATTTAAAAAGTAAACAGGAGCATGCCGCCTCAAAACGGTCAATTGTTAAATCTTGAATTCATGACAAAACAGGATTCAGTGAAAATTGAATCTATTTTTATTCGAAGTATAGGATTTCATAGCGCTACGGGTTCGTAAGCATGAAAATGAAGTTCCTGAAAATCTGAAAAGTAGCCTTAGCTAGCAAATTCCTTCGCGTTGCGTTTGCGCTCATTCTCATTGAGATAGATTTTACGCAAGCGAATACTTTTCGGAGTTACTTCAACATACTCGTCGGCACCGATATATTCAAGAGCTTCTTCCAGGCTGAATCGGATAGGCGGAGCCATAACGTTTTTCGCGTCTGTTCCGGATGCACGCATGTTGGTAAGCTGCTTTGTCTTGGTAACGTTCACCACCAAATCATTGTCGCGCGAATGCTCACCGATTACCTGGCCTTCATAAACTTCATCCATGGCTTCTACAAAGAACTTTCCTCGGTCTTGTAGGTTAGAAATACTGTAGGCAACCGCGTTTCCGGTTTCCATACAGATAAGGGATCCATTCAAACGACCTGGAATTTCGCCTTTCATAGGCTGGTATTCCTTGAAGCGATGCGACATAATTGCCTCACCTTGTGTTGCCGTAAGCATATAGCTGCGCAGTCCAATAATACCGCGTGAAGGAATTTCGAATTCAAGAACAGTGCGGTCGCCTTTTGGCTCCAAGTTTTTCATTTCGCCTTTGCGCTTAGTCACAGCTTCGATGGCTGTTCCCGTCATGTCGGTAGGTAAATCGACTGTTAATTCTTCAATCGGTTCATTCTTCTGTCCGTCAATTTCTTTGATCAAAACGCGTGGCTGGCCAATTTGAAGTTCATATCCTTCGCGACGCATGGTTTCAATCAATACAGACAAGTGTAATACGCCTCGGCCAAAAACCATGAAGCGATCGGCCTTATCTGTTTCTTGCACACGCAAGGCAAGATTCTTCTCCAATTCTTTTTCCAGACGTTCTTTGATGTGGCGGCTAGTAACGAATTTACCTTCTTTACCAAAGAATGGTGAGTCATTGATGGTGAAAAGCATGCTCATCGTTGGTTCATCAACGGCTATGGTTGGCAATGCTTCCGGATTTTCGTGGTCGGTAAACGTGTCGCCGATTTCGAAGTCTTCAATTCCGTTGATGGCACAGATATCTCCGGAAACCACGCTTTCGACCTTGCGCTTACCAAGTCCTTCAAATACATAAAGTTCTTTGATGCGGCCTTTCACAATGCGGCCATCGCGCTTTACGAGTGAAACAGGCATTCCTGCACTCAACTGTCCGCGGTGCAATTTGCCGATAGCCATGCGGCCTGTGTAAGCAGAGTAGTCGAGGGAGGTAACCAGCATTTGTGGTGTACCCTCGCGCTTGATAGGTCCTGGTATATGCTCCAGAACGAGGTCGAGCAGAGGCTCGATGGTTTCTGTTTTTACCTTCCAGTCTAAGCTCATCCAGCCATTTTTCGCAGCGCCATAGGCTGTAGGGAAATCGAGCTGATCTTCGGTGGCTCCCAGGTTGAACATCAGGTCAAAAACAGCCTCATGCACTTCATCGGGAGTACAGTTTTCTTTGTCAACTTTATTGATAACGACGATGGGTTTCAGTCCCAACTGAATGGCTTTTTGAAGTACGAAACGCGTTTGAGGCATCGGACCTTCAAAAGCATCGACCAACAACAATACACCTTCCGCCATATTCAATACACGCTCAACCTCACCTCCAAAGTCACTGTGACCGGGAGTATCGATGATGTTAATCTTATGTCCTTTGTATTGAATTGAAACGTTTTTCGCCAGAATGGTAATTCCGCGCTCACGCTCAAGATCATTATTGTCAAGAATCAAATCGCCGGTTTGTTCGTTTTCACGAAACAACATAGCTGTGTGTAGCATTTTATCTACCAGCGTCGTTTTTCCGTGGTCAACGTGGGCAATGATGGCGATATTCCTAATGTTTTGCATGAGTCGGTTTTTAAAATCGGGTGCAAAAGTACATCGGGAAGTGGCTTGTTCGACGTCAAAGCGGAATAAGGGGTATGAGCTAGCGTATTAAGTGTACCATTTAGAAAGGGAAGCCGATGCCTAAATTGAATATGGTATTGTTTCGAACCTTAATACGGTCAACCGAATTACCCGTTGAGGTCAGGTAGTCGAGGTATTCGTCTTTTGGTTGCCACAGCCATCGCTCGCCTTGCACTTTGGCGGGGTCTTTCAGCTGAACACCAACATCCAGCCTCACGAGGAAATAATCGAAATCGACACGAACTCCAAAGCCCCCACCAACAGCTATTTCGCTCATAAAACGGTCGGCTTTGAAATCAGCACCTTTTCGATTACTGTCTTCATTTATGAGCCAAATATTTCCGGCATCTGCAAAAAATGCCCAGTTCAGCATTTTGGTGAACTTGAAGCGGTACTCCAGGTTGCCCTCCAGTTTGATTTCACCAATATTATTGAACGTTTGCGGAAGCAGCTCATCACGCGAGGACCCGGGCCCGAGAGTTCGCGCCTGCCAAGCCCTAAGGCCATTGGCGCCGCCACTGAAAAAACTCTTTTCGAAAGGCAGGGTTATCGCGTTTTTGCGGGGAACCCCTATACCACCGTAGGCCCTTAACACGAATGTATTCCGGTCATTGACATTGCTGTAGTATCGGAAGTCGCCTTCGCCGCGGAAATATTGCGCAAATCGTATCCCATAAACTCGATGACTGTTCAGTGTATCAACCGGTTGATCGGTGATATCCATGACACCGTTGAGCAAGTTTCCGGATGCACTTGCTCCCATTCTCAAGTACATATAATTGGGCTGATACTTGGCCTTTTGCGTATTCAGCGTGTAAACGGCATTGGTTGCAAGAATGAGATGGTCTTGGTAGCTGTTCTCGAGGTATGCATCGTTTAGACGATCCAGAAAGCTTTGAAACTCTTGTGACTTGTCGATTTTAATAATGCTGAATTCCACTACGTCGATGGACACGCGAGATACTGCATCCGGATTTTCTATCCAGTTATAGGAATATCGAACCTGCGACAGGGTGCGCTGATAATCGGGTCGACGCTGGTAATTGAAAGTTGCGCTGAGTGATGTTTGTGGTTCGCTGCTTTGCGCCGTAAAGTCACAGCCGAGGGGCCAAAGACGTGGAACTCGATATGTAATTTCAGGACCTATCTCGAATGTGTTGAGCCGGAAGTTGCTCTGAAGGCGATCTGTTGCATTGTTGTTTTCATCGGTTCCGAAAGCCAGGTTTTGAGAGGCTTCCATACCTGTTACCACATTAAAGTCGAGGGCTTCCGCCCCGCCAAACAGGTTGCGGTGTGTGTAGGTCAGATTTCCATAAATCCCCATGTTACCGCTTCGATTGGTAAAGTGGGGGTAGAAATAGTAAGATTGTCGTTCTTCCGGGGTGAGTCGAACGTGGGTGTCAAGAATGTGAATTTTGTCGTTCACAGATTTTTCACGCGGTAGTAGTTGAATCGTAGTAGACTTAAATACTCCCATCGTTGAAAAGCGTTTGTAGGTGCGTTCAATTCTAGTGCGTTGATAAAGGTCGCCGCTATTATAACTCTGCGCGCATGAAATGATGTCCGGATCTAAATCGGGTTTCCCGAAGCATAGAATTTTGATTCCTTCGAACAGAATTGTATCGGTGGGAGCATAATCCGGGTTTGTAAGATCAAAGTGTGTATGCACATAAATATCGCCAATGAAGTATTTTTTGTGGGGAATCGAAACGAGGCTATCCGGAAATTGTGATGATGGAACTTGTGGCTGCAGGATCCTCAATGTAAGGTCGACGCTATAGTTCCCAACGGTGGTATCGACATCGAAAACTATATATTCTTTATTGAAGTCATAAAAGCCCTTGTCGGCAAAAATGGCGGAAATTTTTTCCCTTTCAGCATCAAGCACTTTGACATCGAATATTGAAAGCGAGTCGATACCGGACTCCTTCTTAAGCAGATTCAGTGCAAGAGACATTTCAGAATCTGATATCTGATAATTGATCTTCCTCACGCGGTAAGGTTTACCCGGATAAACATGAAAGTTGACTCTGCACTTGGAGCTGTCTGCGCTGAAGAGTGCTTCAGCCTCAACCCGCGACCTTAGATATCCTTTTTTCTGCAAAAAGATATTCATCTGATTGGCGCTTTTTTCCATTTTGGAAGTGTCCAGGATGGCAGTTGGTTCACCAACCGTATTGGCCCAAAACATTCGCCAGGTTTGACACTTGGCGGCAGGGCGTTTTTCTTATTACATTTTATACCGGACCGAGCCTCATCCGTCTTCAATTTCTCTTTATTAACCAATAGGTATATCGAGTGGTTGAATCGAAACCATAGAATGCGACGGTTGGGTTTTAATTTCGAAAAGAATAAGATTTCATCGCTGGGTATATTGAATTCCAGCATAGGTGCCACAGGCAGAGCATTGACATCGAAAGGAAGCTTAACCGGAGCATCGGTATGAATCACAACGTCTTGTCTGCGCAGAAATGCTTCACCTTCTTTCAAATTACGCATGCGAGCGCAACTCGACAGAAGCAGGACCGCCAGAACGTACAAGGCAGCTATTTTGAATGGCTTTCTTCGACTCATTATCTTGCAGCGCAATTTTGCGCATAAAACGCTTCATTTGAAACTTACTTCTAAAAAATCATCAGTTGAAAAAGGATATTAAATGGGTGCGCTCCTTGCAGCAAAAGAAATTCCGCAGTGAAAGTGGCTGTTTTGTTGTGGAGGGCCGCAAGGGAATAGAGGAGGGGCTTAACTCAACTTTTGTTTTGCATTCGCTATATACAACGGATGAGAACTGGAAGCCACAGCATGTTTCACCTCTATTGGTTTCATCCCGAGAAATGGAGCAGATGAGTGCTCTTTCTACTCCGTCTCCCTACTTAGCTGTGTTTAATCAGCGCAAATCGGCAGCAATTGTGGAGGAAGAACGACTAGTACTCGTGCTCGACGGAATTGCAGATCCCGGGAATATGGGAACCATTATCCGAACAGCCGAATGGTTTGGTGTGGGTTCAATTCTTTGCACGCATGATTGCGTCGAATTGTACAATCCCAAGGTTATTCAATCAACCATGGGGAGCGTTTTCAGAATTAATATGATCGTTTTGAGCGAAGCGGAAATGTCTGACATGTTCAAGGCGTCAGGTTATCACGTTATAGCCGCAGATTTATCCGGGTCAAGCGTTTATCGATTCAATTTTAATCAGCGGTTGGCCATTGTGATTGGCAGTGAGAGCCATGGAGTTCGACCGGCTATGCGATCACTGGTCGATGAGTTCGTCACAATCCCGGGCGCAGGTCAAGCAGAATCACTCAACGCATCGGTTGCAGCCACCGTTTTTCTCAGTGAAAGCTTTCGCGCTTCTGTATAGGATGGATTAACGAAAAGAAAAAGGCTCGGTGCAAGGATCGCATTCGTATTCTAAAACAGTACCTAGGCAGCGTGCCTCACCGTTGATATTCACATGAACGTAGGCGAGATCAAGCTCCTCCGTAACAGTTTGCCCGCTTGCAGTTTTTCCTACCAGCACTACTTGATAATACTCATCAGATACTTGCTTGTAGGTGATGGAAGAAATGAGAACCATTGTTTTGCTATCGTTGTCACAGCAAGCACACCATAGGATGACCTGTTTCTGTTTTTTCAAGTATTCGGTCGCCTCTTGCGCTTGCTCAAGACTAATCCATGCGAGCTGATCGGCTTTCGCTGCAATACTTGATACGATGAGGCACAATGCGATGATGAGTTGTTTCATAATGGTAGATTTATGTATTTGGTTGTGCCAAGGTAACTCTTTTGGTGACATTTCATTGCTAGTACAGTTAATTTTGCCGTATGCAATTCAATCGTGGTGACCGTGTTAAGTTTCTCAATGATTCCGGTGAAGGAATCGTGGTTGCTTTTCCTTCCAAAGGATGGATACTGGTGGAGGATAGAGAAGGGTTTACCTATGAACACCGGGAGGAAGAACTCGTGCTAGTTGGAAATCGGCTGAAGGAGGACGAGAAGTACGACACCACTCAGCCTGACATTGTGGACGTTGTAGAACGTAACATCGATCGCAATTTTGCCAAGAAGGCATCAGAGCAGTTCAAGGTTCTTTACAAGAATAGGGATGCTTCGAACGTAAAACGAAAAGGGGAGGTCATGGAAATAGACCTTCATATTCACGAGCTACTCGACACTCATTCCGGCATGTCGAATAGTGAAATCATTGCAGTTCAACTCGAGCACTTCGAACGCACGTTGCGCATCGCAGAGAATAAAAAGATGCAGCGTGTAGTGTACATTCATGGCATAGGCCAGGGCGTGTTGCGTGCTGAAATCCGCAAGATGCTTCATCAATACTATCCGCATTGCGAGTTTATGGACGCACCCTACGCGCATTATGGGTACGGCGCAACGGAGGTGAGGATAAGGCCTAATCTTCGATAAGTGAATAGTGAATAGTAAATAGTGACTAGTAACTAGTAACTAGTAACTAGTAACCAGTAACCAGTAACCAGTAACTAATCACTAATCACTAATCACTAATCACTAATCACTAATCACTAGTCACTAGTCACTATTCACTAACTATCAATGGCCAGTTTGCATCAGTCATTGGTCATTAAAAAAAAGGGCCGCCTTTCGGCAGCCCTTTCAATTTTGTAATTCAGGTGCGATTATTCAATCACAACTTTGCGAGTAGCACTTTGATTGCCACGTACAACTTGCAATTGGTAGATACCAGCTGCGAGAGTTGCCACATTCAAACGGTGTGTGTTGGCACCTGAAGTGCTATTGATGTTCTCATTCATCACAACACGTCCTGTTTGATCCATCAATTGAATGTTCATGCTTGCATTGATTTGGCTGGTGTAAGAAACTGTCAAATCTGTATGCGCGGGATTTGGATAGAATTCCATATTTGAAACGCCTGCCAATTCATTTATTCCGGCAACAATTGCCTGCACTTCAACGCGGTCGCTTGCACACGAGAAATCAGGTGCTTGTACGTTCCAATCGTAGAAATAGTAGTAATAGTTGTCGGTGTCACCGCCACTAACGTTCGTGTTGGTAATGGTTACCAGGTCACCGATTTGGAATGGATAGGCGAATGGAGTAGCCAAATCTTTGTCGCGCCACAAAAGCGGATTGTTACCCACCAAACGCAATCCATAACCGCTACCTGCAGGAACAAAGAAGTTGGTATTAACAACTGATTCTCCGTCAGGAATGTTGAACGTTCCTGTTGCAACTGTTGCACCGGCAGCATCTACAACCGCAATAGTGCGATCTGCTGCTCCGTCAGCAAACACTTTAACAGAGTTGATAATCACATCCTCATTGGCGTCAAACAACAAATAATAAGTCGAGTTTGGCTGGTATTGTCCGTCGCCGTTCTGTGTTTGCTCTGATTTACCTCCGGTAGCTTCGTCACCCGGGATTGTATTCGCGTCCTCAACCCAATACGAAGTTGTTGCACTTAGTGCAGGAGTAGTGAAGCTATTGCCTGAAGCGATAGGATTGTTCGAAGTTGCAGAAGCATACCATTGAACGTTAATTCCTCCGGAAACATTGAAGGTTGCTGTTTCACCGGCATTGATAGTTATGTCTGTGAGTGTTGGAGCTGCCGGAGCTACTGAAACTTCTACAACGACAGGTTGCGAAGTACTTTCACCACATTGACCGATTACTTCAACGGTGTAAGAACCGGCTTCAGTAGCATCGATAGACTGGCTTGTTGCACCATTGCTCCACAAATAAGAAACCCCCTGGTTAGCGGTGAGAGTTACGGAAGAGTTGTCACAAATGTGTGTGTCACCTTGGGCCAAAATTACAGCCGGTGAATTAGGAACGATGGTTACTGCAATTCCTTGGGTGATGGCGATACATCCTTCGGCACTGGTTGCTGTCGCGAAATAGTTACCGGGTTCTGAAACGGTAATGGATTGACCTGTTTGACCGTTGTTCCATTCATATGTCAAAGCAGCATTCGATGCCTGAAGGGTTACAGAACCACCTTCACAGAATTGTGTGCTTCCAACTGCAACGAGTGCAGGGGCATCCAATTGGCAGGGGCTCTCGGCTAAACTATGGAAAGTGTTGATAGCCGGGTTATCGATCACAGTCTCCAAGCCTGAAGGCCAGTAAATAGTGACTTGTTCAACGGTGTTCGATGAACCAATACCGAAATGACACTTGAACGTATTGGTAATTCCGTAGCTTTCACCTGCGCGAACTTCACGAATCTGCGTTCCGAATGCACCGGTAATTTCAACGATTGCACCTACGGCGTCTTTGTTACTGACAATACCTTCCAAATCAAAACTGATCCAGTTGTTGTTTCCACCATTATTGATGAAGATGCGATCGGGGTTTGAGTTGTCGGCGTCAACGTAGCCATTACCATAGCTGGCATAAACGTCCAAATAACCATCGTGGTTAAGGTCACCGATACCGAAGCTATGCATTCCGTCGTTGTTCATGAACGTGTTCTGAATACGTGTGAATGTGAAGTCGCCATCGTTGTGATAGTAATCGTGGCTACCACCTGCGTGAATCAAATCAAGGAAACCATCGTTGTCGAAATCGTGGAATTTGCCCTGAAGGAAGAATCCTGAATACTGCAATCCTGAACCTTGTGTACGATCGGTGAAGAAGCCAGTACCATCATTTTCGTAGATTTCCAGTGTGCTGCTGTGTGTGGTCAAAAAGCAATCGAAGTCACCATCATTGTCTAGGTCAGCAAAATCGCTGGTCCATGACTGCTCGAGGTTTACCAAGCCGCGCTCCTGCGCATAAGAAACGCCGGTAGAAGGATTGGTATGATCGAAGGTGCCATCGCCATTATTGATTACCAGAATATTGGTACGACGCGGGTCGTATGGGTCGTTTACGAATTGACGGCACTTAGCAATGAAAAGGTCAGTGTCGCCGTCACGGTCGAAGTCGGTCCAAACTGAACCGTAGTTACCGCTGTTATCGTTGCCATTTGTCTCCGGATAAAACACCATGTCCATCATGTTCTGACCATTAGCGAAGTCAGCGGATCCATTGTTGCGGAGGATCATGTTATGACCATCATCGTGACAAAGGAAACCATCGAGGAAGCCATCGTTGTCGATGTCGGCCAAATTGCAACCTTGTGTGAAGATAGATGCCCATGGGTAGTCAACAACCTCGTAAATGCCGGGGCCATCGATGTTCACAATATGAACGTCGTCATAGCTGCCGCCGCACATAACATCTTTGTGACCGTCGTTGTCCACGTCACCGATACACATTCCCCATTGTGACTGACCGCTAACTGCTCCAAGGTAGCTCACCGAGAAGCTACCATCCGCTTGCTGGTAGGCAATGGAAAGGTCACGGCTGTTGTCGAGAATGATGATATCATCCAAACCGTCATTGTTCATGTCGGCAACACCGGTGCACCCTCCGGAATTGTAGGCCGAGGTGATCAGCGACGTATTCATAGTAAACGTCTGAGCTGAACCCCACAGTGCGAAAGAGAAAAACAGCGAAAGCGCGTAAATTTTTTTCATGGGTTAAAAATCAATTTGGTTTTAAAATTATCCTTGGGATGTAGTGGCGCCGAAAGTACAATGAAGCGCCCTTTCACCCTGCTTATGGAGAACAAAGATTCTTTATAAAATCTTGGGTTTGTTTGTTTCTTATCAAAAAACCCCTGGCGAACCTAAACGGTTCATTCGGATTACAGCTTCAGGCGCCACAATGTGCCATTTTTAGTAGGAATGGCAATCGTTTTTCCTGCCTTTTCTAATTCAATCAGTGCTGCATTGCTCTTTTCTAGCGACGCATTAGAAAAAAGATTTAATTCTTTCGCTGTGAGACTGTTAAAAGGCTTGAAGTAAACGAGTGCATCAGTGCTTAAAGAAGCTGCTTTGACATCCGGAGCGAGACTTTTGATACTGGCTTCGAATTCTTCATAACCACGAAATCCATAAACGGTGAGTCTATTGCCATTGGCGTCGTTGAAGAATACAGTGGGGAATCCACGCACCCCCATTTGGCGGGCCTTGAGCAAATCCTGTTCAAAAAGCGATATCGCTTTTCCCTTCGAGTCTGCCTCGAGTTGCTTGGCGTCGAGTCCTGCCCAGGTAGCTGCCTCGGCTATTAATTCAGGTCGCGTTATGTTTTTAGCTTCGACAAATACCATTTCACGCAGTCTGCGCAAGAATAGAATGGCCTTATCCTTATCCTGCATTTGTGCGGCTTTGAACGCAATTGATGGCGGATAGGAAGAGGGCAGGGGGTCTTTCAACCACACATCACCGACCATAGGCATGCCATAGTAATGGCTAACTTCCTCCCAATGTTGGTAAACATCGGCGGGTTTGGTGATGCCACCTCCATTAAAGCCTTCCCACGAGGGTAGGAGACCACCCATGCAATATTCGATTTCGATATAGTTACCATATTCCATTTTCATCCGACGAAGCTGAGGTTCAATGCCCCAGCATGATGAGCAAATAGGGTCGGTGAAATAGATGATCTTAACCGCTTTGTCGGTTGTCGATTCATAAGTGTTGTTTTCAGCGTTTACAACGGTTGACGGTATTTCGCAAACGCCTTGTTTGGGGTCGCACAAAAGTGGGTTGGTTGATGTTTCTTGTGACATGTGTGATGGTGTGTTTTGGCAGCTGGTGCCCATAGTTAGGGCAAGTATTAGCGTGCCAAGAGCAATGAGTTGTTTCAAGGGGTAAGTGGGTTAATTCATCGTTGGAGGTTCGAAGCCCGGTGCAATATTCTTAATCGGCTTAGTCGATTTTAGATACGCAAAAATAGCTTTCAATTCTTCGTCGGTCATGGCTTTGTAGAATTGCCAAGGCATCGGTGGCAAGAGTGGTCTCGACAGACCTTTTAGTTTTCCTTCACGAATGCAGTTTATGAACTGCTGTTCACTCCACATTCCGATGCCTGTTTCATCACCGGTGATGTTTGGCGCATAGGTTGTGCCCCAGGGGCCAACCCATGCTGTCAGAAAATCAGTCACAGCCAATCCGCGCTCGGCCATGTCCGCGCGATCAATAGCAGGCGCAGGCATTGAAGCAGGGTGGCCGGAGAGCCACAAACTACTATCGGGTTCAGGACCATGGTCAGTCATCTTTTTTGGGGTGTGACAATCGTTACAGGCACAGATGGTGACAAGGTGTTCACCATACAGTTCAGCGCTCGCAAATCCACCGTAGAAAGGTTTGACTTCTGCTGTCACATTTTCTTTTTTTGATTCGGTGGTGGCCGAAGAGCATTGCATGAGAAAAATTCCAATGGCTACTGCGGCCAATGAACACAGGGCGTGGTTTTTTTTCATAGGAAGTTGGTTTTGGTAATTAAGGTTACCAAATATAACCAAATCGGCATTAAAAATTAAGGAATGAATTAGATTCTATGCTCAATCGCTGACATAAAATCAGCTATAAGCTGTTTTAGTTCCTGACTGTTCCATGGCTTGGTGATGAAGTGAAACAGGTTAGTTTCCTCCAGAATTTTATTGACCGTTGCCTCGTCCGCCTGGCCTGTGAGTAGTATTTTTTTGGATGCGGGATTGATGACATGCGCCCGAAGCAGAAACTCTGTTCCAGTAAGGCCAGGCATGAAGTAATCGGATATGATGATTTCTACTGGAGCATGTCCTTCGTGCGCTAACTCTTTCATGAGCTGCAGAGCTTCATCACCGCTGGCTGCTCTTTCAATACTTATGTTTTCGGGGAGGAAATGTTCAAGCTGAATGCGAAGCACATCGAGAATGAGTTGATCGTCGTCGACAATGAGCAGGGTGTATGAGCGGTTGCTTTCCATGTCTTAACCCGCCAAAAATGTTTTGATATGACCCACAAGTGTAGCTTCGTCCCAAGGTTTCATGATGACGCGATCAATGATTTGATCTTCGAGCATCTGGCCGGCCTTGACAATGTCTAATTGGCCACTCAATACAATTACCCGGACATTTGGGTTTTTTGTCCTTATGTAGTCTACGAGTGCATCCGCATTTTTTCGAGGCATATACCAGTCGCTGAGCAATAGTATAACCTTGACATTCTGATTTATCAGATCATCAATTACTGTTATGGCTTCGTCGACGTTTTGTGCGAATTCCAGCATGTACTCATCGCTGAAATTACGTTCAAGCTGCATACGAAGTGCATTCAGAGCTTCCTGGTCGTCTTCTACTGAAAGTATCGCTTTGTTATCCGTTTTCATTCTTGGGAAAGGTAATGATGAATCGGGTTAAACGAGCATCACTTTCGCAACGAATCGTGCCTTTGTGTTTTTCAATAATACCATGAACAATGTTTAGACCCAGGCCCGTGCCCTCACCACGTGCTTTGGTGGTGAAGAATGGATCAAAAATTCGTTCGATGATGGAAGGAGGAATCTGCGGACCATTATTCGATACTTCGATAATCTTGTGCTGCTCTGTTTCTGTGTAATCAAATCGAATGGTACAGCGGTTTCCGGAAGCATGCAAGGCATTGTTAACGATGTTGGTCCAGACCTGCGTCATTTCCTCGGCTAATCCGAAGATGGTTATTTCTTTCGGAATGTTCAACTCGACCAACGAGCCTTGCTTGATTTTGTTCCAGAAGATGGTTACGACTGTTTCAATGTTCTCGAATAAGTTGAATTCGCTGGCAGTAGAGGCAAGGTTACCATGTGCGAATGTATTCAAGGCACGCACCACTTTGCTGCCTTGATCCGCTGACAGGGTGGTTGTTTGAATGGATTTGAATATGAGAACAAGGTTTAATGCTAGCTGCAGTATGAGGTCTCTATCATCGTTCTTCAATACCGATTTCATTTGCTCATTAGCGGCATAGACACCCATTTGAACAAAGGTGCGGGCATACTTTTGTGATTGACGTAATTCTATGTCCAAAAGTCCAATTTCAGCAGCAAGTTGCTGAACTAATCGACGTTCTTCTATGGTTGAAAGATTCGTGAATGAGGCTGCATGGAAGAGGGTCATTGCCGTATCTAAATCGGTCGGAGTAATCTTCGGAATTAGCTCAATCAGTCCATTGCTGAATAACGCTTTTAAATTTTCACCGGATGCTTTAATTGCGCCCAACGGTGTATTGATTTCATGCGCAATACCGGCAATGAGTACACCCAAAGTTGATAGTCGCTCTTTGTTGAGAAGGTCGTTTTGGGTTCGTTCCAGTTCCTCTAATGAAGCTTGCAGCGCTTGTGTCTTACCTTTTAAGTCAGCTTCTGTTTGTTTAAGCTGCGCTATGAGCTTGGCCAGCTCCTGTTCATTTAATTTACGTTCAGTAATGTCGTGCAGGTAAATACGCAGAATGTTCTCTTCCTGAATGGGGAATGCTTTTACCTCGTAAGTCTTCTGGTTAATGAAGGTTTCAGCTTCTTCGGTATGTAATTCGAAAGTGGTCGGATTGATTTTACAGAAGGATAAAATCTCATTGAAGGAAGTATTCAGAACTTGAGCTAATTGTTCTTTTGCTGCCGGATTCGCGTAGGTGGTAGTTTTTGTATGGAGATTGAATTCGAGAACAGGGTTAGGGTTTTGTTCTGGGAAAAGCGCCAGATTTTTTATTGTCCTTGTGCGCTCTTCCACTTTTTGCTCCAGCTCTTCATTAATCTTGGCAATCTCTTTTTTTGATTGCTCCAGCAGTTGGATTGTCTGTTCACGTTGCAATTCGAGTTCTTTTCGCTCTGTTGTCTCGGTTTCCACGGCCATAAAACCGGTATGTTCACCCTTGTCGTTGAAAAGCGGAACGATGTTGATGGATATCCAATACTCACGCCCACACTTCCCAACGTTTATAAGCTCTGCCCAAACAGGGCGTACTTCACTGATAGCATTATTAATTTTTTCAATTTCCTGTTTATCGCTTCGTTCGCTTTGGAAAATCTTGGGGGTCTTTCCAATTAGTTCTTCCATCGAATAACCGGTAACTGTCAATACACTTTCATTGACCCATTGTATACGACGATGCGTATCCGTCAAGATTACCAGGTTTGAAGTTCGCTTTGCGACATTGGAAAGGATAAAAAGTTCCTCTTGTTGTTTCCTTTTGGCTGTGATATCCTGAACAACTCCGCGAATGATGGCCCTTCGATTAGGCCCCAGATAAACATAAGCAGTGCAATCAAGCCAAATGAAGGACCCGTCTTCAGGTCGTTGCCATTCGAGTTGAATCTCAAATCGATTTGTTTCTTTAATTGCAATGCGCATTTCTTCATCAATGCGCGCTAAGTCTTCAGCTTTTATGCTACCCAGCAGAGACTGGAATTTGTTCCCGATATCTGCCTTAATTCCCAAGAGAGGCGAAAGGTTATCACTCCCTTTCCATGTGTCGTCTTCCGTATGGTAAGAGAAGTTTGCAAAATGCGCCATCTCTTGCGCCGTGTTCAAGTCATTAAATGCCAACTGTAAATTTTCTGTTTTCTGGCGCACTTGAATCTCCAGATTTTCAGTTAGCTCATCGTTGGTGGCTTTTTGCTTTTCGAGGGTTTCAGCCAAACTTGTAAGTGAAACTTGAAGTGAACGCAACTCGAATGCATGTGCTTTTTTTGAATGAAGTCTCGAGGAGTAGCTGCCATTTCTCAGTGTGTCGGCAAAAGAAGTGACCGTTTGAATGGGTTGGCTAATGCGACGGGCAATGATAAATGTGAGCAGAATGAATAGCCCGGCAACGATGGCAAGGGAAATAAAAATGGGTTGGTTTAGGCTTTCAATTTGCGCACGAAAAAGTTCTTTGTGCAAGCCAAGCATTACATAACCGTTCGACAGTTGACTTCGGAAAGGAGCCTTCACAATAACGTGTTCCTCCGGATTAGTGTTTACATGAGTTAAACTAAAGGATTCCGGGCGCACTAGAATGGTATCCTCTCGACTGCTGAGACTATCAACAAAGATTACAGCTGAGAAGTCAGATGCATTACCGTCTTGTAAAATGCTAATCGACTTTTCTAAGCCTGAGAAGTCATCTCTGTCCAATGAAATTTCAACACCTACGGCCAATGTTTTGGCCAATTGAGTTAACTCATCTTGCTTGTAACGCGATAGGAGTTGCTCCTGACGCTGCGGGTAATAAAACCACAACAAACCAATGAAGAGTCCTGTTAGTGCAATGAAGGGAATCCATATTTGACTGAAAATGCTAACACGCATGGTCAAGGGTTGATTTGCAGGGTCAGCTCTGCGGGTATTGCGATATTTTTCTCATTGACAAATGCTCCAATGGCTCCGGGAGTTTTCTGAATAAAATCAATCATGTCCTGATCCGTTTCAAAGAAGTGCGGTGCTCTGCTTCGACCCTGAAACACCTGGGATAGCCAGAACTTTTGAACTTCAGAAACAGTCTTTGCATATACTTTGGAGCATACCACAGTGGCATCGGTCGATTTTGTTTCGGGCAAACAAACAGCGAGCGCTTTACCATTCGACCAGAAGTTGTTTCGAGCCTTGAAGGCATCGATTACTTGCTGTTCGCTAAATGACTTGCTACCTAAATTATTACCCACAATGGTTAAGCCTGCAAGTCGCTGTGATAATAGTTCCTGCCCGCAGAGCAACAAACCCAGCATCAGCCATACCGATATGTGTTGTTTAAAACCCATAAGCCAGTTGAAAGCGTATATCGTAGCGAGTAGTGTTGTGGTTGTGAAACAAATGATCGTCGCCAGACTCTAAGCGTTCGAGTTGGAGCTTCATTACACAGTTATCGATGATGTCAATCTTGTAACCGATGCCTGTCTTAACAACGTTGACCGGATTGGTGTGCAGCTCACGTTCAGACATGTCCATGAAGTCAAACAATCCATAAATAACTTGCTTTTCTTTGAAGCGCCATCCTGCATAGATGAACTGCGAGTAGTTTTCAGCGACTCCTGTGCTATCCGTTCGATTCTTATTGTAAGACGATTCGCTTAATACCTCGAGGTGTTTGCCGAAATAGGCAACAGAGAAGCATGTGAGTTCATAATTCACGGCACCTTTGTATTCGGAGTTACCTGCGCCGTGTCCTGTGTGTGCGCCGGGAGTATTCGAGGTCATGTAATCGTTGTAGTAGGAAGCTCCTATGCGCATTCCATCTATCGGCTTTATGTGCACAGCTGTTGTGAGCGCTTTATTGAGAGCACTGTCAAACAAGTCGGTGGAGGCTATGCTGTTGGTTGCACAGATGTCGTAACCAAAATTCCATTTTCCAAGGTTTTGTCCCTGCATGCGTAAACCTAATGAGTGGATAGGGATGAGGTAGCTGAAAGATGATGGTCGGTCGATGGTAGGGTAGAAGTAGCGTCCGTGGTGATACACGTCGTTCCAGTAATTCACAGGTGTGTGCATCTTACCGATAATGACGCTGTGATTTTTGTAATAGTCGAATTTAAGCTGAGCACGCTCTACGCTGGGAGCGAATTTGCTTGCCGTGGAGTTGTCGTACTTAACAACTGTTTCGCCCAGGAAGCTGACGCGATCGCTCAAGTTTGAGGTTACAAAAAAATCTTGCTCGCCAAGAGAAAAATAACTGTCGGCATTTTCTTCACCTACCTTGTCATAATTGTACTGAAGATGGCCGTATATCTTGAGCTGAGTGTTGCGCTGCTGTGCATGGATAAATGGGATGGAGGCCAGAAGCAAAACAGCAGATAGTACAAGTTGAATGAGTTTGGCCTTCGTCATAGTAGTGGGCAATATAGTCCGAAAAACCCTAGAACAATCAATTCTACTTCTTGATCATAGAATTCGCGTTGGCGCACCACGATTCAGGACCACCGGCTGCATAGCCGGTTTGTCCGAGGGGATTAAAATTAACGGACCCGTCTTGTTGCGTTTGAGGACTTACCAAATGAACGGTGGGATAACCCTGCACCTGAAATACCTGTTGCAGGGTTTGATTTTGCTGACGAATTTCTTCGGGAAGTTGCTTTTTGCGAGGGTAGTCCAACTCAACCAGGATTACATTTTCCTTTGCCCACTGAGTAAAATACGGCGTTTGAAAAACCTCCTTCTGCAATCGTATACACCAGCCACACCAGTCACTTCCCGTGAAGAATAGAAACATGGGCTTACCCGTTTCATTCGACTTCTTAATAGCCAGGTTTACGTCGCTATACCATTCTTGCGACTGATGATCTTGTGCGAATGAGTTGAGGGTTGTGAGGCAAAGTGCCAATGAGAAAAGGAATGTCTTCATGTTTCAAAGATAGGTTTTTTCAAGAATGCACAAATGCGAGTTTTATTTTACCTCCTGCATCAATTTGCGAATGAGCGGTGAAATGAGAATAAGCAATACGCCTGCGATGAGTGCATACCAGGCGAAATCATAGTAGCCTTGGGTGTATATGTGAAGCTTCTCGACAGGCGATGCGCTTTCATCGGGTGAGATACTCGCGCCAAATAAACCCGCCACGTATTGTCCATAGGCACTGGCCAAAAACCACATACCCATCATGAAGCCCTGCAAACGGTCGGGCGCCAACTTGGTCATAATAGAAAGCCCGATAGGCGAGAGGCAGAGCTCTCCCAGTGTTACGGCAAAGTAGGCGAAGGTGAACATGTCGAGCGATGAAATACCATTGGCATCCGCAAAGAAACGGCCAGTGAAGAACAGCATATAACCGGCGCCCAAGAACAAAAAGCCAATACCAAATTTTACCACCGTGTTGGGCTCCATACCGCGCTTGGCGAGCCACACCCAAATCGTTCCGGCCACGGCAGCAAAGGCAATAACAAAGGCCGAATTCGCTGAGTTGTTGATTCCGTTCGGGTCCAAATGAATCATGCCAAGCAACTCATCGCTCAAGTGATTGGCAGCATACAAACTCAATGATCCGCCAGCTTGTTCGAAGATGGCCCAAAACACAATCGAGAAGAAGATAAAGAACAACGCAGCCACCAGCTTTTTCGCTTCGGCTGATGTGCCGCGGGTCATCTCATAGCCCAGGTATAATAAGCTGAACGGACCAATGAGGTACATAAAGTAATCGGTGTAAACCGTATTGGCCACCATAATCATAATGGCAGGAATGGCCAGCAATCCGCCTGCATATACTGCTATATCCTGCCACACCCATGTTTTGCCTATGGCGCTTTTCAGGGGTGAAAGTCCAATGGGGCCCATCTGATGGCGGGTACGTGTGAAGGTTATTAAGCTAATAGTCATAACCACCGCAGCCAATCCGAAGGCTACATTCCAGGTCAAATCGGCGGGCACGATACCCGATAGAAAATCTCCTTTTCCAATGGCGATGCAGAAGTAACCGCCTAGTAAAGCTCCGACGTTGATACCGGCATAGAACAAGGAGAATCCGTCGTCGCGGCGACTGTCGCCTTGCTTATACAACTGGCCCACCATGCTCGAAATGTTCGGCTTGAAGAATCCGGTACCCACCACGTTGAAAGCTATCCCTAAAAAGAAGAATTGCTTCGGGTCGATAGCGAGAATAATGCTACCTGTAATCATAAGCAATCCGCCCCAGAAGAGCGACTTGCGGAATCCGAGAATCTTATCGGCAAACATGCCGCCGATGAACGTGAAGGCATACACCCAGGCTTGGGTGGCACCGTATTGAAGGTTCGCTGCTTTGTCATCCATGAACAACTGCGTCACCATAAAGAAGGTGAGCATACCGCGCATGCCATAGAAGCAAAAACGCTCCCACATTTCAGAGAAGAAGAGATACCAGAGTTGCTTGGGATACTTCCCTTCAAAAGTTTGAATTTGTTCGATCGTTTGCATATCAGTGTATTCCTTTTTCGTTCATGGTTTTGTTGAGACGGCCCAGCAGTAAAAACATCAATGCGGTGGCGCCTAAAAGTAATCCGAAGTTTACCCAGAAGAAGTCGGTCTTGTCGTTGTAGCTGTCCCACATACTGGCCAGCACGCCGCTGAGCTTGTTGCCGATGGAGGTAGCCAAAAACCAACCGCCCATCATGAGCGAGGTAATGCTCGCCGGGCTAAGTTTTGACACGAGCGACAAGCCCATAGGACTCAAAAACAATTCGCCGATGGTGATTACACCGTAGTTGGCAACGAGCCACCATGGACTTACTTTTTCCGTTCCATTGGCACCGGCCTTTACGGCGGCCACCATCACGAGTACAGAAAGTCCGCTGATGAGCAAACCAAAGGCAACCTTAGCGGGTGTTGAAGGCTCGGCGTTGCGCACGCGTAAAAACGAAAAGAAAGCCACCACCAGAGGCGTTAGCAAGATGACCCAAAACGGATTGATTGACTGACTCAGGTTCGTAGCCCATAAGCTCACCTGGGTTCCTTCTGAAGGACGTTGTTCCGCTGTGGCGTTTTTAAAATAAACAGGATAGTCGAACGTCTTTTGCACCTTGCCATCTTCTTTAATAAGTCGGAACTGATCGTCGTAGGCATCGATGCTGTCTTTGGCGTACGTGAGTTTCTTCGAGAATTTCAAATTGTCGGTCACTGTAGCCATAGTGCCCGTTACCTCGCGGTCGGTATAGCGGTCGGCCCAGGTATTAAGAGCCGAGCCATTGAGTTTGAATACCGCCCAGAACAGAATGACCACCGCGAAAATGGTGAGCAGCGCGCCTATCTGCTTGCGCTCGTCGGGGCGTGCACGGAAGAACAACGAGGCATAGAAAAGAATGACGGGAACACAGGCGAAAATGAACGCATCAGTGCTATCGCTTCCGAAGATGGCCGCGTTGGGATTGGCAGCAGATTCAACGCCTTTGATGAGCCATCCGATAACACCAAAGATGACCGAAGGCACCAGAATGAGCAATACGATTTTGCTCAGCGGCATATCGCCGGGTTGGGTGCCTTTCGCATCGGTGTGTCCTTCGTAGTGGCGCGTGCCTAATAGGAAAACAATCACCCCGATGACCATTCCCACACCTGCAGCGAAGAACGCCCACTGCCAGCCGAGCAGAATCATGAGCGCCGCTCCAAAGAAGTTGCAGATGAAGGCCCCGATATTAATCCCCATGTAGAAGATGTTGTACCCTTCGTCTTTCTTGGCTTTGTATTGTTCGTTGGTGTAGAAGCTGCCTAGCAACGTGGAGATGTTCGGTTTGAAGAAACCATTACCGAGAATTACGAGTGTCATCGCCACATATAACATAGGCAGCGAGTGAATCCCCATCATCATATAACCGGCCGCCATGAGCAGGCCACCAATTATGATTGACTTGCGGTAACCGAGGTAACGATCGGCCAGCAAGCCCCCGATGAACGGCGTCAAGAACACGAGCGCGATAAACGTTCCGTATAAGTCGGCTGACTCTTTTTCCGTCATACCAAAACCGGTTTCACGGTCTTTGAGGTACAGCGTAAAAATGCCGATCATGAGATAATACCCGAATCGTTCCCACATTTCAGAGAGGAAGAGATAGGGCAGGGCTTTGGGGTGTTTGGACCACATACAAATAACGGATTACGGATTACGGATTACGGATTACGGATTACGGATTACGGATTACGGATTACGGATTACGGATTACGGATTACGGATTACGGATTACGGATTAGTAATAAAGAGCCCGTCAAGTTACAGCTAATTCGTAATCCGTAATCCGTAATTATTAATCACGCCGCATCGGGCGTAGCCATCATCTTCTGCAGCGCTCGGCTGAGCACAAACAGAATACCGGCGGCGATGCCGGTCATGATGATGAATACCATGAAGAATTGATAGAGGTTCGTGATTTCGTAGCCGAGAATAGTAGGCCATACCTGGCCGGCTGTTGGTTCGCTTGGTGGGATGAGCGCGCTGAGTGTGCCGGCAAATTTGTTGGCTGCGGCGTTGCCGAGGAACCAGGTGCCCATGAGCAACGATGACAATCGCAACGGAGCGAGTTTCGATACCATCGACAGTCCGATAGGCGAGAGGCAAAGCTCACCCATAGTGTGAATCACATAGAGTGCAATCAACCACCACATACTCACTTTGGCGCCGGGAGCCAGGCCACTTACAGGAATGGCAATGATGGCATAACCGATCGCTACGAGTGCCAGACCCCACGCCATTTTCGTTGGCGACGAAGGTTCCATGCGATGCTTGTGTAAGAAACCCCAGAGTATGGTGAAGATGGGGGCGAGAGTGATTACGGCCAGAGGATTGATCGACTGGAACCAGGCAGCCGGCATTTCCCATCCCATTACGTTGCGATCGGTTTGACGGTCGGCGAATAGCGTGAGAGAAGCACCCGCCTGTTCGAATGCTCCCCAAAAGAAGATTACGAAAAACACGAGAATCAGAATGACTAGAATGCGCATGAGTTCGTAACGACGTAGGCTCTTGTCGGTGAGGATGATCACGGGCATGGCAATCATAGATCCGTATATGAAGTAGCTGATTATGTCGTGTTCTGCACCGAACCATTGCTTGAAGTTCAACATGAAGAAGATGATGCCTATCGAACCGATAATCATAGCAATAGCTTTTGCGTCGAGATTTTTGACAGGCAATCCAATTTCCTGACCCTGCTCAGAAATCAGAAACTTTTTTTGCAGGGTTATGAATCCAACCAGACCGAGCAGCATGCCACCGCAAGCGGCTAAAAAGCCCCACTTGGCATCGCCGAAGGAGCTGCACACCAGCGGAGAGAAAAATGCACCGAGGTTGATACCCATGTAGAAGATGGTGAATGCACTGTCGATACGGCGGTCATTTTCGGGGTAGAGCTGACCTACCATCGTGGAGATATTCGGTTTGAAGAAACCATTACCGATGATGAGAGCGGTAAGACCGGTCCACATCAGAGGTATACCACCCTCAGCGCCGGCACTGGCCGATAGAAACATGAAGAATTGTCCCAAGGCCATGAGCAAACCACCGATCACGATGCTGCGGCGATTACCGAGGTAGCGGTCGCAGAGGTAACCACCCAATAGAGGTGTGAGGTAAACAAGTCCTGTGTAGCTGCCGTAGATTTCAGAAGCATCTTTGTCAGACAGCATGAGCGTCTTTACCATGAACAGCATAAAGATGGCGCGCATGCCATAGTAGCTGAAGCGTTCCCACATTTCCGTGAAAAACAGAAAATACAGTCCTTTGGGGTGACCCGTTTTAGGTGTTGATGTCATAGTCGTTTGGTTTGTTGAATGCCAAACATAGGGGAAAATTGAGTTGGGAGGATTATAGCGGTGTAGGATTGTAGGATTACCGGTGGCGCTTAGTGGGGACTTGGTACTGGGTACTGGGTACGTTTGGCGGCCGTTCTCAATCTGTTTCGGATTCTCTTTCTGTTTCAGGAATTTTTAGAATGAAAACAGAAACACAATGCGAATGAGTGGGTGGCTCCCTACAATACTGCAATCCTACAATCCTACAATCCTACAATCCTTCAATCCTTCATAACTGACACCTATCAACCCCAGCAGTTCCCAGAATTTCGTTTCTTCGCTGCAAACTCAACACCATGGACCAAGCACACATCCACCTCCTCATTGTTCACCTTCCCTTGTTCGGTGCCTTTTTCGGTTTACTCGTATTGGCCCACGGCCTCTGGCATAAGAGTGATCAAACGGCTATTGCGGCTTACAACGTATTCATCGTTTCTGCGATTGGAGCTGCCATCGCTAAGTTCACGGGCGAAGCTGCGGAAGAAGCGGTGGAAAATATTCCGGGTGTTTTGGAAAGCGCTATCGAAGTGCACGAAGACGCAGGCTTCTGGGCGTTTATTACTATGCTCGTGTTGGGCGCTGTTTCTGCAGTGGCTATAATCCTCACACGCACGAAATCAAAGCATGCATTCACAACGTCACGCATCGTGTTGCTGTTGGCGGCTTTCTGTCTCATAGTTGTCGGTCGCGCGGCTTATCTCGGGGGGCAGATCAGGCATACTGAGATTAGTGGGGCAGTGACTAATGAAACACAGGGTGAATCGGAAGACCACGATTGATTTTTTAACCGCAAAGGTACAGAGTTCGCAGAATATTCTCTTCGTTCTTTGCGCCTTTGCGGTTATAAAAACATACCTTCGCGCCAGTGGAAACACGCATCAACAAATACCTCAGTGAAGTCGGCTTTTGCTCGCGCCGTGCGGCCGATATTCTCATCGAGGAGCGCCGTGTCACCATCAACGGCAAGGTGCCCGAAATGGGAACGAAAGTGAAGGAAGGCGACGACGTGCGTGTGGATGGCAAGCCCATCAAGCCCACTGGCGAACAGCACGTTTACATCGCGCTCAATAAACCCGTTGGCATTGTATGCACGACCAATGTGCGCGGTGAGAAAAATAACATCGTCGATTTCGTCAAACACCCCAAGCGTATTTTTCCCGTAGGTCGACTCGATAAGGCCAGCGAAGGGTTAATCCTTTTGACAAGCGACGGTGATATCGTGAATAAGATTTTGCGTGCGCGCAACCACCACGAGAAGGAATACATCGTGTCGGTCCATAAACCAATCAACGACGACTTCGTGAAGCGCATGTCTTCCGGCATTCCCATTCTTGATACCGTTACGCGTCCGTGTGTGGTAGAGAAAATTGGCCGCTGCACGTTTCGCATCATACTCACGCAAGGCCTCAACCGACAGATACGCCGCATGTGCGAGTACCTCGGTTTCGAGGTTACCCGCCTTCAGCGCATCCGCATCATGAACATCGAGCTCGACACGCCAACAGGGAAATGGCGCGACCTTACCAAGCGGGAGTTGGAAGAGTTGGGTAGGTTGACGGCGGATTCGGCGGGAACAATCGATTAAGTGCGAAGGGCTAAGTACGAAGTGCTGTCGGTGTTTACTATTCACCAGTCACCATTCACTATTCATTCACTATTCACTATTCACCATTCACTATTCACCATTCACTAGTTAAGGGTGTTTGAAATCAGTAGTTGTTTTTCATTTGTGCTTTCCCCTTTTATTTGTCGCATGAGAATTCTTCTTTTTGTTTCAATTGCCTTGCTTGCCGCCTGTTCTCCTGTGAGTATGGTGAAGCCCTTGCAGAAAAAACAGTGGGCTGCGACGGCTACAGTTGG
>Ga0315904_10002930_pt1 | contig 25769 bp, 5 predicted proteins | sample LakEriMetagenome_6_FD_203529 | JGI IMG/M metagenome (GOLD analysis project Ga0315904, IMG submission 203529) | Freshwater fungal communities from buoy surface, Lake Erie, Ohio, United States - Buoy 12 MA120 | ecosystem: Environmental > Aquatic > Freshwater > Lake | place: USA: Lake Erie, Ohio... | reverse complement strand
TAGATAAGATGTGGAAACTACAAGAAGATGAGAATATAGATATTAATGCTAGAGCTGATATGGCTGAGAAGTTAGGTAATGAGTTACGCAATATGGTTAGAATTTATACTAATATTGATACTCATAGTTTGTATAAGTAAAAACTAAATTGTATATTTGATGAAAGATTCGAACAAGTATTTTAATATACTACGTTGGCTATACATAGCTAACTTTATTAGTTGGAATATATTAATTGCTGTAATTATTTATTTAGCTAAATATCACTAATGATACTATCGGGAAAAACTAGATTAAAAACATTAGAGGAATCTAATAAGTTACATGAAATGTTGTTTAGTTTAGGATATAAATATCAAACAGATACTCAAGAATATCCTAAGACTAAACCTTATGGTATAGCTTGGTTTAATGTTGGAGATGTATTTCTAATTAGAAAGACTAATATTAAGAATATATTTACACATTATTCATGCAATGAATCTAAGTTTAGTAAGCTATTTTGAGTAAATAATAACTGAGAGGGAGTATTGTAGAGGGCTAACATATTGTTAGTCCTCTTTTTTTTAATATAGCCAACTCAGCTGTTTATTCTTTAAGAATTGATTACTTGATTTAGTGTCTTGTATTTGCATAGCACCTTTAACTCCAGGAATTAAACTATACCAATACTTTTCAGATTTAGTATAACCTTCCCATTTACCTCTTTCTATTTCTTCAAAATCAATAGCATTTCCTAAGTGCATTAAAGTTTCCATTTGTCTAGCTGATACAATAGGGTCTGTTACAGCATATAGAATTTCAAATGGATTATAAAATGATGATACTTCAAGTAATACACGATTAGATAAATATGCTAAGAATTGAGAACTTTCATCATCATCATCATCTCCACCATTAAATATAAGTGCAGCTACAGCTACCATTGCACCAATAGATGCTAAGTCTAATAGTGTTCTATTTAGTCCTAGTTGTTGACTTCTTGATAGATTTTTATAATTAGCACGAAGATTAGCTAATACTTTTAGTTTTTCTTTACTATATAAAAACTTACCTATTAAATCTCTAGTTGTAACCCAATATCCTTCATCAACTTCTCCAGTTTTAAAGTTTAATCCTTTAGCTTTTAATCTTCTAAATGCTCCATCAATCATCCAGTTACGGTGCATTAATGCTGACATACCTATAATATTAGTATGAGCCATAGCATAATCTTCTTTAGTTAATTTACCATCTAACTTTTTAGATAAATCTCTAACTTTATTGATTAGTAGATTTAATTCAGATGCTTTTAATCCTACTAATTCTAACTTACCATTCTTTATTACTATAGAATCATAAGCTGATGGTAAACTATCAAATGATACATTGTTTTGTAAGTCTTTAAATGCTTGTTCAGTATATAATTTTCCATCATAGAATCTATTATTACTAAGTATAGATAATAATGCTATACCATTAATATAATATGCACCAATTTCATATCCAGCATAAGCTACAGTACTTAATGGTTTACGCATCATTATATGTTTATTCAAATCATTAAACATAGTATCAGCACTTTCTGATAAACCAAAGTATCTTAACATTAAATCTAACTTATTAGTCTTAATTGTTTTACCAAATTCTTTCATTGTTTCGCTTGTAAATAATCTAGTAAATTCTTTCATAGCAAATCCACTAGATTTAATAGTAACGTGTTGACCTAATATAGTTTCTAATACACCATTAATATTTGATGTAATAATATTAGCTGTTTGAGTAACAAAACCAAGAGCTAAGTTAGTATGTGATATCCATTTATTGAATTTAGCTACAACTTTATTTACATTTATATTAAGATTTGTTCCAGGAATATTAATCTCTCTAACTTTTTCTTCTTTACCCATCATGTGTACTTCAAGATGATTAGTAAGTTTTTCAAGACTATTTGATGTAAGTTTATTAGAAGTATTAGCATACTTAGTTTTCTTCATCTTTTGTGCTATTAACTCAAATTGGTCTATTCGTTGCATCTTTTCTTTAAACTCATAAGCCATTTGAGCATAACCAATCATTGAGCCAAGTATATCAGTACTAATATATTCAGGATTATTTAATCTCTTAGTATATCTACTACCAATATAACTTACAATTCTATTATCTTCTTGAAAGTGACGCATTTCTTGGTCTGGTTCAAATTGAGTATCATCTGAAGTTCTAGTAAATGCTCTTTTAAGTTGTCCTCCTAAGTTTGTTCCTATATTAGATAACTTACCATCATATAAACTATTAAGCATACTTTGATACATTTGAGGCATTAATGTATTACTAGGTAATCCTACCATGTCATCAAATTCTTTCTTATATGCTTTTAATTCTGATATAATTCTTTTTTGTTCAGCACTTAGTTTATTAAAATCTTTATTCTTCCAAGCACTTGATGGTTGTATAAGTTCTCCTTTGTAGTACATTACTACATTCTTAGAGTTTACTATAACATTTCTTTCATACCATATAGCAAAATCATCAGCACTTAATATTTTTCTATAATGTTCAATAATTTCATTAACATTATGTCTAGGTTGTGTATTATCACTATACCATTTACCTATTTCTTCAAGATAATCATCTATTATTTTAGATTTAGCATCATAGTGTTTAATTAAGTCCTCAATCTTTTTAACACTCTCTTGTAATGCTTGTGATTTTATACTTAATTTACCAGCTGCATCTAATTCTTCTTGTAGTTCTTTAAGTTTTGCTTTTAAGTCTTTCTTATAATCATTATATACTTTAACACTATCAAACTCCTCACCTCTATCAAAAGCATCTTTAGGAAAATTATACTTATCATCTTTAGCTAATTCTTCTAGTTTAGTTTTTCTAGCTATATTCCATTGTCCCCAATGATATTCATCTATAAAATCTCCAGTTGTTTTACCATTATACTTTTCTGCTACAAATGACATATCTCTACCTATGTAAGACTTAAATTTACTTAAAAAAGTATTAGAGAAATCAATAGTTTTAATTCTTGCATTATTATAAATAAGATTAAATACTCCATCTACTAATCTACTTAGTGTAGAGTTAACCATTCCCATTGGACCAAACCATGTTTCAGCTGCATTTATATCTTTTTCTTGTTCATAATTTTCTAATGTATTTTTAATACTTTGTGGTACATCTTTATAATCATAAGCAACTCCTGTTTCTGTTACAAGACTTTCAATAAGTTCTTGAGATTTAAGTTTATCTAAATTCTCAACTTCATTATTAATAAATGTTAGTCTACTTTTTACGTTTGTTATATAAGTTGATATTGCTAACTTTTCTCCTTCAGTTAATCTTACGTTATTATTTACAATGTTATCTAGTATAGTAGTAGCGTATGTATAGTTATGAACATAATCTCTAGCATCAGATAAAGCTCTAATAGAAACATTAGCTATATTAAAATTTGTTTGATAGTTAGGGTCACTAACAAACTGTTTAAATTCTTTTTCTTCTCCATTAACATCAACTTTATAATCTAATATAGATACTTTTTTATACTTTGATAACCATCCTACAATTTCATTTGTATCATTTAATACTTCATTTAAATAATCTATAACATTCCTATCAGTATTATTATTCATTATTTCTTGTGTAAGAAATGTTATTTGTTTATCAAGAATAACTTTTCTTTTATCACTTTCAAATAATCCATTATCTGTATTATCAAATTTACTTCTAAGTTGTAATACTTTACTTCTTTGTTTTTTAAGATTTACTATAACTTCTGAAAGTTCATTTCTTTTTACATCTAATGAATAGTAATGAGTTTCTCTTTTAAATGGTCTGTTAGGTGTTTGAATAAAGTAGTCTACAGATTGTTCTACATATTTATGTAAGTCAAATTGATTCTTAAATGCACCTAATACTCTCTTTATAAATCTTTTTATAAGTCCTACTAATGTTTCATCTGTATTTTCTTCTAACTTATTACCTAATTGTTCTCCTATTAATTGTCCTAGTACTTCTGTTGCAGCTTTATTTATAGCATCTTCTCCAGTATATTTTTCTTCAGATTGATATATTGCTATATACTTCTGCATTTCATTAGTGTACTTTGGGTCTTTTTTAATTAACTCTAATGCTTGTTCAAAATCTGCTCCATCTAATTGTGCAGATATAACGTGACCAATTTCTTCTAGTAAATCAGATACAGAACCACCCTCACTAATATGAATCATTTTAGCAGTTATATCTACTATAGCATTTTCTTTTTTAAAATATGGTTTTTTAGACTTGGCAATTATTTCTTCAAAGCTACCCATATTAAAACCTATATCACGCATCATTTGTGTTATAGTATTAATAGTTTTCTCTGAATATACTTTATCTCTTTTAAGTTTATTTATAGCATTTAGTAATATATCTAATTCATTTCTTTTATCATTATCAGATAGTTTATCAACAACTGGTATATCTATTTTAGTATTAACACCAAAATCACTAACAGTTTCTACTTCAGGAATTACATTACTACTAACAAACTCTTTAAATCCTTCTATATCATTATTACTTCCTATTATATGAATTTGTTCTGGTTCAAATACTACTTGAATATTATCTTCAAATCCAATATCATCATTTAATCTATCTAATGTGTTATCTATTATTATTCCATCATTTTCTTCATTTAATTTATCATAAACTTCTTCTACTATTTGTACATATCTTTTTCCTTTAGCATCTTCTACTAAAGGATTTTTAATATTTAATAACGCTGGAACAATATTACCTTCTTTATTAGCATATTTATTTGTTATACTATTTGTTAATTCATCTAAATTCTCATCATTATAATTTTCTAATTCTTTATCTTTATTAAAAATATTAGCCCAATTCTTATAATCATTATATGTAATAGTATTTATATCAATCGCACTAAAATAATGTGCACCCTCTAATACTTCAACTAATTTATTTTTATCTAATAAAATATTATTAAATTCTTTTTCAGTTAAACTTTTATTATTTTTTGCATATTTTTTAACATAAAGATAAAGAGGTAAAAAACCTTCATAATCTCCACTAGATTTTTTATAAGTTTGTGCAGCATCTTTATTATTAAAAAAGTGAATACCTTGAAATTTACTTCCCCAACCTGTTTTTACTCCTGAAAGTTGTTTATTAAAAACATCAAATTTCTTATCACTACCATGATAAACAATATCTTTTACTTTACTATCAGGAAATATAGTATCTAAGTATTGAGAGTATTGTTCTTGTGTACCAATAGAAGATAATTCAGGATTAGAATTAAATAATTCTTCTACTCCTTCTTTAATTTCTTGAGTTTCATTAAAACTGTATTCAGTATTAATGTGATTTATAATATCATCAATAGAAACTTCTACATCTAACTTAGATGTTAAATTATATTTACTTCTAAATTCAGGAGTATTACTTAACTCATAATATTGTAGTGCTAAGTTATTTACATCATCTGTAGGAATCAATTCAGATGTAACGTATGGATATTCATTTAATAATTGTATTAAATTATCATATAAAATACTAGGATTACCATTAGCATCTACTATAGTATTAGTACCATCTGAACTTTTTATTATGTTACAAGCCATATTATTTATTTAGCAAAGTTCTTAGCAAAGTTAGCTTTCTTTCTCATAGCTGGAGTATATGTTCCTTCTTTAGCTGACAATATTTTACTAGCAGCTTGTTGTACACCCATACCCATTTTAGTAGCTTGAGTTTTAAATGTACCTCTTTTTGCAAGGTCTATTTTAATACCACCTCCAGATTTCATCATAGGTAGTTTACTTATAGTTGGAATTAATTTATTCATTTCATATATTTTAACATAGCTAAATTACCACCATATCTTTTTTTCTTGAGTGGTAGTTTGTTATCTTCTCTAATACTTCTTAAAGCATCTTGTTCATCCATTGTATTTCTTACATCAACAGCTTTAGATGTAGTTTTAAATACAATACTACTTAATGGTTTAGACATTTTTTCAGTGTACATTATTCTTTGTTGTTTAATACTATCTTCTTGCATAGCTTTTTCTATATCAGGATTAGCTTTAGCATATTCATTTCCTACATAAGTTGTAGTTGCAGGTGTTACAGCAGGTTTAACTGGAGTTGTAGCTCCACCACCAGTAGTAGTTTTTCCACCACTTCCAGTTCCACTACCTTTCTTATCTTTTATTGGTGTATAACCACCACCTCCTACATCTTCTCTTTTTACTACATCTGGTTTAGGAGTTTCAGTAGTTTTGTCACCTCTATAATAATCCCAACTTTTAGTTGTATTATCCCATACTATACCATAATCTTTACCATCAGTTCCTTTGACTGTTCTAACACCTTCAATATTACTAGGTTTTGTATTAGTAATTCTTTTTAAATCTACTGGACCAGTTTTTTGTGGAGTTGTAGTTTTTTTATTATCTTTATTTGATAATCGCATACCATAAGCAGTAGCTTCTACACCAGCTCCTAATACACCTGCTAAAACTGCAAGTGATGCAGCTTTGTTATTACTTGCAGCTATTGATTCTGGAACACTTTTTTGATAAAAAGTCTCAGATTCTTTTTTAAGTTCTTTTACTCGTTCTAAATTTTTAGATACAATATCTTTTGCAGTTTGTAAACCTTTTGCTGTTTTTTGGTTATAAGCTGTTATTTCTTCTCTTGTAAAACCTTTTGTTCCCAACTTTCGATTTGCTATACTTTCTTTTATAATATCAGATACACTTTTTTTAGGTGCAGTAGTAGTTGTAGTAGGTGTATTTTTAGCTTGTTTTTCAGCAAGTTCTCTAACATTCTTTACACTTTCAAAAGCTTTTATTTCAGCATTACTTAAAGATTTAATTTTATCAGATGCAGTACTTCCTGAAGTAGGTATAGTTGTAGGTATAGTAGGTTTTGTTTCTACAATTTCTTTAACAGTAGGTGTAGTTTTAGATACAGCTTTTTTACCTCTAGTCATTGGTTTTGTAACTAAATCAGCAAGTTGTTTAACTCTATTTTGTGTAAACTTTGATTTAGCCATTTTAGCAAGAGCAGCCTTACTAATTCCTCTAGCCATAGCACCAATACCACCACCACCTCTAGGATCAACAATAGAAAATAACTGTTTTGCCATTTCTATTTGCTTATTTAATTCTTCCTGTCTTCTTACATCTTCTAGATTATTTGGGTCAAATGTTAATTTACCATTTCTATCATACATTTTTTTAGTTGGAATAGCCATAGTTCTTTATTTTATTAGTTACAAAAATACGTTTTATTATTGACATTTAAAATAGTCTTCATTTAGTTTGTTATATGTTACTCTTTGTCTTACATCGTTACTATAAACTGTAACTCTATTCCTAAGTACTTCTACAATGTATATAAAGTTTCCTGATTTAATACGAGGTACTCTTGTATCTTTTTCATTTTTTTCTATAGATATATTAGTAGTTTTTACATTACTACCCCTACTTAAATCTTCTAAAGAAATAGGTACAAATTTATTATTATCATTTATAACTATAGTATATATATATCCTTCTTTTTCATATACAGGTATATAATTATTACCATCTATTTCAAATTGTTTAGTCATATCTATTTTAAACTCTTTAGGTTTTTCATCCTTTGGTGGTTTACTTGTAGTTGGTGGCGGTGTAGTTGTAGTACTCTTTTTTGGTGGAGTATATTTTGTTAATAAATATACATTTACATTTTTAGATTTTGTATAAATACCTTGTAATATATCACTTTTATGATTAAGTGTTTTAAATCCTAATGCTTTACGTAAAGCATCAGGAGTATATTCTACATTACCTATTTTAAATTTTGTTCTAAGTCTATCATAAGTAATACCTAATCCAGTTTCACGGTTAACAAAATGTTTTAATGTAACAAGAGTACCATCTTTTAATTTATATAAACCATCTTTTTTCTTTTTAGTTTTTGCAGTTATATATACTTTACTAAATACTGTTTTATTAGATAAAGTTCCTAAAACTTCTTCTTTTGTAGTTGTAGTACTACCTCCAGTTTCTGTTTTAGATGTTTTATCAGATACAGTAAGTTGTACTTTTTCTTGAGTTTCATTTTTAATTCTATCAACAATCTCAACAAAACTACCTTGTTCATTTATACTAGAATTATTACCATCAATTATTAACATAAGATGTTTAGCTCTACTAGATGCTGTGTAGTTTGCTTTATGTATTAATAATTCTTTTTCTTTTTTATCTTCAGGTTTTGCCCACTTAGCAAGTCCTTCTAATGTTTTATTAGTTTTAGCATAATCATAAATAGCAACATCAGTAGTCATACCTTGAGATTTATGTACAGTAGTAGCATAACCATGACTTGCGTCAGCGATTGGTGATATAGCTGAACCAAATTTCTTTAATTCACGTTCTCTATATCTTTTATTATCTTCATCAGTATTATTATATACATCTATATATTTATTTCCTTTTTTAATACGAGCTTGTCCAAAATTATAACTTAAATATTCACCAAAATCTGATTCATTTCTTGTTGTAATATCAAAAGTAGAATTTAATAATTTTATAGCTTTCATTAATTTAGTAAATTTAATCTGGTCAGATACATTTAATAAATTAACTTTACTTACTACTGTTTCATTATTAAGTTTATGTGATACAAGATATTCTTTTCCTTTTAGAATTAATTTCTTTCCTGATAAATCTTCAATTTCTAATTTATAATCACCATTAACTTTTTCAACAATACCTCTTGTTCCATTATCAATTACTTCTGGTTCATCTTTTACAATAATATCATAACTATCATTAAATATAACAAAATCACCTACAACATAATCTGCTGCATTATCACCAAATATTTTTTTACGAATTTCTTCATTAAAATTATAAATGTTTTTATTTTCATAAGATAAATATTGAACATAATTTACATTTTTATCTTTAATAGCTTTTTCATATAACTTTGCAATATTATCTAATGATTCTTCTTGATTTATACTAGCTATACCTCCACCAGAAGTTAATATATTTGGTACAGGTATGTATTCTTTAGGCTTAGGTTGTTCAGTAGCATTCTCCCAAATAGGGTTAAGATAATCTAGTATAGGAGAATCTTTCTTTTGTCTTTGAGGTGCAGTTAAATGTAGTATATTATCTTTTCCAATTTCATCTATAAGACTAAAAGGTTTACTTATTGGAGGTAATTGTCCATGGTCTCCAGCGTATATTACTAATACATTATTATTACTATCTTCTGTAATTTTTGTGTAATCATTTTTAGATAACATAGACATTTCATCTACAATAAGTATTGTAGGTTGTTTTCTATAATCTATTATTTTTGATGGTCTTGCAGCTTGTTTTCCACCTAATTTATTTTCTACAGAATTAAGTAATGAAGCTACTGAATGATATTTTAATTTAACACCTGGAAAAGTACCTAGTTTTGCTTTACTTAATGAATCTGCTAATTGATTCTTTGCAGCATTAGCTAAAGCTGAACCAACTATATTTAACTTTTGTCCTGGTTGTAAATTTTTTACAATCTCTTTAAGTGCAGCAGCTAACATATATGTTTTACCAGTTCCAGCTCTACCTAATATTAATAAAGGTTGTCTATCTTTTTTCTTATTAAATTCTTTATATATTCTTTCAGCAGCAGTTCTTTGTGCTCCTTTTAAACCTTCAAATGGTTCTTCTGTTTTAGTTGTATCTTTCTTATCTTGTTTAACAGGAGTTAATGCTTCAACTAACATCGTTTTAGTTGTATTATATATTCCAGGTTTACTTTTTTCTCTATTACCAGCAACATTTAATACTTTAATATTATTATCAGTTATCCATTTTCTTATTTCTTCAGCATTAGTAGGATTAATTAAAGGTTTAACTTTTCCTTGTTGAGCAATAGTACTTAATGTAAGTTTTCCACCAGGACTATTAGAATCTCCAAACCAAATAGTACCATCTGCTTCTTGTGCATTATCAATAGTACGTTGGTAATATACATCATCGTAAGTTCCGTATGTTCCTTCTCTTTTAGTAATTGCTCCTTCTTTTAAACCATACTTTGTATTAAGTTCTGTATTTTTTATTTTAGAACCTTCATTAGTTTCTTGTTGAAAACCAGCAGCTGCTGTACCTCCAGTAGGAATACCTAATTCAATAGCAGCATCTAGTCCTCCCATATCAGAACCACTTTGACCACCTGATATAATTCTAGTTAAAGTTATTTGAGGTTTAGATTCTTTAAATCCTTTTTTAGACCAATCATATTTATTAATTAAATAATCTAAAGCTGTAGAGTGAGTAGGTTGCCCTACTTCTTTATAATAATATATAGAACTATTTTTTAATTCAGGTATTTTATTAATAATAGCTTGTCTATAATCTTGTAATTTATCAGTATGTTTCTCACCTGTTAACCAAGATGTAAAATCTTTTACAGCATCTTTTACTGTATTACTTTTATATAAACTATATCCAGCATGACTCCAAGGATTACCAATAGCATTATCTTCTGTTAACGCTTTAAGAAAATCATTACCTCTTGTTCTATATGCTACTATTGATTTAGAGGATTTATAATTGTTTAATTCTTTTTCAAGTTCAATAGATTTTTCTGCATTTTCTTTTGTAAAAACTTGTTGTAATTTCTGCCAAGTTTTAATCTTTTCTTGTAAGTTTTTTGGTAAATATTTATCTACAAGAGCTTGAACTTCTGCTTCAGTAGCATATTCTAAACTTGGTTTATAACTACCATCAATTTGTTTTTCAGACCATAGTTTAAAGTTATTATCATTTCTATTAATTGATAATACAAATTCTTTTCCTGTATCTCCTTTTACTTCAATATAAATTTGTGTTGCTTGATTTCCTACAGATACTTTTAATATATTACTTCCAGTAGCAGGTTTTCTACCAGCTACATCATCAATAATTACATTTTCAGATTGTGTTTTATCTCCTAATTTAGAATAGATTTCTTCTGATGTTTGAGATATAATAGGTTTATTTAATTCACTACCTAATTCATTTACATCTTGTTCTTCAGTATCTACTACTTGTGTATCATTAAATTTATCTTTAGTATAATCATATACCTTATAATATAATGGAGTAGCCTCTACTATATCAATATTATTATTAAGAATTGTTATAGATTTTGTATTGTCTTTTCTTGCAACATTAACATTATCACTAAAAGTTTTAGAAGGATAATTGTATTTACCTAATATCATTGATAACAAGTTAACTCCTGTAGCAGGATTATTAACTAACTCAATTATTTTAGCATTTAAGTTCTTAGAATAATCTTTCAATGATTCAGTATAAAACTCAACTGGTATTAAATGATTAAAACTATCTCTAGTAGTATCATATCCTGTAGTACGTAATGAATATACAGCTAGTAATTCACCAATAAGTCTTGTATTAAGGTCTTTACTTTGTATTAATCTTCTCCAATCTTGAGTAATTAAATCTTGTTGGTCTTTATCTTTAAAATCAACAACAAGTAATTGTAGTTTTAAACCATCTCCTTCATATTTTTCATCTATTTGTAAAGCATTAATGAATCTATTATCTGAATATTTTCTTTTTAATTCTAAAAATTTATCTTTATCAAATACATTTAATTGGTTATCTTTTTCATTAAAGAAAGTACTTTGACTTTCTACAGTAGCTTTGTAGTATAAAGCATTATATAACTTACCAAGAATTTTATCATCTAGTTTTTTAATAAATTCTTTAGTTTCAATAAGTGTTCTAAATGATGTTAATGAAGTTTCATTATTATTAAAGAAACCTGGAAGACTTAATAAATTATTTACTTCATCATTTTGTTCACCAATAAAATTATTAAATCTTGTAGTAAATTTTGATTTATCTTTAAAATGATTTTTAATTGATTCTACATCAAAGTATTTTACTTCTGGGTCTTTAACATAATTATTATAATTTCTAATATCAATATAATTCTCAAAGAATGTAGGTTTACCACCACGATTACCTCTTTGTATGTACGTTACAACATCATTAAACTCTTTACCTAATTGTTCAAGAATATAATAGTTACGATAGATTTTCTTTTCTATCGCAATAAGTTCTTTGTTTAATTTAGATTTATCATTTTTATTAACTTCAATATGTTTACGATGCTTAATGTATTCTATAATATCTTCTAAGTTAATATCAATAACACGATTATCACCTTTATCTACTTCATTACTAATAGCTTTTCTTTCAGCATCATTTAATACTGATTCATCAAGCATATTATTAAATGCTTTATAAAAATATATTACAGACTTTATTGGATAACCTAAATGTAATGCAGCCATAGCTAAATTGGCATTACTAGGATTTAATCCAAAATAACTAATTAATGGATTCTTACCATTATCTAAAACAGCAGCTAATATTATACTAAAAGATTTTACTATAGTATTATCTCCATTAAAATCATATATATCACTAAAGTTAACAGTCTTAGTATTAGGAATACCATTACCATGTTTAACAATTAAATCGTCTAGTAATTTAATTCCAGACTTCTGCATAATAGCTCTAGCAGCATTATGATTAGCAGCAATACCAGTCATATCTTTACCAACATTCATAGCATTTACAGTATCAATCCATAATGTAGGGTCTATAAATGTTCTAGCATTAGTATTTAATAATGCTTTTTTATCTGTAGTCTTAGCAGCAAAGACTTCATCCGTAATATTCTCATCAGGAAACTTTAAATTCTCATCAAGCATATCATAGTATCTCATATTCAATACTTCATCTTCTATAACTTTAAATCCACCTGGAATAATTTGTGATTTTAATGTTGTTACGTGAGATAATACAGCTCTCATTATATCTAACTTATTATTATCAGACGTTAATTCTTTATTGTATTGTTCTAAAGATTCTTTAAGTTTATTATTAGCTTGAGTACCTTCTTTAAGTGCATTAATTTCTATATCATTATATTCTTTAAGTATTTTATTATAATTTTCTTTTACTTCATCAGAATATGTATTATAGTCTTTACCATTTTCTTTTCTAATATTATCTATTAATACATTTTTAGCTATAGTTTTTTCTTTAAGATATACTTGATTAAAATATTCTTCTATATTTAATCCTTTTGATTTAAAGAATCCAAACATTTTATCTATATCAAAGTCCATACCTGATAATGTAGTAACCATTGGTGGCATAATAATAGCACCATCTTCATTAGGTAAAAATCCTATAATCTTAACTTTAAACATAGAATACTTATCTTCAGTAGGAATACGATATAGTAATCCTTCTAATAGTTCAGGATATGTATTTCTTAAAGCATCCATGTTTACAACACCAGAAGATTTATCTACAAATTGATATATCTTTTTATCATGTATTGGAGCAATAACTTCAAAATAGTCTATACCTAATTCAGGAGTTGGAACACCAAATACATCTTTATTCCATACTATTTTAGGTTTATTTTCAAAACCAAAAGATGAAGCGTTAGCAGCTTTAAATCCTTTAAGAAACTTTCTTACTGTAACATTATTTTTAAATATAGCATTAGTCTTTGGTTGTACTCTATTAGTTACAAATGGATGTGCTAATGGTAAGTTTGTAATAACATTACCATTTTCATCAAAAGTAAACTCTAATGCTTTTTGCATGTTAATAGTATCATCCTGCATTTCTTCTTGAAGTACTCTAACAAACTTTTCTGGGTCAAATTTTTTACCATCACCATACTTCTTTTTTAATTCTTCAATAGATGTATTGACATCTTCAATTAATATATCATTATACTTTTGTTCAATTTGTTCTTTAGTTAATGTTTCACCATTTATATTAAATGTAGCACCATCAGGAATATCAGCCATTATGAGTTTCATTAACTGAGTACCATAAATACTTTCTTTACTAAAGTGTCCTTTAGGTGTTTCATTTTGTTTCTTCCAAAATCTAAATGGTATAGATATAGTAGAATTTGTTTTATTACTATTAGCATACTGTGATAAAATATTTAATTCTTCTTCTCCAGTTATATCATCAGCATTTTCTGTTAAATCTGAAATAGGTAATCCTACTTTTACAGCAGAATTAGCTACTATCATATCTGATTTTCTTTTACTAGGATTATATCTTACAGTATGTGTAGTATCATTAAATTCATAACCAAACCTATGTTCTAATATGTTTCTAAAGAAAGCATTATAATTAGGATTATCTATAAACTCTTTATTATCATTCATAAGTTTCTTTAATCCATAGTAAGGAGTTACAAGAAATTCTGAATCTTTTATTTGAATTGGTTCATTTACTCTTACACTACTTCCTCTACTAATATCATGTCCATTATAATAGTAATAAGGTTTTATAGTTGTAAATGTTGAATCTTTACTAGTCTTATTATTTTGTACATTATAACTTACAACTGATTTTCCAACCATAAGTTCATCCATTATATCTTGGTCATCATGTCTCCATTCTCTCAAACCTACCATTCTTTGTCTATAAGCAATAGGGTCTATCCATGCTTGACCATCAGTTTCTGAAGTACCATCAAATTGATTAATTACTCCATCTTTATTTATACTATTTAATGCTCTTTTAATTTCATCATATTGTGAATCTTGTCTAAAGAAGTCATCTATATCATTAATTATAGTAACTTGCATTCTTGTATTTTCAGTTAATGTAACTATATCTGAAGTATTATTATGATTAATATATGAAGCATTCATATCCATATCTTGACCTGGAGATATATTTTGTTTAGCTCTTTTAAATACTTCTTCAATACGAGGATAGTATGATGGGTCATTGATAGTTAATAATGTAATATTTACATAAGATGCAGTAAATCTTTTTAAGAAATTGATTAATTCTTTTTTAGTATTTTCTTGTGAATCTTTTTTTCGTTTATCTTTAGTAGTTTTAATATCACTATCTGATAATAAGAATCCTTGTAACTTAGATTTAAATATTCCATCTTTATCTATAATATCTAATTTCTGTAAATATTTTATAAAATCATCAACACCAGTATTAAAGTATTCATCAAAAGCATCTTTTACTGTATTTTCGTTAAAATCTTGATTATTCTTTTTAAGAATTTTATCTATAGCTTTAAACATTACATATTCTGAACCATTAGTTGCATAACTTTTTACACCTCTATCTCTATCTTTTATAGATTCTATTCTATTCTTTTCAAATAGCATTAAATCATATAATTCTTTATTTATATCAGTATCTTTATCGTCTGGTACAATATTATTTACAAATACCATGTTACCTGAATCTCCTGGTACTGGTACTGGATAACTATTCTGTTTGTGCATTGATAGTAATATCTCTGCTGTTAATTTATTATCTAACTTTCCAATAGTAGTTCCAATATCATTAACTTGGTCATCATAACCAATAACTTGAACAACTTCAAAATCATTATCTCTATCTATTGCAGGTAGTGTTTTATATAATGGGTCTTGTTTTAGATTTTTAAAATATTCTTCTCTATTGTTCTGTATATAACCAATAAAATTACCAGTAGTATCTTGATACTGCATAGTCTTTTCTACAGTCATGTGTGCAGCATTACTTGACTTTGGTATATACTTTACTAATTCTTTAATAGCTTCTTTAGCTGTACGAGGTTTTTTTATTCCTGAAAGTGTATTGTTTCTTTTATCAAATGTGTATTTCTTTTTCTTACTATTATCTAATGTTTTATAAGATTCTAAATCTAAATTATAAGATTTTAATATTTCATCAAGTATAGTATTAAACTTTTTTATATTTTTTAATTGCTCTCTTTCTTTACTACTTAAATTTAAAGCACTTACAATATCATTATAATTATATTTTGTACCATTCTTAACACCTTCATTAAGCATTGTAGATATAATAATATCTGATGCTTGTCTATTAGATGGTACAGGATATATACTTCCTTTACTATCTTTTATAACAGTGTTATAAGTAACTCTAATTTTATTACCAATAGATACATATAGTTGTCCATATAATTCATCAGGATTTTCACTACTATCAATATAGTTTTTAAGTCCTTTGATATAATCTATACTTTCAGAATATAAAGCTACTTGTTGTTTTAAATGTTTAACATTTTTAGAGTTAACTAATTTATCTACAGTAATAGCATAAGCTCTATTAAGTGAATAATTAAGATTTATACCTAAACCTAATGTATCTTTATCATCACTAATAATAGATTGTAATAATATTTTAGTATTCTTATTTAATGTAGTAGTAGGAAACTGGAATGTTTTAACTATTGACCATGCTTCTTTAGAATCTTTTTCTTCTTCTACTATTGAAATATCTTCTAAATCATCATGAACATAAGATTCACTTGTTATATCAACATTATATCCATAATTCTTTAATCCTTTAAGAATATAAGCGTATAGTTTTCCAGAATCAGGTTTTATTCTGGTGTTTTTTACCAACACAAACTCGTTAGTATCAGTAAGTTCTATAGATTGTATATCAGGTCTTAATGACTTTATAAGTTTTACAACTTTAGTAAGATTAGCAGCATTAGCTCTTTCTAATAACATTAATACTAATTCATTTAAAAAGAAATTATTTTCTGTTGGACCTTTAATAATTGATATTAATTTATTAGGGTCAGCAAAATCTAATTTATTCTTTTGTATAGCTAATGATAACAATGCTTTACGAGCTTGTATTATATCTTCAATATCTAAATCAGGTTCATTATCTAAAAAATAAGCATCATCCAGTTTATTATAAAATTCTCTTATTATTTTTTCATGTAAATCTATATGTTCTCTAAGACTTTTTACATGATTTTTTAACTTACTAAAATCTTCAGTAGGATTATATAAATAATCTGCAATAGCTTCATCAACACTAGTGTATTTACTTAAAATATCTTGTATAGATTTACTTTTATTATATTTAAAAATATGTCTTAATATATCAGAAACATCTTCATCATTTACGCTATTTAATGCTTTTGAAAACTGATTAAATGATTCAGTATAACTAACACCAATTTCATCATTAAAAGGATTTGTTATCTCTGAAATATGTTTTGGACTTTCAGTACTTACATTTCTAAAATATGTTTCATAATTTAATGGTTTTTTAATACTCTTTTTAACATCATCATCTAATAATAAAAATCTATTAGTTTTTACTTTATCTGATTCCTCATAAAATAATCCTTCTGCTATTAATGGTTCTTCTTCTATAGCTTCATCAAATTCAGCTTTACCATATATCTTAGGAACTATACCGAATATATATTGTATATTACCATAAGGTTCTTTATCTACATTAGTAACTAAATAATCAGTCATTAACTTCTCACGATACGTTGTAAACTTTTTTAATTCACTAAAATTAATAACCATATTTTTATCACGAATACTGTTATAAAAATTATCATAGCTAATAATTGAGTTAATAAAAGTAGTATTATTTGTTATTGATATAGGAGCATAGTTGTATTTTATTTTATCTATTATTTCTATTAACTCTGCTTCATTTTCAAATTTATCATTAACAATACTTTTACCTTTTACTTTATCAAGAAGTGTATCTATTAATTTCTTTAATTCTTCTTTATAAGCATTTGGAGCTTCTGAAATCTTTTTTAATGTTGCTGGAAGAATTATAGTATTACCTAATTTATCTTGTGTTTTATATAATACACCAAATTTATTACCTTTATATTGTTCATCTCTATAATCTTCTAATATTTCAATTTCATCATTTGGTAGCTTTTCTTTACTTTCTATTACATTATTAGAAATAACATACACATTAGAATTTGATATATCTTTTACTCTACTAGCTACACTAGCATAATCTTGTGTTTTATTTAATCCTGTAGTTCTACCTCCTGTAAATCTTATTTTTTTATAATCTATTTCAACTAATTTACCACTTGATAAATCTGTATTACGAGATATATCTTCTATTTCATTTCTTATGAAATTAGACATCATAATATTAATTCTAGCTTGGTCTTTTCTTTTACTTTCTGGTGTAGTACTATAAGCATATAATGCTTCTTCTATTGTATTAACTAATCCTACTGGAGTATATTTAATTACTCCATTTACCATTAATTCTTTATAAGCTAGTATTATAATATATTTACCATTTACTTCTTTGACTAATACACTTGCATGTTTTTTAAATAAATCTTTATCAGCTTTAAGTTTATATAAATCTTCAAATTCTTCTTTACTATAATCTGTAGAAACTTCTTGACCTTCTAACGATACAATACCTCCACTCATTAAATTACCAACAATATTATTTAATTCATTTTCATCATCACTAACTAAAACTCTAGGATAGAAACTTCCATATTCTGCTGTATCTAATGCTTTAGCATTATAATAATCACCTCTTACAACTAATGTAGAATCTATATAAGGATTATATGTTACATCAGCATCTACTAATCCACTATATTGAAATGAGTACTTATCATTAGCACTAGCTATTTCTTCATCAGTAGGATTAGTAATACCTTCAGTTAAAAAATCTAATAAGTTATCACCTTCTTTTATAAATTCTAATTTACTAATAAAATCTTCATCTTTAGATGATAGTATTCTATCGTATATAACTTGATTTTCAAATAATAAATCTTTTTTCTCTGGGTCAGGATTCGATAACACAATATTATAATCACTCATACCCTTTCTTAATAAATTTATATTACTACTTATTATAATTTTATCAGGATGTTCTTTTGTTAATAAATCTATTGCTACATTTTGTGGTAAATCATCCGTTATATAAATTATGTTATCATTATTTATATCATTAATAAATTTATTTATATCAATACGTGGTGATATAAATAACTTCTTTCCAATATATTTATTCTTTATTCTTCTAAACTTACCTTTTGTTCTAATATTACTAGGGTCATATTTTTGTCCTATAGCTACACTACCTAAATCTTTTAACTCCTGAATATCTGTATCAGTTATTTCAGGTTTTTCAACATTTGTAAATAGTTCTGAATCTAATAATTCTTGAAGATATCTTTTTATGTTTTGTTTTTCTTTTAAAGTAAGTTCAGCTTTTCCAAGTCTTTCTCTATATGATATTGCATCTATTATTACATCTATAAACTCTTTTAATTTAGCAATTATTCTTTCAAATAAAGATATATCTTGATTAACTTTATCAAGTCTATCTACTATAACTTCTTTAGGTAATACTTCTTCACCTTGTTTAAATACTTCTTTTTCATAGTATGCTTTTTGTCCTTGAAGATATTCTAATTTATCTTCATAGAATTTTTTAAGACCTTCAACAGTATCTAATAATTTATCTTCATCTCCAGTAACAAGATAAGATTCTAGTTTTTCTTTAGTTAAAGATTCTCCTTCAAGACTTTTAAGTTTCTCTATTTTATCTTCTATTTCTTCTACTTTTTTTCCTAATGATGATGCTGTTAATTCTTTAATAGTATTATCAACAGCTTGAGCAATAATTACTTCTTCAAGAGACATATCATTCTCTTCAGCTTTTTCTATATCACTTAAATTAAAATCAATGGTTCTTAAACTTCCATCTTTTAATTCTTTAATACTATAAAAACCATACGTTTCTCCAGGTATTAATTGTTCTTCAGTCATTAATTCAAAACCTAACTCTTGAGCAAATGCTAATTCTTCTGCTGATACTTTAGTATCATTTAAGTTTGGATATTTTTCTTCTAATAATCTAGTAATATCTTGTGACCCTCTATAATAATTATTACCAGATTGTATAACATATAAATCATTTTCAGGGTCTATTTCTATATCTGATTTAGACATTATATATTGTCTTTTTATATAATGTAATTTATCATCTACAACAGTAAAAAAGCTATCATCTGTATTACGTAAATATATAACTCGTGATTCAGCTTTAATAGCATCTCTTATTTGAGAACCTAAATCTTTACCTACAATAACACTATCATTAACATCTTCTAATCCTGAAGCGTGTTGTAAGTTATTATATAAACTAACTAAATTATCAATATTTACTTTAGGTAATAGATTTTTATTTTCATTATAGAAGTTAATAACATCTTTATAATAAACAAGAAAATCAGTAATATTAAATTCTTTAGTCTGTAATGATTCTTGTAGTTCTTCTTTAATATGTTCTAATCTAGCATCAAAAATTCTTTCAATATTCTTTTTAGTAATTATACCTTCAGTTTTGTTTGTAACTTCCAATACTTCAAATGCTGAATTATATACTTTTTTTCTAAACACAAGAGGATTTATATCAGAAATTACTTTCATTGAATTAATTCGAGATTCAGGTAAATCTGTTGTAATTCCAGTAATAATACCATCATCACTACGTTCTAATACATAAGGCATTACTCTTATTCCTGAAACTTTAAATCCAGTTCTATCTTCAAACATATCTGCATAAGCAGATAATTGAACTCTATAACCATCTATTTTTGATAGATTATCATTATAACTATTACCTTTTTTATAATCTTTATAAGTACTTTCATCAAATGTTTTTGCATCCATGATATGAAGGTTACCCAGTCTATCATAAGCAATTAAATCTGTTTCTCCAGCTATATTTTTCTTTGTTTGTTCTGAAAATAATACAACTCCTTCACTTATAAATGTAAATCCTTCTTTCTCTAAAGCAAGTTTCTTTTTAAGTACTACATTAATAGCATCATTTAATACTGTTTCATCAGAAAATAAATCTTTATATCTTTTTACTAAATCAGTTCTATTTAATTCTTTACTACCAAATATTTCTCTTTGTAATGAATCTATAGTATTTCCAGGTTTAATATATTTTGGATTAGGATTAGTATTTCTTTCATTATTAGTACTCAATCCTTCTTTTAATGCTGTTACTGAATGGAAAAGGTCTCCATTTATTTCATACATTCCATTATCAATAATAGCATCACTATTTATTCTCTTTTGGTTTCTCTTTCTAATAGTAACATCTTTATTAGATATGATTTCTAATATAGCATTTACTTCTTCAACACTTCTAACTCTATACTTAATAGCAGCTAAATCATTTATCTTTTTAATTAATGTTGATTTTATTCTTGGAGATTTACTATTAAGTATAGCTAATGTTTGTTCAACAGTAAGTTTACCATTATCTAATAATTCAAGATATTTATTATTATACCTATCATTTATTTCATTGTATAACTTATTATTTATATCTACTTGACTTTCATATTTTTGTGCTTTAACAAATACTCTTTTATCAAATTCAGGGTCATAGAATTGATTACTTGTATCGAGTAATTCTCCATTTACTAACATAAATGGAATAGAATGAATTGTTGCAGAACCTTCTTCGTAGTATGATAGTTTAACTAATTCTCTTTCTTTAAGACCTAACTTTCTTGCAGCTTCTTTTCTACTAGCTTTATTTTTATTACCTAATGTAAATGGTGTAAGATTTACAGCACTACCTATTGTTTTTATTGCTGGTATTTTAATATCAGCTTTCTCTAATTCTTTTCTTCTATCATTTTCTATTTTAAACACTTCAGGATTAGATAGTTCTGCTAAAGTATCATGTTTAATAATATCTTCAATATTAGTTCTATCATATACTATAGTTCCTTCACCAACAACAATAGCTTTAGTTGGAAGTATAATTAATGATTCATTTGTTTCAGGGTCTTTAACTATTCTATAAGTTATACTAATATCAGATGGTTTTATTTTATCATAATCCATTTCAAACTTATCATCACTCTCCTTTGTATTTATAAAGAAACTTTTATTACCATCTATTTTATATAATACATATTCATTATTTTCAAAGTTTACTACAGTACCTACTTTAGGTGTAATGCTATACTTTAAAGAATCTCCAGCAACTAATTGATTAACTGATGTACTATTAGAAAATAAGTTTCTAAATCTAAGTTTAGTAGCATCATCTTTTGTTGAATCTGCTGAAGTTTTATTAGCTTCATATATAGGATATAAATTATTAGGAGTTTTATTATCTGCATTAAGAGATGCTGCACTTGCTAATTTATTTATAGGATGTGTTTCATCATATATATTTTCTTTATATAATTCATCTAGTATAAGATTAACTTCTTCATTTAAATCACTTCTAGTACTCTTTACTTCTTGTAAAAATTCTATATATTTCTCATCTGTATCATAATCTTCACTACCTCTTACTAATTTAAGGTCTTCTATATTATCTAACTTTAATTGTAATTTTCTTTCATTATCAGCATAGAAAGAACCATTCTCTGATTCATACGCTGTAACTTTAGAACGAGATATAGATGCCATTATATCAGCTAATTCAATATTAGCAAAATGATTAATAGCTTTTCTATGTGATACACTACCCCAACTATATCCTTCTTTAGGTTTATAAATTGTTTTAGTTCCATCAATTTCATTCTTTGTTTTTTCAGCTATATAAGCAGCTTTACGTTTTCTTATCTCTTGTATGTTTCTAAGATTCTTACTAGGAGTTTGCATTTCATAACTCTCTAATTGAGTTAATGCATCTATTTTTATATCTATATCATCTATACCTTCAGTCCTAGTTATACTTGGAGTTTTAGCTTCTAATTGTGTTTTTAAATCAGAATAAATTTCTTCATTCATTCTTTCTTTTAATATCAAATCACCATTAGGATTCTTTGTAATAAGAGGGTCAACTTTTAAATCATTGTAAGTATTTAATAAATTCTGAAATGATTCAGCTTCACCAAGTTTTAACTTAGGGTCTGTCTTAGCAGCTTCAAGCATTTCAGTAGCTTTAACTTCATCTTGTTGAAGTAAATCTACAAATGCTCTTCTAGTCTTATAATATGGTGCTACTATTTTACCACTTCTTAAATCTTCATCTACAGTATTATCCATTTTAGCCAACCTTCTTACAGCTGGAGTAATAACATCAAATACTTTACCACCTACAGCACCTAGTGTTATAGATGTAAGAAACTCATCATTATTAAAATACTCTGGTAATACATTTTTAGCTATATCAGAATACTGTTTCATTAATATATCTACTCTATTCTCAGGCATACCATCTTCAGCCATCTTAATAGATTCTTCTTTAACACCAAATTGTAAACCTTCTTCAGCACCTTCAGTAATTGGAACTTTTACAGTATTCCATGCTTTCTGTAGTGTTCTTCTTGCTAATGATTTAGTACTTAAATCTAAAGCATTTTCTGCTGCTTGAATACCAACTTTACTACCAAACTGTTTGAATATACTATTGTATTGTAATAAGTCTAATGCTAATAAAGGCATATTACCAAGAAATGTAGCTGCTGATGCTTGTCCAGCTTTTTCAGTAGCTTCTTCCATTGACATACCTTGCTCCATATATTTTTGGTATGCTTGAGTACCAGCTTCAGTAGCTTCCAATGTTCCTTCTGCCATTCTACTAAATACAGCAGCAGATATTCCAGTATAGTTTTGAATCCCAGCTCCAGCTTTCTCTAATCCTTTAGCTAATAAATTAGCTGATTTAGTATTAGATGCTATTCCTTTTGCTAACTTTGATGATAACTTACCTACAGTTGACATAAGTTTTGCACCACCCATTGATGGTATCATTAATGAAGCTGATGTAGCAATAGATGGAATCATAGATGCCCACCATTTAGCATTAGTAGGATGATAACCTTCTACTGCATAGATAGGATTATCTTCAGCTACTTCTTTTTTTAATTCACCAATACTATCACTAAACCAATTACCAAAATCTCTTTCAGTTCCTTTTATAGTATTAACCCATTGTGGTATATCTAATAAAAATCCAGCTCCTTCTAATGTTCCTAATCCTATTTCAGATGCAGCTTGTATTCCTGCATTATAAAAAGCATCACTTGTAGGTTGATTGATTAATCTATTTTCTTGCTGAGTTCTTGGTGCTATTGCACTATTTAATGCAAAAGCAATATTTCTATCATACTTATTTTTACTTCCAGCAAAACTCTCTGTTAAAAGACTAGGTTCTGTATTAGCTTTTAATTTAGTTACATCAACTATACCTTTTAAATAACTTTTACTGTTATCAGGATTTATTATAGATTGGTTAGACATAATTTAATTTTATTGGTTTCTTAAAATTTCGCTTAATCCTGTAAAGTTACTATTACTTACATTTACTATGTAATCTTCTCCTTTAGTAAATTTTCCTGTTTGAGGATTTAATATTTGCTCTGTAAACTTTATTACTAAATCACTTCCTTGTCCGTAATTAAGCATATTATTATTAGCATCAAATTTAGGTTGCGATATAATAGATACATCACCAACCATAGTATTATTATCTAATTCTTCACCTGTATAACTATCTCTAGGAATGATATTCATTCCAGCAGTTTTTTCACCATTATTAACATTTTGTATTAAAACATTACCTAATGGTGGTATAGTATTAAATTGAAAAGCTCTTCCAGGTTTATCTATTGCATTTACCATAGGCATAAAACGAAGACTTCTGTTTTGTTGTTCAGGAGTTGATGTATCAATAATATATTTATTACCATTACTATCTTTAATTACATAACTATTAGGATGTAATAATGAACTTTCATCATACTTACCTACAATTCTATAATCAACTTTTTTTCCTGAAAACCATCCACCTGATTCAGTTTTATTATCTTTCTTATAATAAAACTCTTCTAAAGATTTTGATATATCTTTTATTACATCATCATTTGGTATTGATTTATTACCTTTTTCATCAAATCTAAATACTTCAACTTGGTCTACTATACCACTTAATCTTAATGCTTCATCTTTTATTTCTACTCCATCTATTTTACCATCTTTATCATAAGTAAGCATTTTTTGAAATAAAGATATTTGTGTTTTTTCTTTACTACTATACTGTTGTAATGCTCTAACATTTACTTCATGACTTGACATTTTACTATTATCTTTTTGTAAATTAATAGATAATTCTCTTAATCCTGGCATTTCTTTTTCAACAAAGTCTATAATCTTTTTATCTTTTGTAGGGTCTAGGTTAGCTAAGTTTAAAGTTTTTAATCCTTCTCCTGTAACAGTTGTAGTACCTTCCATTGTTCTTACTCCACCTGAACCAGTAACTCCTATAATAGTTTTATCTTTTACTGATTTACCTGTAGTTTTACCAGTTAATGATTCATAAGTACCATTAGTTTGTCTTTGATATATATTACCTTCATCATCTTTATAAAAACCATTTGATACTTTACCATTTTCCATTTCCATTTTATCATTCAAAACAACTCCTGTACTTAATTTAATTTTATCAGGTCCTTCATTTCTTAATGTAACATCTGTAAGTATTGCTCTATCAAGTTCTTCTTGTTTTGCAAGTTCTTTATCTATTGATTTCTTAGCTATATGTAATGCAACTTGGTCAGTATTAAACATTGATATATCTCTATCAACATGAGCAACTGCATCAGCAGAACTATAAGCCATGTCATTTACCATTTTCATAGCTTTTTCAGTACCATATACACGTTGTAAATCTTGAATATAAGAAAAGGCTTTAGTATCAGCCATTACAGATTGCATTATTCCACTATATACTGTTTTTAAATCTATTATCTCATTAGTTATTTTATGTGTGTATATACCATTGGATTGTAATGTATAGTTTTTATCAGCTTTATATTTACCAGCTGAATCATCAAACATCTTTTTTAAGTCAACATAAGATGCTGGTTGTCCACCTT
>Ga0315904_10002929_pt1 | contig 25778 bp, 17 predicted proteins | sample LakEriMetagenome_6_FD_203529 | JGI IMG/M metagenome (GOLD analysis project Ga0315904, IMG submission 203529) | Freshwater fungal communities from buoy surface, Lake Erie, Ohio, United States - Buoy 12 MA120 | ecosystem: Environmental > Aquatic > Freshwater > Lake | place: USA: Lake Erie, Ohio... | reverse complement strand
CCAACGCCGCCATCGGCCTGGTGCTGCTCGTGGCGATCGCCGCCGACCTGTGGTTCTGACGCAGGTCGGCGGCGTGGCACCGCCGCTCAGGCGGCCCGACGACGACGCCGCAAGACCCGCCACGCAAATCCGCCGGCACCGACGCAGGCCAGGGCGATCGACGAGGGCTCCGGCACGGGCACCACGGCCGCACCGCCCAGGTCGCGGAACCCCTTGCCGTCGACGGGCGTGGTGGAGAAATCCGTGATCAGCGTCCGTGCACCATTGATCGTGCTCACCTCATACCACGCACCATCCTCGTAGCTGTGGCCGTAAAGGATGCTGTAGTCGGTATTGAACGCGAGCTGCAGGCCGAGCGTGTTCGACAGACCGAGTCCGGCAGCCAATTCCGTAAAGGTGTTGGTGGGATCACCGTTGAGACCGAGCGAATAGAAGCGTCCGCGGGTCGTCGAGGCGTAGAGGATGCCCGTGTTCGCGTTGATCGCGATGTCACCGAACGTGTTCGTGTTGAGGCCGGTGGCGCCGGGATCCACTGCATTAGGCAGGTCCATGCCGGCGATGGCGAAGGCCTGGGCTCCCGAGATCGAGGGAATGGCGTTCACGCCCGTCCCGCTGTAGGACAGGCTGATCTTGTTGAGCACGTTGGAATTGAAGTCGAAGAACCAGTAGGCGTTGCTGTAAAACGCCGCGTTGTTGGCGTTGTTGTTCTCGATCGGCAGGCTGCCCACGTCACCCACCGTGGTGCCGCTCGCCGCCGACCAGTACTTCAGCCGCAGATCCTGGCCGATGTAGAACAGGTCCTCACGCGCCGTGTCGTAGGCCAGCGAGTTCGAGGTGCCCGAGGCCTGCGGGAGAACCAGGGTCGAGGTCTTGGCAATCGGATCGACTTGCCAAATGTCGTTGTTGTTGTCGATGCCGTAGATGAAGGCGGGGGGCAGCGGATCAGCCCAGCCCGTCGCGGCCGTGGTCGCGATGACCGCGGCGACGGCCGCCATTCCCACAAGACGGCGAGCACGGGCGAAGGCTAGTTGCGGCTGCGAGCGGACCATGGCGAACATCCTCTGGGGTTCCTGGTTTCCGGCGGTGACGACCGGAGCAGAAAATCACCACGTGCGAAGCACGCAGAGGGGAGAGATCAAGGAACTGCGGCAAGAACCGCCGAACGAGACACGCTACTTCCCATGCATGCGACGGGTACGGCCAGATCGCCGAACTTTTCCCGTAACGTCATTCGCACGCGGTCAGTAGCTGCTCCTTGAAAATGGGCCGGTTTTTCCGGCCGTGAACGCAATGTAACCGGTACGCGGCCGCCCGTCAACTGCCTGGTTGTGCCAGCCCGGCGGCCTGGCTGGAGCGGGCGACACCCGGCCAACGCTCACCCGGCCCATGCGAGGGGCTTCGTGACGATATCCCCCTGAGTTGCGGCCGCAAGACAGGCCTCCAGGGCATCAGCCATCGCCCGCCAGCGGTCGCGGGTGCCCGCAGCGAAGGCCGCCGGCGCCAGGGGCATCCCTTCCGACCGCCGCAGCCGAGCGGTGAGGTCGGCGATGCTTGCCTCGATGGGCCAGCCATGCTCGGCGGCCAGGTCCCGGGCCTTCGTGCAGACCGGCCAGCGGGGATCGTGGCCCAGTGGCTCGGCGAAGATCGCCGGCGTGCCGACATTCGCGGCGAACACCATGGGGTGCAGACGGCCCAGGCTGACGACGAGATCGGCGTCGGCGATCACGCGTTGCATGCGGCGCGGGTTCCACCAGTGGACCTCCCGCGGCAGCCGCCCCGCCATCGGCAGGTGGTCGAGGAACCGCTCGTCCTCCGGACAGAACGGCAGCAGTGTGACCGCGCCGCACCGATCAGCCAGGACGGCCAGGAGATCGGCGACGTCTCCGCGATACCGCCGCGAGACGAGATCGGCGGGGAACTCGCGAATCGTCACCAGCACACCGCCGCGGCGTGGACCCACGGCCGATTCGTCCGTGGGCAGCGCCAGGGCCCAGTCCGCGCCGTGATGGCATGCAGGCGCGAGTGATGCCATGGTCCGCCACGCGGCGGCCGCGCGGACGGACACGAACTCGAAGAGTTCGAGATAGCGGCTCACCGCCGTCGCGGCGGCGGCCGACCCCACGGGCCGCGCGTCGACGCCGGTGAGGAAGGCGGGCTTGCCGTGACTCCGGGCATGGACCACCTGCGCCGCATTGAAGCCGTGCGGCAGTCCGCCGCCACCGACGTGGATGCCGATCACTCCGCTCTCGGCGAGGACCGCGAGGTTGCCCTGGTGCACGATCCGACAGCGGTCGTAGGGATACCAGTCCCAGAATCCGTCACGGGCCCCACGCTCGTCGACGCTGATCACGATGTCGTAGCGCGGCGACAGCAATTCGTACTGGGCCTGGAGGAGCGCCTCGTCGCCGCAGTTGCCGCGGCCGAAGAATCCGGAGAGGACCACCTGCGGCTTGGCTCGCCCACCGGTTCGCAGCATCACGCTCGCCCTCCATCTCCCGGCCCCTGCCGGACACGGCGGCGGCAGGATGACCGATGAACGCCCTTTGTCCTAGAGCGAAAGGGGTGTTTTTGCCGTTGCCCCGCCCGCCGCGGCCCGGCTAGTTTTCCCATCCCCGTGGACCGCCGCATCGGCGCCGACCGCGGCCCGAGGAGCCCTTCGCATGCGCGTGCTGCACGTTTCCACCTGGGATGTGCCCTGCGGCATCGCCACATACTGCGCGAATCTGGTCCGGGCGCTCGACGGCCACGGCGTTCACAGCGACATCTACCCCCTGGCGCCGCACCGCTGGGCGACCTTCGCCGCCGGTGACGTGGCCGAACTCCTCGCCGACGTCGCCAAGCAATCCCGCCGCTACGACCTCGTGCACTTCCAGCACGAGCATGGGCTCTACGGCCACGCGGTGAGCTACAAGGCCGCGGCCCGCAACTACGGAACCATGCTCCACTTGGTGCAGGGGGCCGGCCGGCCGACCGTCACCACCTTCCACACCGAGCCCTTGGGTTCGGCCTCGACCAGCGGCCGGTTCGCGGTCCCCAACGCGGTCCGCAACTGGGGCCGGCGGCTCGCCTGGCAGCGGCACGTGAGCCGCAGGTTCAAGGCCCCGGCTGCCGGAACCGTGGCCATCGCCCACACGCCCGCCACGCGGCGCTCCCTGATTCGCCGTGGCATGCCGGCGGAGACCGTGCACATCGTCCCGCACGGCTGCCTGCCGCAGCGTGACCTGCGGCTCGACGCCCTGTCGGCCAAGGAGCGGCTCGGCCTTCCCGGGTCGGCCGTGCTGCTGACCATGTTCGGGTTCCTGGGCAGCTACAAGGGGCACGACGTGGCCGTGCGGGCGCTGGCCAGGCTGCCCGAGCGGTTTCACCTGGCGATCTGCGGCGGCACCCATCCGGAGTCCGACGACGACACGCTCGCGCGGGTGGTGCGGCTGGCCCGGAAACTCGGCCTCGAGCAGCGGGTCACGGTCACGGGATGGCTGGCCGAGGCGGAGGCCGAACTGTATTACGCGGCGACCGACATCTGCCTGGCGCCCTACGTCGACGTGGCATTGTCCGCGTCGGGCGCGATCACCTGGGCGCTCGCCTCGGGCAAACCGACAATCGCCAGCCGGATTCCGGCTTTCCAGGGCATCTCCCGCGAGCAACCCTGCCTGCTCCTCACGGCTCCCGGCGCCGTGGATGAGCTCGTGTGGGCGGCGGAAAAACTGGCCGCCGATCCGGACCTCGGCGCGATGCTCGTGGCGGCGGCCCGCCGCTACACCGCGGTCCACTCGTGGGATTCGACCGCCGCGGCGACGGCCGATGTCTACTCCGCCTTGATCGCGGGCGAGACGCCCGCCGCTGTGGGGATTGGCCGCAGCCGACTCGTGGTTCGCCCCGGCCCCGACGCGGCGAAAACCCAAATGGATGCGGCACTTCGCCGGCCGCGGCGTGCCGCCGGCTGAAAGACCGTCGGCCCCGCGAAATCCGGGGGCCTTGGCCCAGCCGGTTGCGAAATTCCGTCGCGTGCGGTTCTTGTGACAGGAACCGTCACCGCTTCGCCAGGAGAAGCTTCGCATGATCCGCGCCGTCACCCCCTCTCTCGAGCCCGTCCGCGAAAAGGTGGAGGCGGGCGAGCGGCTGTCCGCCGCCGAAGCCGAGCTGCTCTGGGACGAGCGGATCTCGATCCACGAGCTGGGAGAATTGGCGAACCTCGTCCGCGAGCGGAAGAACGGCAACTTCGCCTACTACAACATCAACACCCATCTCAATCCCACGAACGTCTGCGTCTATCGGTGCACGTTCTGCGCGTTTCGGGCCGACCTCCGTGAGGCCCGGGGCTACGTGATGAGCGACGAGCAAATCCTGGCCCGCGGCCGGGAGGCCGTCGAGGCCGGCTCGACGGAGATGCACATCGTCGGCGGGCTGCACCACCAGAAGGACTACGACTGGTACCTGAACGTCATCCGCCTCCTCAACGACGCCTACCCGACGCTCCACCTCAAGGCCTGGACGCCGGTCGAGATCAACTGGTTCGCCCATCTCACCAAGCGGTCGATCCGCGACATCCTCGTGGAGATGAAGGACGCCGGCCTCGGCAGCCTGCCCGGCGGCGGCGCCGAGATCTTCCACCCCGAGGTCCGCGACAAGATCTGCGAGCACAAGGCCGACACGAAGGAGTGGTTCGCGATCCACCGCACGGCACATGAACTCGGCCTGCGGAGCAACGCCACCATGCTCTACGGCCACATCGAGAACGCCTTCCACCGCACCGACCACCTGCTGCGGCTCCGCGAGCTGCAGGACGAGACGGGCGGCTTCCAGACGTTCATTCCCCTGGCCTTCCACCCCGAGAACACGCGGCTCGCGCACATCCCCAAGCCCTCGGCGGCCTTCAGCCTGCGGACCATGGCCATCAGTCGCCTCGTGCTCGACAACTTCGACCACATGAAGGCCTACTGGATCATGCTCGGGATCGGCACGGCCCAGGCGGCCCTCGCCTACGGCGCCGACGACATCGACGGCACGGTGCGGCATGAACTCATCTATCACGACGCCGGGGCCACGACCCCTGAGGTGCTCTCCGTCGACGAGATCAAGCGGCTGATCCGCGAGGCCGGCCGCGAGCCCGTGGAGCGTGACACGCTCTACCATCGTGTCGAGCGCGACGGCACGGCGTGGCGGTCCGCCGCGCCGATCCGGGCAGGCTGAAGGTCCGAGGAATCGATGGCTTCCAGCCTGCTCCTGCTGCTCGACGACATCACCAGTGCGCTCGATGACATCGCCACGCTCACGAAGGCGGCGGCCCACAAGACGGCGGGCGTGGTCGGCGACGACCTGGCCCTCAACGCCCGGCAGGTCTCCGGGATCGGGGCCGACCGGGAACTGCCCGTCGTCTGGGCCGTCGCCAAAGGGTCGTTTCTCAACAAACTGATCCTCGTGCCGGCCGCGCTGGCCCTGTCGGCCCTCGCCCCGTGGGCGATCAAGCCGCTCTTGCTCGTCGGCGGGGCGTACCTCTGTTTCGAGGGAGCCGAGAAGATTTGGCATGCCTGGCACCACGGCCGCCATCAGGCCGCCCACGGCACGCAGCCGCACCAGCCATCCGAGCGCGAGCGGATCAGCGGCGCGATCCGCACCGACTTCATCCTCTCGGCGGAGATCATCGTGATCGCCCTCGGCGTCGCCGCGGCGTCGTCTTTCGCCGTGCGGGCCGCGGTCCTCTCAGCCCTCGGCCTGGGCATGACCGTCGGCGTCTATGGCCTGGTCGCCGCGATCGTGAAACTCGACGACCTCGGCCTGTGGCTGGCGGCGGCCCGCCGGCCCGGCCCGCGGCTCGTCGGCCGGGCGATCGTGGCCGCCGCACCGTGGCTGATGCGCGGCCTCGCGATTGCGGGCACCGTCGCGATGTTCCTGGTCGGCGGCGGGATCGTCGTCCACTCATGGCCCGCCCTGCACCACGCCATCGAGACCGCGGCCCACGCCCTTCCGGCGGCCGGGCTCCTGGGCCACCTCGCCGAGGCGGTCACCGGCCTGGCCCTCGGCGGCCTGCTCCTCGCCGCCGCATCCCTCCGCCACTCCTGGCAGAGCCCGCGGCACCGCGGCCATCCGGGCGGCTGATTTCGTGGCAGCCGCGTGACACCCACGGCATAATCCTCGGCTGCCCCCGCCGGTGCAGGAAGCGCGCGTCGCCCGGCGTTCATCACCCCTGCGGAGTTCGCCATGACGACGCTCGTGCTCTTGCTGATCGCGGTTTCCGCCACCGCCGGAGCCCCGCCGCCGCCCCCGGAGCCGCCACCGTGGCGGTGGGACGCACTCGAGCCCGGCCTGCCGCCCCGCGAAGGCCTGTTCGCAGGCGAGTATCCGCCCGGGATGCTGCAGCGGCCGGCCGGACTGACGCTCGACACCTGGTTTCACGACGGGTGGATGCGGATTTACGCGTTGCTGCAGTTCGACCGCGTGGTGCGGTGCGCGGAGATCGGCCGCGGCCCGGGGCCGGTGTGGATGTTCGGCAGCGCCCGCCAGCCGGACCTGCTCGAGCGGACGCAGGTGACCATCCCCGACGAGACCTTTCCGCACCGCGACGTGCCCCTGGCGGCCCGGCGGATCTTCGAGGCCAGCAACGGCCAAGGCATCCTCGTCGTCCGGCACGGCAAGATCGTCTTCGAAGACTACCCCGGCATGGATCCCTCCCAGCGGCACCACTGGATGAGCATCTCGAAGTCGGCGATCAACATGCTGATGGGCAGGCTGGTGATGGAGGGCAAACTCGACCTTGCCCGGAAGGTTGAGGACTACGTGCCGGAGCTGAAGGGCAAGGGCTATGGAAGCTTCACGGTGCAGGAGTTGGCCGACATGGACGCCGACGTGGACATGAACGAGTCCAATTACACCTCGCCGACGTCTCCGTTTTGGAAATGGGGGCGGGCCATCGGCTGGTTCACCGACGACGGCCTGTGGCCGGGCGGCGTGAAGCAGCTGCTGCTCACCATCGAGCGGCAGCCCAGGCCCGTCGGCGAGGCGGCGCAGAAGGTGCGGTACACGGGGTCCAACAGCCAGACGCTGGCCTGGATCATCGAGAAGCAGAGCGGCCGCCCGATGCAGCAATACTTCGAGGAAAGCATTTGGCGGCACATCGGGGCAGTGGCCGACGCCGTGGTGAGCGTCGACCGCCACGACGTGCCCTTCGCCGGCGGAGGGCTGAGTTCGACGCTCCGCGACCTGGCCCGCTACGGCACGATTTGGGCCAATCGCGGCCTGGCGCCGGATGGCACGCGGGTCTTCGACCCGGCGTGGCTCGAGGAAAACACCTCCGGCAAGGGCCTGCTGATCATGCGTGACTACCGCTACCGCAACCACTCGTATTCCAAGAATGGCGCGATCGTCCACCAGGGCCACTCGGGGCAGATGCTGTGGGTGCATCCCGGGCACGGGACGATCGTCGCATGCTTCGGCTCGAACACCGAACCGACGGGCCAGAAGCGGTGGTCCGCGCGGGCGTTGCTGCTCATGGCGGAGGCCATCGACCGTGAACTGGGGCCCGAACGGTGTGATCGAAGGGGGGGCCCGTGAAACTCCCCGCGTGGCTTGCCGCGGTCCTGTGCGCGGTGCCGATCGGGTCCGCCGCCGCGGACCCCTATCTGGTCGACCGGTACGACTCCCTCCACGACACCCCGGCGCAGCGCCGCTTCCGGGCCCTGGCGCCGATGCCGGCGGGCGTGGTCTACATCCAGCAGCCCGGCGAGGGGGAACGCGAGATGCGGGCCCACTTCCGCCACATGCGGGAACTCGGCTTCAACGCGCTCAAGCAGATCATGCCGCTGCCGGACTGGACGGTGGAGCAGATCCAACTGATCGCGCTCGAAGAGGGGATCATTCCCTGGTGGTTCGGCGAGGGGGGCTACGAGCCGGTGACGCCGGAGTTGTCCGCCCGGCTGGGGCTGCCGGCTGGAACGTCGCCGGTGGACGCCCTGCGGCATCCGGCCATGATCGCCCACCAGCACGGGCAGTTGCGGCGGCGGATCGAGCGGACGGCCGCGTTCATCCGGCAGAACCCGAAGCGGCAGTTCCTGCGCACCGGCTCGGTCGCCTTCGATCCCGAGTGCGGCGGCCGCGGCCGCGAGCTCACGGAGGCGGGCGAGATACTGTTCCTCGCCTGGCTGCGGGAGACATACGGCTCGGTCGAGCGGCTCCAGGAGGCGTGGAATCAGGGACATGCGGGGCTGGTCATCGGCGACCGCCAGACCCTCCGTTCCTGGGACGACGTGGCGGCGCTGTGGAAGCGGATGCCGCAGCGGGAGTACCGACACACCCGCGACATCCTCCGCTTCAAGGCGGACCACAGCATCGGGCGGATCCGCGGCTACGCCCGGGAACTGGCCGCGTTCGATCCCCTGTATCCTTTTCGCGGCGGCGGGGAGACCGGATTGTTCATGCCCGTGGCCTGGCTCGGGGTGGACCTCGAGGGCATCGCCGGCGCGGTGGCCGAGCACGGTTCCTTCTATCCGTCGATGCACTTCTCCTGGCACTTCGACCAGGTCGACCACGAGCTGGCGCGTCCGTTCTACATGCAGGCAGCGCTGATGGCCGATCTGTTCAAGGGCGGGTGGACGGGGGGCTGGGAATCGACCGGCGGCCCCCAGCAGTTCGACGGGAAGGGGGAGAGCGGCACCCCGAACGCGTACTTCGTCGGATCGGGTGAGCTGATGCAGCTCTTCCTCAGCCAGCTGGCGGGCGGCTTTCGCGGTTTCGGCATCTGGTGCTGGAACGCACGGTCGGCGGGCATGGAGGCCGGGGAGTACAGCCTGCTGGACCGCAACGGAGCGGTGACGGACCGAGCCGTGCGGATCGGGCAGCTCGCCCAGGCCATGCAACGGCACCGCGTCGAGCTCTGGCAGGCACGCAAGGAGCCGCTGGTCGGGGTATTCTGCGACTGGGAGAACGAGGCGGTCTGGGCGGCGATGTCGTCCGTCGGGCGGGCGAGTTTCCGCCTCCAGCCGGTGCAGGCGCGGATCGGGGTGAGCCGCGCCCTGATCAACGGCAACGTCCCCTTCGAATACGTCACGCCCGCCAACCTCCGCCGTGGGCTCGCCGGCCGGTACCGGGTGATCTACCTGCCGGCCGTGCTCGCCCTGCAGCGGGACGTGCTGGATCTGCTCGCCGACTACGTGGCCGACGGCGGTCGCCTCGTGATGGATCTGCCCTCGGCCTGGTACGACGAATACACACGGCTCTTCCCCACCGGCCAGGGCTCGACGTTCGCCAAGGTGTTCGGCGCCACGCTCGACGACTTCCAGTATTCCGGCGTCAACCGCCAGCTTCGGCTGGGCGAGCACCGACTCGCGGGTTTCGTCGCGTCGCTGACGCCGGGACCGGCCCGGGTGGTGGCCCGGTACGACGACGGCCGCCCGGCGATCACCGAGCACCGGCATGGCCGAGGCACCGCGGTGATTCTCGGCTTCGAGGCGTCGGGCCTGTGCCATCGCCCCCACAACGCCGCCGGCGAGGCCCTGCTGCGGGAGCACACGCTCGGCGGGCTCGCGGCCCCATTCTCCTGCGCCGACGCCATCGTCTACCGCCTCGCCGCCCCAGCGGCCGATCATTACTTCCTCGTCAACGACGGCCCGGCCCGGGAAGCGACCCTGCGGCTGGACGGCGTTCGCTACCGGCGGCTGAGCGACGCGATCTCCGGCGCGGAGTTCGCCCCGGGGGCACCGGTGCCCCTGGCGGCCCACGATGCCCGCTGGCTGCGGGCGGAGCGAGCTGCCGACGCGGCCGAGTGACCGGCCGAGGGCTGTGCCGACGAGTCAGCCGATCTGGCCGAGGCCGAGCGTCGCGCCCCAGCGGTCGACGATCAGCTTCTTGAGCCGCTCGAGCGCCGGATCGGAGAGTTCCGGATCGCGTTCGAAGAGGGCCAGGGCGTCGCCGCGGGCCTCCGCCACGACCGATCCGTCGCGGAGCAGGTCGGCGAGATACAGCGGCGGCGCCCCACTCTGCCGCGTGCCCACCAGGTCGCCCGGCCCGCGGAGCGCGAGATCCCGCTCGGCGAGCACGAAGCCGTCGGTCGTGGCCACGAAGGCGTCGATTCGCGGATGCGGCTCGTCCTGAACAGCGACGACGGCCCCGCAGATGCCCTGCGTCGCCCCGCGGGCCACGCGGCCGCGCAGCTGGTGCAGCTGCGCCAGGCCGAACGACTCGGCGTCGAGAATCGTCATGATCGTGGCCTGCGGCACGTCGATCCCCACCTCGATGACGCTCGTCGCCACGAGCACGTCGATCGCCCCGGACCGGAAGGCCTCCATCACGGCCGCCTTCTCCTTGGCCTTCATCCGCCCATGCACCAGGCCGAGCCGGAAGGCTTCCAGGGGGCCGTTCGCCAGCGATTCGTAGGCGCTGGCGATGCTCGCCAGGTCGCGCTTCGATTCCTCCACCGCCGGCACGACCACGTAACCGCGGCGGCCCGCGGCCAGCTTCTTCCGGAAAAAGTCCCACCACCGGTCGAGATCGCCGGGGCCGACGCGGTAGGTGGCGACCGGCTGCCGGCCCGGCGGCTGCTCGTCGAGCACCGAGACGTCGAGATCGCCGTACACGGCGTGGGCGATCGTCCGCGGGATCGGCGTGGCCGTCATCACCAGGGTGTGCGGCTCCGCTTCGCCCTGCTGCAGCACCGCCCGCTGGAGCACGCCGAAGCGGTGCTGCTCGTCGATGACGACGAGGCCCAGGCTCTTGAATCGCGCCGTTCCGCAGACCAGCGCCTGCGTGCCGACGACGATCGCCGCCTGGCCGGAGGCGATCCGCCCGAGCACCGCTTCCCGCTGCCGCGGCGTCTGGCCGCCCACGAGCATCTGCACCTCGGTGCCGGTGCCGGCGAGAAGCCGCTCGAGCGTCGCCATGTGCTGTCGGGCCAGCAGTTCCGTCGGCGCCATGATCGCCGCCTGGTGCCGCAGCGGCCTGCCTTCCGTGAGCATCACGGCCCCCGCACCCTCCGCGGCGGCCACCGGCGTCGCCGCCGCGGCGAGCATGGCGTAGATCGCGACGGCCGTCTTGCCACTGCCCACGTCCCCCTGCAGCAGCCGGTTCATCGGCTCGGCCCGTCCCAGGTCGGCCACGATCTCGCCGCACACCCGCCGCTGGGCCGGCGTGAACGCGAAGGGAAATCGGGCCCGGATGCGGGCGTCGAGCCGGGCATCCACCGGCAGCGGCGGTGCGGTGCGTCGCACCTGCTGGTGGCGACGATGCATCCGCAGGGCGAGCTGGAGCATGAACAGTTCCTGGTAGACGAACCGCCGCCGGGCGGCGTCGATCATCTCCCGGCTCGACGGCACGTGGATCTCGCGGAGCGCCTGTTCGATCGGCAGCAGTTCCTTCGCGGCCAGCATGGCGGACGGGAACGCCTCGGGCACGATGCCGGCGGCATGGCCGAGGGCCGCCAGCACGGCCATCCGCACGTGCGTCTGCTGCACGCCCTCCGCCAGGGGATAGACGGCGAGCCAGTCGGAGGCGTGGGCCTCCTCGGTCTCGCCGAGCCACCGCACGTCGGGATGGGCGAACTCCCAGACACCCGCCTTGTGCCGTGGCTGGCCGGCGATCACCACCCGCATCCCTTTCGCAAACCGCTTCGCCATGAACGGCATCCCGAACCACACGGCCCGCACGCTCCCAGTGGCGGTGGCGATGCGGACCGAGAGCATGTGCCGCCCCGAGAACAGCGTCTTCGTGCCGACATCCACGACCTCGCCGGCGACCGACGCGTGCTCCCCGGCCCGCAGGTCGGCCACCGCATGGGCTCCGGAGAAGTCGCGGTACTCCCGAGGAAAGTGCATCACGGCATCCCGCACCGTGACGAGCCCGAGCTTGGCGAGCCTCTCGGCCCGCGCCGTGCCCACGCCCACGAGCCGCTCCAGCGGCGTCCCCAGACTCGGCTCGCGATCGGCAGGGGGTGCGGTCATGGCCGCAGTTTAAGCGACCTGCAGGGTCGTAACCAAAGCCGTGACGCCCGTCGCACGGCTCGCGGGATGACACGCGCGCACGGCCCAAAAAGCCCCCGGCGGAAGCCGGGGGACTCCGGGTCGTATCTCGTCCCGCATGCCATGCGATGTGGGTTTGAACCGGCGCAGCACATGCCCTCGTGCTGCATGGATGGCGGGGAGGTTTTCATGCCCGGTGTCCCCGGGTTTCCACCCGGGGCTTCTTGTCGCGTGACAGCCACCCCGCTCGCAAACCCCGACGCCCCCTACGCCCGCCCCTGCAGCCGCTTGTAGGCCGCCACGGCCATGCGGTCGCAGGCCTCGTTCTCGGGATGGCCGGAATGGCCGGCGACGTGGGAGAAGCGGATCGTGTGGGCCGTCGCGAGCCGGTCGAGCTCCCGCCACAGGTCCTCGTTCTTGATCGGCACGAGGCGGCCCTTCTCCTTGCGCCGCCAGCCCTGCTGCTTCCAGCGGGGGAGCCACTCCGCCAGCCCCGTGCCGACGTACACGCTGTCGGTGACGAGCTCGACCACGGCGGGCCGCTTGAGCTGCTTGAGGCCATGCACCACCGCGGTCAGCTCCATGCGGTTGTTGGTGGTCTCGGCCTCGGCGCCGGAGTCCTGCGTCTCGCGGCCGGTGCCGGGGTGGCGGAGGATGAACGCCCAGCCGCCCGGGCCGGGGTTGCCGCTGCAGGCCCCGTCGGTGAAGAGCACGACTTCCGCCTGTTTCTTGTCTCCCGACATCGCGCCGCTCCCTGGTCGTGAGGCCATGTCCCGTCAGCCTGCCGCGCGGGCCGCCACGGCGGGCGGCACCGCCCCGCCGCCCCCCGCCTCATCCGCGCGGGCGAGCCGCAGCGGCAGATGGACGGTGAACCGGCTGCCGCGGCCGAGCTGGCTCTCCACGGCCACGTCCCCGCCGAGCAGGCGGCAGAGTTCGCGAACGATCGAGAGCCCGAGGCCCGTGCCCGAGTACTCCCGGGTCATGGCGTCGTCACCCTGCTGGAACACCCGGCCCTGCCGGAACTTCTCGAAGACCGTCTGCTGCTCTTCCTCCGCGATCCCGACGCCCGTGTCGAGCACCTCGAGCACGAAGTCGGCGGCCGGCTGGTCGCCCGGCGCGTCGAGCCGGGCCACGACCTCCACCTGCCCCCCTTCGGGCGTGAACTTCACGGCATTGGACAGCAGGTTCGCGAGAATCTGCTGCACCTTGGCCTGATCCTGTTCCACGGCGTCGAGCCCCGGCCCCACGTCGTACGACAGGTCGATCCGCTTCCGCTCCGCGAGCGGCCGCACCATGTCGCACTGGGCAGAGACGACCGTCTCGACCCGAAACGTGGCCGGCCGAACATCCATCTTGCCCGCCTCGATCTTGGCGAGATCGAGGATGTCGTTGATCATCTCCAGGAGCATGCGGCCCGAGTTGCGGATGTTTTCCACATAGCGGCGCTGCTTGTCGTCGAGCGACTGGATCGAGCCGAGCACGTCGGAAAATCCGATGATGCTGTTGAGCGGGGTCCGCAGCTCGTGGCTCATGGTGGCGAGAAAGTCCCCCTTGAGCCGATTCATCTCGTAGAGGTTGAGATTGGCCTGGGCCAGCTCGTCCACCTTCTCGTCGAGCGTGGCGTTGGTCTTGCGGAGCTCCTCCTGGGAGTCGATCAGGCCGCGGAGCATGCGGTTGAAGGCCACGCCGAGCTCCTCGAACTCGTCGGCGGTGTGGATTTCGGCCCGGGCCTGGACGTTGCCGCGGCGGATCTCGTCGCTCACGTCGCGGAGATGCTCCAGCGGCTTGACGATCACGTACCGGACGATCGCATAGGCGGCGAGCATGGCCAGGAACACGGTCATGATCGCCGTCGCCAGGAGGATCGCCCGGTTGAGATTGATCGCCTCCTGCGTGGCCTTGTCGGGCATGACCACCTTCACCACCGCCATCAGGTCGTTTTCGGCGAGCCGCTGCCCGCTCGCCTCGGCCGCCGCCCCCACCGCGCCACTCCGGGCCACGTGGCAGACGAGGCAGTTCTGCTTGGCCCGAATCGGCTGGTAATAGTGGTATTCGGAGTTGTCCTCGGTGCGGAACTCGCGATACTCGCCGGCGTCTCCGCCGAAGCCCACCGGACCGCCGGCGGCGGATGCGGAGGCAGCGGCCGCCGGCCGGGCCCGGAAGTAGTCGAGCACGGCGAGGTCGAGCCGCTTGTATGCGGACCGCTCGGCCGCCGTGGCGTCGGGCCTGAGCAGCTGCGAGGAGTCGAAGGTGGGATTGCCGAGGTCGCTGGCCAGCCGCTTGATGAGGTCGGTGTACTTCTGCTCGGGCTCCAGCTTCTGCCAGTGGTACTGAAGCATGTAGGCATCGACCAGCTGGCGACCGGTGTTCCGCGTGGTCGCGTAGACCAGCTGCTCGGTCCGGCTGCCGTACCACCAGAAGCTGCCGGCGATGAGCACGAACAGGCAGAACCCGAACAGGAAGCGGCACTTCCGCTCCAGGCTGGTCTCGCCGAGGATGTTCTTGAGGGATCGGTATGCCATGGCACGGCCGGCCCCATGGTACCCGAACGCCGCCCCGGAAACGCGACGCTCCCGCGCGGCACGGGGCCGCGCGGGAGCGCGTGCGTCAGGAAATCAGCCGCTCCGGGCGGATCAGCGGAGGCTGGCGGTGGTGTCCGCCGCGGCCGTCCGGTTCGCCGGGTCGAGCGTCAACTCCACCGCCTGGCCGGCGGCGAGGTCGATCACCTTCGACACCGTCTGCTCGCGACCGTCGACGACGGTCGCGACACGGATCTCGTAGTTCCGCCAGGTTTGGCCGGCCTTCAGGTTCGAGGTCTCGAACTGCCGCACGGCACCCGTGGAAGCCGTCGCGCTGCCCGCCAGCCAGACCTTGGCGTCGGCAGGAACGTGCAGCGTGAGGCTGGTCTTCGCCGGGGCCATAGCCGCCGTCGAGAACGCGACCTGCGAGCGGCCACCGGCGGTCAGGGAGACGACCTTCGTCTCCTCGGCCGTGGTGCCGTCCCGATCGACCGCCATGCGAACGACGAACTCATACTGCTTGCCGGCCACGAGACCGCGCGACAGGAACCGCCGCACCGTCCCCTGCGACGAGGTCGCGGCGCCGTTCACGAAGATCTTCGCGGCGGCGGGCACCTCGACGACCAGCAGGGCACCGTCGGCCGGCACCGTCTCGACGCGAGTCGAATCGGTCGCGGCCGGAACGGGCGCGCCGATGATCTCGCCACCCGGCATCGAGGGGGTCTCGCCGATCACGCGATACGACTCGATCGGCATCGCGGACGAATAGCCGGTGCCATAGCCCGCCGAGTAGGCCGGCGCGGCGTAGCCGCCGTATGAACCGCCCGAGCTGCCCCCGGACGAACCGCCGGACGAACCGCCGGACGAGCCACCCGACGAACCATAGTCGACGCTGTAGGAGCCCCCGGACGAGCCGCCGAAGGAGCCATGGCGATAGGCCCGCATGGCCCGCTTGTAGGCGTGATGCGAACCCCAGCTGCCATGCGAGCCGTAGGAGCCGTACGAACCGTAGCTGCCGCCGGACGAGCCGCCGCCATACGAGCTGTAGCTGCCCCCAGACGATCCGCCCGAGGAGCCGCCCGAGGAGCCGCCGGACGAGCCACCCGACGAACCATAGCCGCGATAGCGATGATGCCATCCGGCCTGCACGTCACAGGCCGCCGCGGCGACGGCGACGAACGTGACGACTCCAGCCATTCTCATCCAGCGACGCTGCGCCAACATTGCGATCATTCTCCGTGGATTTTCCCGCTGCGGACGTCGCCGACCCCGAACCAATTTCAGGGGGGAGGGACGCTCGACAGGGCAAAGATAGTTTGCCGATTGCGTAAATCAAGCAGTCTGGAGAAACCTTGCGGTCTTCTGTGTGCCAGCTCGAAGCGGTGCAAAAACCATTGTTTTCCCGGAAAAAACAGCCTGTCGCCCGCCGGGAACGGTCATTTCTCCAGTCCGGTGATCCGCACGTCGTCCACGTCGAGGCGGCCTGTGCCCCCCATCATCCCCACCTGGATGATGGCCTCGCGGGCCCAGGGCGGCACGAGCACGACCCCATCCACCGGCCGCCAGGCAAACGTGCCTTCCCAGGGGCCGATCCGGCTGCTGCTCGACCGGGCCCGCGTCTCGTCCTGAAACCGCACGGCGATCCCGGGGAGTTCCGCGGCCGCCGCGCCCGCCTGCAGCCGGTCGCCGCGCAGCCAGGCTTCGATCCGCAACCTTCCGACTCGCGAGCCATCCACCGGAAATCCTTGAAAGACCTGCGCCGGCCGGCCCGGCTGCGCGTTGGCCAGCCGCAGGAATCGCTTTCCCTCCGGCACGGCGGCCTCGGCGACGACTTCCATCTGGCGGCCGTAGTACCAGGCCGCCGGCTGCTGCGAATCAGGCAGCGCGGCCTCGAAGCCGCCGTTGCGCACCGCGGGCCGGCCACCATCGGGCTTCACCTGCCGCTCGTCCTCCGCCTGGCCCGTCATCGGCACGAAGAGCGTGGACGCCAGGGCCTCGCGGGTCAGCCTGCCGTCCCGCTTCGTGAGCAGAACGAGCGTCTGCTCGAACCGCTCGCCGAGCGGGATCACCATCCGCCCCCCCTCGGCCAGTTGATCCACCAGCGGCTGCGGCACGTTCTCCGGTGAGCAGGTGACGATGATCTTGTCGAACGGCGCGTGCTCGGGCCAGCCGCGGAAGCCGTCGCCGATCTTCGTGACCACGTTGCGATAGCCGAGCCGGGCGAGCGTGCGGGCGGCCCGCTCCCCGAGCGACTCGTGAATCTCGATCGAATACACCATCCCCACCAGCGGCGCCAGCACCGCCGCCTGATATCCGCTCCCGGTGCCGATCTCCAGCACGCGGTCGGTCGGCTTCGGCGCCAGCTGCTCCGTCATCGAGGCGACCACGAACGGCCCGGAGATCGTCTGGGCGGCGCCGATCGGGAGGGCCATGTCGAAGTAGGCGAGGTGCCTTTGCCCGGCCGGCACGAACTCGTGCCGGGGCGTGAGCCGCATCGCCTCGAGCACCCGGGGATCGACGACGCCGCCGGCGGCGATTTCGTCGCGGACCATCCGCTCGCGGGCGGCCGCATACCGGTCGGCCGGCGGCGCGGCGGCGATCGCGGCCCAGGCCGCCGCCACGAGGGCGACCGCCGACGAAACCCGCAGGACGTCCACACGCAGGCGTCCGGAGACGCGGCCGGCCCGGACTGGACCGACGGAAAGCCCGCATCGACTCACGGTCATGCCCCCGGCCGCGCCGGCCCAGTGCTCAGCGGCCCGCGCCGGCGGGGCGACTGCTGATCAGCTCGATCTCGAACACCAGCACCTCGTTCGGCTCGATCGCCGGGGGCGACCCCTGCTCGCCATACCCGAGGGCCGGCGGCAGATAGATCCGCCATTTCGAGCCGGCCTTCATCAGCGGCAACGCCTCCTGCCAGCCCGGCACCACGCCGCGAAGCGGAAACGAGGCCGGATCGCCCTGCGGATCGGTACCGTCGAACTCTTTGCCGTCGATGTGCGTGCCGCGATAGTGAGCCACGACGACATGGTCGGCCGCGGGCTTGGGGCCGGCGCCGTCCACGAGCACTTCATACTGCAAGCCGCTGGGCAGCGCGGTCACTCCTTTGCGGGTGGCGTTGTCCGCGAGAAACTTCGCCCCCTTCTGCAGGTTCGTCTGCGCGGCAGCCCGCATCCGTTCGGCGAACTCCCGCTGCTTCTGCTGCATGGCGGCTTCGAGCGCCGCGAGCGCCCGGCGAAAACCCGCCTCGTCGAGCCGCGGCTTCACGGCCGTCACCGCGTCGGTCAGCCCGCGGGCGAGCGCCGCGTGATCGATCGGCGTGCCCATCTCGCGATGCTCGGCGGCGATCTGCTCGCCGATCCGGTAGCCGAGCGCGTAGCCCATGTCGGCCGGCGACGCGGCGGTGGCCGCGGGCGGGGCGAGCGGTTCCGGGCCCTGGGCATCCCCGCGGACCGCCACCAGGCACGCTGCCACGACGCACCATCCGCACACCACGCGGTCGATTGCCATGCGTTGGTTCCTCCAGGACGAACATCGGACCGGTCCACGCCGGTCCGAATCTCCCAATACTACCCGTCCGCCGGCCTGGCCAGCGAGCCCCGGGTGAGTTCCAGGAACGCCGTCTCCAGGTTCACTTCCTGCTCCCGCAACGAAATCAGGCCGTGGCCGTCGGCCACCAGTCGGGTGGCGATCGGCGACCGGTCGACCACGCCGTCGGCGACCGCGACCACCAGCTCGCCGTCACGGACCGTCACAGCCGCGACCTCGGGGCACCGCTCCAGCGACCGGGCCGCCGCCGCGGGCGATCCCGCGACCTGGATGCGGAGCGTGGGCCGGCCGCGGACCTGGGCGAGCAGGTCCTGCACATCTCCGCAGGCCAAGAGCCGGCCGTATTCGATGATGCCCACGCGATTGCAGATGTCGGCCAGCTCCGGCAGGATGTGGCTGGAGACGAGGATCGTCTTCCCCATGCCCTGGAGCCGCTTGAGCAGGTTGCGCATCTCGATCCGGGCCCGCGGATCGAGGCCGCTGGCCGGCTCGTCGAGCAGGAGCACCTGCGGATCGTGGAGCAGCACCCGCGCCAGGCCCAGCCGCTGGGTCATGCCCCGGGAGAGGCTCGTGACGAGCTCGTCGCGCTTGGCCACGAGGTCGACCAGCTCCAGCGACCGCTCCGCCACCTGCCGCCGCGCGGGCCCCGTGATCCGGTAGGCGGCGGCGAAGAACTCCAGGTACTCGATGACCCGCATGTCGTCGTACACGCCGAAGATGTCGGGCATGTAGCCGATGGCGCGGCGGATCTCCCGCGGGTGGGTGTAGATGGAGTGGCCGCAGACATAGGCCTCGCCCCAGGTCGGGGCCAGGAGCGTGGAGAGGATGCGGATCGTCGTCGTCTTGCCGGCGCCGTTGGGGCCGATGAAGCCGAACAGGTCGCCCTGCGCGAGCCGCAGGTCGAGCGACTCCAGCGCGAAAAAGTCGCCGTACTTTTTGGTGAGGTCGATGGTCTCGATCATGCCGTTGTCACCGTTCCGAGGCGGCGGCCGGAGCCACCGGGATCACGATACGATACAGGCCCCGGGCGGGCGGCTGCCCCCCCGTGAACGACCAGGCCGCCTGCCCCCGGGCCGCCACCCCGACGAGCACCGCGCGATCGAGCCGCACCAGCGGCGTGAGGTCGAGCCGCGTGAGCCGGCCCCCATCGCCGAGCGTGTAGGCCGCGCCCCCGGCCGCGGCGTGAAAGCCCGCGACCTCCAGGATCCGCTCCACGTCGGCCGCGGCGGGATTCCAGCGGGCGGCGACGTCCCGCTCCTTGACGGCCGACCGGCGGGTGAGCGCCGCGGCCAGCGACCGTGGCCCGCGGCCCCCCGCCGTGTCGTACCGCTGCCCGGGCTCCAGCCGGCCCACGTCATACAGCCAGCCGCCATGCACGAGCCGGCAGTCCTCCAGCGGGATGGGCAAGTGGTGGGCCAGCGTGCCGCGCAGCGTGCCCTGCGCCGCGGCGACGAGGTCGGCGGTGACCGAGGCCTGTGAACGCTGCGCGTGCCACTCCGCCTCGAACACCCGGCTCGACGCCGCCGCGATCGGCACGCTCTCCAGCGCCGCCAGCGACCCCGCATAGGCGTAGTCGGCGGCGGCCAGCGCCGGGTGCGGCATCGCCGCATCGACGGCCGCAAAGCCGCGGCCGGCGTCTCCCCACCAGGTCACCGCCCGCTCGGCGGCCGGCTCGACGGCGAGGCCCACGTCGAGCCGTTCGTTGAAGGTCGAGTAGACGGCCCCCCAGCCGCTGCCGCGCACGCCGCCGCCGACGGCGTCGATGTCCACGACTTCGGTCACGTTCCACGTCCGGCCCCCCGGCGCGGACCGCGGCTGGCGGGCGGCATGCACGCCCCAGGCGAGCGCGGTGAAAGACGAGACGAGCACCGCCAACGAACCCCACGCCACCCAGGGCCGGCCGCCGGCCCGTGACACGAACCACCAGTCGAGCGGGTACAGGCAAAGCACGTAGAGCAGCCCGATCGCCGCGACGACCTCGAACGGCACCGGCGTCACGGCAGGCGCCGCCTCCGTGGCCGCGAACCGCTCGATTGCCGTCCGCAGCTGCGTTGCCAGATCGGTGTCGCGGCCAGCCCCCGCGGTCGTCCCCTCGCCATCGAGCGGCTCGGGGCGGCCACCGAGCAGGTTTGCCAGGAGCGTGGCGCTGCCGGGCCAGTCGCGAAACGGCTCCTCGTCGATGTCGACGCCGAGCCAGGCGATCGTGCCCAGACCGTGGCACCGCCGCACGACCAGCGGCGTGCCGGAGTCGGCTGCCCCCTCCGTCACGTCGACGACGCCGGGCAGCGGACCGGCGGTGGAGAAGACCGGCACCCGCACGCCGGCCGCCGCGCGGGGCGGCAGCCGCCCGGCGCGGGCGTGCGTCTCGAGACCGGCGAGCCGCCGCAGGGTCACGGTCCGTTCGCAGGCCGCCGGCAGCCAGACGGCGGCGGTCGGCGGCAGTCCGGCCGCCGAGCCGCCGGCCACCAGGACGAGCCGGCCGCCGCGCCGCACCCAGGCATCGATGCCCTGCACGACGTCGGCGGGGAGATCCGCCACGGCGCGGCCGCAGACGACGATCGCCTCGACGGCGTCGTAGTCGCGGGCCGCGGCACCGGCGGCCGTGCGGCCCGCGGCGAGCGGCAGCACCCGCGGGGCCGGTTCGCCTTCACGGGCGATCATCCGCGCGGCCTCGTCGATCGCTCCCAGGTCGCCCACGCAGAGCACGAGCCGCGCGGTCGAGGGCAACGGCTCGGGCAGCCGGTGTTCGACGATCGCGGCACCGGTCGCCCCGGCCCGCTCGATCCGGAGTCGGCCCGTCGGCCTGCCGAACCGCACCGTGAACCGCGCCGCCGGGCGGCCGGCGGCGCCGGCAGCGGCCACGCCGGGGGGCGAGCGGACGAACTGGCCGTCGGGATCCTCGGCCCACACGTGGAGCACGTCGCCGGGCGCGATGCCCTCACCCGTCACGGTCACCGGCGTCCAGGCGTTGGTGCGATAGCCGCCGTCGAACCCCACGGCCACGGCATAGTCAGCCGGTTTCGGCTCCGCGGCCGGCGCCGGCCGGCCGACCGCGAGGAGCAGCGCCGGGAGCAGCCCCAGCCACCAGACCGACGCCGGGGGCATCAGGGCTTCTCCGCGTCGGGGCAGGTGCAGGCGAAGCGGCCGCAGCCGGGGCAGCCGGTGCCGTACTTGCGGCCGACCGCCTCCTCCAAATCGACGTCCACGACATTGGCGATCGTCGCCAGCCAGGCCAGCACGTCGGCGAACTCCAGGGCCCGCTCCTCGTGGGTGCCGCTGCGCAGCGCGGTCGCCAGCTCGCCGATCTCCTCGGTCAGCCACATGAACGTGCCCTCGACGCCGCGGGCCGCGTCCTTGTCGTGATACATGGTGCGGATCAGCGTCTGAAACTCGCGGAGCGTCATCGGCGGGAGAGCCTTCGGGCCGGTCGTCGGCCTCAGTGCGGGGTGGCGGTCCGCGTCCGCGGGGCGAACCAGGGGTAGATCGCCGGCACCACGAACGCCGTCAACAGCGTACTCGTCACGATGCCGCCGATCACCACGGTCGCCAGCGGCCGCTGGATTTCCGCCCCGGCGCTGGACGCCAGCGCCATCGGCAGGAAGCCGAGCGCGGCGACGAGCGCCGTCATCAGGACCGGCCGGATGCGCACGTCGGCCGTGGCAAGCGCCGCCTCCCGGGGGCCGAGCCCCGACTCCCGGGCGTGCTCGGCTCCGGCCACCCACACCAGCCCGTTGAGCACCGCCACGCCGAACAGGGCCACGAACCCGACGCCGGCCGCGATGGAGAAGGGCATGCCCCGCAGGGCCAGGGCCGCCACGCCGCCGGAGGCCGCCACGGGCACGGCCACGAAGATCAGCGTCGCCAGCCGCAGCGACTTGAAGCTCGCGTAGAGGAGCATGGCGATCAGGCCGAGCACGAGCGGCGTGATCAGCGCCAGCCGGCGGCTCGCCGACAGCAGGTTCTCGAAATCGCCCCCCCAGCCGAGAGCGTAGCCCGGCGGCAGCGGCACCTCGGCGGCGATCCGCGCCCGGGCTTCCTGCACGAAACTCGCCACGTCACGGCCGCGGACGTTGGCCGACACGAACGTCCGCCGCCGCGAGTTCTCGTGCTCGATCGACGGCGGGCTCTCGTCCACGCGGACATCGGCCAGCTCGCCCAACGGCACGGGACGGCCGCCCGCGGCACCGACCGGAATCTGCGGCACGAGGCCCTCGTTCTCGCGCCACGCGCGGGGAAACCGCACCATCAGCGGAAACCGCGGCCGGCCCTCGTAGATCACGCCGACCTGGATCCCGCCGAGCGCGGCCACCGTCTGCATGACGTCGGCGCCGTCGATGCCATGGCGGGCGAGCTGGTCCTGGCGGGCGTCCACCTGCAGCGTGGGCACGTCGGCCTGCCAGTCGGCCCGCACGTCGGCCGCGCCGGGAATGCCCCGCAGCACGCCCTCGATCCGCTTGCCCAGGTCGCCGAGCGTCGCCAGCTCGTCGCCGTAGACCAGCACCGCCACGTCGGCCTTCACGCCGGCCACCAGTTCGTCGACCCGCATCTCGATCGGCTGGCTGAATCCGAACGTGGCGCCGGGGACGGCCGCCGTCAGCGCCTTCGACATCCGCTCCACGAGCGCGTCCCGTGACACCTCCCGCGGCCACTGCCCGCGCGGCCGGAGCATCACCCAGACGTCGGTCTGCTGCACGCCCATGATGTCGTTGGCGATCTCCGGCCGGCCCGTCTTGCAGAACACCGTCCGCACCTCGGGAAACTCGCCCAGCAGCCGCTCGATCCGCGTGCCCATGGGAACGGCGTCTTCGAGCGTGGCGGTCGGCAACCGGGTGACCTCGATGAGAATGTCCCCCTCGTCGAGCCGCGGCATGAACTCCGCCCCCAGCCGCAGCGCCACGGGCACGCTCGCCGCCACGAGCCCGGCGGCCGCCAGCGAGATGACCAGCGGATGGTGGACCGCGAATCCGGCCAGCGGGCGGTACAGGCGGTGAAAGGCCCGCATCACGAGCGGCTCGTGCTCCTCCTCGCGGCCGAGCACGGTGGCCGCCAGCACGGGCATGAGCGTCAGGGAGATGACGAGCGATCCCGCCAGCGCGAACAGGACCGTCAGCGCCATCGGCCGGAACAGCTTCCCCTCGGTGCCCTCCAGGAACAGGATCGGCAGGTAGACGACGGCGATGATGAGCTCGCCGAACATGGTCGGCCCGCGGACCTCCACCGCGGCATCGCGGACGACCGCCAGCTTCGCGGCCCCCGGCGGCGCGAGGCCCAGCCGGCGCACGCAGTTCTCCACCATGATCACCGAGCTGTCGACGACGAGCCCGAAATCGATCGCCCCCAGGCTCATCAGGCTCGCCGGGATGCCGACGGCCCACATCAGGTTCGCGGCAAAGAGCATCGAGAGCGGGATCGCCAGGGCGACGATCAGGCCGGCCCGCACGTTGCCCAGCAGCACCAGCAGCACGCCGATCACGAGCAGGCCGCCTTCGGCGAGGTTGTGCAGCACCGTGTCGAGCGTGCGGGCGATGAGCTCCGAACGATCATAGATGATGTCCAGCTCCACGCCGGGCGGGAGCGTGCCACGAATGGCCGCCAGCTGCTCCTTGGCGGCCGCCACGACCCGCCGGCTGTTCTGACCGCGGACCATCATCACCATCCCGGTCACGATCTCGCCGCGGCCGTCCCGGGTGGCGGCGCCCTGCCGGACCAGCGGCGCCACGCTCACCGTGCCGACGTCGCGGACGAGCACCGGCACGCCGCCGGCGGGGCTGCGGACGACCACCTTCTCGATGTCCGCCGCGTTCGTGAGCAGCGCCTCGCCCCGGATGAACCGCTGCTCGCCGTTCTTGACGATGTAGCCGCCGCCGGTGCTGGAGTTGTTCCGCTCCAGGGCGGCCAGTAGTTCGCCGAGCGCGATCCCGTGCGACGCCAGCCGGTCGGGATCGACCTGCACCTCGTAACTCTTGGCATGGCCGCCGTGGGAGTTGATGTCGGTCACCCCGGGCACCTTGCGCATCACCGGGGCGATGTCCCATTCGAGGATGCTGCGCAGGTCCATCAGACTCCGGCCCGGCCCGCGGACCTCGAACTGCAGGATCTCGCCGAGGGCCGTGCTCAAACTACCGAGCTGCGGGTCGGCCGCGGCGAGCGTCACGCCCGCCCGCGCCGCCGGTAGCCGCTCGGCGACCAGCTGCCGGGCCAGATAGATGTCGGTGCCCTCGCGGAACACGATCGTGACCAGCGAGATGCCCAGCCGGGAGATGCTCCGCATCTCCTCGACGTCGGGCAGGCCGCTCATCGCCATCTCGACGGGATAGGTCACGGACCGCTCCACCTCGAGCGGCGGCAGCGTGCCCGCCTCGGTGACCACCTGCACCTGGACGTTCACCAGGTCGGGCACGGCGTCGACGGGGATCTGCGTGGCGGCGTACAGACCGCCGACGGCCATGAGCACGAACAGCGCGACCACCAGCGCGCGGTTGGCGAGCGACCACTCGATGACGCCTGTCAGCACCGCGCCTCCTTCCCGCCGGTCAACCGGCCGCTTCCGCTTCCTGCTCGAGGAGCAGTTCGCTCTTGAGGAGGAACGCACCTTCGGCCACCACCTGCTGCCCCGCCTCGAGGCCGGACTTCACTTCCACGTAGCCCTCCGCGCCGTCGCCGACGACGACGTCGACGCGGCGGTAGCGGCCGACGCCGGCGGGCACGAACACGAACGCCTGGCCGGCGTGCCGCATCACGGCCGCCGCCGGCACCGCCAGCCCCTCCCGCTCCTGCCCCTGCGGCAGATCGACCCACACGAACATCCCCGGCTTGTAGTGGGCGTCGTCGTTCTCCAGTTCGGCCACGAGGGGCACGCTTCGCGACTCGGCTTCGACCGTCGCGCCCACGTGGTTGATCCGGGCCGTCGTGTTGTGCTCGACCGATCCGGGCACGTTGACGGCCACCTCCTGCCCCTCCTCCACCTCGACCGTCGTCCACTGCCGCTCGTGAATCTGGGCCCGCACCCAGAGCGTGGCCGTGTCGGCCACGACGAACATCCGGTCGCCCGCCTGGACCCGCTCGCCCCGGGCCACGAACACGTCCTCCACGATGCCCGCGAACGGCGTCCGCAGGACGAGCGTGCTCAAGGTTCCGGCATCCCCCTGCCCCTCGACGTCGGCCACGCCGTCCGCCGCTCCCTGGCCGCCGACGTCAGCCTCGAGCTTGCTGCCGACGAGGGTCCGCAAATGCTCGCGGGCCACTTGCACGAGCCGCTCGGCCTGATCGAGACGGGCCCGGGCCTTGTCGCGGTTCTGGCGGGTTTGAAACAGTGCCTCCTCGCAGGTGGCGGTGAAGCTCGCCTTCGCGACCTCCAGGTTGCTGGTCCGCTCGTCTACGATCCGGCCGGAGAGCACGCCCCCCGTCCCCAGCTGCCGGGTGCCGACATCGACCTTCTCCACGAACAGGAGCCGCGAATACGCCCCGAGAATCGTCTCCCGGTAGTTGCCCAGGACGCGGTCCTTGAACTGCGCCTCGATCTCCGCGAGAGGCGGATGGCTTTCGAGGGCCGCCAGCAGCGCCGCGACGTTGGTGGCGATCGTGGCCTCCCACTCGGCGGCCTTGCGCTCGATCTGACGGTCGTCTTCCCGCTTGCGCACGTCGTCCCGCGCGGTGCCCACGGCGGGGCTCGACACCTCGGCGAGCGACTCCCCCTTGGCGACGCGTTGCCGCACCTTGGCGAAGACGCGGGACACGATGCCGTCCACGGGCGACTCATAGTCGAGGC
>Ga0315904_10002925_pt1 | contig 25793 bp, 13 predicted proteins | sample LakEriMetagenome_6_FD_203529 | JGI IMG/M metagenome (GOLD analysis project Ga0315904, IMG submission 203529) | Freshwater fungal communities from buoy surface, Lake Erie, Ohio, United States - Buoy 12 MA120 | ecosystem: Environmental > Aquatic > Freshwater > Lake | place: USA: Lake Erie, Ohio... | reverse complement strand
TCATCGGGCTCCTTCTACAACGACCAGTTTGCGACAGGCGCAACCGCTGGGGGAATCAACCCGGCCTTCCTGACCTTCTTTCCGTCGCTCGCCGCGGACAGCTGGGTGACCATCGGCGTTTCCAGCGCGCCTACAGGTGCTCAATCGGATGCATCCACCATTGAGGATGCGGCTCAGCCTTGGAAAGTCAAGTTCACGTTCGGCGCTGCCGGGGCGGGAACGAATGTCCTTGTGAATTCAGTGACGGGGGGCGCATGGTTTATCCTGAATGGCACGGCAAACGGGATTCCTCCGGCAAATTCAGATAACAAAGTACTGGTCATGCAGATGACCACTGCAGGAACGATCAACGGACGCATCAACGCCCAGGTATTCCCGCTGGGCGTAGGTGCAAACCAACAGCAGTACCGCTTCGAATTCAACGGGGTAGGCATTTACAACCCGATGGGAAGCGGCGTGCCGGGGTGCACAAATCCTGTAGCGTGTAACTACAATGCGTCGGCAACGGAGGACAACGGTTCGTGCATTGTGCCCACGGGATGTGACACCTGTTCGGGTGGGGCCCTCGTGGACGGGGATGCGGACAACGATGGGGTGTGCAATGCGAATGAAGTGGTCGGTTGCCAAATTCCGGGCGCGTGCAACTTCAATCCGTTGGCGACCGATGCCGGAACGTGCGACTGGTTCAGCTGTTTGGGCTGCACGGACTTCAATGCGTGCAACTTCAATCCTTCCGCCATTTACAACAACGGCACTTGCAATTACACGACCTGTGCGGGCTGCACAAACCCCGCGGCCTGCAATTACAGCCCGACAGCTACCATCAACTCAGGGGGGTGCATCCTTCCGACGGGGTGTGATACGTGCGCAGCTGGGAGTTTAGTGGACGGAGACGCGGACAACGACGGCGTGTGCAATGCGAACGAAGTGGCCGGCTGCTTGATTCCGACTGCGTGCAACTACAATCCCGCTGCCACGGACAACGGCGGTGGCTGCGAGTTTACCTCGTGCGTAGGATGCACGAACCCGGCGGCCTGCAACTTTGATGCGGCAGCTACCATTGCGAACAACGCGAGCTGTGTGTTTGCAGGAACGGTGACCGACTGCAACGGAGAGTGCCTGAACGACACCGACGGCGACGGGGTGTGCAATGAACTCGAGGTGGCCGGTTGCACGGATGCGCTCGCTCCCAACTTCGATCCGGAGGCGACCGACGACGATGGAAGCTGCGCGGCGTACGGGGGGGGCTGCGTCAATCCTTTGGCCTGCAACTTTGATCCGACCGCTACGGTGGACAATGGCACCTGCGAGTTCCTGAGCTGCCAAGGATGCGGCGATCCCACCGCGTGCAACTACGATGCGACCGCGCAGTATGCAAATAGCCAGCTGTGCACGTATGCCGCTGCAGGCTACGGGTGCAACGGTGCCTGCCTGGCCGATAGCGATGCGGACGGGGTGTGCAACGCGAACGAAGTCCTCGGTTGCACGGACACCGAAGCGCAGAACTTCAATCCTGCTGCTACCGACAACAACGGAACGTGCACCTATCCCGGTGTTTGCAACGACGAGGACGCCTGCAACTACGTTCCATGGGAGGCCTACTGCGTCCAAATCGAAGCCGTCGCCGTGCACACGGGCATGGTCGGCAGCACGAACCTGGCCGGAATGACGACGTACCGCATGTACGCTTTGTGCGAGCATCCGACCGACAAGGTGAGCGGGGTGGTAGGGGATAGCAGCATGCCGCTGGCCATCCACTCGACCGCGCCTTTCTACCAAAACCCAGCAGGAAGCTCCCTCGCATGGGACATCAATCCCGGCTTCCTCGCCTTTGTGCCGGAATTGAATTACGACAGCTGGGTCACCGTGGGCATCGGCTCTCTTGCGGAATGGGGAACGTCCATCCCGATGGCCGTTGCTGGAACCGGCGTGTCGGACTGGCGCATTCCTTTCGAACAGGGTGGATCTATCCAAATCAATGACAACGTGGGCGGTGGCTGGGTCCTCCTGGGAGGAAACAGCGGCGCAGCGGGGGAAGACCTGCGCGTGTTGCTGGGCCAATTCACTACCGCGGGCAACATCACGGGGACGGTGAACATCCAGTTCTTCCCGCAAGGAGTTTCTCAAAGCGGATTCACGAAGACGATTGACTTGCGCGATGCGTGCGGGTTGCCCCAAGCCGTCGGGTGCACGTTCCCTGAGTTTGCGCTCGATTGCGCAGGAGACTGCCTCTCCGACGCGGACGGCGACGGGGTCTGCGCGGAGTTTGAAGTGCCGGGTTGTACAGACGTTTCCGCTTGCAACTTCAATGCTGCCGCGACCGATGCAAACGGCAGCTGTACCTATGCACAGACGGGGTACACCTGTGCCGGCGTGTGCCTGGTGGACACAGACGGAGACGGAGTGTGCAATGCCTTTGAGGTGCCTGGATGCACGAACCCGTTTGCAGAGAATTTCAACTCCGCTGCGACGGACGACGACGGATCGTGTGTCAACATCGTGGACCCATGTGCGAACGATGCCATCGCGCCGTACTTCCTTTCGGTGCCGGCTGACACGACCGTACTCTGCGACCAAGACATGCCCACAGACATGGCACTCGCAGCAGATGCATGCGGTGGCCCGGTCACGGTGACCTATCTGGACGGCCCCATCGAGTACACCTTGCCGTGCGCACCGTACCAGTATTTCTGCCACCGCGTATTCACGGCCACGGATGCGTCGGGGAATGTGGCAACCGTCACCCAGTTCATTACCGTGGTGGACAGCATCGCTCCGGTATTTGTCGGCGTTCCGCCGGCACTGGTCACAGTCGATGTGGCTGCGGGCGAGACCATCCCTGTGCCCAGCGTGTTTGTCGCTGACAACTGCGACCTTACCGCATCGTGGACCCATGTCGACATCGTGGTTTCAGTGGTCGGCTTAGAATCGGTGATCCATCGGACCTACACGGCCACCGATGCCTGTGGAAATGAAGCTACTTACCTGCAAGTCATTGAAGTGACCGATGCGGTGTTCGGCTGCACTTCGGCCACCGCATGCAATTTCAACTCAGCGGCCACTGCGGACAACGGCAGCTGCACGTATGCAGCGGCGGGGTACACGTGCTCCGGTGCGTGCGTTGCGGATGCGGACGGCGACGGCGTATGCGACGGCGAGGAGGTCACAGGGTGCACAGATCCGGCGGCATGCAACTTCATGGAAGCCGCCACGGAAGAGGACGGAAGCTGCGATTTCTGTTCGTGTGCAGACGGATCCCCGGTCTATGGCCTCGACATCGAAGTGGTGGCGGAGCATACGACCGGACCATTGGCGGGCATGACCACGTACCGCTACTACATCACGACCGAGGCGGAAAACGACTTTGTGTCGGCCATTTCCGGAAACACCGACCACCCGCTGGAATTGAACACCACCGCGCCGTTCTTCCAGTCGCCCTTCGGCAGCGCCCTGGGCCAAACCATCAATCCCGCGTTGTTCGGGTTCGCGCCGGAGCTGGCGTACGACAGCTGGGTGACCATCGGCGTCGCCCAGGCCCCCAATGATGCAGCGGGAGAGCAGGGCGTGAACACCGTCACTGGTCCGGCGAATTGGCCTACCGCGTTTGAGGCAGGCAACGGGTTCGTGCTGGACGACGACATCGGAGGCGCATGGTTTGTCCTCAACGGAGCGGCGAACGGCGTAGCAGGGGAGGACCACCGGGTCCTGATCGCACAGCTTACGACCGCAGGCACCGTGTCCGGCGTCTTGAACGCCCAAATCTTCGGTGCGGGCGACGGCGACAACGACTTGCGTTACGCCTTTACCTTCGCCGGCACCTCCTGGACGAACGGAGGCGGGGAAGGCAACGCATGCGGTTGCACGGATTCAGCCGCAACGAACTACGACCCCGAAGCGGACTACGACAACGGTTCTTGCATCTACCCGGTTCTCGGATGCACCGATGCGACCGCGTGCAACTTCGATCCCGCGGCCGACGAGGACAACGGCTCGTGTGTGTACGCAGCGGAGTACGTCGACTGCGATGGCAACTGCCTCGAAGACAGCGATTCGGACGGCGTATGCGATGCGCTGGAAGTGCCCGGTTGTACGGACCCGATGGCCATCAACTACGAGGAGGCTGCGACCGACGACGACGGTTCGTGCATCGTCTGTGCACTGGAGCTTTCGCTGATCCAGGTGGTTTCAGCTTCGTGCTTCGATGCGGAAGACGGTGAGTTGATCGTGGAAGCCGTGGGTGCGCAGGGGGCAGGGGAGGTGCAGTACATCCTCGATCCGGTCGGCGTGACGGGGACCGTGGGGGCGTTCGGCGGTTTGGCCGCCGGGGCGTATACGGTGTCCGCGGTGGACGGAGCAGGCTGCGCAGCGACCCTCTTTGCGGAGGTCGGAGCCCCGGCGGAACTCTTCATCACCGTAGACGCGGTCACCGACCAAACCCAAAACGAAACCGACGGCGCCATCGCCATCACGGTCCTTGGCGGCACCGCGCCGTACAGCTTCGTTTGGACGGACGCTACCGGCGCGGTCATCGCCACCACAGAAGACCTCAACGGTGTTCTTGCCGGCACGTATACCGTCACGGTGACGGATCCGAACGGGTGCAGCACCGCTGGATTCCCGGTCGTGGTGGGCCTGATCCTCGGCATGGAAGAAGCTGGCGCGCAACACGTCATGCTCTACCCGAACCCTGCGTCTTCGTCGGTCGCCCTCATCCTTCCTGCGCAGTTCGGGTTTGCCGACGTTCGCATCTACGATGTATCCGGTCGCCGCATCGCCGCGTGGAGCGTAGGCACATCGTTGCAGCACGTGATCGAGCTGGGCGCATGGGAACAGGGTGTCTACCACGTGGAGGTCGTAGGGGCAGACGGTCGCCGAACGATGCTGAGGCTGGTGAAGGAATCGTGAAGGAAAGGAGGAACAGGGTGAATTTGCGGGGGCTGTTGTAGCTTCGCTGCAAATCACTCTGGAACCTTTCTTTGATGAAGCAATTCTACTCCGTTGTGGCAACTGCGATTGCCCTGTGGATGGGTGGGTTTTCGGCAAATGCCCAAACCGACTACACCCTCACCGTTGAGGCCTTCATGACCCACACGACTCCGTATCCGAATTTCGCCACCGGCGTACCGGACAATTTGAACGGCATGACCACGTACCGCTTTTACGTGAACATGCTGAATTCAAATGACTTCTTGTCGTCGGTGTTCGGCAATGACCTGTACCCGGTGGCCATCAACACGTCGAACGGTTCCTTCTACAACCATCCTTTCGCAACCGGATCAGACGTGGGTGGCATCGGGGCAGCGTTCCTCGGCTTCATTCCGGCCATTGCCTACGACAGCTTCGTCACCATCGGTCTTACGACCGCTGCCGTTGCGCCGCAAGCAAACCCGAACCTCGTAGAGAGTGCGTCCCAGCCTTGGAAACCCCACTTCACCGCGGGCACTCCGCAGTCTGGGACGAACGTGCTCATCAACGACAACACGGGAGGGGCATGGTTCGTGCTCAATGGTTCTGTCAACGGCTATCCCTCTGGGTCTCCGTTGCGCGTGCTGGTGCTGCAACTCACCACGGCCGGAACCCCTTCAGGCACCTTGAATGTGCAGATCTTCCCGCAGAGCGTGGGCGCAAATTCCATCAACCGGGTATTCCACTTCAACGGTGCAGGAACGTACAACCCGGCAGCGATTCCTGTTCCCGGTTGTACGGACGCTGCGGCTTGCAACTTCAATCCGCTCGCGAACACGAACAACAACTCCTGCACCTACGCGGCTACGGGCTACAACTGCGCAGGGGTATGCCTGGCTGACACCGACGGAGATGGCGTCTGCAATGCAAACGAAGTTCCCGGTTGTACGCTCGCAACGGCTTGCAACTACAACCCTGCTGCAACGGACAACAACGGTTCGTGCTTGACGAACGATGCGTGTGGCGTGTGCGGTGGAAACGGAATCCCCGCCGGTGCCTGCGATTGTGCCGGCAACACGGTGGATGCGGTGGGCGTTTGCGGTGGCAGCTGCGCCGCGGACGTGGACAACGACGACGTGTGCGACATCGTGGATACATGCGTCGGACTCTTCGATACTTGTGGGGTGTGCAACGGGCCAGGTGCGGTCTACACCTGCGGATGCTCAGGCATCCCGGCGGGGGATTGCGATTGCTTCGGGAACCAAACCGATGCCATCGGGGTCTGCGGCGGCGATTGCGCAGCCGACGTCGACATGGACGGGGTGTGTGACATCGACGAAATCCCGGGCTGCACCGACATGGAGGCCTGCAACTACGACGCAGATGCCACCGACGACGACGGCTCTTGCTTGCAACTCGATGTCTGCGGCATCTGCGGTGGTCCCGGAATTCCTGCGGGCGATTGCGATTGCGACGGCAACCAGCTGGATGCTGTGGGAGTGTGCGGCGGTGATTGCATCGCGGATACCGACGGAGACGGAGTGTGCGACACCGATGAAATCCTCGGGTGCACGGACGAAAACGCGCCGAATTACAACCCAGAAGCCACCGAGGACGATGGCTCCTGCATCGTGTGCACCTTGGTTGCCGGAACGGTTGAATCCACGGACGTGAGCTGCTTCGGCGGATCAGACGGTGGTGCTTCGTGGACGGTCTCGGGAGGTGAATCCATCACGTACTTCTTGCTTCCCGGCGACATCACAAACACCACGGGTGGCTTCGAGGGCTTGGTCGCAGGCACCTACACCATCCTCGCTTTCGATGCGAACGATTGCGTCCTCGAACAGGTCATCACGGTGGGCGAACCCGACGTGCTCGAAGTGACCATCGACGGAATCACCGACGCAGTGGACAACGACGGTGCGATCGACATTTCGATTGACGGAGGCGTAGAACCGTATGTCATTTCGTGGACGGGTACTGCAGGGGCAGCGACGGGCTACACCAGTGCTGACGAGGACATCGAAGGATTGGCCACGGGCACGTATGCTGTGGTGGTCACTGACGCGAACGGTTGCACGGCAGAAGGCGAAGCGGTAATCGATGTGAACGGTTTGGACGAGGCACTCGGCTTCGGCTTCGTGGTGTTCCCGAATCCGTCTACGGACGCAGCTACCCTTGTCTGGGGCGGCTCGCAGGCGGTGGAGTGGATGACGGTCACGGACGGTCTCGGTCGGGTGGTTGAATCCGTCCGCATTGCAGGCACGGAAGGCCGCATGGAATTGAATGCAGGCAACTTCTCAGCGGGAGTGTACACGATTTCGGTCGGTGCTTCCACGGGCGTGAGCACCCAGCGTTGGGTCATTGCGAACTGAGGTTGCAGCCTGAATGAACGAAGAAGGGCGGCCCTGCGGGACCGCCCTTTTTCATGGCGAGAAACGATGAAGCCGGGTGGCGACGTCGAATGCTGCTCAGCGCTGTGCGAAGGCCGCGAGCGCTGCTCGGGTAAAGTCGCTGAGGACGAGACGGCCTGAGATGGCGGCGCGGTCGAGGAGCAGCCGATCCCAGTGCTCTGTGCCTTCCCAGGCGACGCGCTTGAGGTCGGCCATGGCTTCGGGGTTCGAGGCCGCGAGGCGAAGCGCGAGGGCTTCCACTTCGCGGTCGAGGGAGGGGAGGTCTTCGGTCAAGGTTTGGAAAAGTCCGTGCGCGCAGGCCCATTCGGCCGAACGCCATGCGGTGGCATCGATGGCCAGTTCTGTCATCGCGGCCTTGCCCATCTTGCGTTCCACCGCAGGGCCCACCACGAAGGGACCGATGCCTACCGCCAGTTCAGAAAGCTTGACCGAGGCATGGTGCGTCGCGAATGCATAATCTGCTGCAGCCGCGAGTCCGACACCTCCTCCTACGGCTTTTCCTTGGATGCGGGCCAGCACAAACTTCGGGCAGGTGCGCATCGCGTTGATGACGTGCGCAAAGCCGCTGAAGAACGCCAATCCCTCTTCGGGCGTGGAAATGGCCCGCAATTCATCGAAGCTGGCCCCTGCACAAAAGGCCTTTTCGCCATGAGAGGCGAGCACCACCACGCGGACATCTGCATGGGCGGCGGCGCTGTGGATGGCTTCTGCCAGTCCGTTGAGCACGGCGCCGGGCAAGGCGTTGCTGGACGGGTGATGAAAAGTGACGCGTCCGATGCCATGGGCGTCGACGTCAAACTCCACCCAACCGCCTGCAAGTTCGTGGCGCACGGCGGATCAGCGCTGTGCGAGGGGGACGAAGGGTCGGGGGGGAGCGCCAGTGTAGATTTGGCGCGGTCGGCCGATGGGCTCGCCGTTCTCCGTCATCTCCTTCCACTGGGCGATCCAACCGGGCAGACGGCCGAGCGCGAACATGACGGTGAACATGTTCGTCGGAATGCCCATCGCGCGGTAGATGATGCCCGAGTAGAAGTCCACGTTCGGGTACAGTCCACGCTCGATGAAGTAGGAATCGCGCAAAGCGACTTCCTCCATGCCTTTCGCGAGTTCGAGCACCGGATCATCAACTCCGAGGGCTGCAAGAACATCGTCCGCAGCCTTTTTGATGATGCGGGCACGCGGGTCGAAATTCTTGTAGACGCGGTGGCCGAAGCCCATCAAGCGGAACGAGTCGTTCTTGTCTTTTGCCTTTTCGATCCACTTCTCGAGGCTGCCGCCGTCTTCCCGGATGGATTCGAGCATCTCGATGACCGCCTGGTTTGCACCGCCGTGGAGCGGCCCCCAGAGGGCTGCAATTCCGGCAGATACAGATGAATACAGGTTCGCTTGTGAGCTGCCGACCATGCGTACCGTAGAGGTGGAGCAGTTTTGCTCGTGGTCTGCGTGCAGGATCAGCAACTTGTTCAAGGCGTCTTCGACCACCGGATTTACTTCGTACTTCTCGGTGGGAAGCGCGAACATCATGTGGAGGAAGTTCCCGCAGTAGGAGAGGTGGTTCGAGGGGTAGACCGAGGGGTGCCCAGTCGCGTGCTTGTAGGCCTGCGCGGCGAGGGTGGGCAACTTCGCGAGCAAGCGCAGCATCGTGCGCTCTACTGCTGCGGCAGGTCGGTGCGGGTTTTGGGATTCGGGATAGAAGGTGCTCAGGCTGCTGATCATCGAGCTGAGCATGCCCATGGGATGCGCGCCAGACGGAAACGCCTCGAAGAAGCGCTTCATGTTTTCGTGCACCAGCGTGTGCGAGGTGATGCTGTCTTCGAACCACTTCAACCGCTCCGCGTTCGGAAGTTCGCCGTAGATGAGCAAATGCGCGACTTCGAGGAAGCTTGCATGCTCCGCGAGTTCGTCGATTTCGTAGCCCCGGTACCGTAGAATCCCTTCTTCGCCGTCGAGGAAGGTGATGGCGCTGGTCGTAGCGCCCGTGTTTTTGTAGCCGGAATCGAGCGTGATGTACCCGGTAAGAGCCCGCAGCTTCCCGATGTCGATGGCTTTCTCGTTCTCAGAACCGGTCACGACCGGGAATTCATACTCCTTGCCATCGAGAAGGAGTCGCGCTGTTTCGCTCATGTCAGGGTTGATATCGTTGATCAGCCTTTCGGCTGGCCAAAGATAACAGCAGCATGCGCGGAGTGTTCCGGCTTGTGCCGTGTTTGTTCAGGAATTTTGCAGAATTCCAAAACGTTCCTGACGGCGCAGGAAGATCACCGAAACGAGGGGGTGAAGGACTTTTGGTAAGCGTCCCACTCGGCTTGTGTGCTGGAGCGGCTCCACTTTTCCCGAAAGAATCGCAGGTGCATCTCCAGCTGCTGGGGGGTCCGGTACCCGCTGATCGGGGCGATGATTTCCCCTTTCTCGTCGAGGTATACAATGGTGGGGTAGGCGTTCACCCCGAGCGCGCGCGAGAATTCGTGGGTGCCGTTGCGACCGGTGACGCCCGGGCGAAAGCTCGGATTCGTGTAGGTCGTCCCACGGAACTGCACAGGGGGTTGCGATTCTGCGTCGAATTTCACCGCGTAGTAATTCGCGTTGATGTAGGCGATGACGTCGGCGTTCGTGAACGTGTTCGCCATCATCATCTTGCACGGCCCGCACCACTGGGTGTACACGTCGATGAGGATTTTGCGCGGGGCGCGCTTCGAGGCGGCCATCGCCTCCTCCATCGTCATCCAGGCGATGCCTCCACTCGCTTTTTGGGCAAGAGCGGCAGGAAGTCCCATCAGCAGAGCCACGGCGAGGGCCCCGAAAAGCGCAATCTGCTTCATGTCCCTAAGTTCGCAAAATTCGGGCCAACCTCGACGTGCTTAGCGGACCGACCCCATCAACCGCCGCACGAGCGGTGAAATCGCCAGCAGGAGGACCCCACCGCCGACGGCTACGATGGCCAAGTAGGCATAGCCGTCCGTGTAGCCGATGAGCCGGTCGAGGTTGCTTCTGTCCGGGTCGACACTGGCCATTCCGGCACCTAACAGACCAGCCACATATTGCCCGTAGGCGCTGGCAAGGAACCACATTCCCATCATCAGCCCCTGGATGCGTTGCGGAGAAAGTTTGGTCATCAAACTCAATCCGATGGGGGAGAGGAACAACTCGGCGAAGGTGATGACGAAGTACCCCGCCAGGAAGACCTCGTGGGAAGTCATCCCGTCGGGCGAAGCCAGGTACACGGTCAGGTGAAACAGTTCGAAGGCCGCCGCGAGCAGCAAGAAGGACAGCCCAAATTTCACCACGGAGTTCGGTTCCTTGTTGCGCCGGGCCAGGACCACCCAGAGCAGTCCCACGAGCGGAGCGAAGAGGATGACGAAGAGCGAGTTCGAGGAGTTGTTCGTCGCGTTCGGGTCGATGGTCAGTCCGAAAAGTTCCGGGCGTATGTTGTTGAGCGCGAACAAACTGAGCGAACCGCCGGCTTGCTCAAAGAAGGACCAAAAAAGGACCGAAAACACGATGAACACCAGCGCAGCGAGAAGTTTCCGGTTTTCCTCCCGGTTGAATTTGCGCATTTCCCAGGCGAGGAATACCAAGGTCAGCGGCCCGATGGTGTACATGAAAACATCCGTGTATGCGGTGTTTGTGACGAGCAACAGGATGACCGGCAGCGCGGCCAGCGTCCCGAGGTACACCGCCGCTTCGTACCATTTTGCCTTCATCGGAGGCAGCGGGCTCAGGCCGATGGGCCCCAGCGACTTGCGGGTCAAGGCAAACGTCACCAGCGCCAGCACCATCACCACCGCGACGAGTCCGAAGGCCATCGCCCAACTGTGGTACTTGCCCACGTAGATCATGAGCAAACCGCCGAAGAACGCACCGAGGTTGATTCCGGAGTAGAACAGGGAAAAGCCGGCGTCGCGGCGGGAGTCGTTTTCGTGGTAGAGCTGGCCCACCATGGTGGAGATGTTCGGCTTGAAAAAGCCGGTTCCCACGATGTTCAGGCAAATCCCCCAGTAGAAGAGTTCGTTCGGGTCGTAGGCGATGACCGCCCCGCCGGCGATCATGAGCAATGCCCCCCAAAACAGCGACTTCTGAAAGCCCAGCACCTTGTCCGCAAACACCCCGCCGAGGAAGGTGAAGGCATAGACGAAGGCTTGGATGGCGCCGTACTGCAAGTTCGCTTCGACTTCGTTGAGCTGGAGCTGGTCCACCATGAAGACCGTGAGCATCCCACGCAACCCATAGAAACAGAACCGTTCCCACATCTCGGTGGCGAACAGGTACCACAGCTGGCGGGGGTAGGCACCGGTGAATGACCGGATGCGTTCAAGTTCTGCAGACATCAGGAAATCAGGAGTTAGGAATGCTTCGGTTCAACCAGCGGAGCAGGGCAAACATCACGACCGTGGCCACGCCGAGGAGCAAGAAATTCACGAGGAAGAAGTCGGCCTTGTGGGCATATCCATCCCACAGCGTAGCGAGGATGCCGCTGAGTTTGTTCCCGATGGACGTGCTCAAAAACCAGCCGCCCATCATCAAGGCAGTCAATCGCTTCGGGCTCACCTTGCTGACCAGCGACAACCCCATCGGGCTCAAGAACAACTCACCCACGGTGATGACCCCGTAGCAGGCGATGAGCCACCACGAAGACGCTTTCATTGCTCCGTTTTCGCAGACGTAGACGGCGGCCACCATTACGAGGGTGGAAAGTGCGGAGATCAGCAGGCCCCACGCGATTTTCGTCGCAGTGGAGGGCTCGCGTCCGCGCCGTTTGAGGAACGCGAAAAAGGCCACGACTGCGGGCGTCAACAAAATCACCCACAGCGGGTTGATGCTTTGGAACAGCTCGGTATTGAAGAGCGAAAAGGAGGCGTCAGGCGCAGGAGGTGGATCGACGTTTTTGAAGTACACGTTGTAGCCCCATTCTTTCACCGGATTGCCGGCTTCGTCCTTGACCACCCGGAAATTCTCGTCGAATGTGGTGACGCTGTCGGGGGTAAAGGCCACTTTCTCTGCCAAATACAGACCCTCCGCCACCGGCTGCACAGCCGCCGGCATCTCCCGATCCGTGTAGAATTGCGCCCACGTCGTCAGCGCGGTTCCGTTCTGCTTGAACACCGCCCAAAACACCGCACTCACCGCGAAAATGCTGAGCAAAGCCGCCAGCGGCCGCTTGTCTTCAATCGATGCGCGCAGGTACAGCCCGACGTAGAACACGATCACAGGAATCGAGGCAAAAATGAAGGCATCGGTGGAATCGCTGCCGAAGACGTTCCCCGGGAGCGACCACCCTCCCAAGCCCACCACAACCGCCGGCAGGAATACGGTGGCAAGGATCTTTGAAAGCGGCATGTCCTCCGGCGCCACGGGCTTGCGCACGTCCGCGTGGCGGTAGTGCTTGAGGCCGATGGCAAACACGATCAAACCGATGAACATCCCGACCCCCGCCGTCATGAAGGCCTCGCCCCAGCCGTACTTGTTCCGCATGAAGGCCGCGAACAGGTTGCACACGCTGGCCCCCACGTTGATGCCCATGTAGAAGATGTTGTACCCGCTGTCCTTCAGTTCCTTGTAGCGTTCTTCGTTGTAGAGGTTGCCGAGCAACGTGCTGATGTTCGGTTTGAAGAACCCGTTTCCGACGATGATCAGCCCCAGTGAGACATAGAAGGAGGTCATCCCGGGCAGCGCGAGCCCCAGGTACCCGAGTCCCATGAGCGTGCCGCCGATGAAGATGCTCCGGGTATAGCCGAGCACGCGGTCGGCTAACAATCCGCCGAGGAACGGCGTCAGGAAGACAAAGGCAATGAAGGTCCCGTAGATGTCCGCTGCATCCCGCCGGTCCATCCCGAGGCCCCCGTTTTCCAGGGTGTCGGTGAGGTACAGTTGGAAGATGCCGATCATCAAATAGTACCCGAACCGTTCCCACATTTCAGAGAGGAACAGGAAGGGCAATCCGGCGGGATGGCGGCGCATGGCGGTCAGTTGATGCCGTGGAACAAACGGTTGATCAGCGGGCTCAACACGATGAGCAGAAGGCCGATTCCGACCGTCACCCAGCCCATGGTCGAATACACGTCGAGGTAGGTGGCGAGGCTGGCGGCCGCATCGACCGTCCCTTCTTCACCGCCGCCGTGTTCAACCCCGGTCAACCGGGCCAGCAACCCCGCAGCGTAGTTCGCCCCGGCGATGCTCAGGAACCATGCGCCCATCGCGGTCCCCGTCATGTCCTTCGGTACCAGCTTCGTGACCATGCTCAAGCCGATGGGGGACAAGAAGAGTTCACCCGTGGTGTGCAGCATGTACAGGACCGCAAGGGTCCACAACGGCACCTTGTATTCGATGGCGAGCGGCGCCGCGACGAGCACAATCAAGTACCCGAGGCCCAGCTGCAAGATGCCGAGGCCGAACTTCATCGGAATCGTGAAATCGCGGTTCCGCTTTTTCAACTCGACCCACATGATGGAGAAGAGCGAACCGAACAGCAGGATGTAGGCGGGATTGAAGAATTGCGTGGTCGCCGCGCCCATTTCCCAGCCGAAGACGTGCCGGTCCACGTTGCGCTCTGCGAAAAGGGTCAGGCTGCTGCCTGCTTGCTCGAAGCAGGCCCAAAACACCACGTTGAACAGCATCAGGATGATGAAGCCGAACATCTTGTCAAGTGGAATGTCGCCCACATTTCTGGGGTTCTCTCCGTATTCATTTCCTAAAGGTTTTCCCTTCGCTGTAAGAAGCACTACCCAATAGAATGGAATCAACTGAAACCATCCGCTATTGCCGAGGTCGTGGGATCTTTTCGCACCTTGTGCGAAGGATATCCATAAGAATGGAATAGCCAGAAGTGAGACCAGCAGCGACACATCGCTTTGAATCAGAATAACAATCACTAATTGCACGAGTCCACAGCCTATGATGGACATTATGTACTCCGTTCTCCTAATTCGACCTTCAAATGAGAATGGAGCGCGAAATGCAGTACCGTTTCCGTCTTGGATTCCCCGCCGGATGAGCGAGCCGATGACGAAAATGGCTACGACCAGCAGCACGTAGCCCGCGATGTCCGTATTCCGAAGCAGGAAGTACAGGACCGGGACAAGCGCGAGGCAGCCGACGATGACGGCGGTGAATGGGCTGAGCGGCCCGAGGATGGGCTGGTGCAGGGTGCCGGGCGAGGGCGGCGCACTGATGTGTGCGTAGTGGCGGCCGCCGAGTTGGAAGATCAACACGCCGGCGAGCATGCCGATGCCCGCGAGGGCGAAGCCGGCTTGGGCGCCGTAGACGTTGCCGACCTCTGCAACCACCGTCGTGGCGAGCAAGGCGCCGAGGTTGATGCCGATGTAGAAAATCGTGAAGCCCGAGTCTTTCCGGGCATCGCCGTCGGGGTACAAGCGGCCCACCATCGTGCTGATGTTCGGTTTGAACAGCCCGTTGCCGACGATGATCACCGCCATGCCCCAAAAAAGCAACTGCTCCGTGCCGCCGACGATGATGAACTCGCCGATGGCCATGAGGATGCCGCCCAGCAGGACCGCCAGCCGCGAGCCGAGGATGGAGTCCGCGATGCGCCCGCCGATGACCGGCATGGCGTAGACCAGGGCGGTGTAGGCGCCGTACACGGCGAAGCCCTTCTCATCGCCCATGGCGAGCGATTTCACGAGGTACAGGGCGAGAAGCGCGCGCATGCCATAGTAGCAAAAGCGCTCCCACATCTCAGCAAAAAACAGGACGTAGAGTCCCTTCGGGTGGCCGGTCGACGGCAACGAAGCGGATTGCATGGCGAGAGGGTCGTTGAAGTTTGGCCGGGAAGCTAATTCAAGAACCGCTTACTCCCACCACCGCCGCAGGGCGCTTAGAAGTTCTCCTTCACGAAATCGAGCATCATCTTGTAGAGGTGAAGCCGCGTGTTTCCCCCGTAAATCCCATGGTTTCGATCGGGATAGACGAAGAAGTCGAAGTCCTTGCCAGCGGCCACGAGGGCGTTGACCATCTCCATCGAGTTTTGGAAATGAACGTTGTCGTCCGCAGAGCCGTGGACCAGCAGCAGCGGTCCTTGCAGCAGCGCGGCGTGTGTCACCGGCGAGTTCGCGTCGTACCCGTCGGGATTTTCCTGCGGCGTGGTCATGAAGCGCTCGGTGTAGATGGAGTCGTAGTAGCGCCAATTCGTCACCGGAGCCACCGAGATGCCCGCGTTGAAGGCGTCTGCTCCCTTCGTCATGCAGAGCAGCGTCTCGAAACCACCGTAGCTCCAGCCTTGGATGCCGATGCGTTCGCCGTCGACGAATGGAAGGGAGGCCAAATGCCCCGCGAAGCCGATGAAGTCCTCCGTTTCCAGCTTCCCGAGTTGCCGGTAGGTCGCATGCTTGAATTTCCTGCCCCGGAACATCGTCCCGCGCGGATCCGTGCTCACCACCAGGTAACCTTCTTGCGCGAGCAGCTGGTGCCAGAGGTAGGTCGCGCCTTCCCAATCGTCCTCCACCGTGTTCGAACCGGGTCCGCCGTAGATGGCCACATACACCGGATACCGCTTTGCAGGGTCAAACCCCTTCGGCTTGATCATCCACGCATTCAAGGACTCCCCGCCGGGGCCGGTCCAGGTGAAGAACTCCTTCTTGCCGAGGGCATAGGAATCCAAGGTCTTGCGCAGGGACGCGTTGTCTTCGAGGACGCGGATTTTCTTGTTCGCGCGGTCGTACAGCGTGTAGGAGGGAGGGGAGCCCGCGCTGCTGTGGACATGGATGCGGTAGCTGTAGTCCCCGGAAAACTCGGCGGTGTGGGTGCCGGGCGCTTCGTCGAGCACCGTGAGGTTGCCGGTGGCGACGGCCACGCGGCACAGGTGTTTTTGGGTGGCTCCGCGCAGGGAAGCGGTCAGGTAGATTTCGCCGCGCTTCTCGTCGAACCCGAGGACATCCACGATGTCCCATTCGCCTTTCGTGATGGGGCTCGCAGTCCGATCGAAGGTGAACTGCCACAGGTGGTTGTAGCCGTCGCGTTCGCTGGTGAGGAGGAACGTTTTGCCGTCGTCGAGGAAGAACAGGTCGTCGGACAAATCGATGTAGGTCGCTGACTGCTCGGTGTGCACCACGGAAGCGGGGACCTTGCCGGAGGGCTCAGCCTTCGTGGCGTCGGCGAGGTGCATTTCGAGCCGGTTTTGCGCGCGGTTCATGGTGATGACGGCGAGCATTTGGCTCCGCCGCGTCCAGTGCAAGCGCGGGATGTACTCGGCCGGTGGCAGGCTGATTTTCATGGGCCTGCGGGCTTCTACCGCATAGATGTGCGCCGAGACCGCGCTGTTCCGCTCGCCCGCCTTCGGGTACTTGAAGGTGTAGCGTTCGGGGTAGAGCGAGCCGTAGAGGTCCATGGTGAATTCAGGTACCTGCGTTTCGTCGAACCGCAGGTACGCCAAATGCGCACCGTCCGGAGACCAGGCGTATCCGTCATCGGATCCGAATTCCTCCTCGTACACCCAGTCCATGGCGCCGTTGAGGATGGAATTTGCGGCCCCGTCGGTGGTGACAGCGAATTCCTTGCCGTTGCGCAGGTCGCGGATGTGGAGGTTGTTGTCGCGCACGAAGGCCACGAGCTGGCCGTTCGGGGAAAATTTGGCCAGCCGCTGGGGTTCGGAGTCGGGGGCACACAGGGGCTCGGTCTTGCTGCCCTTGCGCGTGTGGATGAAGTAGATGGCCTGGCTGGAATGCCGGTAAATCGGTTCTATCTGCGTGGCAATCAGGATTTTTGACTCGTCATCGCTGAAGGTGTATTCCTCGATGGCCACCTCGACGTCCCCGAAGACGGTGCGGCTCGAAGCCACCGTGTCCACGGCGAGTCCGGTGGCATAGGCATAGCGTACAATGGCAGATCCGGAACCCGTTTCGTCGACGAGGCTCGTGTAGTGCTTGCCGTCGGCCATCGGGCGAATGCCGTATACGCCGTTGTTTCGGAACGTGCGTGACGCCCAAATCAATTCGTTCGACAACGTTTTGCCCGCAGTTTGGGCTTGGGCCGCTGGAGCGCCGGCGAGTGCGAGGCCCGCAAGCAGGAGGAGTCCGGTGGTGCGCTTCATGGCCGCAAATGTGCGGTAAATTCGGCGGCAATGCGTGACGATTTGCTCTGTGCGGACCTCGCCGCGGCTGCGGGATGTCCGGTGTTGACGGATCCGGAATCGCTGGATCGTGCTTCCCGCGACGAGACGGAGGACCTGCGGTTCCGGCCGCTCTGCGTGGCCGAGCCGCGCTCTACGGCGGAAGTGTCGGCCGTGCTGCGGTGGGCGCATGCCCACGGCATACCGGTGACGCCGGCCGGGGCGCGCACCGGGCTGAGCGGCGGAGCGCTCGCGGCGCACGGCGGCATCGCGCTGTCGCTGCGGCGGATGGATGCCATCGTCGGCATCGACGAGGTGAACCACCAGGTCCGCGTGCAGCCCGGCGTCATCGTGCAGGTGCTGCAGGAGGCCGTCGCGGCGCAGGGCCTCTTTTACGCCGTCGACCCGGCGAGCCGCGGAAGCTGCACGATCGGCGGGAACATTGCGGAAAACAGCGGCGGGCCGCGTGCCGTGAAGTACGGCGTGACGAAGGATTGGGTCCTGAACCTCGAAGCGGTGCTGGCCGACGGCACCGTGGTGCGCACGGGCGCGGACACCTTGAAAAACAGCACAGGCTACAACCTTACGCAGCTGCTGGTGGGCAGCGAAGGCACGCTCGCGGTCATCACCGAGGCGACGCTGAAGCTGCTGCCTTTGCCCACCCATACCGCGTTGTTGCTGGCGCCGTTTCCATCGGCGCTCGCGGCGTGTCAGGCAGTGGCGGCGATTTTCCAGGCCGGTGTGGTGCCTTCCGCGCTCGAGTTCATGGAGCGCGAGGCCGTCGCCCTCGCCCAAACCTACACCAGCGACACCTCCCTGCCGCTGCCCGAAGGCATCGAAGCCCACCTGCTGATCGAGGTGGACGGGTTCCGGGCAGAAGACCTGATGCCTCAGCTTGAATCCATCCTCCCGGTCCTCGAAGCCCACGGTGCAGCCGAGCCGCTGTTCGCGGACGATGCCGCGGCGAAGGATCGGCTGTGGTTCCTGCGACGTCGGGTGGGCGAGGCGGTCAAGGCCGCGAGCACCTACAAGGAAGAAGACACGGTGGTTCCCCGGGGCCGCCTGCCGGAACTCCTCGCGGCGGTCAAGGACATCGGCGCGCGGTACGGCTTCACGAGCGTGTGCTACGGCCATGCTGGCGATGGCAACCTGCACGTCAATATCTTGCGTGGGACGCTGTCGGAGGACGTTTGGCACGGGACCTTGCCCGCGGCGATCCGCGAATTGTTTACCGAGGTGGTGCGGCTCGGCGGGACCTTGAGCGGGGAGCACGGCATCGGGCTCGTGCAGAAACCCTACATGGACATTGCCTGCAGTCCCGCTCACCTGCGATTGCAGCGCGCGGTGAAGGCCGCGTTCGACCCGACGGGCATTCTCAATCCGGGAAAGGTGCTGCCCGACGCCTCTGTGCGTTAGGTTTGCGGCATGGCAAACAACCTGCTTCAAGGAAAGAAGGGCATCGTCTTCGGGGCCCTGAACGACCAGTCGATTGCGTGGAAAACCGCGCTGCATGCCCACGCACAAGGGGCGGAACTCGTGTTGACGAACGCCCCGGTGGCTATGCGGATGGGCGAGATCCATCAACTTGCGGCCGCGGTCGGTGGAGCACCGGTGATCCCGGCCGATGCCACGAGCATGGAAGACCTCGAGGCGCTGATCACAGGCGCCATGGAGCACTTCGGCGGTCCGTTTGACTTCATCCTGCACTCCATCGGGATGAGCCCGAACGTCCGCAAAGGCAAGCACTACACGGACGTGAACTACGAGTGGTACAAGACCACCCTCGATGTGAGCGCCATTTCGCTGCACAAGACGCTCGCGGTAGCCATGAAGCACGGCGCCCTGAAGGAGTGGGGAAGCGTGGTGGCCTTGAGCTACATCGCTGCCCAGCGCATTTTCCCGGATTACGGCGACATGGCCGATGCAAAATCCTTGCTCGAGTCGGTGGCACGCAGCTTCGGCTACCACTACGGGGTGGCCCACAAGGTGCGGATCAATACGGTGTCCCAAAGCCCCACCGTCACCACCGCGGGCAGCGGAGTCAAGGGCTTCGACGAATTCATCGCGTACAGCGAGTCCATGAGCCCCCTCGGAAATGCGGACGCCGCGGCCTGTGCAGATTATTGCGTCACGCTGTTCAGCGACATGACCCGCTACGTGACCATGCAAAACCTCTTCCACGACGGCGGCTTTTCAAACACCGGTGTAAGCCAAGAAGTCATCGGGAAGTTCGCCTAACGCTTCGGATACGGAGGCGTATTTCGGATGAGTGGCGTTATTGTTTGTGCTTTTGTCGTATTTTTAGCGACCAAATTCACTTTCAGATGCGTTGCTTACGCGCTTTTTTCGTGGGGTCTGCTGCGTTGATTTCGGCAGGGGTTCAGGGCCAAACCCCAGGTCAAATTTACGAGACCTGTACGACGGTGGGGAATCCGCTGGATCCGAACAATGACGGCTGGGCTACGGCGTCTGGTGCGGCGTACAGCGCAGGAAATACCGAAGAATCTGCGGAATTTGAAGGCACTGGATGGGTTGTCGTTCACCACCAAACTACAGAACCCACTTCCGACCTCGATACCGGTGCTTCCTGTGGATCGACCGAATTGGTGGACAATCAGAATACGGGGGAGCATGCGTGCTACATCCGCTTGGTAGATCCGGATGCGAACACCGCAAACCGCAACGAGCAGTTGATTGTGCGCTTCCGGGTGGCTCAGCATGCTACCGGAGCGTTCGGGTATTCGCTTCTGATTGATACAGACGGAAAAATCGGCTCGACTGGTGCAAATGCTGACCCCAATTTCATATCCGGAAATCCTGGATTCGAACTCGAGCTCATCCTCGGTTCGGGGGGTGGGTCGAACGGGGTGAAAGTGGTCAACGTCGACGGGACCACCTCCGGAACGCAGTTGGCATTCTACACCGGTGATGCCCAGCGCCAACGGAGCTATGCCAAGCACTCCAACTGCGGAGGCACGCCGGTCTTCATGGACATGTATGTCAACCTCGCAGACTTTCCTGTCGGGATTACGGCGGACACTCCGCTTCGGTTCGTCTTTGCCACAGCCTCTTCCCCCAGCTCCGCGCTCGGCGGTTCTGCGAGCGACATCGGTGGCATTGACGACAACACACTTCCCAGCGACGACGCTGCGTTTGTCTCGGTGGTGCTTTCTGCTCCGACCTTGGGCTTTTCGAGCACCACTGTATCGCCATCCATCACAAGTTTTTCTCCCACGACTACCTGCCCGGGAGATACAATCTTCATCGCCGGTGGGAACCTGACCTTCGTGGACAGCGTGTTCGTCGGAGGGACGAAGGCCACCACCTTCCTCGCACCCACAAACGACTCGTTGTGGGTGATCACTCCTACGATTGCGGGAAGTGCTACGGGCGACATCTCTGTGTACAACGACGGTACTGCAGTGACCTCATCGGGGTATACCTACGGCTCCAGCTGCACCCCCACCTGCAACAATGTCTCTGCTTGCAATTTCGGTGCTTCAGCGGCATGTACGTTTGCAACCACGTGGTATGCCGACACGGACGGCGACAGCGCGGGAGATCCACTTACCACGCAACTCGCATGCTCGCAGCCTTCAGGGTATGTGGCATCCGCAGGGGATGCATGTCCTTCTAATGCTGCCAAGACCGCTGCGGGAGTTTGTGGGTGCGGCGCGGTGGATGTGGATGTGGATGCCGACGGCGTGTGCGACACTTCGGACCTGTGCACGAACAACTCGGCGTGCAACTACACGGCGAATCCGACCGCTGCGTGCACCTTTGCCACGACTTGGTATGCAGATACCGATGGAGATACCGCAGGCGACCCTGCTGCAACCCAGTCCGCCTGCACGCAACCAGCGGGGTATGTAGCAGCAGCAGGCGACGGCTGTCCTTCGGATGCTGCCAAGACCGCTGCAGGAGTTTGTGGGTGCGGCGTGGTGGATGTGGATGTGGATGCCGACGGTGTGTGCGACACGGCGGACCTGTGTACCGACATGTCGGCCACGAACTACAGCGCAAATCCCACTGCTGCATGTACGTTTACCACTACTACGTACATCCTGGATGGATGCGACGCACAGGATTCGGTCCGATTCAACATGGACACCTTGACGGTGGCGTCGCATGCATGGACCTTCAGCGTGGTACAGGGATTGACGGGCGGTTTTGCGACTTCGAACTTCCAGGCGGACACGCTCGAGGTCCACTTTTCACCGACGGGCGTTGGTACGGACACGCTGATCATCAAAGCCACGACAGGCGCCATCACCGAGCACATCAAAATTGCGGTGAATGAGTGGTCTTACCCGGTGCGGACCTCTCCGCTTTCTGTGACGGCCGCAAGCAGCCCGTCGATGGTAGATGGAACCATTTCAACAACGTTTACGGGGGATTATTCGGCCCCGGTGACGATGCACGTGAATGGAAGTACGGTCCCCATGTCCGGTGGAATCGGCGTGCTTCGGAGTGCGATGTACGTTGTTGAAGGCTACACAAACATCAAAGGGTGTTACAATCCCGAGCCGGCCACGTCCAGCACGCCGTCGGGGTCCCCGGTGCCGGTGACGCTGGCATTGCCCTGCCTCAAGTGTCATTAAAAGAAGCGGATTGATGTGGCCGATGGCTGAAACCTCCCAAGGCTGATTGCGTACGTGCAGGCGAACTTGCTGCACGTTATGGAACTGGAAGTACTAAAATTCGGAGGGAGCTCGCTGGAAACGGCTGCAGCCATGCAGCGCGTGGCGGACGTGTTGTGGGACCGTCGCTCTGTCCGGCGCATTGTGGTGTGTTCCGCCATGGGAGGCGTGACGAATGCGCTGCTCGAAGCAGGGCGTTCAGCCGCAGCAGGGAAGGGGAGCCATGCGGAGAAGATGGAGGCCCTGCGCATGCGGCACGAGGAGGCCCTTGCAGGCCTTGGAATTGCTGCAGACATCGGGGATTTGATGGGGGAGATGGAGCTTCTGTGCAACGGAATCGCCCTGATCGGCGAGTGCAGTGGTAGGAGTTCGGATGCCCTGGTTTCGTTCGGAGAGCGGCTGGCAGTGCGGATGGTAGAGGCGTTGCTGCGCTCGAAAGGACTGCGGGTGGTGCGGGTGGATGCGCGGGCGTGGATCGCCACGGATGCAGGATACGGTGCGGCGTACGTAGACACCGCGACGACGGCGGAGCGGGTGCGAGCCGGTGTGCGGGAAGCCGGAGAGTTTGATGTGCTGCTGACCGAGGGCTTCATCGGCCAGGCGCCGGACGGATCGACGACAACGCTAGGCCGGGGAGGGAGCGATTACACCGCGTCGCTGGTGGCGGCGGCGGTGGGGGCGGTGTGTATGGAGAAGTCCACGGATGTGCCGGGGATGATGACGGCCGATCCCCGTTTGGTCCGCGAAGCGCGCATCATCCCTTCGATGAGCTACGAAGAGGCCATGGAACTGTGCCATTTCGGGGCCAAAGTGATCTACCACCCGACCATTGCGCCGCTCCGCGAGGCGGGCATTCCGCTGATTGTGCGCAGCACGTTCGACGCCGGCGCGACCGGAACCAGAATCGTCGCGGAACCCGAGGCCCACGAGGTGGTGCGCGGCATTTCGAGCATTTCGGGGATGGCGCTGCTCACGCTGGTGGGCGGAGGCATCATCGGCCGGCCCGGCTTTTCGCGGCGCGTGTTTACCGCACTTGGACTTGCGGGCGTGAATGTCGTTTTGATCACGCAGAGTTCTTCCGAGCACAGCATCACGCTCGGGGTGTCGGAGGCGGATTTGGAGGGGGCGGAACGGGCCTTGCACGAGGAATTCGACGCGGACCTTGCGCTCAACCGGCTCGAACCGCTGCGCGTGGACCGGGGGCTAAGCATCGTGGCCCTCGTCGGCGGCGGCATGGCGGCCACGTCCGGAGTCAGCGGACGGGCGTTCGCCGCGCTGGGGTCGGCGGGCATCAACGTGCGGGCCATCGCGCAAGGATCGACCGAGCGCAACATTTCGATCGTGGTGGCGACCGGCGAAGAAGCGGCCGCTGTGCGCGCGCTCCACGGAGCGTTTTTTGCGGGCGGCGTGCGGCGGTTGCACCTGTGCTGCATCGGGGTCGGCGGGGTGGGAGGGGCGTTGGTGGACCAAATCGCATCCGCGAGCGACGCCCTCCGCGCCTCCGGCCTCGAACTCCGCGTCGTCGGCCTCGCGTCAAGCCGCGCGGCCCTGCTCGATCCAAACGGCATCGACTTGACCTCATGGCGTTCGGCACTGGCTGCGTCCCCTTCCGCGCCCTCGCCCGCGGAGTTGTTGCAGGAATTTCGTGCACTGAAGCTCACGGACGCTGTGCTCGTTGACAACACGGCCTCTGCAGAGGTCGCGGCGTTGGCTGTTCCCGCGGTGCGTGCGGGGGTGCATGTGGTGTGTTCGAACAAAATCGCAGCCACCGGCCCGTACGCGGATTTTGCAGCGCTGACGGCAGGTCCTGGCCGTTTCCTGAACGAAACAAACGTCGGCGCTGCCCTGCCGGTGCTCGATACCCTGCGTTCCCTCGTGGCTACGGGGGACCGGGTGGTGCGCATCGAAGCGGTCATGAGCGGCTCTTTGAATCACATTTTCAGCCGGTTCGGGCCTGGGTGCAGGTTCGAAGAAGCGGTGCTCGAAGCCCGGGAACTGGGGTTCACGGAACCGGATCCGCGGCTCGACTTAGGCGGGGTGGACGTGGCGCGCAAGCTGCTCATTCTCGTCCGCATGGCCGGCGTTCCGCTGGAAATGCACCACATCGAAAACCAGGGCTTTTTGCCTGCCACTGCGTTCGAGGGCGCGGTCGAGGACTTTCTCGCAGCTCTGCCCGAGCTCGAAGGCGGGATGCAGGCGCGGCTTGCGGCGGCAGCGCCCGGACGGCTGCGGTTTGTGGGGGCGTGGGAGCGGGGCAAGGGTGCCACCGTGGGGCTTCGTATGTTGCCCGAGGACCATGCCTTTTGCGCCCTCCAAGGCTCTGACAACCGCATCGCCTTTTACACGGACCGGTATCCGGAACGTCCCCTGGTGGTCCAAGGCAGTGGCGCGGGCAATGCGGTCACGGCGAGCGGTGTTTTCGGCGACATCCTGAAACTCGCGCGCTGAGCCGCGGTACCTTCGGCAGCATGGCAGGGCAACACATCCTCACAGGACGGGAGGAGGTCACCGTGGTGGCGCCGTCGACCGTAGCGAACTTGAATTGTGGATTCGACGGGCTGGGGTGTGCGCTGCAGTCGCCGGTGGAGCGCCTGGTCGCCCGGCGGGTGCCGGGAGCGGCGGGCGAGGTCCGGATCGTCGCCATTCACGGGGCCGAGGGACTGCCGATGGAGGCGGGGCGCAACGTCGCTGGGGCGGCTGCAGCGTCGCTGCTCCGGGCCCTTGCGCCGTCGTGGGGGGTGGAGCTGACGATGTACAAGGAGGTGCGGCCGGGCAGCGGGTTGGGGTCGAGCGCGGCGAGCGCGGCCGCGGCCGTCGTGGCGGTGGATGCCCTGGCGGGGGCCGGCCTTCGCCAGGACGAACTGGTGCCGTTCGCCCTTGACGGGGAGGTGCTGGCCAGCGGTGCACGGCATGCCGACAATGTGGCGCCCGCGCTGATGGGGGGCGTCGTCTTGTGCCCGCCCCAAGGGCCGCCGATTCCATTGCCCGTGCCGCCGGGGTGGCATTTGGCGGTGCTGCATCCGGAGGTGGAGATCCGTACCGCGGATGCCAGGCGGGTGCTGCCAGCTGAAGTTCCGCTCGGGTTGGCTGTGGACCAAGCGCGCTGGCTGGCCGCCTTCGTGGCGGCATGCCACCGCGGGGACGGCGTCGCCGCCGCCTTCGCCCTCGAAGACCTGTACATCGGCCCCGCTCGGTCCGCCCTTCTCCCGGCGTACGACGCCGTCCGGGCCGCGGCCTTTGCGGCCGGGGCCCGCGCGGGCGGCATCGCGGGCAGCGGCCCGTCCACGTTTTGGGTGGCCTTCGATGCAGCGACGGCCCGTGCCGCGGGAGAGGCCGCCCGCGCCGCGGTGGCCGCCGCCGGGTACCGTGCGGACCTCCACCTCACGGTGCTCGCCGACCGAGGCGCGCACGTGGTAGAGTAGTCCGCGTTTCTTGTTCGTCTGAATCCCACAATCCTAAGGAGTTTCCGAGTAGCAAAGAGATGAAATTCAGAAGTTTGACCGACCCCACCATCGAGCGGGGCTTTGCCGAGGCGGTGGTGGAAGGCCTCGCCCCGGACCGTGGACTGTACTTTCCCGAGCACGTGCCCGTGCTGGAGGAGAGCGTTTGGCTCGATCCAGAAAATGCGCAACCGGGCGACTTCGGCGCCACGGTGCTCGCACCCTTCGTCGGCGATCGGTTCGATGCAGACAGCTTGCGCGCGCTGTTCCGCGGAGCCATCGACTTCCCCATGGAGCTGGTTGCCCTCGAAGATGGCCGGTACGAGCTGGAGTTGTT
>Ga0315904_10002924_pt1 | contig 25803 bp, 16 predicted proteins | sample LakEriMetagenome_6_FD_203529 | JGI IMG/M metagenome (GOLD analysis project Ga0315904, IMG submission 203529) | Freshwater fungal communities from buoy surface, Lake Erie, Ohio, United States - Buoy 12 MA120 | ecosystem: Environmental > Aquatic > Freshwater > Lake | place: USA: Lake Erie, Ohio... | reverse complement strand
AACTTTGATTATATAGAACAAATTACAGATTATATTAATAGTTTGTTAGATGCTCAAGAAAAGGGTGAATTGGATTATTCGTTATGTATTATGTGGGATTCAGTAGGATCTGTTCCTTGTAAGATGACTTATGAAGGTAAGGGTGGTAAACAACATAATGCAAGTGTTTTAGCCGATAAGATTGGTATGGGGATTAACCAAAGAATTTCAGGTTCACGTAAGTCTGATTCTAAATACGAAAACACTTTAATCATTGTTAATCAACCTTGGGTTGAATTACCTGACAATCCTTTTGGACAACCAAAAATTAAAGCGAAAGGTGGTGAAGCAATATGGTTAAACTCATCATTGGTTTTCTTGTTTGGAAATCAGAAAGGTGCAGGAACAACAAAGATTACTGCTACTAAAGATAAAAGAACCGTAAAGTTTGCATCAAGAACAAAAGTATCTGTTATGAAAAACCACATTAACGGACTTGGTTTTGAAGATGGTAAAATTATTGTAACACCACACGGATTTTTACCTGGCAAAGATACAACAGAAGAAAAAGCATCGATTGAAAATTACAAAAAAGAATATGCCGATTATTGGAAAACAATTATTGGTGTTGAAGGTGATTTTGATTTGAAAACAGAAAAAGAAGAAGTAGAGTAAGAACCATTTAAATTAGTCAAATGACTAAAACATTATTAGTTGACGGAAACAACTTATTAAAAATTGGATTTCACGGAGTTAGGGATTTTTTCCATAAGGGAGAACACGTTGGTGGTACGTGGCATTTCCTAAACACGTTAAGAAGATTTTTAGAAGAAACCAACTTTAACAAGGTTGTTGTATTTTGGGATAGTGAGACTAATTCTTCACAAAGAAGATTACTCTATCCCAAATACAAACTCAATAGAAAAACATCCGAGAATGAATTCAAAGAAGAGTCTTTCTCGAATCAAAAAATCAGAGTTAAACAATATCTCGAAGAAATGTTTGTTAGACAAATTGAAGTCTCAAACTCAGAGGCGGATGATTTAATTGCATATTATTGTCAAATATCAGAAGACGAGGAAAAAACAATATTTTCATCTGATAGAGATTTAACACAACTTATTTCAGAAAAAGTTAAAATATATTCACCACAACAAAAAAAATATTATAAAAATGGAGACAATATCAAACTATATGATGTTGAGATTCCGCATTATAATGTAAAAACTTATAAAATAATTACTGGTGATAGTTCAGACAACATTGATGGGATTTATTATTTGGGAGAAAAAACATTTATAAAACTTTTTCCTGAAATCCTTGAAAAAGAACTTTCATTTAACGATATTTTATCAAAAGGTGAACAATTATTAAAAGAACAGAAAGACAATGTTGTTTTAAAAAATCTACTCAGTGGTAAAACCAAGGAGGGAATTTTTGGAGAAGAGTTTTTTATCATTAATAAGAAGTTAGTTGATTTATCAGAACCACTAATTTCAGAAGAAGGAAAAGAATTAGTTAAGATGTATTACTCAGAGTCAATGGATCCTGACGGAAGAGGACATCGAAACTTAATTAGAATGATGATGGAAGACGGATTTTTTAAATTTTTACCAAAAGGGGATGAAGCTTGGGTAAATTTTTTAAAACCATTTTTAAAACTGTCGAGAAAAGAAAAAACAAATTTTAGAAACAAAAAGAAAAAAACAAACCTATGAAAGATTTAGATTTCACAAAAGTAGAATTTCTTTTGAAGTGTAACGAAAACATTGTAGTACAAAGGTTTTTCAATGTAAGAGGGTTTAACCCAAATTCTAGAAATTCTTTGGATTTATATGAGTATCTTAGCACTTTGTGTAAGAAAATTCAAAAAGATTTGAAAATGAGAACTGTCATTTATATGATGGACAATCAGTATGAGATTCAGGAAAATCCTGAAGTTTTAAACACATCATATACTGATGGTGAAGAACATTTTCACTTGATTATTAAAATCGGAGATATGACAATTTGTCATACAATTTTCGACGCAAAAGTTTACCCTCCAAAGGTAAGATATACCGTGGATCTACGACCACAGTTAAAAGGTATATTATCTGATTTGACTGACATTTTTTCAGGTAAAAAATTTAATTTCAAATACGCTGGATTTAGTCTAGTTTGACACTATTTATTTTTACAAACTGATTTAAAAAGACTATGGCGACTAACAAAAATTTCGAATATTTAGGTAATAATTTTCAGATACAATTACTAAATCAAATTATTTTAGACAAAGATTTTTCACACTCAATAATTGATGTTATTGAACCAAGTTACTTCGAAAACAAGTACTTTAAAATTATTATACAAATGATTAAAGAGTATTATAAGAAGTATAATCACACACCATCATTTGATACTTTAGAACAAGTTACAAAATCGGAGTTACAACAAACCACAGCATCAAAAGTGGTTTTAGATATGATTACAAAAATCAAGGATAGTTCTATTGATGGAGCTGATTTTGTACAAGAAAAGGCTCTTAAATTTTGTAAACAACAAGAGGTTGTTAAAGTTATGGGAAAGGCTCAAAAAATCATTGACAGTGGTGAATTTGAAAACTATGATACCATAGAAGAAATGTTCCGAGGAGCCATCCAAGTTGGAGAGAAAGACACAACTACTCTTAATGTTTTTAGTAACTTAGATCAAGTATTAGATGACGATTATCGACACCCAATACCAATGGGAATACCAGGTATTGATAGACTGTTAAAAGGTGGTTTGGCTAAAGGTGAAATTGGTGTTGTTTTAGCACCCACTGGTGTAGGAAAATCAACACTATTAACCAAGATAGCAAATCACGCTTTCAATATGGGAAATAATGTCCTTCAAATATTCTTTGAAGATAACCAAAAGATTATTCAAAGAAAGCACTTTACCCTTTGGACAAAAATTCATCCTGACTTATTGTCAGAAAAAAAGGATGAGGTTATACGTAAAGTTAAAGAAATTGAGGAAACAATGAGTAACAAATTGATTCTAAAAAAGTTACCATCTGATACTGTTACAATGTTACAGATTAAAAACCAAGTCAGAAAAATGATTGCGGATGGAACAAAAATAGATATGATTTTGTTAGACTATATTGATTGTGTTGTACCTGACAAAAATTTAGGTGATGAATGGAAAAGTGAAGGTTCTGTTATGAGAGGTTTTGAGGCAATGTGTCACGAACTTAACATTGTAGGATGGACGGCAACACAAGGTAATAGAAACTCAATTTCATCTGAAGTTGTAACAACGGATCAAATGGGTGGTTCTATAAAGAAAGCACAAGTAGGACACGTTATTATTTCAGTTGCTAAAACTTTACAACAAAAAGAAATGAAGTTAGCCACAATTGCGATAACAAAATCACGTATTGGTGATGATGGTATTGTGTTTGAAAATTGTAAGTTTGATAATGGAATGTTAGAAATAGATACTGAAAGTTCGATGACTTTTTTAGGTGTTGAGGAACAAAAAGAAGAAAGACAAAGAATGAGAGTCAAAGAGTTAATGGAAAAAAGGAAACAAAAACAAAATAATCAAGAATAAAAATCTAAACTTTTAAAAAATGGAAATTTCACAAAAAATATTGAGTGATATTACAGTGTATATGAAATACGCTAAATTTATTCCCGAATTACAAAGAAGGGAAACTTGGGAGGAATTGGTGACAAGGAACAAAGAAATGCACCAAAAAAAATACCCACAAATCAAAAAAGAAATTGAGGAGGTATATCAAATGGTATATGATAAAAAAATTCTTCCATCAATGAGATCTTTACAATTCGGTGGAAAACCGATTGAGATTTCACCAAACAGAGTATACAATTGTGCTTACTTACCAATCGATCATACAGATGCGTTTGCTGAAACTATGTTTCTTTTGTTAGGTGGAACAGGAGTTGGATTCTCAGTACAAAAACATCACGTAGATAAACTACCTGAAATTAAAAAACCAAACCCAAACAGAACAAGAAGATACCTCATCGGGGATTCAATTGAAGGATGGGCTGATGCAATTAAGGTTCTTATTGAATCTTATATGGGATCAAAATCATCAACACCGGTATTTGATTTTTCTGATATTCGTCAAAAAGGTGCGTTACTTGTTACATCAGGAGGGAAAGCACCAGGACCTCAACCACTTAAAGATTGTATTCATCATATTACAAAAGTTTTGGATGCAAAAAATGATGGTGAAAAGTTAACACCAATTGAAACTCACGATATCGTATGTTTTATTGCCGATGCTGTATTAGCGGGTGGTATTCGTAGGGCGGCACTTATCTCATTGTTCAGTGCTGATGACGATGAAATGATTTCTTGTAAGTCAGGCAACTGGTGGGAGAACAATCCACAAAGAGGTAGAGCAAACAATTCGGCAGTTCTTCTTCGTCATAAAGTTACACAAGAATATTTTATGGATTTGTGGAAACGAATTGAATTATCAGGAGCGGGTGAACCAGGTATTTATCTTTCTAACGACAAAGATTGGGGAACAAATCCTTGTTGTGAGATTGGACTTCGTCCTTATCAGTTTTGTAACTTGTGTGAGGTAAATGCTTCAGATATCGATTCACAAGAAGATTTTGAAAAACGAGTTAGAGGTGCTGCATTTATTGGAACACTTCAAGCTGGGTACACGGACTTCCATTACCTACGTGACGTATGGAAAAGAACTACAGAAAAAGATGCACTTATTGGTGTAGGTATGACAGGTATTGGTTCAGGTGTTGTATTGGGTTATGATATGAAGGCGGCAGCACAAGCGGTAAAAGAAGAAAACGAAAGAGTTGCAAACCTCATAGGAATCAATAAAGCGGCAAGAACAACAACCGTTAAGCCTTCAGGAACATCATCTTTGGTTTTGGGAACATCATCAGGTATTCACGCTTGGCATAACGATTACTATTTGAGAAGAATTCGTGTTGGTAAAAACGAGGCAATATATACTTATCTTGCAAATAATCACCCTGAATTGGTTGAAGATGAATATTTCCGTCCTCACGATACAGCTGTAATTACTATCCCTCAAATGGCACCTGAAGGTTCAATCCTACGATATGAATCTGTATTCCAAATGTTGGAGAGAGTTAAGAAAGTATCACAAGAGTGGGTAAGAAGTGGACACAGAAGTGGGCAGAATAGTCACAACGTATCCGCGACAGTTTCAATCAAAGAAGATGAGTGGGAATTAGTTGGTGAATGGATGTGGAAAAACCGTAAATTTTATAACGGATTATCAGTTTTACCATACAATGGAGGAACTTATACACAGGCACCTTTTGAGGATTGTACAAAAGAAGACTACGAAAGATTAGTTAATACTTTAAAAGATGTTGATTTGACAAGGGTAATTGAATCACAAGATAATACTGATTTAAGAGGTGAAGTCGCTTGTGCGGGAGGTGCTTGTGAAATAGTTTAAATTATGAAAATACAATGGGGTAATAATACAACGCTATCACATCAAATATTGATGGCGTTGTATAATTTAAGAAAAAAAAATTAAAATGAACGTAGGTGCGTCTAAAGATTGGGTACAAGAAATGTATATTAGGGAATTTGTAAAACCTAAATTACAAAATACTGACTTTTATTGGGAAGATGGTAAAATGGTTATGACTGAAAATTACCATAAAAAAAGAGGCTTTTGTTGTGGTTCAGGTTGTTTACATTGCCCTTATGCACCTAAATACGAAAAGGGTAATACAAATTTAAATCAATCACTGTGAAAACAGTGATTTTTTTTATTTTGAACTATTTATAATAAAAAAATATATGAAAAAAGTTGTAAGATTAACCGAATCAGATTTAACTAGGATGGTTAGAAGGGTTTTACTTGAGACTGAAAAAGAAGTTGAGGAACAAAAAGGGATTGGAACAAAGATTAGAAAAGGTATTGAGAATGTAGTACAATCAAATCCAGTTCTCATTGCTCAAAAATTAATGGACGAAACGAAACCATCACCAGGAGGAAAATATTGTTTTACCAAGGAACAATATATAGATCAAATCAGAGGTAGAGAGATTAAAAGTGCCGACGCTGCTAGAGAGCACATATTTTTGTATAGAATCCAACAAGGAGACACCCCAGGTGAATTCAAAAGATCTGCAGGTTATAACAAACTTTGTAAATACGATGCAAAAAATTTCAGAAAAGGAGATGTCATTATGAGATCTAAGTTGAATGAACTTACATAAAATAAATAAAGAGTCATATGGCAAAAGGTACAACATATGGTATTAATTTTCCTTTTTTGGATTCCTATGTTGGTAAATATTTAGATTGTTCGGATACAACAACAGAAGAAATAAGAAGTAATCTTATACATTTATTACTTACAAGAAAAGGAACAAGATATTATCTACCAGACTTTGGTACAAGATTGTATGAATATATTTTTGAACCTCTTGACGGCCCAACATTCGCTGAAATAGAATCAGAAATAAGAGATTCGGTAACAACATATATGCCAGGTTTAACTGTGACTAATGTAAAAATAACGGATGCTTCTGATGGTTTAGAAAATAAAGGTACATACATAAATGGGGAGGACAAACGAGAATTTACAGTACCAAATATATCACAATTAGAACATACCGCAAAGATTAGAATTGATTATAAAATAAGTAATACGGCATTTGAATCTAGCGATTTTGTAATTATTAATATTTAATATTATATGGCTAACAAAAAAATATCATACACCACAAGGGATTTCCAAGGGATAAGAACTGAATTAATTAATTTTACAAGAACTTATTATCCTGATTTAATTCAAAATTTTAACGACGCTGGTGTTTTTTCTGTGTTGTTAGATTTAAACGCTGCGGTTACCGACAACCTTCACTTTAACATTGATAGAAGTATCCAAGAGACGGTATTACAATACGCTCAACAAAAGACTTCAATTTATAATTTAGCAAGAACCTATGGTTTAAAAATACCGGGTTTAAGACCTTCTGTTGCATTAGTTGATTTTTCTATAACAGTACCCGCTTTTGGTGACAGAGAGGACTTGAGATATTGTGGAATTTTAAGAAGAGGATCACAAGTAAATGGTGCGGGGCAACCATTTGAAACGGTATATGATATAGACTTTTCATCTGCAGTAAATGCGGAGGGATCACCCAACAGATTAAAAATACCAAATTTTGATACAAGCGGTAGATTAGTAAATTATACCATTACAAAGAGAGAAGTTGTCGTAAATGGATTTACCAAAGTCTTCAGGAGAGTAATCACCCCAAATGACGTAAAACCATTTTTTGAATTCTTTTTACCTGAAAAAAATGTGTTAGGTATAACGAGTGTCTTATTAAAAGATGGTACTAACTTTACGACTGTACCAACACCACAAGAATTTTTAGGGACACAAAACAGATGGTACGAAGTGCCAGCATTGGCTGAAAATAGAGTGTTTATAGAAGACCCAACAAAAGTTTCAGATCAACCAGGAATTAAAGTTGGAAAATATATTACAACCGATAATAAATTTATAACAGAATATACACCTGAAGGTTTTATTAAATTAACTTTTGGTGGTGGTAACGTATCTGCTGATGAACAATTAAGAGAATTTGCAAGAAACGGGTATCAATTAGAATTGAGTAAATATATTAATAATTTAGCTCTTGGGGCTGCTCTCAAATCAAATTCCACTTTATTTGTACAATATAGAGTTGGTGGAGGGCAAGCAACCAATTTAGGTGTAAACATAATAAACCAAATAGGTACTGTTTCATTTTTTGTCAATGGTCCTTCTGAATCGGTAAATACTACGGTTATAAATTCATTGACTTGTAATAATGTTACTGCGGCAATTGGAGGTGCTAATGCACCGTCAACAGAAGAAGTTAGACAATATGTTACTTACAATTTTGCGGCACAAAACAGAGCGGTTACGATTAACGACTATGAATCTGTTATAAGAAATATGCCTTCACAATTTGGGGCTCCTGGTAAAGTATCAATAACAGAGGAGAATAATAAGATAAAAATTAAAATGTTGTCTTATGATTCTGATGGTAAATTAACCGAAGTAATATCCAATACGTTAAAAAATAATGTTGCGAATTACTTATCAAATTATAGAATGATAAATGATTATATATCTGTTGAAGTTGCTAACGTTATTGATTTAAGTATTGATGTTGATGTTGTTTTAGATGCTAGTCAAAATCAAGGTGCGGTAGTAACAAAAATTATAGACATTATAACAAATTATTTCAGCCCAATACAAAGACAAATGGGTGAAAATGTTTATGTGTCTGAAATAAAAAGATTAATACAATCTGAAAATGGTGTTATAAGTATATCAGATATGAAATTTTATAACAAAGTTGGTGGGCAATATTCTTCTTCACAAACATCTCAATCTTACATAGATTCAAGTACAAGACAAATAGAGTTAGTTACGGATACCATATTTGCAGAACCTACTCAAATATACCAGATCCGGTATCCAAATAAAGATATTAATGTCCGAGTTTTAAACCTAAAAACAGTTAATTTTTCCTGATAATTTATTTTTGGAATAAAAGAATTATTTTTTGAAAATAGGAAATAAACTATTTATCAAAAAAAGAATTCAATGCCTAAATCATACAGAATAAGAACCCAACCAGGGGTTGATAAATCTATTAAAATTCAATTAGAACAAGATTTTGAGTATTTGGAAATATTATCTTTGAAAATACTTCAAAGTGACATATATACTCGAACGTGTTCTGATTATGGTGTTGTAGTTGGTAGAGTTTTAGTCAACGGTGGTTTTGGTGTGCCAAACGCTAAGGTTTCGATATTCGTCCCAATCTCAGAAGAAGATAGTTTGAATCCTGTAATATCAGAACTATACCCTTACAGAAATATTACAGACTTGAATGAAGATGGTTATAGATATAATTTATTACCATATAAACCTTCATATACAGGACATGCAGCAACAGGAACATTCCCAACAAGAGATGATGTTTTAACTAATGCAGCCTTGGTTGAGGTGTATGACAAATATTACAAGTACACAGTCAAAACAAACGAAAGTGGTGATTATATGATATTTGGAGTCCCCACAGGAGTTCAAACCGTTTTTATGGATGTTGACTTATCTGATATTGGATGTTTTTCATTAACACCACAAGATTTAATTATTGCGGGATTGGCAACTGAATCACAAGTTAATGGAAATAAATTTAAAAGTTCTACAAATTTAGATGAATTACCACAAATAAAAAGTTTAAAACAAACAATCGAAGTACAACCATTATGGGGAGAACCTGAAATTTGTCTATTAGGGATAACAAGAGTTGATTTTGACTTAACTGCATCTGCGAACATTAGTATTCAGCCGACTGCGGTTTTTATGGGTTCATTAGTATCCACAACAAATGAAGATAGTTTAAAGACTAATTGTAAACCAAAGGCAAATACGGGTAATTTATGTGATTTAGTTGCAGGTCCTGGACAAATTTTATCTATAAGACAAACTATTGATGTAGATGAAAATGGGGATCCGATATTGGAGGTATATGAATTTGAAGAAGAAGGAAAAGTTATAGATGGAGATGGTACCTGGTTAACAAATGTACCAATGAATTTAGATTATATTACGACCAATGAGTTTGGTGAACAAGTATTATCCAACGATCCAAAAGTAGGGATACCAACAAAAGGGAAATATAGATTTAAAATTAAATGGCAAAATGAAACAGGACAACAGAATAATTTTCAAAGAGGTAATTATTTAGTTCCAAATATTAAAGAACACGGATGGACAAATCTAAACTCTGATCCTACCAATAGTTCTACTCAAGATATAAGCTTTAACTTTCCAATAGGAACAACTTCGGTTACCATTTTTGGAGTTCAACCTGGGGGATTAATATTCAATGGTGGAACAAATAACCAAGAAAACTTTCAGGTACTAATAAATGGAGTTCCTTATGTGGGTGATAACGGAAGTATCCCCATTTCAGTTGCGTCAAATGTTACAATATTATCAAATGCGATTGATGTAACACAACCACAAACTATATTATATACAAGATATCCGATAGGATACTTTAATGTAATTCGTTCATATGCCTTTAGTCTTGATTGGGATGATTATGTGGATAAACAAGCAGCAATAGATTGTGAAGACACATTTTATGAATTCAATTATAATAAAGTTTACACGGTAAGTTCTTTCATTGATAGATACAAAAATGGTAAAAATCGTTCTAGACATTTGGGTATTAAAGAAATTACGGACAGAACTTGTCAAAGTGAAAATAATAAATTTCCTGTTAATGATGCTGTTAGAAATTTTGATTTTTTACAGTTTGTTGTAACAGTATTTTTGAATATATTAACAATACCTTTTATAGTATTATTATCAATCGCTCACTTTATTGCATTAACTTGGCCTGTATTTAAATGGGTTCTTATTATTGGAATCCCAACAATATTATTGTATTTAGCCACTTTATGTGTGTTAACATTAATTAATGGTTTTCCCGCAATTGGGATAATGATTAGTAATGGTATTTATGCGATATTATACACTACTTTATCAGTGTTATATGCAATTTATGTGATTCCACAACTACTAAAAGTTAAAAAATTCACAAAATTTGCTCTACCTATGATTTCATATCCTGATTGTGAGTCTTGTAATTGTGATGTTATTGAAGAAAGTTATGATGAGATTACTGAAGGTGCTACAATACCACCAACCGACACAAATCAAAGTTTTTTAGCAGATATAAATATAAGTGGTTTGTATTTAAATGACAATCTAAATAAAAATCCATATTATGATGAGATTGAGAATGATGATCCTGAAGAATTAGGTAACGCAATAGTACAATATTTACAAACGTTTTCTGGTGTAGACAATACGGGATCAGACGCTAGAAGAGGTTCACGAAGTTTTATCACAAGAAAACAAGCGGGTAATGATGAATATGGATACCCATTAACAGAGCATTGGGCTCAAAAAATGGATTCTTTTAACTTAAGAGACAAATATTTCAGAGGAGTAAATATTATAGAAACAAGAATTAATGGAAGTAACCCAATAAGGGATCAAGTTGTTGTCGCTTTGGTTGATTGGGGAGTTCAAGAAGAGTTACTCGCGGGGGATGTTATATCGTTTCAAAACCCCGCATTAAGTGGTGATTTAGATAGAATTACGGGAATAACAAGCGGAAACCAATTTAATAGTTTTTCTATAACAGGAACAACCTTTACTGGAACGTCAACAGTTCAAATGTTTTATGCGGACCCTACTGACTCTACTTGGACTACCAATTTATTTGAGAATGTTACAATAGTTCATAATAATAATGATGGATCTTATAGATACCCCGCGGATATGGAGTATTTCCAAGTCATAACAGGTATGACTATGGGTCAATATTACGACCTCAACCCAAATTTTAACGCTAATGATCTATTACCAAAAGAATACATCCAACACAGAATTAGGTATAGGTTTGAAGAATATTCAGGACAAGAAGACTATGAGGCACAAAAATCTGCTGGTGCAAATTTCAGTAATTTTCCAGAAATGGGTATTATATTTTTTGTTAGAGGTGTTGATCCTTACACTGATAGACAAACAGTACAATATAACCTAACAAGACTTTTTGGTGGGACGTTAGGTGTTGGTACACAAATTACAGTAACAGGACAATATAAAATAAATTATCCTATAAGAGGATACATTGACGGAAAGAAACCAATTGAACACAATACTTTTCCATACGACAATACACCTTTTAATCCGGCAAATCCCGTACAAAGGAAGTTATATGGAAAATCATTTACCTATGTCCCAAATCAAACAATGATGATTAGTTACCCAAACTCAGTGTCATTGTTACCTTATTATTATTTATCAACAGACTCAGATAACTCAGGTTTATCCAGTACTCCTTATCGACCAACTAATACTACATTAACATCACTACCATATTTGACTTCAGGTGTTGTCTCACCAAATCAAACATTAGATTTTGTAACAACACCATCATTAAGATGTAATATGTTACCATTTAATAATATCAGATCTGGAGGTCCTCCTTTCCCTCCTGGTATAGGGTTTAACTTATCCACCCCGACAAACATTTCAGATGCATCACTTTATTCATTTCCATTAAATACATTTACAAACACTCCAGTTGATTATTACGTTGGGGGAGGATCATTTCTTTTAACAGACTATGTGGCACCATACGATATGGACACTCCTTGTGATAATCCAAATAGTAATTACGATCAAGAAAGATTTTGGTATATGTATTCACCATCTTATCGTTCTTATGTCGGAGATTCAACAGTAAACGGAGTAAACTTTTCTAACCCATTTGGGATTGTTATGAGGAGTGATAGATTACCAACATCAACAAATTTACAAGGAAATAATGGGAGTCCAGAAACACTTTACGCTCTTCATCAAAACATTAGATTTGTTTATTATCGAGTACCTGACGAAGGATTTGCGGAATTTACTGAATTCTTAAGTCAAAGTCAAGTTTCTGACTCCACAATCCAAGATTTGGATATTTCTACTGGACTAACATCATCATTAACTTGTGAGAATATGGTTAGTCTTCAGTGTTATGAAGGGTATGGTACTGGATTTACGATAAACCCAAATTGTAATCAAACAGGTAAAGTCGAAAAGGGATGTTATTACTTATTAAACAGAAATTATGTTACCGAACTTAATAATGACATAAGATTATTTTTAGAATGGAAGGCTAGATTCAATTTAATGTTCGCAGCTTGTAGAGGGGTATTTGGACACGTATTCCAAAATAATTGGATTAATGGTGTTTTGTATATGCCATCCTTCAACAAAATAACCACGTTTAATATTACGGGAAAAGCACGTAATAGATACTGTAAAGATGTTATTATTTATAATGACTTTAGTAATAGTTTCTTTTATAGAAGTTCTCCTTGGAATGGAAATTACTTCATTGGATCGCCTAAACCCGTTGCTTCTATCATTTTCAGTACAGGAACACAAACACCTGATGATTCCGCAAATAATAGGCAAATCCTTTTCCCAACAACGATATTAGATATGGGTAAAAGAGATGAGTTTATTTCTGAAATATGTGGTAATTCAGAATTTGAAGGTAGATATTTGGCAAATACGTATATGAGCTCATCATATAATGATACTTCAGACATACTCCAGTTAGGGATAATTTCTCGTTTAGTTAATGCCACTTGGGGACAACAGTTGTTTCAAACTGGATCAGCGTCGATTAACCAATTCTTCTCTAGAACGGGAGATAGAATTGATGGTGATATCGCACAATCGTTTTCCATAAATTCGGAATATCAAATAAATCCATTCATAAGTGGAAATTATGAAGACACTAAAATTTATATAGGACAAGATACAACAGGTCCTGTTTTTGGGGTATTTTTTAACGCAACAGGAGTAACTAACAATAGTCAATATAGAAACAGAAGGGCATTATCACCAGGTGTTAACATTTATAATTTTTCACCATTATTACAACAATCATTCGGATACCCAAGTACTCAAGAAGTCCCACTTTATCGATGGAAATTAGCATCTAATAGTAGTATTTTTGGTAATGAAGACAATGAATGGTATACGACTCTAAATGTTGGTGGAGGATTTTACACTCAAGAATATCAATCATTAGACCCTATAGGTGATGATTATTTTAAAACACCTTTAATGACAACTAACTTCCCAAATATTTATTATGGGTTTATAACAAACTATAATCCATCAGGTAATCCTGTTCCGACAGGACCACCAATTTTAAATCCATTTTTGGTTGGGGCACCTAATCATTTTTATTTTGGTTTAAAAAATGGGAACACGGCAATGAATAAGTTCATAAAAAAATATGTTGAAACAATAGATGACTAATGGGTGTTGATGATAGTACAAAAATTATTCTTGGTTCATTAAGGAATGCAACATCACCCAACGTTGATATGTTGGCAAATGTTACATTAGAACAGACACAGAAAGAAAATGTTGAGTTTGATAGAACTAGTGATATTAATTTACAACAAATTTTTGTAGATGAAAGAGAATCATCATTAATTTTCAGACCTGTAACAAAGTACGTTTTTATATTTGAAAACACTTTAGTTGGTTCTACTACTTATCCACCATATAGGAATAATTTATATTATTCCAATGCAATACCAAATGCTGTAAGTTCTATTACTAATCCTAACACGCCTTGGGAAGGATATCCTCAATATTTTGAATTTGAATTTATTAGAACAGATAATAATGTACAGGGTTATACTCAACCACCAAACAATCATTTAAATTTTGTTAACAAACGTGCAACAAACTACAATTGGACTCACTATATGAGTTATGCATTTGATAATAACCCGAACAAACAATTAAGTGCGATTGACGAGCAAACAAATGCTTCTTGGTTTTGGACGGCATCGGATGGAATACCTTTCATTATAGATGTTGGTAGTAACAATAATGATAGAGTTATATCGTTTAGGACAATTATGCCTCACGGTGTTAATGTTGGCGATTATGTCGAGTTAACTATTAATTATAATAATAATACGACATTTTTAGTGTCTAGTTTGGGTAATGAAGGGAGCAATAGTGAAGAATATATTTTCAATATTGATAACATAGGATATACGGGAACAACTTTTTTACAAGGTACGACAGGTACGTTTAAAAGAATTATTGATATTAGTAACCAAACAGAAACTACATCAACCTACTATGTGAGAAGACACAAAATTTTAACTGAGTCCTCAAATGCGGTTATAGTAAAGGCTGGTTTTGAACAAAATTCTTTTACATCTAAAGTAAAATTTGAACCAACTGTATTAACCCCAAATAACATGTCAAGAACATCGATAAAAGAAGGTAATCAATCTTACACATTATCATTTGACACGGATATTGATATATCAAATTTAATAGATAATCAAAAACGACCTATTACGGAATTATACTTTACGACAGTTTGGAAGGGATTTTTTGGTTGGACAAGACCCTTAAGACAAGGGTACGATTTCAATTTACCTTTAGTAAACAATCAACCATCTCCTTGGTGGAACATAAATAACGTTTTGTCAAATACAAATATATCTACAAATTCATACACTAGTTTATTTGTACCATCTGCGGGAAATTTTATATACAATGAGGATTTAAATGTTGGGGATATAATAGACGGTGATTTTTGTGAATTTAACAATTACGAGCAAAAAGAAAGAGTAATATCAACACTTTATCATAAGATTACCTATAATCCTACATTTTTTAGTTTAACAGGTAACACTAATATTAATAATCCACTTGGTTATTATTATAAACCACATAACCCAATTACGTTAAGAGTTTTTTCAGACTATATTGAAGAAGCGGATTCCTCACAAATAGTTAATTTACCTGATTATGCGTTTTATTCAAATCTATCAAATAGTTTTAGGTGGAGAGATTTATACCCAATCGGATTTATAGATGGTAGTGGTTTAGGTGTGGATTATCCATTTATTAATGGAAAACAATATCCATATGTTAACACAATATTTAGACTTATACCAGAAGGAACTCAAAGACCTAACAAATTTATAAATGACATTAATTTACCAACAATAGATGAGTGTGAATAAATATAAAATAGTATTACCACCTAACGATAAACAAATCGATATTCCTATCGAATTGAAGTGGGATTTTGGGGGAAAAACGGACTCTGTTGAAGAATATGAAAAAACAGTATTCGAAGAAGTTATTGGAAAGGCTGCGGATTTTGAAGTGGTTAGATTTTCACATGCAATCTATAATTTATTAGGACCGATAAAAACATCAATGAATTATGAATTTAAGTTTTATAGTGGTTTACCCCAAAATATAAGCGCTTCTACTGTAAACAATTATAGTATGAGTTATTTAGCACTTGGGTTTACTCCTTCTGAAGTTTACTATTATAGTAAACCATTTACGAATTCATTCTTCAAGTTAGATTTCTATGACACCCCAAATCCAACAACACAAAGAATATATTTTACAATAATATTACCAGTACAACAAGGGTTAACTCAAAATGTATCAATTTCACAATCATTACCAAATGTTAATATTAAAAGACCTAAAATGAGATTGGATTTTTTGGGTGATAAAGAAGGTTTTTTTATTTATTGGTTAAGAAAACAAGATTTTTTAGATATTTCTACTTTTTATATGTCGGCTAAGTTTTTTGATGGGAGAAATGGTAATTTCATTACTATGACAAATGTTAATCAAAACTCTATCCCAAATCCATATAATTTCGATGGTTCAGATTATTTCTATTATGTTGTTGATTTAGATTATAATGACAAAACATATCGTGTTTTTAGACCTAATAATAACATACAGAGGGTGGGTAGAGAAAACTTTCCTGTAGTGTGGTATCAATATGTAAATCCGGTATAAAATGATTGAACAAAAGTATTATTTCAAAATATCACCAGAAAATATAAAATCGGATTTGATTACCGTAGATTATATTAGTGGAATTAATTACACATATGATGTAGATCCCTGTTGCCCTATAACGGCAACAACTGAGGACGTTATTAGTGGAATAACAGGTGTTTATACGGGTATGACTGCGGTTTTGACTGGTGCTTCAGGTGGTACATCAATAATGACAGGGTTAACTATACCTATTCTTTTAACACAAACTGCTGTTGATTATGGGTATTACTCTGTTTTTGATGGGGCAATAATACAAAAAGATGTAATAACAAACTTTGTTTTTTCTGCAACAACAGGAAGTCCATATACCTATTATTTCTACAATACATCCGATGTGGAATTAAAAAAATATTTGGAAGTGACAACATTTACTCTTGATTGGGGTGATGGTTCCACAATTCAGACTATAACTGGTGTTGCGCCAGTTTCACATACTTACCCATTAGGAAATAATCAATATACGATAACATTGACAGCGTCATCACCTTGGGGTATATCAAAAGTAAAAAAACAAATAACAGTTCCATTTGTATTTGTACCTAACTCAAACCCATTTGGGTTCGCGACATTTACACCTGCAGGAGGTAGTTGGTCGGCAACATCCTTTAATTATGATTATATTTTTTCAGGGGATTCTAATACAAATATTGATGATTATTATAGTTTTAATAATACAACCGTCCCTTTTATTATAACGGGATACACTCAATCATCTGTAAATGATTTAGCTCAATGGGGTCCTAAATATACTTTAATAGATGGAAAATTTAAATTAGGAATACAGGTTACAGGAACAACAAATAGTGTAGGGACATATTGGGGTCCAGATGCAAACAACACATACATTGCGTATACAATTGATGGTGTGGACTATTATGACTACCCCGATGGTACGACTCTGTATGTGATACAATCATCAGGGTTTACTGAAGATGATTTAGTTTTATCCGCAATAACAAAAAATGAAGCGTTAATAAATGTAATCGATCAACCTCAAGTACTTACAAATTTATTTGTTGAAAGAGGAAAAATGTCAGCTTTGGAATATGTTGAAAGACTTGGTGAGGTGGATAATTTAGGTGATTTGGTGAAATATGGATATGGGTTTTTTAATGTGGAAAAATAATGATTTTAAGTATTTATATTTTAAACGATAAACAATTATAAAATAATTTTAAAGTGGCAACAGGTAGTTACGGAACAATCAGACCCGCAGATGTAAGTCCAGATGATGTTGATATCATATTGAATTACACACCAAGTAGAGATGACACTGAAAATTTTGTGTTAACCAAACTCGATGCAAGAACAATATTAAGACCTTATTTCAATAATAACCAAACAGGGGGTAATGCAAATGTGGAAATAATGGGTGGGTTGTACAATTTGAAACTTCCCGCTGACGTATTTAATCGTTTGGGAATATATACATTATATATTCGTCCTGCAGAAATTAGGACAAGAATAACAGATTGTGGAATTCTTTCAGCACTACCAAATGTAAAAGGTATTGTTATTGATGTTAATAATGTACCAACACAGTTTAGAAATAAGTTTGTTAATCAAGGTTTAGTTGGTTTCAGAGTGGAGTATTTGAACTCAGATGGTACAAAGATACCTAATTTCTTTAGAATGATAACATCTTCATTTTATTGTGAACCAGTGGTTCAAAATTTAACAAACACATCACAAAAATCAATAAGGTACAGATACACAGAAGGTACAACAAATTTAGTTTTTTGTACTCTGTCGCCATCATCGTCACCCACTAATAAACCAAATGCAACACCGTTTATAGGACAACCTAATCAGAATATTATAGTTAGTAATACTTTTTTTAATCCAGTAACAACTGAGATTGAAATAGTTGAACACGATATTTCAACACTTGCAATAGCACTATATGGTAATCAAACTAAATCAATTGATGATGGAGTATATACAATCTACGATAGTGGAAATAATATTTACAAACAATACAATCTTTATGAAATTAGAGATCAGTTCAATGAACTATTATATGAAGTAAGACAAGATAGAGGTGATAATATTGATTTTACTAAAAACTTTACAAATATAACAGGATAATGGCGGTTATAAAGTATACTTGTCCACCACAGGCTAGCGGGGAAGGGAGTTTTTCGGATAATTTAGTTGGACTTCAATTAGTTGATGGAGGTGGTTTTACACAGGCTAACTTTGAATTTACTACAAATGTAACCGAAAAAGTAAATAGGACATTTACTATTGGTTCTTTTTCTGATCCGATTTCATTAGACTCAATGAACATTGCAGATATTGAGCAGTCGAAACTTTTAGTAAATAAAAACTTTCAAGTATACCCAAATTATGATTTAAGTGAAATAACAAATTTTACAATTTTTGGTTCATTGGCAAAAAGATTTTCTGTATCAATTACAAAAATCATTAATTATTTTCCCGCTGGATTAGAAATCACAAGTACGTCACCTAGTTTTGTGACGGGATATACAGTATCAACAAATTCATATGATGTTATAGAAAATGAGACTTATTTGGAGATACCTCTCGAATTTTTAAGAAACCCATTTGATATTGATTTTACACAAGAATCAACAAGAAACTTACAATTAAGGGAAATAAAAGTTTCTAATTTGAGAAATTTAGGAGTTGAGTTTAACAAATACTCATTATTCACTAATGGTAAAGAATACCCAATTAATACTTTGATACCTACAACTCCTCAAGATACTACTTTAAAAATATATATCGAGGGTAACCCTTTTAGTGGTGTTAGTGAAATAACAAATACAATACTTATTAGACCGAATGACTTCTACGTAAACAAAGTATTCAATGAGGAGTTCGATCAGGTTGAAAATTTTTTATTGAACAGACAAGTTGTCCCCAAATACACTGCGTACTTTAATAAACCGCAAGAAAATGATGATGGGACTTATACCATAATAAAAGAGACTGCTAGATTCCCAATAAACGGAGTTTGGAATCTTAATATTTCAGGTAGAGAATTTGATGAATATTTGAATAAGTTAAGTGTAATTGCGGAAAATTTAGATTTATACAGAACTAACCTCATATCAAGATTTTTGACAACTGGTGCAATAAAAGAGTTTGATACTGAGGATAAAAAAATAGAAAAAGTCCTACAAATATATGGTAGAAGTTTCGATGAGACGAAAAAATTCATAGGTGCTCTTGCTTATATGAATTCAGTACATTACACTGTTAAAAATGATATTCCATCTCAGCTATTAAAAAACTTATCACAAACATTAGGTTGGAAAGATAATATATCACCAATTTCAAACGAAGATTTATTAAGTTCTGTGTTCACAACAGGGACAAATACTTTCACTGGTTTACCCGAAGGTAAGACACCAGAGGAGATTAACTATCAATATTATAGAAATTTAATTTTAAATTCTGCTTATTTGTTTAAGTCAAAAGGTACAAGAAAATCAATAGAAATGTTGATGAGATTAATTGGTGCGCCTGAAGCAATAACTGAATTTAATGAATATGTTTATATTGCAGATCAAAAAATAAATCTTTCTCAATTTAACGAAAACTACAAACTTTTGTCTGGGGGGACATATGTGCAAGAATTACCTGTATTGGACACCACAGACATATTTTCAATTATGGGGGTTCAATATACGGGTTTTACAACAAACACGATAACAAGGGATATTACCGTAGTTCGTAATGATTACCCAATTGATAGTTTTGGTTATCCGAGTATGCCTGTTGAGAGAGAAAATTACTTTTTCCAAATAGGTGGTGGTTGGATTGAATCAACCCCACAACATAGAATGCCAGCACAAGTTGATTTGACAACATCTGTTTTTACTGGGTCTAACCCAAACATACAAACAAATTTACTTCCGTTCAATTATGGTGATGAATATCTACAAAGATATAAACAATTTCCATATATGGAACAAGGATTTAAATTAAAAAAGATAGTAGATAATAAAAAAAGTTGGTTTACAAACTTAGGATTTTTGAGAAGAAATTTTGATGGTAATTTTAATGCTTACTATACGGTTGGTGATGATAGATTGGTATTGAATGTAAAAAATGTTGATATATTTTTAAACCCATCACAAGGTTTATTATATGATGTGTGGGTAATGTCAAGAAAATACAATTATCCAATACCAGAGGAGGGTTTAAATTACATACCACCAAATTCCTGTAATGTTGTGTCACCTTATCCACAAAGAGGGGGTATTGATTGGACAGAAATAAAACCAAAACCAAGAGAAAAGACATTTTTTGAGTTTGCACAAACTTTTTGGCATAACACAATCAATGTAAGAAACAGACAATTTATTACTGATGGTAAAACTGGAGGATACCCAACTCTACAGTCAATATATTGGAAATATTTGGAATCTAGAGAATTAGCAGGAATTGAAAATGATAACTTTGTTTATCAGACAATGATAGATTATGTAAACGGAATTGGTGACTATTGGATAAGACTTATAGAGCAAATGGTTCCAGCAACGACAATTTGGAATGCTGGTACAAAGTACGAAAATTCAATATTTCATAGACAAAAATTTGTATGGAGAAGACAAATGGGATGTCAAATTGTACTCGTACCTTGTAACCCTTGTGTACTTAATGGGCAGTTATTTGCGTATGATTGCCCGATACAAAAAGTGTATTGTTCAAGTTATCCGTGGAATACAAATCCACTTGTCAATTCATTTGGGGGTATTTTAGGTACCCTACTAAGTGATTATTTAACCTCAATTGGTTTAACTTTCGGTGATTGTGACTTAAATACTCTACAAAGTAGTTGGTTTGTTAATGTGGAATTCAATGGAGTTACTATAATAACTTATCCATTCTTTAATGGAGTTGGATATGGAAATATCCTCTCTATACCAACCGAACAACAGTGGTTTAATGCGCTACAGTCAAGTTTTGTTAATTTAGAGGATTTTGGTTTGAGTTATTATTTTGATGATAGTTTAAATAACTTTACAGTTTACAATAATACTTGTATACCTTTAGATATTGTGCAGACTTTTGTATTAAGTGTTGGAATAAACTTTAATATTTTATGTAATTAATGAGTATTACTTTATATAACTATTCAGTCACAGGGGACTGCTCAAATACAGGTGTTGGCGCGATATATTTTGACATAACAGGTACATCATCACCTTGGTCTGTGTTCGAAACTGCCCCAACAACCGGAACTTTCCCAACGTCAGGGGCAACGACATACTATTCCCTTGAAAACATCCCCGCAGGAACCTATTCAATCACGATAACCGACGCAACATTTGTTTCACAAGTTTACCCAATTTATATATCATCAGGAACTTGTGTTTCTTTAGATAGTCAAGACACTACTTGCGGATCATCAAACGGATCACTAACCGCTTATACTCAAAGTTTTTATGGTGATGGTGGTGATTTTTATTTATATGATATAACACATACATTAATCGATCAAACATTAAATGCTGGTAACTCTGTTGTTTTTAATTCTATTTCTGCAGGTACATATTATGTTGTTGCAGATGATGGTGGTGGGTGTACAGGAAAAAGTGAATCTTGTATTGTTGCATCATCCACGACATTTACATATGGGGGTTATGTTGTTAATGATGCAAGTTGTACACCACCTATTGGAAGTGGTAAGGTTGTAATTACTGGACAAACTGGTAATCCACCATATACTTATGATTGGAGTGATGGACAAACAGGATCGACTGCAACAGGATTAACTGCTGGCGTTTATTCTGTAAATGTTACTGACTCTAATGGGTGTATAAACTCACAGACATTTTTAGTGCAGCAAGTGAATCCTGTGTCGATTGCATCATTCATAACAACAGCACCGAGTTGTTTCACGGATGATGGTACTGTTGAAGTTTTAGTGGTTGGAGGAACACCTCCATATTATTTTCAGGGATCTAATGGTGACTTTGGTGTAACATTTTCGAATACTTTTACCTTTTCGGGGTTGTCCTCTGGTGTTTTCACTGTAAATGTGACAGACGCAGGATTGTGTACCTATTCAGATTCCACAGAAATAATGACACCTAATGGATTCTCAATTGTGTCAATCACAACAAATAATTCTTTTTGTAATAATAATGATGGTTCGATAAGTATAGTTTTAGATGCTGGTTCACCAGGTGGAACTTTTACATATACCCTAAAAGATACTTTAGGAAATACAGTCTCAACAAATACTGCGGGATTTAATTACTCGTTTTATCCTATTTCTAGTGGTACATATACTATTGAGGTGACAAATGCGATTTGTACGTTTAGTGCAACTACGATTGTTGGTAATACGGACTTATTTACAATAAGTGCTAATACATCAGGAACTACGTGTGGATTTAATAATGGACAAATACAAATTATTGCTTCTTCAGGAGGTACTTTACCATATACATATCAGATATCAGGTTATCCTCCAGGTCCAATCTCAACATTCAATAACTTATCACCGGGTTTATATAATATATTTGTAACTGATGCGGATGGATGTCAACAACAAGATATCGCTTTAATCAACAATTCCTTGGGTGTTTATTTTGATTTCTTTATAACTCAACCGTCAACTGGTAATGATGGTGAAATAGACGTTTTACTAACAAGTGGTGAACCACCATTTACATTTAATTGGAGTACAAATGTTAATGGGCAAACGGGTACTACATTAACAGGTTTAACTGCTGGGACTTATACTTTAGAAGTAATTGATAATAATGGTTGTTCTTATACAAAAACAACAAATTTATTAGGAACTACATTATATAGTAGTAGTTCATTATATAAAGTTTGCTCCGACATTTTTCAGAATACAGGATTATTAGGTAGAAGAGGGATTTTACAAATGTTAAATGAAGGATTTTTTGATTTAACATCTGGTGATACAGGTTGTATTTTAAATTCCGCAACATTTACATTAGATTTGAATGTAAATGGTGTTAGCGCTCAAACAGTCTTTTACACGTCGACGGGTTTAAATGATTACCCAACAGATGAACAATGGGTAAATGTGATTAAAAATGGTTTATATGGGTTTTCTGGAATTACATCGGTTGAAATTAACATTGAAACAAATAAAATAATTATAAAAAGTGGGTGTATTACAGGAGGTACAGGTTGTCAACAAACAGTATCTACGGGGTTAGACGATACTAGAATAATAATTAACCTCATTATTGATTATGATATTTCTTGTATTGAATGTGGGACATACCAAAAAGTATTTCAAGACGATTTTGAATTCATATTCCAAGATGGGGATGAGTATATTTTTCAATAAAGTATGACACAATTACAAATAAATAATGTTACTGGACTTACACTACCCTATGAAATTTACATTTGTAATGTATATGGTAATGATTGTATCTTAGTTGCAACAGTTAATACGTTAATCCCGCCGCAAGCAATAATTACACTTCCTGTTGAATTTGACACAGCACCTGCAATTGGGGTTAAGATAATAAATCCCACTTGTGAGAAGTTTATTGTTCTTAATTGTGTTGAAATACCACCAATAGAAAAGCAATTCCAAGACGGGGACGATTTCTTCTTTATGAATTATGAAATTTACCAATTCCAATAAACGGATATTAAGTATTTATATAAAAAATTGAGATGGCATTTTTAACGGATCAGATATCAGCAACGGGAGTTAATTTAACGGATTTATTTCATATAGTAGATCCATATGACACTTCTCAGGGTAATCCCGCTGGATCCTCATACAAAGCGTGCTTTCAGCAAGTTATTGCTGCATTAACAGGAGGGACATCTATAATGGTAGTGAGCTCGGGTATTGGTTCTGTTGAAAGATGTGCTAATGATAATGAGGCTGCCGGTAATTATTCGACAGTAAGTGGTGGTTTATGTAACACTTCAAGTGATTTATATTCAACAACTAGTGGTGGATATAAAAATACTACAATGGGACAGTCCTCTGTCATAGGTGGAGGAGAATACAATATGGTATCTGGAAGTTGTTCATCGGTTGTTGGTGGAATACTAAATACATCGTTAAATGTTTTTTCTAATATTGGGGGTGGTAGTGGAAATACTGTTGACAGTTCATACGGTTCAGTTCTTGGGGGTGTGCTTAATACCGCGAGCGGCTACATTACCACAATAGGTGGAGGAAATAAAAATACAATTAATGGGGGATGGTCATCAATTGGTGGTGGTTATTTTAATACATCAGAAGGTGTATATTCGGTTATAGCCGGTGGTTTCGGGAATTATGTTGATAATAATGGATGTGGTAATTTTCTTGGTGGTGGGGTAAACAATACAACAGGATCGGTTTATAGTGCAATTGGTGGAGGATATCTAAACACTGCAAATGGTGGTTGTGGGGCATTTGTTTTTGGTGGTTGTTGCAATCTCGGTGGTGCGACTATGAGTTTCATTGGTGGTGGAGACTCTAATACGAACTACGCCCTAAATGGTGGGATTGTTGGAGGTTCTGGTAATATTGCACAAGGATTTAACTCTTCCGTTGTTGGAGGTGGTGGTAATTATGTTGATTCGCCAGTTTCTATGATTGGGTCAGGTAGTGCTAATAAAATAGATACACCTTTTCTTGGTTGTAATTTTATTGGTGGTGGGATTTGTAATACTATATGTGGTTTACCAACAGGAGTGTCAACAATACTTGGAGGTAGTTTGAATAAATTGTCAGGTATATCCTCCATAATTGCGGGAGGACATTGTAACACGGTGAATAGTTGTTGTTCTAATATTTTAGGTGGGAATGCAAATACGGTTACACAAAATTATACGTCAATTTTAGGTGGTAGTGGAAACACATTAACACATAGTTATTCTTCTGCGGTTGGTAGGGGTGTATACTCAGTTTCTGCTTGTACATTCCATACCAATTATTTGTCATTACAAAATACACCAGAAACTGATTCATCAAATACTAATCTATTAGTAAGAGATTCATTAACAGGTGTTGTTAAAACAAGAGATATTTCATTACCGTTGAATTATGCGACATCCGCAATAACATCATCACAAACATTAACTTGGGATAAAAGTTATTGGGGTGTTAGTGGTTCATCAAATGTAGATTTAACACTACCTACAACAACATTAAAAGATGGTTATTATTTGTTAATAAAAGATGAAGCAGGAACCTCTGGTTCATACAGAATAAGATTAACACCAACATCAGGTTTAATTGATGGTAATTCATACGTTGATATGAATATAAACTATATGTCTCTTACTGTTATGGTGAGAAACGGAAATTGGTATA
>Ga0315904_10002923_pt1 | contig 25805 bp, 21 predicted proteins | sample LakEriMetagenome_6_FD_203529 | JGI IMG/M metagenome (GOLD analysis project Ga0315904, IMG submission 203529) | Freshwater fungal communities from buoy surface, Lake Erie, Ohio, United States - Buoy 12 MA120 | ecosystem: Environmental > Aquatic > Freshwater > Lake | place: USA: Lake Erie, Ohio... | reverse complement strand
GGTCGGCAGTGCAGAAGATGTGCGCGTCGTCTTGGGTTAGCCCGCGAACACGGAGCATTCCATTGAGTTCACCGGTTTGTTCGTAACGATAAACGGTACCGAACTCGAAGAGTCGCAGAGGAAGATCTCGGTAGGATCGGGGCTGGGCTTTGAAGATTTGAGCATGGTGGGGGCAATTCATGGGTTTGACCAAGAATCGCTCATGGTTTCGTTGCCAATCGTTCAGGGCATCGAGCTTGGCTTGTTTGCCCTCGGCCTTGCTATAGCTGGCACTGTCGAACCCTAGGACTTCGGCAGCTTGCAAGAACATGGTCTCTTGCTGGGCGCCGAAGGTTTCGTCTTCGCCTAGGCGTCGAGCCCAGGCGTCGACCAAGGCGCCTGCGTCGTGGACGAACAGGGGCGGGAACTGGCTATCGCGATAGTAGGGAAAGTGGCCGCTGGTTTCATAGAGTTCGACCCGACCGAGGTGGGGGCTGTAGACGGGCTCGTAGCCCCGTTTGAGCATTTCGCGGCGGAGGAAATCCTCGAGCAGACCGCGAATCCGTGCTCCCTTGGGCATCCACAAGCACATGCCTTGGCCGACATCGGGGGTGATTTGGTAGAGCCCGAGTTTTTTACCGAGCACACGGTGATCCCGACGTTTGGCTTCTTCGAGTTGGTCGAGATGGTTTTGGAGATCCTTCTTGTCAAACCATGCGGTTCCGTAGAGGCGTTGGAGTTGGGGGCCTGACATGTTCCCCTTCCAGTGGGAACCGGCGACGCTCATGATTTTGAAGGCTTTTACTCGTCCGGCATCGGGAATATGGGGCCCGCGGCACAGGTCGACAAATTCGCCTTGGCGGTAAAAGCCCAATTCAGGGTGGCTGGCTAGTCCGGTTTCGATATGCTCGACCTTGAGCCCCTGATTCATGTCTTTGCAAAGCAGTACGGCCTCTTGGCGATTGAGCGAGAATTGCTCAAACGGCTCGGACTTGGCGATGATCGCGGCCATTTCCTGCTCGATTTTGGCAAAGTCCTCCTCGGTCAGCTTGTGCGGCATCAAGAAGTCGTAATAGAAGCCGTTGGAGATGGTCGGACCAAAGGCAAGCGAGACCTCCGGATAGAGCCTCATGACGGCCCGGGCCATGATATGGGCGCTAGAGTGCCTGAGCACATCGAGCGATTCTGGATCTTTCTCGGTCAAGAGTCTCAAGGGGATCGGAGAGCCGTTGTCAAAAGGCTTCAGAGGGCCGGTCGCGTCGATGACTTTTCCAGCGACTTGGGCCGCAACAACGGCTTTTGCGAGTCTCGAACCGATCGAATTAGCGATCGAAAGGGGGGTAGCATCGTCCGGATGGGAGACAACGGTTCCATCGGGAAGCTGAATATCAAGCATGTTAAATCCATCGTAAAGGAGTGGGGCACGTCTGGACAAACGACGCATCCGGCAGAGTTTCCATGGTCGCTTGGGACGATCAAGTTTGCAAGTAGGTATCTAGGTATCGAATATCCTTCTATGCGTCAATTTTTCCCTGCTAGGATAGGATAAGATCTGTTAGACTTCCGCTCGGTTCGCCCAGGTTGCAAGATTCGCGGCTCGTTTCGAGGTTCGGAGTCTATAAAACCTCTGGTTTTTCTCAGGATTGATTGGGATCAAGATTTTATGAGCACGTTGGTTTTTGGACATCGAAATCCGGATACCGATGCGATTTGCTCGGCGATCGCGTACGCGGATTTTTTACAAAAAACCCATCGTCCCGATGCGATCGCCGCTTGCTGTGGCACTCCGAACCAACGTACCGAATTCGTTTTGAAACGAGCTGGTGTGGCCCCCCCAAGAATCGTCATGGATGTGCGGCCCGAGGTCCTGAGCCTCTGTGCCCAGGGGCCAGTGACGGCCAAGCGAGGAGAGGTTTTCTACGAAGTCTACCAACGGATGAAGGGCCAGGATGTGCGAGCCATTCCGGTCGTCGATGAGGATCGAAAGGTCGTCGGTATCCTGTCGCTGCTGCAACTGATGGATCTGATTTTTCGCGACGATGCCGATCCGCTCAAGACACGAACGGTCCGCACAAGCTTGGGCAAAGTGCGAGAAATCCTAGGAGGTTCCTTCCAGTATTCGATCGACCCAGAACAGCACGACGAACTCATGGTGATGGTCGGCGCCATGAGCGCAGGGGGATTCACCGAGCGGATGGAACAGTTCCCCGCTGAAAAACTCATGGTCGTCTGCGGCGATCGACCCACGATCCAACTTCCGGCAGTCGAACACGGCGTGCGTGCGATCATCATCACCGGTGGATATGCATTATCCGAAGGGCTCGTCGAACTCTCAAAGTCCCGTGGGGTATCGGTCCTGCGCAGCCCGTATGACACTGCGACGACGGCTATGCGAATCAAGTCCTCCCAGTTTATCGATTCTGCAATCGACGAGGACTTTGTCACCCTGTCCTCCAAGCAACCGATCGACGAAGCTCGATTGAAGACCGAACGGATCCAACAAGCGATCTTTCCGGTGGTCAACGACTTAGGCCAATTGGTCGGAGCCGTCAGCAAATCGGATCTGGTCAATCCGACCAAACCCAAACTAGTGCTCGTCGACCACAATGAATTGAGTCAAGCGGTCAACGGTGCGGAGGATGCCGACATTCTCGAGGTCCTCGATCATCACCGCATCGGAGGCTCGCTCAAGTCAACCCAACCGATACGCTTTATCAATGAGCCGGTCGGTTCAACCTGCACGCTCGTGGCCCGGCAATACCGCGCCGCGGGGATCGAGCCCTCGGCCGGGATCGCATTGTGCATGGCCTCAGGCATCATTTCCGATACGCTCTATCTGCGTTCGCCGACGACGACCCAAGTCGACCGCGATATCTTGGCTTGGCTTGAGAAATTGTGCAAAGTGGACCTTGAGCTCTACGCCAAGGAGTTTTTCGAGATCGGCTCGGCGCTTCGCAACTGCTCGCCAGCCGAAGTGGTCCGAGAGGATTGCAAGGAGTTTACCGAGCTTGGAATTCGTTTTTCCATCTCTCAGATCGAAGAGACCGGATTCGATCTGTTCTGGGATCGCAAAGAAGAGCTCCGAAAAGGGCTCGAAGAGTTGTCCAACAAACAGCGGTTGCACTTTTCCGCATTGCTAGTGACCGACGTGGTCAGCAATGGGTCGCTTCTGTTGTTGTCCAAGGAATCCGATGCCTGGGACGAGATCAACTATCCGTGTCTGGATCGCGGTCTGTACGAGTTGCCGAACATTGTCAGTCGCAAAAAACAACTCCTGCCTCTTTTGGCGCAGGTTCTCCGCAGTTCGACTCGTTAACTCCGGGACTCCGGCTTTCCCGCAAAATTTATGGGGTAGAAAAGGTCTAAGAGCCCTGGTGTTGCTTGCGATAGATTTCGATTTCGTAAGGTCCCAGAAACATCACCAAGATAGCTCGGTCGGCCGCATAGTGCCTAAAGACATCCTTGAGAAAGTAGTCTTCGCCAGGCCAGGGGTAGGCGAAGATAGTGGCAAAGTCGTCGACGGCCAAGGAATGGGATGAATAGACGCTGGGGATTTGGTGGAACAACGAGGCGTGGTTGGCTTGACGCTTGGCCAATCGCTCGGCGCGGCTTGGCAGGAAATTTCCATGCCAGATTTCGGCAGGGATGTTCTCGGAACGAACGAACTGTCGGGCTTGTTCAACCAGAAACTCCTCGGCCTCGATCCCGACGGCATCCCAACCGAGTTTTCCCGCCATCGCCGTGACGATCCCAAATCCGCATCCCCATTCGCAAAAGAGGTTTCCGATCGGGAGGTCATGGGATTTCACAGCATGCATGGCGCGATAAACATCGCGAAAGTCGCAAGCGACATACTGCTCGATCGGCCGTCGGTGCCATGAGTCCCAATAGGCTTGTAGCCTTTGGTCGGCCTTGGCTAGCAACACTTCGATCTCCTGGGGGATCGGCGATTCGCTGTCCCAATCGACTTCCAGAAGGATCAGTTCCGGTTCGCCCGAGGAGTCTTCTAGCGGGGATCTTTGGGAGGGTCGTTTGGACATAGGATGGATTGTTTTTGAATTTCCTGCTGCTGTGTTGCTTGCCCGGGATACCGACCCAAAATAAAATCAAAAGCGCAACGACGGGCTTTACAACCCAAGCCTCCTTCCCCACCCTTTGGCCTCTTTATAACCTCTGGTCCTTATGCAATCCACCAATCGACGACATTTCCTGGCTAGTTCCGCAGCGGCTGTAGCTCTCTCGGCCAACTCCCGATGGAGCTTGGGTCAAGACACCGCACCTGGTAAGGCTTACAAAATTTCGCTTGCTCAATGGTCGTTGCACAAGCCCCTGTTTGCAAAAGAGATCGACAATTTAGATTTTGCGAAAATTGCCAAAGAGCGATTCGGCATCGATGGCGTCGAGTACGTCAATCAGTTCTTTAAGGACAAAGCCAAAGACGCGAAGTACCTCGAGGAGATGAAGAAACGGACCAGCGATCTTGGGGTCACCAACGTCCTGATCATGATCGATGGAGAAGGAGGCCTGGGCAACAGCGACGCGGCCAAGCGTACCACGGCCGTCGAGAACCACTACAAGTGGGTCGACGCGGCGAAGTATCTAGGCTGCCATTCGATCCGGGTCAATGCAGAGACCGATAAGCCTTATGAGGAGGGGTCCAAGCTAGCTGCTGACGGCCTACGCCGCCTGAGCGAATACGCCAAACCTTTGGGGATCAACGTGATCGTCGAGAACCACGGTGGATTGAGTTCCAATGGCAAGTGGCTCTCGGAGACGATCCGCGCTACGGGTATGGAGAACTGCGGAACCCTCCCGGATTTCGGAAATTTCTACGACTACGATCGCTACCAAGGTGTCACGGATTTGATGCCTCTTGCCAAAGCCGTCTCGGCCAAAAGCTACGATTTCGATGAGCAAGGTAACGAGTCGAAGATCGATTTTGCAAAGATGATGAAAATCGTCTTGGACGCTGGTTACCGCGGTTGGGTCGGAATCGAGTACGAAGGTTCCCGATTGAGCCCTGACGATGGGATCAGGGCTACGAAGAAGCTTCTGGAAAAAATCCGCGACACGGTCGCAGCCAAATAACGCGGCGAAACAACGGGGCGAATCGACTCCGCACGATCGATCCGTTTTGTCGAGCCGTTTGGTTACTCGGACTCAACGATTCGCATAGAGCACCTCCGACTCCCGGACGCTTCGATTGCACCTGGGATCCTCGTCGCACTTGCGTGCGAAAACCTCCTCCCGGTCGATCACCACATCGTCCGGTGCTCCAACGGCAATGACCACTCGAGCACCCGTGATCTTTCGGACCTCGATGACAATGTCGTCGCCAATAAAAATCCGTTCTCCTACCAATCGACTCAGTGCAAGCATGGTTTCCCTCCCGGTTTGGCTTGTGGTTCATTCACAGACTCAACGGAATCTATTTTGCACTCCGAGCGTGACACCTTTGGTCACGGGTTTTCCCCGCCAGGAAAAATTTTCCAAAGAATCGGGCGTATGCTAGCTAAACTGAGCCCTCTAAACTAAACCCCCTAAACCAAACCACTCGGGTTGCTTGGGTTTAGCCGCCGGCAAGCCAGTGGTTCTTGCCTCAAATCCCCCCTTTTTTAATTTCCTTTTCCCTGGAGCATAAAGCGATGGGCTTTCCTCGAGCATGCTGGATGTTGATTTTTGGATTGCTGACGCACACAAGCATCGGGCTCTTTGGAGACCATTCGCTCTGCGCTCAATCCCCTGAGGGCTCGGCAGTAAAACGCATCGTGTTGATTGCAGGCCGACCCTCGCACCCCCCTCGAATGCACGAGTTCAACGCTGGTGTTCAGCTCCTTGCGCGATGCCTCCAAGAAAGCGGATTACCGGTCCGCGCAGACATCTCGCTCAATGGCTGGCCCAAGGACGAATCGGTGCTGGATCGAGCCGATGCGATCGTCTTTTATATGGATGGGGGGGGAGGACACGAAGCGGTTCAAGAGTCGGGACGACGCCTTAAAAAGATCGATGAGCTTGCGGGCAAAGGGGTAGGGATCGGATGCATGCACTATGCCGTCGAGATCGTATCAGACCAAGCGGGCAAGGAGTTCAAGAAGTGGATTGGCGGCCATTACGAGCATATGTTCTCCTGCAATCCGATGTGGTCGCCGGAATTCTCTCAATTGCCCGAACATCCTATCACCCGTGGGGTTGAACCTTTCTCGGTCAAGGACGAGTGGTACTTCAACATGCGTTTTGTGAACGATCTTCCAGGCGCTTCGCCAGCCGACTCGAGCAGTGGCAAGTTCGTGCCGATCTTGGTCGCAGCCCCCTCCGATGCGGTCCGAAACGGACCCTATGTCTACCCACCGGGGCCTTATCCGCATATCCAAGCCAATCTAGGCCGAGCCGAGGCGATGCTCTGGACTGTCGAACGCCCTGACTCGGGTCGAGGATTTGGCTTCACCGGCGGTCACTTCCATAACAATTGGGGAAATGACTCATTTCGCAAATTGATCCTCAACGCCTGCTTGTGGTTGGCCAAGGCAGAGATTCCTGAGAAGGGGGTTGCCTCGAAGGTCACCCAAGAGCAACTCGAGGCGAACTTGGATCCGAAGAAGTAGAAGACCTGCTGGTCCCGTGAAGCTCGATCGTCTAACGCTGCTTGGCCTTGCTCGTGGGCACTGGTTGGACCAATGGACCCGACATCGGTGGGGTTTCGTAGAATTGCCCCTCTAGCTCTACCCGGGGATCCCCGGTGGCGGTCAACTCCTGGATCAGCCGATCCTCGAGCTCGCTGCGAATACTCTGGTACTGTGGCTCTTGGGCAATATTGGTCATCTGTTGCGGATCGCTTCTGAGGTCGTAGAGTTCCACGCGAGGTCTCTTGCCATAAGCCCTCTGATAGAACGGCTTATAAAGCGGATCGTCCCGATGGGTGATCAACCAAGCTTTCGTGGGTCCTGCATCTTCGTCCGGATGCGTCGTACGGGTGTTTCTTTGAATCTGCTCGTAAGTGGGTGGCTCAGGGGCGTCCAATCCATAAGGGTCCCCGAGCGGCCAGCGGTCGGGTCGAAAGTTGATGATCAACAGATAGTCGTCGGTCCGTATGGCGCGTTGGGGATAGGGGCTAAAGTCAGCGCGGGCCGACTCGACGTGCCGCTCTCGACCGACAAATACGGCGGTTCGATTCGGATCGAGCTTGCCACTCCGCTCGCTGCGAAGCATCGCCAAGAGGCTTTTTCCCGTCATGCTCTCGGGGATCGGCAGGCCGGCCGATTCGAGAATCGTCGGCGCGATATCGGTCAGACTGACCAGATCGTCGATCGTCCGATCGGCAGGAATCTGCGGTCCACAGATCGCCAGTGCCACCGAAGTTCCAAAGTCGTAAAGATTGCATTTGCCATGGGGAAAACCCGGAGGTCCATGGTCGCCACTGACGATGACCATGGTCGAATCGGCAAGCCCGCTCGAATCGAGCCGATCGAGCAGCATGCCGACGGCCGCATCGTAGGCGGCGATCTCTCCGAAGTAATCTGCAAGATCCTCTCGAACGACGGGCACATCGGGCAGGAACGCTGGAAGCTTGCCCTGGAACTCCTCGGGGTCGAATCCCCAAAGTCGTTTCCCGGAGCCTTGGACCCACTGGCGATGGACGTTGGTCGGTCCGAACCAGTAGCAGAACGGTTTGCCTTCGGGGCGATCCCCGAGGAACTGATCGAAGTTCGAAGCCACTTCGTCCAGGAGTGTTTGTTTGGCCTCTTCGAAAGGTATGCCTTGGTTGACCAGTTGCGTAACGTTCTCTGAAAAGTCGTTCCAGCGTCTGCCCGATTTTTCGTAGGCGAATTTTCCGGCCCCATAAGGTGCATCGACCGGTGAGCCGGGGCTCCATACTTTGAAGCTCTCCCCGATGTGGTAGCCGGCCTCGTGGAGCAAAAGAGGAAATGCAGGGAGGCTCGGTTCCCACCTGGCACCCTGGAGAATGGAGGCTTCTTTGGTCCTCCAGAAATGCTGGCCCGAGAGCAGGGCACTTCGGCATGGCGTGCAGCTTGGGGCCGAGACAAAGGCTTTGCGAAACAGGACTCCGCGTTGGGCGATGCGATCGATGTTGGGAGTTCGCACGAGCTTTTGAAGTGGCTCGTTGGGCTCATGTTCTCTGTAGGCGCTAGCGAATCGGCCATAGTCGTCGGCGAAGAAAAACAGAATGTTCGGTCGCTGAGCAAGGCACGATGAGCCTAGCGATAGGATCGAGACGATTGCCGAGCCGAACGTCAGCATCCCACGCAGAGAGAATCCCGAGAGCATAAATCACCTTGCATCAACTGCGAGCCTACAACAGCCCGATCGCGAACGATCCAGAGCTTCAGTTGCAACATTCTACCAGTCGATCGGCAGCTCGCCAACCTCCTAGGAAGCATTGGAAACGCAAGCTCGCCGCTGCTTACGCCGAGCCAAAACAGTGGCCAGCGAAAGTGATTGTCGTGCAGCGTAAAGAAAGAGCCATTTTTTAGGCTTCCGCGTTTTGTGGTATACTTCAAGTAACTTGCGGAGGGAAAAGAAATGAATCCAGCATTGACGGTGGTCGGAGATCAACTCTGGCAAAGAATCGGGGAGTCGATGGATCGAGTTGAGTTGCGTCTTAGAAAAGCCGTATCTATTCTGGAGCCTACTTCGATTCCCTTTGCGATCGTCGGAGGCAATGCAGTGCGAGTTTGGGTGGCTCAGGTCGACCCCGGAGCCGTACGTGCCACGAACGATGTCGATATTTTGATTCGCCCGGAGGATCTTGAACAAGTCAAACAGGTCATGGCGGCAAATGGATACCACTACCGCAAAGCGGCTGGTTCGGACATGTTTCTCGAAGGAAAAGACGATTCGGCTCGCTATGCAATTCACATCGTCCTGGCGAACTGTATGGTCAAGCAGGACGACTTCGAGCCAAACCCCGATGTCGAACCAATCGAATACGGAGACGGTATTCGAATCTTGCCGTTGGAGCGGCTTGTTCGAATGAAATTGAATTCGTTTCGACTCAAAGACCGTGTTCACCTTCTAGACATGATCGAGGTTGGTCTTTTGGACGAAAGTTGGGTTGCGAAATTCCCAAAACCGCTTAGCGATCGACTCAAGTCGTTGATCGACAATCCAGATCAATAAGAATTCCCGGGGAATCACGGAGCGGATCCAAATCTCGTCGATACCACCGACTACACCGAATACGCGGACGTAAGGCTTGAATTTGCTGCGATTTGTTTCCGTGTTTTCCGTGTCGTCCGTGGTTAAAAAATAATGCAGCGGGTCAGGCCCAGGACTGGTGGACTACCCGTGACGTTCGAGAGAATCGCTGGATCATGATCCCAAGCGGGAATGGCAAGTGCGGTGACGAAGGTGAACATCGTGATGCTTCGACCTAAAGTTGTCACCGGGGTGATGTCTCCGTAACCGACGGTAGCGGCGGTGACCATGGTGAAGTAAGAGATTTCCCCTTATTCCTAGGACAAGACTGATTTCGATTTGTGCTCAAAGCGAGAAAAAATCTAAAAGCCGCATTCCCATAGAACCTCGTCCTCAAATAGAAAATGCGAGTGATGTCAAGAAAAAAATTTCGCGATTGCGCCGGCTCGGCGCAAAGCAAATCGGAGATTCTTGGCTGCTGACGAGTTGATCGCCAAACTAGTGCTTTCCACTGGTCATTGCAGGAAGTCGATGATCAAGGTTTCACCAACTTATAAAGGGATGTTCGAGCGAGCTGGAAACGAAACAAGGGCGCACCTTGAATCAACCTGTTAATGACCCGTGCGCTTTGCAAAAGTCAATTAGGGTCCCTTCCGCTTACCGAAATGCCGCTAAACACTAGCACACGTTTTGGTAGGCAACTTCGAATGTAGAAAAATCACGACTGGCCCATGTAGTCATCGATGCAAGGGCCTTCAATCGCCGGTGTTTAAATTTCCTCAAATCTCAAATTATGTATCTGGAGTATTCCTATGAGCTTCCGAAAGATTTTTTTAATCGTTTTTTCGGTTTTGTGTTTGCTTCCGAATCTCTGTTTCGCAGCAGTTGTTGCGTCTTACGATTTTACTGGTAACGCGAACGACGGTAGTGGAAATGGTCTTCACGGCACAGTGATAGGCGCGACGTTAATTGCTGATCGTTTCGGCAATCTGAATTCCGCATACAATTTTGATAATATTGATGATTTAATAGTAGTTCAGAACTCTGGAGGTCTCTTATCATTGAGTGGCCCTTTTTCGTTGTCCGCGTGGGCCAGACCAAGCAACCCTTCCTCGGATGGACGCAACAATCCAATTATCTGGAAACTTGCCGGTCCCGGTGACCCTGACAACTATGCATTATCCTGGGGCGCAAATAGTCGATTCGGGATAGGCCTGGAGGATTCCGCGAACGATCAGGACTATGGTGTTGTCTCAGATACAAAAATTCATGGAGCCTGGTACCATGTCGCGTCGGTCTACGATCGGCAGTCGCTCAAAATTTATGTAAATGGAGTACTTGAGGGCGTTGCATCGGTGGTGAATGTTACACCATACATGGGCGGTGCTCCACTCCGAATAGGAAACATTCGCGATTCAACGCACGCAAACGCAGGCGTTTTTGATGGTGCGATAGATGACATACGAATCTACAATCACGCCTTAAACCAATCTGATATCGATTCGTTGTACGGGACCCCCAACGCAGTTCCCGAGCCTAGTTCGATGCTGATTGGGACGCTGCTTGGATTGGGCGGGTTGCTTAGTAAGAGGATGAAGAAGTAACCCTCTTTGCTTCTTTAGCAAATATTCATTTGATCTGCTGCAAATCTTAGCCATCCGCCGCCAAGCGGTGGGGCGGTGCGAGTAAAGCTTTCACCGTCTGGCGACAGGTAGCTACGTCCAAGCAGGTGGCTACGTCCAAGGAACGCGAATCGTTCGCTGCCTTGCCGCGCAACCCACCATCGAGCTCGGGGGCTTTGCCAAGCACCTTTTTGATTGAACATGGGGTGAGTGGTAACTTTAGAGGCTGAGCATGTGTTTGCTAAATAAGATAGTAAGTAAAATGCGAAGCATCTGAAATGGATGCTAGCGCATCTGAAGGATATGGAGTGGTTGTGTTGTTGCCAGGGTCCGGTGGCTTACGCACTAATGGCAGAGAAGTGTCGCCCTCCGGGCTAAAACCAGCCAGTCTACCCCAAGTCATTGGGCAATACAGTTTCGTCAGTAGCGCTGCCGTACCCGAACCGACTTCGATGGCGATCTTCGGCCTCGGTGCGCTCGGCATGGCTTACCGCGCAAGACGCAAGAGTATGGTGTAACTCCTTGCTTTTTGAATACGATCGGTTTTCAACACAAGGAGGCAGCCATCCGGTTGCCTCCTTGTCGTTCCGTTACCTTCGCCACGCCTGCCGCCTTGGCAAAGTCATCCTCGGCAACCAACAAGTAACGCTGCTGTGCACGTGGGAACTTTCGATGCGCAGATCAATACCACAGAACGCACCGAATACACGGACATAGGGCTTGAATTTGCTGCGATTTGTTTCCGTGTTTTCCGTGTCGTCCGTGGTTAAAAAATAATGCAGCGGGTCAGGCCCAGGACTGGTGGACTACCCGTGACATTCGAGAGAATCGCTGGGTCATAATCCCTAGCGGGAATGGCAAGCGCGCAATTGACGGTCGGATTCCTTTTGAAATTCGGCGATGGGATCGATGTCCGGATCGAGCTCCTCCTCCATGACTTTATAAAAACTGGCTCCGAAAACACCTAGGATCCCAGCGAAGATTGCAAGTGCGGTGACGAAGGTGAACATCGTGATGCTTCGACCTAAAGTTGTCACCGGGGTGATGTCTCCGTAACCGACGGTAGCGACGGTGACCATGGTGAAGTAAGCCGCATCGAAAAGATCTCGCATCTTCTCGGGTTGGGCTTCGTACTCCGCTTCATAAATGGATGCGGTGCAGAATAATCCAACCACAAAATGACTAAAAAGCAAAGGTTTAAGCGCAGGCCAAGCACGGTAAAAACCTAGGGCAACCAATTGCAAGGATCGATTGTATCGAAAGAACTTGAGCAGTTGAAAAATCCGAAACGCCCGTAAAAAATGTACCCAACCGATGGGTGCAAATAAGCCTATCCAAAACGGGAGGATAGAAACCAAGTCGACAATCCCAAGGGGCGAGTAGGGGTAATGCCAACCGTAGTGATCTTGGGCATCGTCGATCCATCTCAAGGCATACTCGATCGTGAATATCAAAGCGATGAGACCTTCGGCCCAAAGGAATACGTATTGCCGCGGAACGTCGCTACTGGTGCGCGTTGAGATCTCCGCTAGGTAAACGATAGTCCCGAGGACGATCAGGAACTTGAGGAATCGATCCGCTTGCTTCAAAATCGGTCTAACTTGGGGCATATCCAGGTTCCTAGCGACGATAGCAACTGGATTTTCCCAGTCGCAATTCCATGGGTAGATAGGTGGCTTAGGCACATTCCCAATGGATTTATGTCGGTGTTTTTTGGTTTTTTTGGAGATGTTGCGGAAACTCGATTGGCTCACCAACAGATAACTCTGCTGGGCACGTGGGATTGGCTTCTAGCCTGGCCAGTCCATCGCCGTGTCGGCTTCGGCACGGTGTTGAAGCGCGGTGCTCCTAAGCGGCTTTCTTCGAGCCGGCCTCGGCCGAATTGAGTTTGTTGTAGAGCGTTTTGATGCTGATTCCGAGCTCGTCGGCCGCCGCGGCCTTGTTTCCATTGTGCCGTTGTACAGCCTCGATAACCGCGAGGACTTCGAGTTCTTTAAGGCTCTTGGGGGCTTCTCGGATCGGTAAGGCGATCGGGTTGGCCGCAGCGTCCTTGATGTCCCTGCGCAGTTTGCGTTCTACCAAGTGGCGGGGGAGGTGCTCGGGAAGGATCGGTGGGTATTCCGACAGGATCGTTGCATGTTCGATGACGTTTGCGAGCTCGCGGACGTTTCCTGGCCATGGGTGTTGGAGCAAAAGCTCGATGGTTTCAGGTGAGAAAATCTCTTCGATCGATGCTTGCTCGGGATGGTGCCGAAGGTACAGGTAGTTGGCCAGCGCCATGACATCCTCGCTTCGTTGTCGAAGGGGTGGGACATGGATCTCGAAGGCATTGATGCGGAAAAGTAGGTCTTCGCGAAACGTGCCGGCTTGGACCATCGTCTCGAGGTCCCGGTGAGTTGCGCACACGACCCGGGTATCGACATGGATGATTTGGTTGTCCCCGACGCGTCGCAGATCGCCGCTCTCGAGCACTCGGAGCAATTTGGCTTGCATAGCCAATGGGAGTTCGCCGATTTCATCGAGGAAGATGGTTCCTCCATTGGCAGCTTCAAAGAGCCCTTGTCGGTGCAGATCCGCACCGGTGAAGGCACCTTTGATGTGACCGAACAGTTCGCTCTCGATAAGGTGTTCTGGGAGCGCTCCGCAATTGATGGCGATAAATGGCTTGTCGCAACGCAAGCTTCTCTCGTGCACGGAGCGAGCGACGAGCTCTTTACCGCACCCGGTTTCACCGCGGATCAAGACCGTGCTGGTCGTCGGTGCGACGCGGGAGACGAGTTTGGCGATCGCCTGCATCGCTTTGGAGTCACCGACGATCTGGGTGGGGCGTGAGCTTCGGCTTCGTTCCAATCGCTCGAGTTCGGCCGTCCGCTGCTTGAGCCGCCGGCGCTGAGAGACGCGAGCTAAGAGCTCGTTGAGCTCGGAGAAACGGCAGGGCTTGCTCAAGTAATCGATCACACCGAATCGCAGCGCGGCGATCGCCGTTTCGAGCGAACGTTTTCCAGTCAGTACAATCGCCTCGGTCGCAGGCGAGAGAACCGCCGCTCTCTCGATGACTTGGATGCCGTTGATCCCAGGCATATCCAAGTCGACGATCAAGCAGTCGAATTGGTCTTTTTCCAGCGCGGCGATGGCGGTATAGCCATCGGGGCAGACCGTGACTCGGTGTCCGTAGAACGGCAGTTCCATCCGAGCGATCTCTTGCAATTCTTTCTCGTCGTCGGCAAACAGAATCGATAGAGATTCAGGCGACGGCGAGTTGGTTTTGGTTGTCATAAAGGGAGTCGTTGGTTAGTTTCGAAGGCAAGGTGATTTCGAATCGAGAGCCGAGTCCAGGCCCGTCGCTGCGCGGGGTGATTCGCCCGCCGTGGTCGGTGATGATGCGATTGGTGATCGGCAAGCCCAGACCGGTACCGCGTCCGTCGCGTCGTCTTGTAAAGAACGGCTCGAACAAATGCTTGAGGACCTCCTGGTCCATCCCGCAACCGTTGTCTTCGATCACCAAGTGGACTTGGTCCTGTTCAGGCCGATGGTGGACTTTGACTCGAACGACCCCGGACTTGGAATCAGGATCGAGGGATTCCAGGGCATTGGTAACGAGGTTCAAAACCACTTGAGTCATTTCCTGAGGACTTGCCCAAGCGATCGCGGGGGTATCGGAGATCTCGACTTCGATTTTCTGCGAGCGGTAGGGACCTAAATGCCGAACCATATCGACGACATCCTCGACGATCTCGTTCATGTCGGTCTGTTGTTTGCGTTGGATCGTCCCGAGCCGAGAAAAGTCCAATAGCCGCTCGGTGATGCCCTTGCATCGGAAGGCCTCGTCTTGGATGCGCCGAAGGTAGGTTCGGAGCGTATCGAGATCGGCACCGGCAAGGCTTTCGGTCGGTTTGGCCGAGTGTTCTAGAGTCTCTTCCATGACCGGATGCAAGATTCGGTGCAATCGGGCTTCGAGCGCCTCGGCGCTCCAGGCGATCGCGGCAAGCGGGTTATTGATTTCGTGCGCCACACCGGCGGCCAGAAAACCGACGCTCGCGAGTTGCTCGTTTCGGATCACCTCCTCGGAGCGCTGACGGACTTGCTCTTTAAGGTCTTTTTGGATCGCCAGGAAACTCTGTGCACTGAGGTTGATCGCGTGGGCCAATTCGGCGATTTCATCCGAGCTCGAGGTGTGGATCCGATAGGCGAAATCGCAATTGGCTACCCGTCGCGCACCGTACAAGAGGTTCTTAAATGGTCGAACCACCGCCGAGCGGGCATAGACAAACAGCCCCACGAGCATCCCTATGGCCAGGATCGCACTGCTCCAAGCCATGATGATCCACGTTCGATACCTGATGCGCACTTCATCCCGGAAACTGACCATCCGGCGGGTCAGAAGATTGGGCAGTTGGTGGGCAAGTTCGCCCAATTGGTCGAGATCTTGTTCTTGTTGCAGACGCGCTACACGATGGGTCATCAGATCTTTCTGCCCGTTTCGCCAAGCGATCTCGTTGATCAGCTCGCCGATCTTCTCGGCGGTTTCCAATTCTTCGCTTCGGTCAGCAAGGAACAACGCATCGGTATGGGAGCTCTCGAGCCTCGATTTGTACCTAGCCAAAATCTCGCGAACCTGTTGCAAACGATCCGAAAAAGGTTTGCGGGCGTAGCTGTTCGAAGGGTCGGTTTCCTGCATTGCGAAGGTGAGTATTTCCTGGCTTTGTGCCGGTTCCTGATCAACCCTCAGGTCGTCGATCGCTCGGGTCAGTTCGGCCGTAAGAGGGATCTCGCTTGCCCGGGAACTCAGCGTCGCGACAAGCTCCTTGTAGGCGTAAACGCCCCGGAAGGAGCTATAGCCTAAGACGGCGATGACCAGTCCTAGGACGACCATCGCGATCTGCAACTTCTTTCGGATTGTCCAACGGGAAAGCATTTTCGACTCACAGGCTCGAGCAACTTCTTCACCCGATGGTCTTGTAGCAAAATCGAGTACTTTCCCGCAACATCAGTGATTGCTAGCGATTTGAATTGCTAGCGATCGCGAAGCAATCTGCGCGGCGCAGCTTGCAATCGCAGCTTGGCATTGCGGATTGGGTTCCCAATCGATCCCGTGCGACCTATCGCACTGAATCGATTGGAATCCACCGATTTCAATGCCATAGATCCAGACGAACTCTGGCAGGATCCCTAACTCCTGCCCCAATCGCAAAGCGTCGATGAGCCCGATTCCATGCGAGGAGACCCCAAGTACGGGCAATGCCGAGACAGGCACTGCGGGCCAACGCCAACTATGGACCTTGCCAACACTCTCCCCAAGGCAAGCGTCGACAAGGACCCAGGTTTGGGTTGCTCGCTCATCGATTCGCAGCGCGGCTGCAAACCCAAGCAAGTCCACCGGCGATTCCAAACGGTGCAACCGTGCCGGATTGCAGTGCCATGGATCTAGCAATCGATCGAGCACCTGCCAACCGACTTGGTCGGCTCCTTGAGCCGAGCCGATTCCAAAAACTTCGTAGGGGATCTCTCGCGATTCGGATCTCATTCCCGCTGGATCTTGACCTTCAAAAAGTGCGTCGAACAACTGATGCACGGATCGTAGCAGCGCACGAGTCGCTCGCAGGCCAAGGCGATCGATGGATCCGAGTCGCGGTGGATTTGCTCGAGGAGCAACCGCAAATCCGCTTCGATGCGGGCTTGGTTCTGCGAAGTCGGCGGAACGATCTTGGCAAACACGACGTTTCCGACATCGTCGATTTGGTAGCGATGAAAAATCAGCCCTCGCGGAGCTTCGGTCGCACTCATGCCTATTCCAGCCTGTGGCTCGTAGGAGACTCTGGGGACAAGACCACCTAGGCGGCCGTCTTGCAAGGCTTGGACGATGCGCAAGGCCTCTTCGAAGGCATGGACGACCTCGATTGCCCGGGCCAGGATGCTTTGGAAGGGATTGCATCGGCGGGCATCGAACCGCAACTCGTCAGCCAGACGCTTGGCTTGCGGTCCGAGTCGCTCTTGGTTGTGGTACAACCTTGCCATGGGTCCGACGAAGTACTCGGAGCTTGCGCCGTCGGCACCAAGGAACTTCGATTGCAGAGCCGTAGAATGGGGTACTTGAAACTCCTGGAAATGGGTCTCGTAGAGTTCCATCCCGATGGTTTGGTCCGGACCGATTGCGACACGCCCCGATTCGATGGGGTAACGATCTGCGTCGATCAGCGATACGTAATGGTAAGGGGCCGTGAAATCGGGAAACGGGAGATTTCCAAGCCAGCGGGCCGCGTCGATGGACTCTTGAAGGGCCTTCTGGAGTTCGGGGATCAGGTCGGTCAGTTGGCTGGTCTTTGGGAGTCGATAAAAGCCACCGATAGCGATGTTGATCGGGTGGATCGCCCGACCGCCGAGGACTTCGAGAATCCGATTGCCGAGCTGTTTGAGTTTCAAACCTCGCTTGACTTGATCGGGAAATTTCTTGGCCAATTCGATCCCGCTGTGGCAATCGAAGTAATCGGGGGCATGGAGCAGGTGGATGTGCAGCACATGGCTTTCGATCCACTCGGCGCAGTAGACCAGACGGCGCAGCGCGGCGATGGGCTCCGGGATTCGAATGCCCAGGATCGTCTCGAGGGCTTGGACGGCCGTGACTTGATAAGCGATCGGGCAGATGCCGCAGATGCGCGAGGTGATATCGGCGACATCCTCGATCGGTCGGCCTCGCAGAAGGGCTTCGAAGAACCTTGGGGGCTCGTAGATATTCAGTTCGATTTGCTCGATCCGAGAACCGCACAGACGGATGTTCAATGCACCTTCTCCCTCGACGCGAGTCAGTATTGGAACACGGATGGAACGCGGTTGGCTCATAGGTAGGTGGGTGCTACGATCGAGAGGGAGGTTGAAGCTGCCATAGTCGTCGGGGGGATTCCTCGAGCCTGCGGCTTTCACTCTGGAATTCCGGCGACGCAGGATGGAACGATTGAAGGTACATCGAGGCCTGAGTATTGGACATTTGGTTCAGCAGAAGGCCTTCGGAGAGGGCTTGCATGTTGGTTTGCGATGCAGGTCCAAAGCATGCGTAGCAACCTCGGTCGTAGGCCGGGCATATCGCTCCACAACCGGCTTGGGTGACCGGTCCGAGGCAGGCTTTTTTCTGGGCCACAACGACGCAGACCGTGCCGCGTCGTTTGCAGGGTTGGCAAACGCATTCGGTGGAGGTTTTGGGGCGTCGGCCGCTGGCCATGGCCAGAACGACCTCGATGAGTTGGTGTTTATCGACTGGGCAGCCGCGGAGCTCGAAATCGACCTGGACGTGCTGTGCGATGGGGCTCGATTCGGCCAGCGACTCGATCATTTCCGGAGAGGCATAAACAGCTTTTTTGAACTCCTCATGGTCTGCGAAATTTCGCAAAGCTTGCACACCTCCGGCCGTAGCGCACGCTCCGATGGTGATGAGTTTTTTGCTCTGCGCGCGGAGTTCTACGATACGATGAAGGTCTTTCGGGGTGCTGATGGAACCTTCGACAATCGCAAGGTCATAGGGGCCCGGTCGCAGGTCGCTGGAGGCTTCAGCAAAGTGAGCAAACTCGATACGATCGGCCAGTGCCAAGAGCTCTTCTTCGCAGTTCAAGAGGGTCAGTTGGCAGCCATCGCAGGAGGCGAATTTCACGACCGCAACGGAAGGTTTACAAGAGTTTTTCATCGGTTCTTCCATGCTTTAGAGATCCTTGATCTCAAGGAGAGTCTCGGCCAAGTCGTAGGGGACGACCGGGCCATCTTTGCATAGAAACAACGGTCCCCATTGGCAGTGTCCACAGTATCCGACACCGCATTGCATGTTGCGTTCCATCGAGAGCCAAATGGAGCTCGCGGGGATTCCGAGTTTCCTAGCGCTCTGGGCGCATCGGTGCATCATGATTTCCGGCCCGCACAAGAGGACTTGGGTCCGTTCAGGGTGGAAATCTGGGTAGTCCAAAAGGGAACTTCGGCGATTGAGCAAGTGCGTTACATTTCCGACCGGCCCGGTCCAAGTCGGTTTGCATGGCGAGTTTTCAACGAGTGGGTCTTGCGCATGATCGACGATCGTTTCGACCCCAATACCGGCACGTTTCCAAGCATCCAATTCGGAGGCATAGAGGATGGTCTCGGGGCTGCGCGAGCCGTAGAGAAGATCGACACGGCCGAAATCATCGCGTCGGCTTTCGATCGCGTAGACCACCGGGCGCAAGGGAGCCATTCCCAATCCACCCGAGAGCAGCAGAACGTCTTGGCCGATGAGTTGTTGCATAGGCCACGAGGTCCCATAAGGGCCACGCACACCGAGCTCATCACCGACGCGCAGCTTCTCGAGGGCGTTGGTCACACGGCCTATGGCCCGGATCGTGTGCAAGAAAGTTCCGGGACTCACCGTCCTCGAGGTTCGATCGATGGATGGGCCACTGTGGCTGATGGCCACCTCTCCGGACCCGGGCAACAAAAGCATGTTGAACTGGCCGGGGGAGAAACAATACGCGTCGGCATAGGGGCTCGGTTCGAGCCGCAGTTCGAGGGTAAAGACGCTCGATGTGGGGGTATCGAGTTCGCGATCGATGCGCCTGATCGTCGCACTGTGGGGATGCCAAGGGTCCCGATCGATGGGATCGGAATGCGGATTGGGGACGTCGACTAAGGAGGAAGAGCGTTCGGAATTCATCGGTGATGGAGCCTAGGTGGGACGTTCAAAAGAGGTGCATCGGAGGGCTCAAGGAGTTTGGCTACTTCTTGAGTCAGATCGATCCCCACGGGGCACCAAGTGATGCATCGGCCACACCCGACGCAACCGCTTGAGTCAAACTGGTCGAACCATGTGGCCAGTTTATGAGTCAGCCATTGACGATAGCGAGATCGGACGGTGTTTCGGACCGGAGCGCCTGAGGTATGGGAGAAATCGGGGTTGAAGCACGAGTCCCAATGGCGCTGACGGATGGAAGACTCGTTGAGCAAGTCGGAGACTTCGTCGACGCTTGAGCAAAAGCAGGTCGGGCAGACCATCGTGCAATTGGCGCATGACAAGCATCGGTCGGCGACATTTTGCCAGTGGGGGTGATTCAGACGTGCCAGCAGAGCATCGCGCAGATCGCCCGGCTGGCCATCGATGTTCGAGGGGCCAGAGGGCATCGCCCTTTGGATTTTCTTGTGGACTGCTTCGATGGTCTGTTTTTTAGCTTCGAGGATTTCGGGGGTGGGTTCTTCGGATGGGAGTTGATCGAGGATGACTTGACCGCGTCGCGAGCCGGCTTGGATCAAAAAACCGTGGGTGAATTGGGAATGGTTCGAGGGGACCAGTTCGGTCAGAGCAAGATCGTAGGTGATTGGATTTGCATCGGGCCCAGGAAGTTCGGGCCCAGGAAGTTCGGGCCCAGGAAGTTCGGGTCCGGTGTTCATCGAGTGGCAAAAGCAGGTGCTCGCTGCCGTGGTGCATTGGACAGCGATGACGAAGAGGCTCTTGCGTCTCAGCGCGTACTGCGAGTCGATGAAGGGTGGGGACATCAAGACACGGTCTTGGATGGCGATCGCGGCCAGTTCGCAGGCGCGTAGGCCGAGAATTGCCATCGGTTGGACGAGCTGAGGTTCGTGGGAGCTGTCGCTGGATTGATTGGAATCTGCGTCATTGAAGTCCGCTTTTTGGGGGCCAGCTTTTTGGGGGCCAGGCAGGATCGAATTGGGAGGAAAGAGGAATTGTTTAGGGGAGTGAGGTCCGAGGTTGAAGTGGAATAGTTTTTGGTTTTCTGGGGCCGAGGGAGTTTGGGTCAACTGGTACACAGCGGGAGCTTGGGAATCGCTGTATCCTTTGGGGAGTTGCCCGATCGAGGTGATTTCGTCGTAGACGATTGCGTGTTGATCGAGAGTAGGCGCCAGGACGCGATAGTTTTCGATCCGCAGGATATCGATCAGGGATTGCAGTTGGCTCGGGGCGATCCAGCGGGGAGTTCCGTAGGGTGGACCTGCGTCGTGAAGCATTCCGGGAGAATCGATGCTTGGAGGCTTACTCGGAGGTGCGGTCATAGGACTTAGGCCCTTGGGGCAAGAGAAAAGGGCTGACGGGGCCGCCGCGAGTCGAATCGATTTTGGGCGAATTCATTGTAGGAGATCGGACGCTCGCAAACGTCGAAATTCCAGGAAAATCATGGCTAAAACGCAGGGCCCACTCGCTGCGTATCGAGGTGGGATGCGTCGAAAGGAAAACGTGTTTGGAATTATTTCCAGAAAAGCCCTTGCACGATCGGGGATCGGTCCATATCTTTCTCATCCCTCGCTGATTGATGCCTGTGTGACGCAAGTCGCCCAGGAGCAAATTAGCCTTGGAACTTGAACCGAGTTCGACGTCGAAAAGACGGAATGAACTTCGAAAAAAGTTTGAGGTAAGGGTTGACGGAAGCCGACAACAGCGGTTACCATGTCGACCCCCCAGCTTCGAAAGCTGTTCGAGAAAGAGTACCGAGAGCAATCTTTGTAGTCCAAACGGGCAGGTGATTTGCTGGGCCAAAGTTGATTGATTTGATCTTTGACAATCCGGTGGACGAGCCTTCGAGTGACACACTCTTTCGGGAGTGAGGTCGCAATTGAGTTGTTTTGTGATATTTTTTAAATCGGTGTTTTGTTGACCACAAAACACCAACCGGTTTCAAAACCGTAGCTTAGTTGGTCATGGCTGCTCGGGGACCTCGTAAGGGGTTTTTGGGTGGTCTAAGCATAAACAAGTGAAGGGTTTGATCCTGGCTCAGAATGAACGTTGGCGGCGTGGATTAGGCATGCGAGTCGCGCGATAATGTAGCAATACAGGACAGCGGCGAAAGGGAGAGGACAACATAGGAATCTGCCCTGGGGTCGGGGATAGCGTCGGGAAACTGACGGTAATACCCGATAATATCCAAGGATCAAAGGAGCAATTTGCCCCGGGATGAGCCTATGCCCCATTAGCTAGTTGGCGGTGTAATGGACCACCAAGGCTGTGATGGGTAGCTGGTGTGAGAGCACGACCAGCCTCACTGGCACTGAGACACTGGCCAGACACCTACGGGTGGCTGCAGTCGAGAATCTTCGGCAATGGACGAAAGTCTGACCGAGCGACGCCGCGTGTGGGATGAAGGTCTTCGGATTGTAAACCACTGTCGAGGGGGATTAAGGGCAACTTGAAAGAACCCTGGAGGAAGGGGAGGCTAAGCTCGTGCCAGCAGCCGCGGTAAGACGAGCTCCCCAAACGTTATTCGGTATCACTGGGCTTAAAGAGTTCGTAGGCGGCGAAGTAGGTGAGGTGTGAAAGCCCTCGGCTCAACCGAGGAACTGCGCTTCAAACCGCTTTGCTAGAGGGAGATAGGGGTAAGCGGAACAGATGGTGGAGCGGTGAAATGTGTTGATATCATCTGGAACACCGGTGGCGAAAGCGGCTTACTGGGTCTTTTCTGACGCTGAGGAACGAAAGCTAGGGTAGCGAACGGGATTAGATACCCCGGTAGTCCTAGCCGTAAACGATGAGCACTAGTCTGAGGGACTTTCACGGTTTCTCGGACGTAGCGAAAGTGTTAAGTGCTCCGCCTGGGGAGTATGGTCGCAAGGCTGAAACTCAAAGGAATTGACGGGGGCTCACACAAGCGGTGGAGGATGTGGCTTAATTCGAGGCTACGCGAAGAACCTTATCCTAGTCTTGACATGCAGTGTTCAGAAGGTGAAAGCCTTTGGCCTAGCAATAGGCGAACTGCACAGGTGCTGCATGGCTGTCGTCAGCTCGTGTCGTGAGATGTCGGGTTAAGTCCCTTAACGAGCGAAACCCCTGTCTCTAGTTGCCAGCGCGTTATGGCGGGGACTCTAGAGAGACTGCCGGTGTTAAACCGGAGGAAGGTGGGGATGACGTCAAGTCCTCATGGCCTTTATGATTAGGGCTGCACACGTCCTACAATGCGTTATACAAAGGGAACCAAAGCTGCGAAGTCTAGGAAATCTCAGAAAGTAACGCTCAGTTCGGATTGCAGGCTGCAACTCGCCTGCATGAAGCTGGAATCGCTAGTAATCGCGGGTCAGCATACCGCGGTGAATGTGTTCCTGAGCCTTGTACACACCGCCCGTCAAGCCACGAGAATTGGGGGGGCCCGAAGTCGCTGAGCTAACCGTAAGGAAGCAGGCGCCGAAGGTCAACTTGATGATTGGGACTAAGTCGTAACAAGGTAGCCGTAGGGGAACCTGCGGCTGGATCACCTCCTTTCTAAGGATAATTAGAACGTAGTGCCCCTCGGGTCACTATGATAACGTGAACCAAAACGATTTTCAATGAAGCTCGTCCAAATGGGTTGATCTCTCACGATCAACCTTGAACACCGGATTTCAAAATAGAAGCCCGGCTCGGTAGAAATACTGAGCCGGGTTTTTTTATTGCCCCGCGGTACCACACAGTCCACCCCGTGGGATAGTCTTCCAGACTGTCAGCCGTGGGATAGTCTTCCAGACTGTCACTCCCCCGTAGCATGGGCTTATCTAGCCCTTGCGGCGCTTTACTTAATTAAGCCCAACTCCCTCACGTACCAAAAGCCCCTATTTTACGCTGGGGTTTTCCATCGTCGTTGGTTCTAATGAGACATACAATTGGCATTCGTACCATGGGCTTAACCACCCCGTGGTTTGCTGATTGGATCAAATCAACCCAGCTGAGCCTCTCCCACTTCAAAATGATCTGAAGACAATGCTTCCATAACAAGCGTCCTGCCCAATCTGTCCAAACAACTACCAACACCCATGAAGAAACGTCACCAATCCCGCACCCGATTCGGCCTTTCTCTTGTTGAGCTTATGGTCGTTATCGCGATCATTTCCATCCTGGCCGCACTGCTATTGCCGGCCGTCCAAGCGGCACGCGAAGCCGCACGCCGAATCAACTGCGCCAGCAACCTTCGCCAATTTCATTTCGATTTCCGCTCCGATCGCGATTTCAAAACCGATAAACTTCGCGAAGTCGAAATCGTCAATGTCTGCCCCACCTCACCAAAACGACTCGGCTACCTAAGAAACGGTTTCGTCTCGCTTGATGAAGCGAAGCTCAGCAGCAGCAACACCCTCCAGTTTTTCGAAGCTGCCCAAGAAGCACTGACAAAGGGCAGGCCTTTCGTCGGTGATCTAAGTCCTGCGGAACGTCTCGATCTAGTCCAAAGTCTCATCGATTACAAACGCCACAGCGATAGCCTGGCCAATTACCTGTACTTTGACGGGCATGTTCAAACCATACCCGCCCAAGCGATTGAGGACTGGACGCAAAAGAACTGGAATTTTCTCGCGGTAGGAACAGCGGCATTCAGTGAATGAATTGATTTTTGCCGATCACTAATTCGCTTTCACAATTTCAAATTGATGAGGCTGGATCACCAGCGACTCGGCGACCTGAGCATCTAGCTCCGTCACCTTCTGCAATCGCTGTTGGATCAAAGCTTTTTTCTTTTCTTCGAGTTGCTCGCGAGGCACCACCGAATAAATCCACTCCGGGACACCCGTCAGCACGATCCCCCGGAATATTTGGTCGTGATGGTAACGATTCTTGTTCTCGACGGCTTCCTTGACTCTCTTGGCCTGAGCTGCGATCGGACCAGATTTGAGAACCTCGGCCGATAGATCGACGCCGCTTGCAAGCGACTCGGCAGTGAGCTCTGCCACCTCGACCGAATCGATCCGAACTTTGTATTTCCCTGGAGCCAAACCTCTAACCTGAATTTTGTAATCGTTCAGATCATCTAGGATGGGAGTCCAAGGCAGGATACTTGCCGCATCTTCTGGGAAAAACGGCAAGGCTTTATCGAGCTTTTTGAATTGGACTCCTTGGGGGCTGACCTGTAGTCCTTCGACGCTGCAATTCTCTTGCGAGAGAACCTTGTTTTGCTTGGCATCGATCGCCACGGCGGCAACAAGGGCAGGAAAATTCATTCCTTTAAGGATCGAAGCGGCCATCAGAGCTTGCCCAGGAGGTCCTGGATGAACGGCATCACCGGCGGTGATTCGGTTGTATTTGGTTTCTTTGGCACGCGCCGAATCCAGGACGTTCAAGTAAGGGTGAAACTGATCGACGAACTTGCCACTGTTTTTCTCAGCGATGGTTTTGACCCCTTCGGAAAATTTCTCCAGCGTTTGGTTATAACCCGTCAGCGCCGTTTTCCCTTGTTCATCGTTATCGAGGGGTTGAGGGGTGACCCAAGCAGTCCGAATGTTCGCCGCTTTGGCCTGGTCGGCCATCCCCTGGAGCCCTTCGACGTAAGGCTTAAAGGTCTGCTCCGAGAATTCGCGATAGCTTCCGTCGTTCATTCCAAAGTCGACCGTCATGGCCGTGGGTTGGTGAATCAGCACATCTCGGGCGAATCGAGAGTTTCCACCCACGGATCGATCGCCGCCGATCCCCACATTTCGGAACGTGATCTTCCATTTGGGGAATCGTGTCACGGTCCACATTTCGACGTAGTTGGAATACAAATGTTGTTCGGTGATGCTGTCGCCGATCATCACCACTCGGTCACCATCTTTGAAGAAAAAATCTTCGGCATGAAGTGCACCTAGCGGGACAGAAAGGCTGCAGAGGAGAATGGCCAAACGCATGGGGAGTTTCACAGAAGGATTCCTTGAGACAAAGTGATGGGACTCAACGCACGGGCTCCGAGGGGCGGCAAGAACCGCTAGAGCTTACCAGAATAGGAGCGGCCAGGCGCGTTGGTCTGGTGTAACGAGCATCGCTTGATTTTGCCAGACCTTTTGTCATTATTCTCGGGGACAGTCCCCGAGTGTGTATGCGTGCTTTACGAGTGAGTTTTCCGGGGACAGTCCCTGCAGAAAACCAGGGGACAGTCCCTGGGTATGTATGCGTGTTTCGCAATGGATTTGCTTGCTGAATGCCGCGAGCAACAAGTCGCAAGTCAAGCTCGCGCGAATGCCTTGAGAGTAAGGTTCAGCGTCGGCGATCGTGCATTCACGAAAGGTTTTTTGTACCAAATCCACCACCTGCCCCCCCTGTTTCTGCACAATGCATGCTCGGTCCCTAGGCGGAACGTTTGTGTTGATGCATCTGTTTATCAGTCA
>Ga0315904_10002922_pt1 | contig 25807 bp, 18 predicted proteins | sample LakEriMetagenome_6_FD_203529 | JGI IMG/M metagenome (GOLD analysis project Ga0315904, IMG submission 203529) | Freshwater fungal communities from buoy surface, Lake Erie, Ohio, United States - Buoy 12 MA120 | ecosystem: Environmental > Aquatic > Freshwater > Lake | place: USA: Lake Erie, Ohio... | reverse complement strand
ATGGCTCATGCTTTTTTATGAATGATTGCCTTGGAAGTATTGCTGAGTTTGCGTTGACTCCCGGAGTTTTTGTAAACGAAGCATCGTACACGGTTTTTGACGAGTTGGGAAATATAGTTGCAGCCGGATCCGGCGCAACAACCCAGTACGCTTGCTTATTGGATGGCTGCTATACAATAGCAATGTATGACTCATTCGGTGACGGTTGGGATGGCGGTGGCTATCTTGACGTTGTCATTAATGGACAACCATTGAATACATTTTCATTGGGCTCCGGCTTGAGTGAAGGAGCCGCTTATTTTGGAATCAATGCAGAGGGCTGCGTTCCAGCAGTACCTGGTTGTACCGATCCATCAGCTCTCAATTATAACTCACTGGCAAACGAAGATGATGGCTCATGTGAGTACCCGCTAAGCTGCAGCGATAATTTGGTTACGATTCAGATTTCAACATCTAACTGGGGTACTGAGGTAGGTTGGAGTCTGGTTGATGCCGCCGGTGCTGAGGTTGCATCGGGTTCCGGTTATTCAAGCTGGGGCTGGTATACTGAATATGCATGTGCAGTAGATGGTTGTTACGAGCTTGTGCTCACCGACAGCTGGGGCGATGGATGGAATGGTGGCTACTACATGCTATCTACCGGCACTGCCTACTATGAAGGTTCTTTGTACTATGGCTCTTCAGCCACGGATATGATTGGCGTGAATTCTAATTGTGGCGCTGTTGCAGGTTGCACCGATGTTCAGGCACTCAACTATAATCCGCAGGCTACATTCGATGATGGTTCATGCTTATATAATCCTGGCATGGGACTCGGATTTAACAACGGTCTTGAGCTTGAATTTGCTCTCTATCCAAATCCAACCAATGGAGGTATTATCGTAAACGCCACTTCACTGGATCCGCTGAAAGGTATAACCTTGAATGTGTATGGCGCGGAAGGTCGCTTGGTGCGATCGGCCAATTTTGTTGCAGGTACAGAAAACATGATTATGGAGGAGAATCTTACTGAGGTTCCTGCCGGATATTACTTTGTTGAACTGATTAATGGTAACTCACGTTTGGTGAAACCATTGGTGAAACAATAGAAAAATGATAATTAGAAGGGCCGCATTTTGCGGCCCTTTTTTTTATCAATTTGCTAAAATCAACAGACTAAAGTTGCTCCGTGATTTTATACTGATTTCTAGATGGCGAATTTCGTGTAATGAGTTCTCCAACGAAGCCGGCTAAAAAAAGCTGAGTACCCAAAATCATCGAGGTGAGTGCTATGTAAAAAGCCGCTTGGTCAGAAACTAGAGGCGCTTTCGTGTGCCAAACATACAGATGCATAAATTTCTGGAGAATTAAACAAGCGGTAAGGCCCAATCCAACAAAAAAGGTGGTGGCACCTATCGTCCCGAAAATGTGCATGGGTCTCTTGCCAAATTTGGAGATGAACATGATTGTCATCAAATCGAGAGGACCGTTTATGAAGCGCTCCAGTCCAAATTTGGTTGTTCCGTACTTACGAGCCCTGTGCTCTACTATTTTTTCACCGATTTTTTTGAATCCTTCCCTGTGTGCAATCACGGGGATATATCGGTGCATTTCACCAAAAACCTCAATGCTTTTGATGACTTCCGCAGAATATGCTTTTAAACCGCAATTGAAATCATGCAGGTAAATGCCACTCATTCGACGTGTAGCCCAATTGTATAATTTGGTTGGGATGGTTTTCGAAAGCGGGTCATGACGCTTCTTTTTCCACCCGCTTACCAAGTCAAATCCCTCTTTTGTAATCATACGATACAGCTGGGGAATCTCATCAGGTGAGTCTTGCAAGTCTGCATCCATTGTAATAACCACACGCCCGTTGCAGGCTTCAAAACCGATATGAAGGGCTGCGCTTTTTCCATAGTTGCGCTGGAAGCGAATACCTCTGACTTCAGCATGTTGGTGCTTTAAGTCGCTAATTATTTTCCACGAGTCATCCTTCGAACCATCATCGATAAATAGAATTTCATAGTTCAAGCCTTCGGCATCGCAGACTCTCTTTATCCAGGCATGCAGTTCCGGCAGCGACTCGGCCTCATTGAGTAAGGGTATAACGAGCGAAAGATCTTTCATACTGTAATGAAAGGATTTTTAGGTTCTTTGCGCTTAATAAACGATGCGCAAATAAGGCTGAAGATAGCCATAAGAAGCCCTCCTTTCAGCCAACCGAGTAACTGAGCCAGCGGCTTGAATTGAGTGGGGAGGTCGCGCATTTCTTTTAATGTCTTTTTTATAGTTTCTTCCGGGGCACCCCATTTTTCCATGGTATTTGCTGTTTCCTCCAGAATGCGCTCCGACAGTTCTTTTGCGAGCGTGGTATCTATAACATTAAAAAGAATGATATTCCAAGTAGTCGATACCAACGTGGCCAGCATGAGCATACTGAGCAGAACAACAAAAGTTTGTTTGAAAAGAAATGGCTCATCAGAATGCTTCTTCCGCAGCTGAATGGTGAAATAACAAATCAATCCTATGGAAATGGGGTACATGATTACAGAATACCACCAGTTGGCAAACACATCCATGCCTGCAGAGTAGAGCAGTGCAACGTAGGCGCTTATCACAACTCCTGCGATTAACCCATATCGAATCACGCTGTTTTTCATTTCGTTGCAAATTGATTTCGGCCAAAAATACTAGCTCACGCTTGAGCCCAACTATCAAATTGAGAAAAAACCTACGCATGTTTGTTGAAAGCACCTTACTTTTGCCGGCAAAGGGCAAGTCTTTTACGACCAGCTCCTGTCCAATCCTCCAGGGCCGGAAGGCAGCAAAGGCAGACGGTTGTAGCGGTGCGATAAATCGGGCTTGCCTTTTTTTATTGCCATTCATCAACAATTGATAGCCGATAAATCCAGTACTGATAGTGTCATCATGAGGCACAATCAGATTTAGTTTCGCTAGTCAGCACAAACCGTATGAAAAAAATCGACGTAGCGTATTACACCCGTCGCGCCAATGCGAAAAAGAAAACATTGGCCGCAGACCTAAAAAAAATCATCAAAAAAAAGCCGAAGGGTCTATTAGCAGACGTCAAAAAGGCAACTGATGAAACCTGGAGGGAGGTTAGTTGTGTTGCATGCGGGCACTGCTGTATGGAGATGACCCCTACATGGAAAAAGTCAGAGATAAAGAGAGTAGCATCTCATTTCGGTATGACATCGGCTCAGTACTACGAGAAGTATTTATATACCGAAGAGAAAACCGGTGACATCATGAATGACAGCACACCTTGTCAGCATTTCGATAAGAAGAAGGGTTTGTGCACCATCTATGAGATTCGTCCATCTGACTGCGCAGAGTTTCCTCATTTTCACCGTAAGGATTTTAAAGATCAGGTAGATGAGGTATTCATTCCAAATATGGCACGATGCCCGGCCACGCTTGTGATGGTGGAGAAACTGAACGACATCATGCGCCAAAAGGGAGTTATCAAATAACTGTTGTAATGAAACCTCTCTCACATCCGAAGCGAGTCCCTTTCATGGTTTATGCCGACGCTGAAGGAAACATATTCGAAGACGATCGCTATGAGGCGGTTGGTCGAAGCGGTTATGATGTGTATCCTCTTACACCGGAAGATTTTATTGAGCTTCCTACGGGTAGCGACCTTTTTACGTTGCCGGGCCGCAGACCCTATGGGCTGAATAGACAGACAGGTGAGTTTGATGTTTGCGAAGATGTTCAGGCCGTAGCAGCACTCAATGCTCCTGCTTACACGCAACTATTTATGGCTGCATTTGGCACAGAAGAGGAGGGAGCGCCTACATTACCGCTATATTGCTACACGGTTGTAGGTTGGCTAGACGGCAAATTTTACACTACAGCAGTTCGCATAGACCCGGATGAACGTCAGGATTTGGAGAATTTTGACCGCGAGTTGATTATTGAGGAAACGAAAGAACGGTTGGTTCATCACCCCGAAAACAGATTGATACAGCATTTGGGTAACAACTGCAGCATTCGATATTGCTGCCCGGCTGCCCGTAATTTCTTCATGGGCCGCTGGGAATGTCCCATTCCGGTTTCACCGGCATGCAACAGCAATTGTTTGGGCTGTATTTCTTTTCAGCCGGAAGAACATGAACTTACCTCTCCGCAGGATCGCCTTACATTTATTCCAACGGTTGATGAAATCGTGGAGTTTACGGTACCTCATCTTGAGAATGCCGAGCGCCCTATCGTAAGCTTCGGACAGGGGTGTGAGGGAGAGCCATTATTGGTGTGGCAACTTATGCGCGACGCTATTGTTGCTATTCGAAAGAAAACGTCCAAAGGCATCATCAATCTGAACACCAATGGAAGTAAACCCAAGGCCGTGGAAGAGTTGATGAAGGCAGGTCTCAATTCTATTCGTGTCAGCACGAATTCAGCCCGTAAATCCATTTACGAGGCCTATTATCTGCCCAATAATTATTCTTTTGAAGACATTCGCGAAAGTGCCCGAATTGTGAGAAGTTACGGAGGATGGGCTAGCATCAATTACTTCACTTTTCCCGGAATGACCGATCAGCAGGAGGAATATGAAGCCCTTCGCGATTGGATTCGGTTCAGCGATTTGTCGATGATTCAGTGGCGCAATTTCAACATTGATCCTGACTGGTATTTGGGAAAACTTGGTCTTACCGAGTTGAAACCGGGAATGGGCGTTCGACACATGATGGTCAAAATCAAAGAGGAATTTCCTCATCTGGCATACGGATACTTCAATCCCCCGACACATGTTCAAGAGAAATACAATGCTATTCGAATTGAATTGGGCCGCTAAGATTCCAGGATATTTACAATTCACCGATAACTTGAAGGATATTGTCAACTGAAAATTGTAATTGGTTGATTTTCTTTAGATTTCCCTTGCTCGTTTAAAGAATTCGTGCATATTTGTAAGCTCCTTAACCGCTTGCTATGACTTCGAAAGTATTTTATTGCTCCAAGCAACGTGCGCTGCATCTTGCCCAGGAAGTGCTTCGAGAGATGAAGCTAGATGACTCTAAATTGATAAGCGACAACAACTCCATTATGGTTCAACGTGGCTGGAATTTCTTAAGTCCACCTACCGGAATAGAGATTACGATTTTTTCAGAGGAAAAAAGAGTGGAGGTGGCTGTAAATGTCGAGAGTAAGATAAAAATGTTGGATTTCGGGCGGAGTGATTACTTGGAAGAAGAAATTCTTTATCGCTTAAAGGAAAGGATTCGCTAGGTTCTACCATTGCGGAATATCTCTTGTCCAGAGTAGTTTCCCGTTTGAATCGTAAACCTTAATCGTTAGTACTCGGTGCTTCTTTTTTCCGGTGAACTCTAGGGTAGCGAAGTGTCTGACACCGGTAATTGTATTCTCAACGCGCCATTTATTTTCCTCCTTCGACAAATCAAAAGCTCTGCTGGTGAGCGGGGAAACCGTTAGGTCATAAATGCCGTTGTTATTTTCCAACGGCATATAAGACATCTCTCCACAATGTCTGTCGCCGGTGAGAAATACCACACCGCGAATATTCTCTTTCTCAATAACATCGATGATGAAATCCCGCTCATTCTGGTAGTTAGCGTAATTTTCATAAACCGCAGCGTCATTCAGAAACTGGCCACCAATGGCAATAAGCTTAAAGGGTGCTTGGCTTTGCTTTAGCGCCTGCAACAACCAACTGAGTTGCGTTTCGCCGAGTATGCTCGGTGCCGTATTTCCCACGGAGTCTTTCCATGTGCGATGATATCTATTATCGAGGAGAAAGTAATCAATGTCGGAAAACTGAAATTGACTGGTGATTCCTTTACCATTTTCGCTTTCGTTCAATCCAAATGATGGATTCGCCCAAAACGCCTTGAATGCTTCCAACGACCAGTCTTTATGAATGAATGAACCATTGGAGTCGTTGGGGCCGAAGTCATGATCATCCCAAATGGCTATATTGGGGCAATGCTTCAGGAGGTTTTGAATTTCCTTTTGGGAACGTGAATGTGTATAGCGATGAGCTATACTGCCATAGGATTGAAAATCTACTTCGCGCAGATATATATTGTCTCCAAGCCACAGCATCAGGTCAGGATCCTTCTTTACGATGGTATCGAATATGTGAAATTCAGCACCATAAGGTTCTCCGGGTCGATCATACGAAGGTTCATTTACAAATGAACAACTACCCACAGCCATTTTAAAATCAGGAGCTTCCTTTCTGAATTGCCAAAGTTCCTGAGTAGTTAGGAAATAGCTTCGTGCTGATGCATATCCGCTGGCCACATCAATGTATGGTCGATATTGATAAGTGGTGCCTGGCTCGAGTCCTTCGATGTCGATGATGCATGAGTTGCCGTTTCGAGCGTTCGTTTTTGATTTGAAAATACGTTCTGGTGACTTGCTGCCGGGTATTGATAATGCAATGGAAACGGGTTCTTCCATATCGGTAGCAACCCAAACTCTCGCTGAGCGCATACCTACAAATCCAAGTGCATGTTGTATCTGATTATAGGCCGGGTGGGTGCTAAGAAAAAGGATAAAAACAAAAAGGAGTTTCGTGGTATTTGCTTTCATGTGTTTATAGTCGCAAGATGAAATGATTCGTGCATTAAATTGCGGCTTCTTGCAACCCGCAAGGTACCTTAATTGTCTTTCATCAGTGAAGCATTGGTTTAAAATTGCCGCGATCCTTATTTTCAGTTCACTAAGTCCCTACTTGATGTATGGTCAACTTACCGGAACCGGATGTTTGGGGCAAACTACATACACCGATGGTCAACCTAATGACCAGATTTTCTATTATCCGGCAGGCCAGTTGGGTGAGCTCACCGTGGTGCCCGAGGTAGCAGGCGCATCTTTCAATTTTATTTGGTCACAGTTTATTCCGGGAAACAGCAACTGGAATGCCTTTACAGTTCAAAATAATCAGTCGACTTCGACTATTACGAATTTACAGCCTGGGGCCTACTTTGTTTCCGTCAGAAATAGTTCGAACGTGATCGTTGGCTGCTATAGAGCTTGGATAGCTCAGGTTTTGCAGGAACCGCAGGTTGATGTGCAGCCGATAGCATCTAACTGTGTTGGCCCTATATCGTTGGTGGGTTCTTTTACCCCCGGTCAAATTACCCCCATAAGTAATCTGCCGGAATCGCAATTAGTGATAGATGCAAATACGGAAATTACCGTTTGTTTCTCGGGAACCCATAGCTGGATCAGTGATCTCGCTTTCTATTTGAGAGGCCCGGCCACATGCGGAAGCCCTAATCTCGTTTTAATGCCTAATCCCGGTGCCATGGGCCAACCCGGTGCATGCAATAGCAATAATGGTATCAGCAATCTGTGCTTTACTACGGAGTCAACTAACAATATTAATGTTTGTAATGGGATGACAACGCTGTCCGGTACATATGGTACCTATGGTCCGGCATCCACGCCTATTAATTGGGCGGCTATTTACGGTTGTGATGCTATGAATGGCGGCTGGGCGGTTCAGGTCTATGATTGCGTTGGATTAGACGTTGGCACTCTCACCGACGCCACAATAACATTCACGGGATTTGATCTATGCGGCGCCTCGCAGAGTGTAACCTATACTACACCCAACAACTTTTCCTCGGCTATTAACGATAATTCATGCTCGGCAGGGTCGGCTTCCATTTTTACGGTATCACCCGCCATATCGCCTTCGTTACTGAATTGCACCTTTGGCTATGAATGGACGAGCGAACCGCCTGTTTTCATTCCCAATTCAACCTCTTCGCTGAATATTGATATAACATCCTTAACAGATGAATCAGGAAATCCGATTCCATGGCAGAACATTGATTTTACACTGAGCACGACAGTAAACTGTGATGAATTGGCATCGGATAATAATTGTTTCGGGGGCAATGGTAGTGATACAGAATCGTATGTAAATATTCCTCAAACACCCACGGCGATTACGGAGATCGAGGCAATTTGCATAGATAATGGTACGGTTCAACTAGAGGCCGACGTTCCCGGGGGCACCTGGTCGGGCGATGGTGTGATTGATCCTGTCATGGGCATTTTTGACCCTGTTGCAGCAGGGCAAGGAAGCTTCACCGTCAATTATACTTTCTCCAATCCATGCATATTATCCGACAATACGACAATTGCCGTAGAGGTGCAGCCGAGTTTAGTTTTAAATCTGCCTGAAAATGTTTGTGAAGATGAAACGCCATTTAGCCTTGTAACTTCACCTTCCGACGGGGTATTTAGTGGCACGGGTATCACTGATCCATTGCTTGGCACATTTGATCCGGCTTTGGCGGGTGAAGGTGTTCATACTATTTCCATGATAAGCAGTACGGTATGTCCTGTGAATTTATCGGATGATATCACGGTTAACCCTATGCCGGATTTGGTTATTTCCCCAAGCAGCGACGTTTGTCCTGGAGAGGACGTGCAGCTTATGGCGCAAGGTGCTGATTCTTACGTCTGGTTTCCGGATACATACTTGTCTGCTAATGACATTGCCGATCCATTTGTTGCCTTGGAAGCAACAACCACCTATACTGTCGTGGGTGCATCTGTTTTTGGTTGTGAGGCTCAAGGTGATGTGACCCTTACTTTATTGGCATCTCCATTAATTGACGTTTCTTCCCCCAGCATCGCTTGCCCGGACGCTGCCGTCACACTTACAGCACTGGGTAGCACAGGCACTTGGGAGTGGTCGCTTCCCGACGGAACTTTGCTTGGCGGAGGGGCTTCCATTGATGTAGTATTCAATTCAACTACAACAGTTCAAGTTCAGGTTACAGACAATTGTACCAACACAGCCGAGACACAGGTTGTCGTTCCCATCGAAGCATTGCCCTCTTTAGATGGGGGGAACGATGAAATAGTTTGTGCGGGATCGTCGGTTCAACTGGAAGCTCAGGTGCAAGGTTCTTACGCCAGCATACTGTGGGCTACCATCGACGGTGCAATTACGGGGAGCCCTAATTCACCGCTCATTGAAACTTCTACTGAGGGCACCTATGAAGTGACGATTGAGACGGCATTGGGGTGTATCTATGACGATGAAGTGTATGTCGACGTTGTGTCATTACCGACCATCGATGCAGGTGATGATACAGGAGTTTGTGGCGGGCAGGCTTATCCGCTGCAAGTTTCGGGAGCATCAACATATGTGTGGTCACCTTCCACAGGCTTGAGCAGCACCACAGGCGCTTCAGTCAATTCTACCATTAGTGCTCCTATTACTTACACCGTTACCGGTACAGATGGAAATGGCTGTATTGGAACGGATCAGATTAGTTTAAGTATCCTTCCGCAACCAACGCTAAGCGCGGAATCGGTTTCAATGATTTGTCCGGGAACCGAAGTTATTTTAGAAGCCATAGGAAGTGAAGGCGATTATGTGTGGAGTCCTTCCAACGCTCTCAATGGAACCACAGGAGCTTCCGTTACCGCATCACCGCTGGTTACTACGCAATACACAGTAACACTTACTGATATATGTGGTATTGAACTTCAAGCACAGGTAAACGTGCCGGTTGAACAACTCTATACGGTCAATGCAGGAAATGATACAGGCTTTTGCGAAGGACAGGAGATTGAAATCAACGCTGATGTGACGGGTTCAAATCCAGCCATAAGTTGGTTTAACGGGTCATCGTTATTGGCCGGTGAGAGCGATGAGACGATTCTCATAAATGCACCGGGCACATACGCTATTCAAGTTGAAACACCTCTTGGTTGCTTCTATGATGACGCTATTATCGTAAATGAAATAGCCTATCCCGATTTTTATTTGGCCGATACATTGTCATTTTGCCAAGGTTCATTTGTAACGGTGACTATTCCGGGGGCCTGGGACATGGTGATTTGGTCGAATGGAACCATGGCCTCTGCCATCGACGTGGTTCAAGAAGGAAGCTATCAGGTAACAGTAACCGACGGTGGTTGCGCAACGTTCGATACTGTCTACGTTTATCGAGTCGATTTACCAACTATCGAACTAGGCCCTGATCAGGCAATTTGCCAAGGTCAAACCACCGTGCTGGACGCCGGTTATGAAGGCGAATGGAGCACAGGGGCCTCCGGTGATTCAATTGTTATATCCTCTGCAGGAAGCTATTCTTTCGAGTATACGCTGGACGGTTGCTCTATCGCCGATAATATTGATGTGATTGTTAATCCATTGCCTTATGTGGATGCTGTTACAACGCAATATGGTTGTATCGATGAAGCGTATACAATTGTTTTAAACGACTATGCCGCTGGAGTATATGAATGGAATGACGGTTCACAGAATCCATATTTGGTTGTGGAGTCACCCGGTGAATATTGGTTCATGGTTACCAATCAATGTGGAAGTTCAGTTGAAACAATTACCGTGATTTTCGAGGATTGTGAAGAGGCGGTTTATGCACCTACTTGTTTTACCCCTGATAATGATGGTGTCAACGATGTGTGGAAGGTGGTGACACGCAATATCACGTCGATATCAACGAAAGTATTAAATCGATGGGGTGAAGTCGTTTTTGAGTCGAATGACATAATACCTGTTTGGACAGGCGGGTTCAAGGGCAGTGACACGTATGTTGCTGACGGAATGTATTTCTTTCGAATTGAATTTGAACGCCTCGACGGTCAAAAGGAGTTGCGTGAAGGCTCTATGTTCATTATCCGATAGTGAATCGTCTTTTGGTTTTCACTTTTTTCAACTTGTAATAACTTGTTTGCTGGTCAAATTCAAAGGAGGATGGTATTGTAACCTTTGCCCAGTGTCTCTTGACATCAATTCTTATTTTGTGGCCATCCAACAGCAGTGTCACAGGCATACTGAATTTCTCTGAATTGGCTATCCAACGCATTCTCAAAGTTGAGCCATGCTTGTTTTTTTTTGCGGAGTATTCGAGTACGGGGATATCACTGTTTTTTATGTACTGCTCGAAGATGGGCAAAAGCGAGAGTTTTGTTCGAGACTCAAAAAAGTTGACCACCTGGTTGTAATCGGTAATAGAATGCCGGAATACGGTGTCGCTCATGGACTTGATAGTATTCCACCACAATTCATCATGGTTGACTATATGTCGAAGAGTATTCAGGAACAACATGCCCTTCACGTACATGTCGTAATGTCCTTCTCGATTTACGCCATAAATACCCATTATGGAGGCGTTGTTTTGGACCGTGTTTTTAAGGGCATTGATATAGGTCATAGCGGTGTCGTAGCCATGCATGCATTCAACGTAGATAGCTTCCGAATACGTGCAAAAACTTTCATGTATCCACATGTCTGCAATGTCTCCTGCTGTAATACTATTGCCCCACCATTCATGACCGGTTTCATGTATAATGATATAATCGAAATCGAGCTTCTGGCCCGAGCGATCACTTCCTAGATAGCCTTTGCGGAATTTATTCCCATAGGCAATTGCCCCTTGGTGTTCCATTCCCAGGTAAGGGGTTTGCACAAGAGCATATCCATCTTTTGGGAAAGGGTATTTGCCTAAAAATTTTTCGTAGCAAGCTAGCATGGGTTTTACCTGAGCGAAATGATTGGCCGCTTTTTGCTCGTTGCCGCGTATCACATAATAATCAAGCGAAAGTGTATCCCCCGTTTGATCTTCATATACATCATGCATATGCACGTAGTCACCCACGTTAATACTTACGTTGTAGTTGTTGATGGGGTAGGAAACATGCCAGTTGAATGTTTTGATTCCTTGCTTGTCATAGGTTATACCGAGGTCTTGACCATTGGAAATACATACCAAACCAGAAGGCACCTGGCAGTGGATGTCCATGCTGTCAGGCTCATCGCTTAAATGGTCTTTGCACGGCCACCACAAACTGGCGCCGATACCCTGACAACTCACCGCTATCCAGGGCTGATTATTGTCGGAGGTGGTCCAAATGAATCCTCCATCCCATGGCGGATTTTTTGCCACACGTGGTTTGCCGAAGTATTCAATTTCGAGCTTGGCTTTTTCTCCTTTTTTTATTTTTCGGGGTAATTGCAAAAGAATAGCATTGAATTCTCGGGTGAAATTGACCGGTTCATTTTCAAATTGAATACTTGCAACAACCATATTTTTAAAGAGATCTACCTGCATGTTTTGAAAGTCAGTAGCAGCAAAGAAGGAGATAGTGCTTTTTCCTTTGATTGCTTGGTAGGAAGTGTCGATACGCAACCAAAGGTCATAGTGGGTTACATCGTAGCAGGTGCGCAATTCTGTGAGGGTGCCACGCAACGTGTCGCCTCGGTCAAAGGCGGGCTGAGCGAATAGCTTCGGTTGGCAGAACAATGCAAATCCTGCAAAGACGGCAATCAATAGCTGACAACTATCACGTACAATTTTCATATCCCTGCAAAGATGATAAGGATAAGCCTATATTTTTGGTGTCATAACCAATGCCTTTTTCTATGTACGATTACAAAGCCAATATCGAGAATTCCAGATATGATTATAATCGCAGCATTCTTCTGGAATCGAATGCACTTCAAAATCCGTTCGATCAATTTGGATTATGGCTGAAGGAAGCTCAGGACGAAGGCATCAAGGACTACAATGCATTCAATCTGGCCACCATTGGGGCTGATGGTTTTCCCAACTCCAGAGTGGTTCTTTTGCGGAAGTTCGATCAGTCGGGATTGGTTTTTTACACGAATTACACGAGCTCCAAGGGCCAGCAACTCGAACATTCGGAAAAGGTTTGCATGAATTTTTTCTGGAATACATTAGAACGTCAGGTAAGAGTCTATGGCATTGCACGGAAGGTAAGTACAGAAGAAAGCGATGCTTATTTCGCTACTCGCCCAAGAGAAAGTCAAATTGCCGCTTGGGCATCCATGCAGAGCGCCGAAATGCGCTCAAGGGAAGAGTTGGAAGGTTCATTGACACATTATTCAAACGAGTTTGCAGGCAAGTCGGTGCCTCGCCCGCCGCATTGGGGCGGATATGTCATTGTACCTCATTACTTTGAGTTTTGGCAAGGTCGCCCTAGTCGTTTGCACGATAGATTGATATACCGTGTAAATGAAAATTTCGACTGGTATATCTATCGTGTAGCGCCTTAACAGAAAAAGCCGCCCAATTGGACGGCCTTTTCAAGAGAACTCGTTTAAGTTATTTAGTTTTTCAGACGTGACCGCTCTGCTTGAGCCAATCTCTTAGCCTCACTCGATCGTCGGCTATGAGTTCGCGCATTGCTTTGCGGAGTTCTTTTCGAAAGAGCATTGTATCAAACGTCACATTGCCCAGCACAGCTTTGTAATACTCCAGCATACATTTAAAGTTAGGTTAGGTAGTTTTTCCCTGAGTTCTGAAAGGTCTCCTGTAGTGAATGCACTCCTGTGGTATGTACATGTCACAATTAGTTAGTTCGTTGTTTCTCATTATGCCCTTTATAACGGGCCTAAACCGTTTTAGGTTACATTTTTTTTAAAATTCGTCGCCACCATTTTTATTTTGGTCATTGCGTCAAGCGATTACAAAAGAAAAACCCCCGAACGTTTCCGGGGGTATTTCCTTAACCTTAACCAAAACCAAACTTGCGAGAAGTTTATAAGACGATTGGTGCATTTCCAATCTCTGTGCCATGTAACGGAGGAAGGAAGCGATTTATTTGTGAAAGGCTGTTAAGAGAGTGACTAATGACCAGTGACTAGTGTCGAATGAATACACGAGCATTCATTTGTCTCTAGTCACTGGTCATTGGTCATTATTTGAGCTATCGTTGCATTTTTGCACCCAAGAAACATGGCTATCCAACACGACATACTAAAGCGCTACTGGGGCTTCGACTCCTTTCGTGCGGCGCAGGAGGAAGTAGTGCAGGCGGCTATTGATGGTGTTGACACATTAGCCATGCTCCCAACGGGCGGCGGGAAGTCGTTATGCTTTCAGGTGCCTGCCTTGTGTCGAGGTGGTGTTTGTTTGGTCGTATCACCGTTGTTGGCGCTCATGAACGATCAGGTTCAGGCGTTGCGCAAACGCGGTCTTACGGCACATGCGGTGAACTCTTCCATGAGCTATCGCGAAATAGACCGTGTGCTCGATAACTGTGTGTATGGAACTGTTCACTTCTTGTATGTATCGCCTGAACGATTGCAGAACGAACTGTTTCAAGCTCGGGTGCGCAAAATGAAGTTGTCGCTCATTGCGGTCGATGAGGCGCATTGTATTTCGCAGTGGGGATATGATTTCAGACCGGATTACTTGCGCATTGGTGAATTGCGCGAACTATATCCCGATGTTCCTGTGCTGGCACTTACTGCCAGCGCAACGCCCAAGGTGGTAGCGGATATTCAAGAGAAGTTGAAGTTTCGCAAGCCCCATGTAATTTCTTCCGGCTTTGCACGCGCCAATCTTTCTTATAACGTCTTGTATCACGAAGACAAGGAGGGCAAGATTGCTGAAATACTTGAAAAGATGCCCGGCAGTGCCATCGTCTATTGTGCCTCTCGCTTACGAACGCATGCCCTGGCTGATTATCTGTGGAAGCGTGGCATGGCTACCGGGGTTTATCATGCGGGTCTCACGCATGATCAGCGTCGTGACGCATTTAATCGCTGGATGAAAGGTGAGGTGCGCGTAATATGCGCTACCAACGCATTTGGCATGGGCATCGACAAGCCCGATGTACGACTGGTGTTGCACGCCGATGTGCCAACCCAGCCGGAGGCCTATTTTCAAGAAGCGGGCAGGGCAGGTCGTGACGGACAACCCGCACATACCATATTGCTTTGGAATGAGAGTGATGTGCAGCGCCGCGAGAAGAGTCACGAAATCAAGTTTCCACCGCACGAGAAAATACGCAGCGTATACCGATCTCTGGGTGCTCATCTGCAATTGGCAATTGGTGCAGGTAAGGATGAGATATTTCCTGTCGACTTTGGAGAACTCGGCAAGCTTACCGACTGCAAGCCCGCTGAAGTGGTGGCAGCCTTACAAATGCTCACGCTGAGTGGAGTGCTGCATTTCGATGAAGGAAGCTACTCGCCTTCGCGCCTGATGTTGCTGCTCGATAAAGGCGGGCTCTATAGTTTTCAGGTTGCTCATCCTGAGTGGGAGCGATTCATTGGTGCTTTGCTGCGCATGTATGGAGGCTTGTTTGACCAGTTTGTGGTGGTCCGTGAAAGCGACATTGCCAAGCAACTGAAACATACTTCGGGCGATGTTTCGAAGAAACTGCAACAGCTGGCCGAGCTAGGTGTGATTGACTACGAGCCGCAAACCGACCAACCGCGGATTACATTCCTCACGCCTCGCATGCGGGAAGAAGATGTGCGAATACCGAAGGAGGTATATGAAGAGCGCAAACAAGGCGACGAGCTGCGCTGGCATGCCATGGATAATTATTTGCGCCGCGATATATGTCGCAGCGTGCAGTTGCTGCGCTACTTCGGCGACGACTTTCCGCAACCCTGTGGTCGTTGCGATGTGTGCCGCAACGAAGAGCGTATTAATCGCACATCGTTGAGCATGCAACAGCTGGACGAAGATCTTTTCCGACTATTGCTTGCATCGCCACTCAACGTTGAAGCGGCCGTTAAAGCACTTTCACAGTATGACCCCGAAAAAGTGGTTGAGTTCATTCGCCGCAAGCTTGATTTGCAGGAGGTGATGATGGACGATGATGGACGATTGAGTTTGATTTAGTATTTTGACAATATTTAGAAATAGGGTGCGGAATCATTTCGCTTTTAGGTGAACTTCTGTTACGTCGTTTCCAAGGGTATATTCTAACCATAATTCAGTGTTTGCGAGGCGAACTATTTTGTAGTCATAATAGGCACTGTTATCACCAGAATCGGCAATTCGAATGCTTTCATTATCATCCATTAGTTCCCAGGTCCCTGGATATACTTCTCCATCTTCATAAAGAAGAAATGATCCATCTCTGTCAAATTCGTATTCCTCCTTGCTAAACTCCGTGATTTCCTGATTGTTTTCTATTATTAAATCTAAGTACCATTTACCTACAATCCTGCTCTCAGCTGAACGTAAGGAGAAGAATGGACCATCGTCATATTTGTTGCAAGAGGCGACTTGAAACATTAGTAGGATGGTGATTAAGTATGAAAATTTGTAATTCATAGCTAATTGTAGTTGTTTTCTTGATTTGAGCATAGGGAGCTTCGAGCACTTAAAATCAAAATGCCATTACGAATATAGCTATATAGCCTATTTATTTGTGCTAGTAGCGTTTTGTTTTTATAATGAGATTGGTGCACGGCAAATACATGGAACAAGATTAGAGGAATTGAATATGTTCACGGTAGCTTTGCCACCATGTCATTTTCCAAAATCATTCTCAAGTCCGGTAAGGAGCAATCGCTGAAGCGTTTTCATCCGTGGGTATTTAGCGGCGCCATACAACGCACTGAAGGTGCGGCACACGATGGCGATATCGTCGAAGTATGTGATAGCAAAGGCGCGTATCTCGCTACCGGGCACTGCTCGGAAGGTTCTATTGCGGTGCGCATTTTTTCGTTCGACGGGTTCGATGGCAGCACCGATTTCTGGGTAGAAAAAATCAGCAATGCCTATCGCTTGCGAAAACTGTTGGGCTTTACAGACAATGCAAACACTACAATCTATCGTTTGATTCACGGCGAGGGTGATGGCCTTCCCGGTCTCATTGTCGACATCTATGGCAGCACTGCCGTAATTCAAACTCACAGCGCGGGTATGTTCGAACAGCGTCAAATCATCGCCGATGCTATTGCGAAGATTTACGGCGATAATATCAGCGCGGTTTATGATCGTGGCGACGAGAAAGTAGGAGGGAAGGGAACCGGCACGCATGGCGAATACCTAATTGGGAGCAAGCAAGATTCATCATGCAACGAGCACGGTTGTGCGTTTGATGTGGATTGGGAAGGCGGACAAAAAACGGGTTTCTTCATCGACCAGCGCGAAAACAGAAAATTGCTGGGTGAGTTTGCCAAGGGGAAAAAGGTGCTCAACACGTTTTGCTACACAGGCGGATTTTCGGTGTATGCGCTCAAAGCGGGTGCAACCTTGGTGCATAGCCTCGACAGCAGTCAGAAGGCGCTTGACCTTGCGGTGGTCAATGCCAAGCTCAACGGTTTCGAAGCACCTATTCACGATGTTATAAAAGCCGACGCAGTTGAGTATATGAAGCAACTGAAGGAAGATTACGACATCATCGTGCTCGATCCGCCGGCGTTTGCCAAGCACCTCAGTGCTCGCCATAAAGCCGTGCAGGGCTACATCCGCATCAACGAAGCTGCTATCAAACAAATCAAACCCGGAGGTATCATCTTCACGTTCTCATGCTCGCAGGTGGTCGACAAAAAACTCTTCCGCGACTCCATCATGGCGGCGAGTATAAACGCACGTCGCAAGGTGCGCGTGCTGCACCAACTGCATCAGCCGGCCGACCATCCCGTGAGCATCTATCACCCGGAAGGAGAATACTTGAAAGGACTCGTTATTGAAGTTGAATAACATGGAATTGAAACCGTATCGAATCGACATTCGATTTTCTGATATCGATGTAATGGGGCATGTCAACAATGCCACCTACTTTACCTACGCCGAGCAAGCACGTATCTATTTCTTTCACCAGCTCGTGGGCGATGAATGGAATTGGAACAAGCAAGGCATTCTCGTGGCGCGCAACGAAATGGATTATTTACTGCCGATTCATTTCAACGACAAAGTGGATATCCATGTCTTCTGCAAACACATTGGCAACAAGAGTTACACATTGGGCTATCGCTACATGCGTGGCGAACAGCTGTGTGCAACCGGCGCTTCGGTGCTGGTGTGTTTCGATTATGAAGAGCGACGGACGATGGAGGTGCCGGAGAGGTGGCGCCTGTTGTTGTCAGAGCTCATCCAAGGATAGTCTGTGGTAGTGGACGCACAGCAGTGCGTCCTTGCCTCGGTGAGAAGCAAAGTCCTAGTGAGGTAGCTCTATGACGAGGACTTGGCGAGGGTCTATCACCAACTCCTTGCTAAGGTCTAGTTCTCGTCTGCTAATGATATCGCGTCCAACCTTTGCTTTACCTAACCGTTCGCTAAATCGACTCAGGTTAAGTGTTTGTGCTTTGTCCTTGCCGTTGTATACGCACATCACCGTGTGCGTATCATCGTAACGAAAGTATACATAGGTGTTTTCTTCGGGAACAAACTGCATGAGCTTTGATTTGCCAAACCAAGTGTTCGCCTTGCGCCAGGAACCTAGTAAGGAGCAGAAATCGAAGGCTTCCTGTTCTTGTCTGGTGCGACCGGAAGATGTGAATTTATTCGAAGCATCGCCTGTCCATCCGCCAGGAAAATCTTCGCGCACTTTCGCATCCGGATCGGAATAGTTTTTCATCAAAATCTCGGTGCCGTAATAAATAGATGGAATACCGCGCAGTGTGTAAAGCAGTGCAATACCCATTTTGAAACTCGCCATGTCTTCGCCCATCATGCTATAAAAGCGGCTCAAGTCGTGGTTGTCGAGAAAGGTTACCAAGTTGTTAGGCTCTTTGTACAGTATGTCGTGAGCAAGCGTAAGCTCAATGCGACGGAATCCTTCCTCCCAGCCGAAGTTTTCTTTCAAGCCTTTGGTGATGGCATAGTAGAGTTGAAAGTCGGTTACGGAGTGCAGAGATGAATTGAATTCCTTTTTTACTTCAGCTTCTTCTGTAAACCAAGCTTGCACGGGCGAACCCTGCACCCATGTTTCACCAAACAGAAAGAAGTCGGGATACTCAAGGCGCATGGCTTCGTCGAGTTGTTTCATGAATGCCTGATCTGGGTAAGCGTAGGTGTCGATTCGAAACGCGTCGATGCCCGCGTATTCGACCCACCACAGCGAGTTCTGAATGAGGTAGCGCGCCAAATGCGGGTCTTGCTGATTGAGGTCGGGCATGTGCTTGTCGAACCATGCGTTGGTCATGATGTCGCGGTCGGCCTTGCTGGCGTAAGGATCCATGAGCGTCTCGGCGCGATAGCTTGTGCGTGTAAACTGCGGAAACCAATGCACCCAATTGCTGTCGGGCAGATTCTTGAATAGGTGGTGCTCATTGCCCCAGTGGTTGTATACCACATCCCAAATCACTTTCATGCCTTTTTGGTGGCACTCATCCACTAGCTGTTTGTATGACTGATTTGTACCCAAGCGAGGGTCAACCTTGTAAAGATCCGTCGCCGCATAGCCGTGATAGCTCTCATAAGGTTGATTGTTTTCTAAAACAGGGTTGAGCCAGAGAGCAGTAACGCCCAGTTCTCTGAAATAATCAAGGTGATTGGCAATCCCTTGAATGTCTCCACCATGTCGCGTCTTGAGTCCTCCACGATCAGCCTTGGGTTCTAACAGGGAAGGGGCGTTGTCATTGGCAGGGTCTCCATTCGAAAAACGATCCGGGAAAACGAGGTAAATTAGGTCGGATGCATCGAGTCCTTTGGGTGATTTAGTCGACCGAGTTTCAATAGGGAACGAATACGCATAATCGTTGCGCGATGAGGCAAATCGGAACTCCACATTTCCTGCCGTGCAGTTGGAGGCTATTTCAACTTCCACCAGCAAATAGTCGGGATTGGGAAGTTGAGTTGAGCTTACGATTTTACAGTTCTTGCTCTCGAGTGATGGCTTGCATTTACCTATGTACTTTGCATTAAACAGAATTTCCACTTTGTTGTGCTGCATGTCCGTCCACCAGTTGGGAGGATCAGCCCGAACAATGGATTGTGCGCTAAGGTTGTTTAAGAAAACCTGCGTAATCGTTACACAGAGCGCCAGGAAATGTGGAAAAGATAGTCTCATAAAAAAATAAATCGTAGTGCTTGATAAATGCGAAAGTATCTACATTTGGCACAAAGTGTTCAAAGTACACCAACTATCCAATTAACAAAAACAATTATGAAAAAAATCTACTTGAGTCTCTTGAGTTTGATGGTTGCTGTTGGCGCAATGGCGCAAACTGCAGTAACATTCAATGTGAACATGCTACCTGTGGGCGGCATGTCAGACAGCTTGCACGTAGTGGGTAATTTCCAGGACCCAAACTACGACAACGTACCTGAAAATCCGGAATATCAGAACTGGACGCCCAATGCGGAATCAGGTCTGATGACAGATGATGACATGGACTTTATTTACAGCACCACGTTGATGCTGCAGCCGGGTCGCTATGAATTCAAATTTGTGAACGGTAATGATTGGCCGTTTTCTGAAAACGTGCCAACGACCTGCACAGTGGAGGTAAACGGTAACAGCAATCGCCAAATAATGGTAGGCACCGATGCAACCTCTTATTCGGTATGTTACGGTGAGTGTGCAGATTGCGGTGAAAATGCTATTCGCCTGAGAGTGGATATGAGCACAGTTGACCTAGACCTTGATGGAATTGGTGGCGAGCCAAGTGAGGATGTAAGCCCTCTTGGCGTGCATGTCAATGGGTCTTTTGTAAACTGGGGAACATTTGTTCCTCTTCAGGACTGGGATAACAACAAAGTTTGGGAAACAACAATTACTACAGCTACTGCAGACCCGATTCAATTTAAATTCATCAATGGTAACAATTGGGATTCTCCTGAGTTGATTGAAAACGTTGGCGCTCCATGTGGAGATGGTTCAAACCGCACGCTTACTATCGCGGATCCAAATACAGTATTGCCAATTTATTGTTGGAATTCATGTGATCCATGCACGCAACCTATATCTGTGACTTTCCAGGTGGATATGACTGCATCATGTGCTGATACTTCGCCTGGAGTTAATTTGATGGGAACACTAACGAATTGGGCGGATGGTGCTCCAATGAGTGATGACGACGGCGATGGTATCTGGACTTTGACATTAAACCTTTCACCTGGTAGCTATGAATACAAGTTCCGCATTGGAAGTGGTGGTTGGGAAGGTATTGGTAACCGACAGCTTACTGTCGTTGCCGACACTCCGCTCGAATTGCCTGTTGTGTGCTTCAACTCTGCAGAACCTTGTGGATCTGTGGTTGCTCCTGGCGATGTCACTTTCGAAGTTCTACCCGGTGCAGTGCAATTGGCAGCAGGACAGGTGATGTGGGTAATGGGTGATTTCACCCAGCCTAACTGGCAGGAAGGCGCTGTGCAAATGAGTGATACAGATGGTGACGGAACGTGGTCAGTAACAGTTCCACAGGTTTGTATCAGTTCTATGTTTTATAAGTTCCGTGTAGGAACTCCGGGCGGCGCGGACTTCATCGAAGAAACAGCCGATTTCTCGACACTTGGCGGATGTGGTGTGGACAATGGTACTTTTAGCGACAATCGACTCCTGGTTCGTGCCGACGGCAATCCAGTTTCTGTGTGCTGGACTTTCGATACATGTGAGTCATGCGGTCCTGCTTCGGTAACGGAAAGCTCAGTAGCGGCCAACATACGTGTATTCCCGGTCCCTGCTGAAAATCAGTTAAATGTACAGTTTGACGCGCCTGTAGCACAGCGCATTACCTTACGCATGCTGAATAGCCTTGGACAAACAGTAGTTGAAGAGAATTTGGGTATGGTTTACGGTCAAAAAACCATTTCCTTGAATACTGCCAGCTTGGCATCAGGCGTTTATGCTTTGGCGATTGCCAATGGCTCTGAAACGCAGGTTGTCAATGTAATGGTGAAATAAAACAGACCATTCGTGCTGATTTTAAAAGGCCCCCGATTCCGGGGGCTTTTTTATTCCAATAATGTGGAAAGAAAAATTTTATGGATACTAGATGCCGACTATATTTGGCCGTTGAAACAAACATTAATCTGTATCCAAACCATAACCACTCATGAAGAGAGCATTACTTATTCTTGCTGTTTGTCTGGGCGCCTTTTCAGGTTCACAAGCACAGGTAACCAGCATCACCGTTGAGGAGTTTTATACCGACAACGGCTCGGTAGCCGGCTATCCGGCAGGTCACACCACCTATCGCATTTATGCCAATACTGAAAATGCGAATGACCGTGTAACCACAGTTTCAGGAAATGATGATAACCCCCTTTCACTTTCGGTGACAGGTTCAGGTATTTGGAATAGCCCAACAGGCGGAGGTGTGCTGGGAGATGCCTCACCTTGTATTCTTTTCGATAACCCGGCAACTGCAATCGCGGAATATGATTCATACATCACTGTTGGTGTGGATTGTAACAATGATGGAGCTGCTAACCCTGTTTACAAGGCGGAGGATTCGGCTCAACCATGGCAAAACCAAGCTTTCGCGACAGCTCCTTATGGAAGTGGCGAATTCGTTGTGAATACTCCTGTTGGAGGAACTTGGTTTGTATTGCCTGACAACGCAAATTCACAAGCAGGTTCTGATTTGAAAGTTCTGTTAGCTCAGATTACAACTGATGGTGAGATTTGCGGTATTTTCAATCTTCAAATATTCCCTAACTACAGCGGTGCAGGTTCTGATCCGGTGTATGGCTCATTTGAGTTTTCGAGCACTACCGGATGTATTGCGGGATGCACTGCTGAAGAAGCTGTCAACTTTAACGAAGCTGCCACTTATGACAACGGTTTATGCTTATTCGCTTGCGAAGTAACTATCGATGCTACCGCAGAACCCGGATGTCCGGGAGGCGCTAACGGTGAGATAAACGTTACCGCATCAGGCGCTCAGGCATTCTATGAGTTCTTCTTGAATGGTACCTCTCAGGGGCTTTCAAGCGATGGAACAGAGTTGTTTGATATGCTCGCTAGCGGTTCTTACACTGTGAGTGTTCGTGATACTCGTTTCGATAATACGCTTGCAAACCCATCAGGCCTTACATGCGAAGCCTCCGAGGTTGTGAGTATCAATCCTGTGTCATTAACCGGAAGCGTTGGTAGTGCTATCGCATGTGCCGGCGACAACAATGGCTCTGTAGCAACTGATGCCGCTAACTATGGCGGTGGTACAGGTACATTATCATTTGCTCTATATAACAGTAATGGAACGGCTGTTCTGGATGGTAACAACGATCCTGTTGTTGTTGCAACTCCAAACTATAGCGGTTTGACCGGCGGTAACTACTACTTCGAAGTTACAGATGCTAGTGGCTGCTCTGCTCAGGGTAACACCTTTACTATTGATAGCCCGCTAACAATCAGCATGGAAGCTTCTGCTTCCGGTGTTGGTGAATGTTTCAATTCCAGCGATGTTACCAAGATTGTTGCTTGGTTTGGTGGAACCGGTGACGTTGATTTCTCATTGGTGAATGATGGTACTTACTTATTGGAAGGTGGTGCATCAACCATAGTTCTCGAAAACATGAGTGTGGGTGATGTTACGCTCTATGCTCAAGATGAAAATGGTTGCACAGCGGAATACACCTTTACTGTTTTGGGTGGTCCGGAAATCGTAGTTAACGTGGACGTTGTAAACCCTTCTTGTAATGGTGATTCCAATGGCTCTGTAACAGTTTCTTCTACCGGAGGCACCGGAGCGATTCTCTATAGTTTTGATGGTGGCGCACTTTCTTCGAACAACGTCGTGAGCGATTTGGGTAATGCTACCATCGTTCTTGTAGCGGAAGACGAAACGGGTTGTCAAGCCACTCAAACAATTGAAGTTGCTGAACCGGAAGTGTTGGGTGGTTCAGTTACCTCTAACAGCATTTCATGTAATGGTGAGACAGACGGAAGCATTAGCGTAGAAGCTACAGGTGGTACTTTCCCGTTCACCTATGCCTTGAACGCAGCACCGACTATCAATGACACGAATCCTCTATTCAGTGGTCTTGCTGCAGGATCTTACACTGTAAACATTGTTGATGCAAACGGTTGCTCATTTGAAGCTTCAGCTGCTTCAGTAATTGTTGAGCCTGCTGCCCTTGCAATCAATGGCCTGACCGCAAATCCGATTGATGTTGATCCGGGTGGAAGCTCAGCTTACAACGTTACCGGCGGAACTACTCCTTACACCTATGCATGGAGCGGTCCTGGCGGCTTCACCAGTAACGAGCAAGATTTGACCGGCTTGACGGATGCCACTGATGCCGGAGCTTATACGCTCACAGTGACTGATGCGAATGGTTGTGAGGTTTCTCAATCAATCACGGTTACCGGTATTGATGAGTTGACTCGCAATTACTCGATTAGCTTGTATCCAAACCCAAACAACGGACAGTTTGTATTGAGCATGGAAGGTTTCGTGGGTGAAATGATGTCTTATGCAATCGTTGATAATAGCGGTCGCATCGTGATGTCGAAGGACTTGGGTAATGTTCGTGCAGTGCGCATGGAGACGATTGACATGGCCGGAGCGGCATCTGGTATTTATCAAGTTCGTGTATTGGTGGGTAACGACACGCACAACTTACGCTTCGTGAAGCAGTAAGCGATAACAATAACAAAACGAATGGAAGGCTGTCCGAATGGGCAGCCTTCTTTCATTTATAGGATTTTTTCATTCAGCATCCAACCGGTTATGCTCATACGATCTTGACCGGTAACGAGTACTTCGTGCTCCAATTCACTTAAAAAAATGGCGAGTGTTCCACTGACCGGCTGAATGCGGGTCGAGTTTTCAGACGAGTCGTATATCAACAGCTCGCCACCATCCGATGGAATCCAATCGGGATTCAAATACAGTACGGAGGAAACACGCCTGGGTGATCCGCTTTTGTGTCTATCTACATGTTTTTTATAAAATGTACCGGGCGGGTAGTGGGCATAGTGACATTCGAAGTCGCGTATGCCGAGGTAAAAATGCGAATTCAGATGAGCTATTAGCTCATCCATTTTTCCGAGGTAATGGTGCGTATGAGTATGTGTATTGGCAGGGTCTATCCAACTAATGAAATCGCCACGTTGAGAAGTGTCAACGGCTTTCTCCTCTAATTTTCCGATAGACGCCTGTTTGAACCCTTTGCTCTGTTGAATTTCAAACAATTCAGAGCGGATGCCATGAGCCGTTTGAGGACTAATAAAATCCTTCAGTTCTGCCCAGCCATTTTTTTCGAAATCGGATAACCAGTCGCTCATAGCCCACTCGTATAAATTCGAGGCGAAAGTACCAATGTCGCTCATGTGAATCCTACATTTGATCACAACAAAGATTTTCGCAAATGAAAAGAATCGTGCTAGTTACAGGGGCGAGCAGTGGAATTGGCCGTGCCGTTGCCGTCCGACTAGCCGGGAGTGGTTTCACTGTTTATGGTGCATCGCGTTCAGGTAGCGGACCGAAAATGGACTCACTCACGAATGTGCAGATGGATGTAACAAAGGTGGATTCCGTTGTGAGGGTTTTGAATGAAATAGATAAGAATCACGGAGCGCTTCATGCAGTCATAAATAGCGCTGGATTGGGTATGCTGGGGTCACTAGAGGATAGCACAACGGAGGAAATTCAGATGTTGTTTGAAACCAATTTGATGGGAGTACATCATGTTTGCATGCGTTCACTTCATTTGTTGCGAAGGACCGGTAACGGATATATCATCAACATAACTTCTATGGCCGCGCAAATGGGTTTACCTTACAGAGGGGTTTACTGCGCCAGTAAGTTTGCCGTAGAAGGCTATTCGGAATCACTTTCACAGGAAGTCGCTTGTGAGGGAATTCATGTTGTAATTGTAGAGCCCGGTGATGTCAGAACAGCTATCAATGGCAATAGAAAGGAGGTAGGCACCATTAGTAATCGTCATGCAACTCGCCATCAAACAATTCGTCAGCAGGTAAATCGGGAGGTAGACTTGGGAATGAATCCGGAGGGCGTAGCAAACACGATTTGTTCGATACTGCATACCAACAAACCCCGATTGCGCTATAGAGTTGCGTTCACGCGGGCTAAGCTGGCGTATTATCTGATGAGAATTTTACCGGATCGATGGTTTGAGCGGATTGTCATGAAACATTATAAAATAGGAGT
>Ga0315904_10002921_pt1 | contig 25807 bp, 31 predicted proteins | sample LakEriMetagenome_6_FD_203529 | JGI IMG/M metagenome (GOLD analysis project Ga0315904, IMG submission 203529) | Freshwater fungal communities from buoy surface, Lake Erie, Ohio, United States - Buoy 12 MA120 | ecosystem: Environmental > Aquatic > Freshwater > Lake | place: USA: Lake Erie, Ohio... | reverse complement strand
CCTGTTTCATTTTACGATAACCATCAAGCTCATACACTCTACAGAATGTATCCCATAGACTACGACAACGCAAGTCTAAGGTCTGCTCGATACCCATAATCATATTAGATATCTCATCTTCTGTCAATGGTTCAGCACCATCTAAGACAAGTTTATTTACAATATTAAGATCTTCTGCAGTTGCCCAGACATTCATTATATCTTTCTCTAAATCAAATCGATCACTCATACTCGTGCTCCTTCTCTGCTCCTGTAAGATACTTCAATCGTAGTAATATGTCATGGATATCATCTCGAGCTTGTCTGATCTCAAAGTCTACCTCAGACAATAACTCAGGATACTTGACAATATACTCATGTATATAATACAAATCGTCTTCAATCTCTTTACGATAATCGAACATAATGTTATTAATTTTAAACTCCTGATCGATACTCATGATATAACAGCTCCTATAGTCATACCCAACAAAGCAATCATAGCAACAAACCAGATAAAAGTCAATAGACTTGACAACGCAAACATAATTATTTTCATTTCGTTACCCCAAGTATATAGAAAGTAATACTATAAAAACAATAGGTGCTAACCCTAACAACAAACCAGCTAAAGCTTTCATGCTAATACTTCTACCTCTCCATCAGTCTGAATCCAGACATGAGCACCACAAGACAAAGGTTTATCAGGACTGTATACAATCTCTGAATCCCCATGAATCTTTACCTTATGAGCATACACATTACTCTTATATGTCTTCACTGTCAAGACTGGTAAAGATAAATTTTCCTTACGATTCTTTTTAATATTGTGCTGGTTCACATGTACAATAGTTTTCATTATGCCACCTTTACAAGTTTAATAACCTTCGCCTTCGACGTACCATGATAAGGGTATGCAATGACCTTGACATTCTTAGACCAGCACGCCCTACAATCACCACACTTACCTTCACGAGTGTACGCTTCACACTCTACAGTGTCACTAGGTCTACTAGTAGGATACTTCGCATAAGGCACAATGACACTCGATGTCATAGTAGTATCAAGACACTCACCAGTCACACTATCACTAGACAAGCGAACCACGACATTAGACAAGCACGACATGTCAAATAGTACATCTTTGAACTTGTCAAACTTGTGCATGCGAGTAGGAAACCAGTGCTGAGTCTTGGGTGTTCGTCTCATTACTTCGAGAATCTTTAAAGCTAACTCTCGATGATAACAATCGCCACTATCGAACCACCTAAAATAAGGGTCTTCGCCTATAGCGTCAACCATTCTATCGCACCAGTCATCTAACTTCCAATCTTCTAGGTTACGTGCTCGAACTGCTTTAACATTGGAATAAACATAATTCCCACGCCTAGCATAACAAAACTTACATGCGTCTACTGCTTCACCGTCGTCACCTCTAGCACCAGGACAAGTGTCCCATGCCTGTAGTGACCAGCTATGACAGCCTAGTTTACTAGTCTTCGATAACATGATGCAATACTCCTATAAAGATTATAGTTTACTGCTTGCTACAGACCCTCGATGCTCTGAGGGTTTCGTCGATTAACGACTCGTCAGTGTAGCTTAGAAGTGTACAGAGTGATCTGCCACTACCAGATTGACATTCCAATTCTTAACCCATTCTACTTTACCAGTGGAAGCATGCTGGAATTTAACCCAAAGAAATGCATTTGTCAATACTTTACCATTAATTCTTTTACCTTGACTATTGTAGATAGATAGGAAGCGACCACCACGATTACCAAGGATACGATTAAACTTAACAGATACTTTGAAGAGCTTGATCATTTTAAATCTCCTAAAGGTTAACTGCATTGTTTACTGCATGGATTGAATAGTACTCTGAATCTACTGCATTGTCTACTAGGGAAAACCCTTACTGCTACTGCATCGCTGTATTGCTTGCTGCGATGATTGAATAGTACCAGTGTGCAGTGCAACATACAATAGGTACAAACCCTAATGTCTAAACATACAGTGTGGTACGGAAGAGACACCTATGTGGTACTTTAGAGACACTCTCTTGTTGCTCTGCAGCATGGCATAGTCTGTGCCTAGCAAGAAGCATGCCAGAGCAAGAACTGTGCCAACATAACCCTACGGGGGGTGGGGGTAATGAGCAATGTAGTCGTATGCGGGACCATATCAGACACAAAAGAGAGCAAAGTAGAAAACACTATATAATTAATGTAATTGTATAATGAAAGAAGAGTAGGTAGTTCTGCATAAATACCTGCATAATCAACTGGTTAGGATAATGAGCACTGCGAAGCAGCCTAGATAACGAAATAGAGCACTACGAAGTAGCCATGTATAAAATAAAAGTCTTAAAGTACTTGACTTTTCCTTAAAAATATGCTATAATAAAAGGCATGTAATAAGTAACTATGCAGCACTAAGTACCCTAAATATAATAATCATAATTTAATCTACTTACAGTCTGCATAGTAGTACTAAGTAATACTTAGAATAACTTAATATGGAGAAACACATTGTGTCCATAGACGTAAAGACTGAAGTCGTTGATGTTTCTTTGTCCCCTGCTACAGAAGCACCCGTCCCTGTTGTCAAACCCAAGGGCAAGGGTGGTAGACCAAAGAAGTCAGCGATACTTGAAAAGACAAAAAGACCTAAGCGTGGTAGACCTATTGGTGAAGCTGGTAGGATCAGGGAGTTTCATGCTAGGTTGTTAGCTACTACTGGTGATAAGGTCATTGAGACTATCATCAGGAAAGCTCTGAGTGATGAAGACAAGGACCAGGTTGCTTGTCTAAAGATGTGTGTGGATCGTTTGCTACCGATCAGTTACTTTGAAAAGGAAAAAGGATCAGGAAGAAACGCTATCAACATTACGATCTCTGGCATTGGTGGATCAACAGTGATCGAGTCAGAAGATTCCACAGAAGACTATATTGACGTAGAGGATAACGATGGATCTACAGATTAAACTGCTACCCTGGCAGCAAGAGGTCTGGAACGATCCTAGCAGGTTTAAGGTTATAGCGGCAGGGCGACGTACAGGCAAGAGTAGACTAGCGGCATGGTGCTTGATTGTAGAGGCACTGCAGGCAGATAAAGGTCACGTATGGTATATCGCACCTACGCAGCAGCAGGCACGAGATATTATGTGGCAGCAGTTGTTGGAACTAGCACACCCTGTCATATCTGGTAGTCATGTAAATAACATGCAGGTGAAGCTAGTCAATGGGTCTATGATTAGTTTAAAGGGTGCAGATAGACCAGAGACAATGCGTGGTGTGGCATTAAAATTTATTGTCCTCGATGAGTATGCTGACATTAAACCACAGGTGTTTGAACAGATCCTAAGACCTGCCTTAGCAGACTTAAAAGGTAAGGCAATCTTTATCGGTACACCTAAAGGTAGAAACCACTTCTACGACATCTATAAGATGGGTAAGAGTGGTGATGAGAAAGACTGGAAAGCTTGGCACTTTACTTCGTTAGACAATCCTCTTCTTGATCCTGAAGAGATTGAGATCGCTAAGAAGTCTATGTCTTCCTTTGCGTTTAGGCAAGAGTTCATGGCTAGCTTTGAAGCTCCTCAGTCTGAGTTGTTTAAGGAGGAGTGGATCAAGACAGCGGAAGAAGATGAAGAACCTGCTAATGGTGATTACTATTTAGCAGTAGACTTAGCTGGCTTTGAGGATGTAGCAAAGAATGCTAGTAACAAAAAGAAGCATCTGGACCAAACAGCTATAGCGATAGTTAAGGTACATGAAGGTGGTTGGTGGGTAGATAAGATTGATTATGGCAGGTGGGATATTAAAGAGACTGCCAACAAGATTCTTAAGCATGCCAAGGAATACAACGCATCAATAGTAGGGATAGAGCGTGGAGCATTAAAGAATGCGGTTCTGCCTTACATGCAGGAGTTGATGCTAAAGTTGCAGGTGTATCCTAGGATTGAAGACCTGACCCACGGTAACAAGAAGAAGACAGATAGGATAGTCTGGTCACTGCAGGGCAGGTTCGAGCATGGTCAGATTACCTTAAGAGAAGGTGAATGGGTTAAGGAGTTCATAGATCAGTTGTTGAACTTCCCCACCGCTAACGTGCATGATGACTTACTAGACGCTCTGAGTTATATCGATCAGGTATGTACAATGCCTTTTGATATGGATATGGACGAAGAGGAATACGAACCTTTAGACGAGATATCAGGATACTAATATGGGACAAGCAGTCAAAGGAGTTGTTACTAATTTATTTCCAGAGGCGGCAAGCCTAAGAAAAACCTTTGGTGGTATGGAAGTTGATAGTATCGATGAGGGTATGTTGTCTAGTCTTAAAGATCCAGAACTAATGCTTGGTCCTCAAGGCGTAGCTACTATGATGACTAAAGTAAATCCAGAGGTTAAGAAACAATTAGAAAAAGACATGAAGCTTGCTCAGGATATGTTATATCGTGGTGATCCTATGTCTAGCATTGAAGCTCGTACTGGTTTTGCTTTTGATGAACAAGGCAAGATCATGAAAGAGATTGATGATAATGCTGCTACTTTAAAAGTTAATTTTGAAGATTTGGAAAAAGAAAAGGAATATAATCTTGGAGATGTGTTTGACCACAAAGCTTTCTTTACAATTTATCCTGATTTAGCTGACACACGTATTAGGTTTTACAAAGGCGAAGGTAAACCAGAGAATGGTTTTTTTGATATTCAAACAGGATTAATTGGTGTTAACACTAGCAAAGAATCTTTTAAAAAGAAAGACCCTATTGCTTTGACTAATACTATTCGTACAATTCTTCACGAATCACAGCATTTAATTCAACAAATTGAAGGTTTAGAAGGCGGTGGTAATCCTGCTATGTTTAGACCAGGAGGAAAGTCTAAGTTAAATTTATCTGAAAATGAAGCATACCAAAGATATCTAAAACTAATTGGAGAAGCTATGGCACGTAACGTAGCTTTTCGTTATGGTCGACAAAACTCTCGAGATTTTTTTAAAACATTAGCTACTGATCCTGCATCAGTAAGGTATAATATTAATAAATATAGATTGATTAAAAGTAATGGTATACCTTACAAAGCTGTATCTCAAGATGAAATAGTTGACCCATCGTATCAAGACCCGATTGAAAGGACAATTTAATGGCTGACTTTGCTGAAGACAAGATGACAGAACCAGATAAGGATCTGGTAAGTTTTGTTATCTCTCACACTGATCGGTGGCGTGAGTGGCGAGACAATAACTACCAGCGTAAGTGGGATCGCTATGAGCGACTGTACTACGGTGTGTGGTCAGACGAGGATAAGGTTCGTAAAACTGAACGCTCCAAGATTGTAACACCTGCTATTCGTCAAGCAGTAGATAATAAAGTTGCTGAGCTTATCGAAGGCATTACAGGTAACGGAAAGTTGTTTGACATTAAAGATGACAACATGGATCAGACTGGTCCACAAGATGTTTACCTAATGAAGAAACAACTAACGGAAGATCTGAAGCGTGATAAGTTTGAGAAGGAAATCCACAAAGTAATTAAGATGGGAGAAGTCTTTGGTACTGCTGGAGCAGAGATTCTAGTTAAAACCAAGGTTCAGATGTCTCCAACTACGCAACCAATGCCTGGTCAGGGTATGGCAGCGGTAGGAGTAATGGAAAACGAACGTGTTTCGGTACAAATTAAAGCAATTCATCCACGAAATCTTCTTGTTGACCCCAATGCTGAAGACATTAATGATGCTTTGGGCGTAGCAATCGAGGAGTATACCTCATTGCATAAGGTAGTTAAGGGTATTGAGGATGGCATTTATCGTAAAGTTACCATTGAACCCTTCTATGATGACAACGATCTTGAGCCAACCACCCAGGATTCAGTGTTTACTGATGACAAAGTACGTGTTATGCGCTACTATGGTCTGGTTCCTCGTGAATACCTGAAGAATCTTGAGGGTAAAGACAAGGAAATTGTAGATCTGTTCCCTGAAGACAGCGCTGCGGATGAGGTTTCTGACCTCGTAGAGGCTGTTATAGTCATCGCTAACGGGTCGCTACTGCTTAAAGCAGAGGAAACCCCTTACATGATGAAGGATCGCCCCGTATTGGCGCATAGACCTGAGACTGTGCCTGGATTATTCTGGGGTGTAGGTACGGTTGAGAAGGGTTACAACATGCAGATGGCTATTGACGCTCAGATGCGCTCACATCTGGACAGTCTAGCACTGACTACTGCACCTATGATGGGTATTGACGCTACCCGCCTACCTCGTGGTGCTAAGTTTGAAGTCATTCCTGGTAAGTCTATTCTCACTAACGGTAATCCTGCAGAGATTCTTCAGCCATTTAAGTTCGGTGTTACTGATCCTAGTAACTATGAGACTGCTAAGGGGTTTGAAGCTATGCTTCTGCAAGCTACAGGAACCCTAGATTCTGCTGAGCTAACACGTGCTGCAGCAGGCTCACAGGGCGCTGGTGGGCTTGGTATGTCTTTGGCTATGTCTGCTATCGTCAAGAAGAACAAACAGGCACTGACGAACTTCCATGAGGATTTCCTGATGCCTATGATTACGAAAGTAGCTCATAGGTACATGCAGTTCGATCCTAACCGTTATCCAAGCCAAGACTTTGTGTTTATCCCTGTTACTTCAGTAGGTATGATTGCCAGGGAGTACGAGCAGCAGCAGTTCATTGGGTTGCTGCAGACACTTGGACCTGAGTCTCCTGTGGTTCCTTTAGTACTACAAGGAATTGTTGAGTCATCCAGTCTGGGTAACAAAGAAGAGTTGGTAGCTGCACTGCAGCAAATGAACCAGCCTAATCCAGAACAGCAACAGATGCAGCAGCAACAGATGCAACAGCAGATGGAACTGATGAACGCTCAGATCCAACAGCTTATGGGTCAAGCTGCTGAGTCTAACGCTGACGCACAGGAAGCACAAGCTCGAGCACAGAAGATTATGGTTGAAGCTCAGATGATACCGCAGCAAATGCAGGTAGATCTAATGAAAGCTATTACCCAGAACCTAAAAGAGGAAGACAAAGACGCTTTCGAGCGTAGGGTTGAGATAGCTAAGTTGCTACTGAAAGAACGTGAAATGACCTCAAATGAAAAAATAGTTCAAAATCAGATGCAAACTACTTGACAAATGATTAAATTTATGGTATAATGTATTATATAAATAGGGACTCCGCAATGGATAAAGACCTACAAGAATGTAAACTATGTAAAGAACAGCTTCCATTAAGTTTGTTTAATAAAAACGGACGATATAAAAACGGATACTACAAGCACTGTAAAAAATGTCACTATGAAACTTATGGTAGAGATTCGCATTATAAACGAACATATGGCATAAGTAAAAAAGAATATGAAGAGCAGCTTTTAAAACAGAATTACAAATGTTTGGTATGTGAAAATTTTGAAACAGAAGGTAAGTTTGGTAGATTAGTTGTAGATCATTGTCATAAAGACGGTGGAATTAGAGGTCTTATATGTCAGGGTTGCAACATAGCACTAGGCTGTGTTAAAGATAATTCTGATACTTTAAGAAAACTTGCTAATTATTTAGATGAGTATTATGGCAATTGATAAAGAATTAGATGATTACTATTCATCTCGATTTGAGATGATGTCTTCTAAAGGTTGGAAAGATTTTATAGAAGACGTAGACAATATAATCAAACAATATAATAACGTTCTTTCGTTGAACTCTGCTGAAGAGTTTCACAAACGAAAAGGACAACTAGACATTCTCTACTGGGTTTTAAATCTTAAGCAGGAATCTGAAGCTGCTTGGAAAGAGTTAAACAATGAAGAGAATTTTTGAATTTAGGTGTGTTAAAGATCACGTAAGTGAAAAGCTTGTTGATGATGAGGTCAGATCTATAGAATGTCCTCATTGTCGCAATGAAGCTTCTCGTATTATCTCGTCACCCCGTATTTGGTTGGAGGGCATCACTGGTGCGTTTCCTTCAGCGGCAGATGCGTGGGCTAGAAAACACGAAGAAGCAACAAGAGTCGCCTACAAAAAACAAGAAGCATAGTTTTCAGGTGGCATTTTAAATTTCCTAGAATCCATTGTGGACAGGAGGATAATGTGGCAGCTACTTTTTTTGACCCGCCAGTAGAAGATGATGAGCCAGTAGACCAGGTTACTGAAGCTGAGGAAGAAACTCAGGTAACTCCAGAACCAGAACCGCAACCAGAGCCAGAAGAACTTCCTTCTAAATACAAAGGTAAGTCTTTATCTGAGATTGTCAAGATGCATCAAGAGGCTGAGAAGCTGATTGGTAGACAAGCTCAAGAGGTAGGTGAGGTACGTAAACTTGCTGATGAACTTCTTAAGCGACAACTCGATACTCCCAAAGCGGAGGCAAAGGCTGCTACAAAAGAAGACGAGATTGATTTTTTTGCAGACCCTGACAATGCTGTAAACAAGAAGATTGATAAGCATCCTGCTATTTTGGAAGCTAGGCAACAAGCCTTGGCTCTGAAACAGATGCAGACCTTGAATCGATTACAGCAAGAGTTTCCTGATTTTCAGGCAACAGTCAACGATCCTGAGTTTGCAGATTGGGTTAAAGCATCACCTGTACGGTTACAGTTGTACGCACAAGCAGACGCCCAAGGCGATTATAACTCTGCTGCTGAGCTACTAAGTACCTGGACATATGTTAAACCTAAAGCTGCTCCAGCACCTGCTGAACAAGAAGTTAAGAAGCAGCAACGTGCAGCAGTAAAGCAAGCTACAGTAGATGTTGGCGGTCCTACTGGTTCTGCACCTTCGAGTAAAGTATATCGGAGGGCTGATCTTATCCGACTACAATTGGAAGATCCTGATAGATACGCTCAACTACAGCCAGAAATTATGGCAGCGTATGTAGAGGGACGAGTTAAATAAACTTTATAAAGGAAATATAAAATGCCTCTCGGAACAGCACATGTAACAAAGACTACCGCCGATAAGTTTATCCCAGAGATTTGGAGTGATGAGATTATCGCTGCCTATAAGAAGAATCTTGTAGCAGCTAATCTGTTCTCCAAAATGTCTTTCCAGGGTAAGAAAGGCGACACGCTTCATATTCCTAAACCCACTCGTGGTAACGCTTCTGAGAAGACTGCTCAGACTCAAGTAGCTTTGATTGCTGCTACTGAGACTGAAGTTCAAGTTCTTATTAACAAGCACTACGAGTACAGCCGACTGATCGAGGACATCGTCGAAGTGCAAGCTCTTTCGTCTATGCGGAAGTTCTACACTGATGACGCTGGTTACGCTCTGTCTCGTCAAGTTGATACTGACCTGATTCGTCTTGGTCGTGGTGTCAATGGCGCTACGGTTGGTACGAATGACTACGCTACTTCGTCTGCTACTACCAATGCTTTTATTGGTTCTAACGGTACGACAGTGTATAACTCCACCACCTCCAACGCTGCTGCTCTGGCAGATGACGCTATTCGTCGCAGCATCCAGCGTCTTGATGATGCTGATGTTCCTATGACGGATCGCTTCCTGATCGTTCCTCCCACCACTCGTCGCACCCTTATGGGTCTTGCTCGCTTCACTGAGCAGTCCTTTACTGGTGAAGCTGCTGGTGCTAACACGATCCGTAACGGTCAGATTGGTGATGTATACGGTGTTAAAGTATACGTGACTACCAACGCTGATACCGCTGCTGGTACTTCTGGTACGGACCGTATTGTTCTGCTGGCTCACAAAGATGCTTTTGTGCTGGCTGAGCAAATGGGTGTTCGTAGTCAGACGCAGTACAAGCAAGAGTACCTCGGAACGCTGTTTACTTCCGACATGCTTTACGGTGTTGCTGAGCTTCGTGATGATGCTGCAGTAGCGCTGGCTGTACCTGCCTAAGTAACCTCTGCCCAGGCTCACAAGGTCTGGGCAGTTTTCTTAGCGCATTAACTTAGTGCTCTAAGCAAACTGTAAAAGGAAACTAAATGGCTATCTATCGTGGTCCTGGTGGTCCTGGTGATGCAACTACTGATGCTGCTAGTGAGGCAGCATTAGTATCTACACTTGTAACTCAAGCACAAACTTCAGCAGCTAATGCTTCAACCTCAGCTAACAACGCTAACACTTCTGCTACTAACGCAGCAAACTCTGCTACATCAGCAGCAACATCAGCTTCTTCAGCAGCGGCATCTTTAGCAGCTATTGGTAGTTCTGTAACCGATGCTGCTAACTCTGCAACATCAGCAGCGTCTTCAGCATCTGCAGCAGCAACTTCAGCTACTAACGCAGCTAACTCAGCAACCAGCGCAGGAAGCTCTGCAACGTCTGCTACAGCGTCTGCTAGTGCTGCATCATCTTCTGCATCGTCAGCCTCTACATCAGCCTCTAATGCCGCTTCCTCGGCATCTTCTGCATCTACCTTTGCTACGAATGCAGCATCCTCTGCTAGCACTGCATCAACTGCAGCAACGAACGCATCTAACTCTGCTACTGCTGCAGCTACTTCAGCAAGTAACGCAAGTACTTCTGCTACAAACGCAGCTAATTCTGCAACTGCTGCAGCGTCATCTGCATCTACAGCTTTTACTGCAGCTACTAATGCTAGTAACTCAGCCAGTGCTGCAGCCACATCAGCAACTAACGCCGCTACTTCAGCAACTAATGCACAAGCATACGAGCTATCTGCTAATGAGTGGGCAACTAAAACTAGTGGACCTGTAGCAGGTGGGGAATACTCAGCTAAGTATCATGCACAAGCTGCTGCTACTTCAGCAACCAATGCTAGTAACTCAGCTTCTTCAGCAGCTACTAGTGCTACTAACGCAGCAGCATCCTATGATTCTTTTGATGATCGTTACCTTGGTGCTAAGTCTTCTGCTCCTGCAACTGACAATGACGGTGACGCATTACTAACTGGTGCTATTTACTGGAATACTACTGCTAACCAACTGTACATATGGGATGGTAGTGCTTGGGATGCAGCAGCATTTAATGTTACTGGTGGTGTAACAGCGTTTAATACTAGGACTGGTTCTGTAACTCTTAATGATACTGATGTATCTGATGCTTTAGCAGCAACCACTGGTGCTATTAAGATTCCTGTTGGTACACAAGCACAAAGACCTACACCTACTAAAGGTATGTTTAGGTTTAATGATGACACTGATAGCTTTGAAGGTTATGACGGTGCTGCTTGGGGTGCTATTGGTGGTGGAGGTGGTGCTACGCTGTTGTTAGTAACAGATCGTAGTGGTGCTACAATAAGTGTACCATTGATTAATGGTTTCTTAGCTATTACGAATAGAAGTGGCGGTACTGTTAACGTACCAGTTTCTTAATTAAGGAAGAACAATGGCAAACAAATATCCTTTAGTACTTGACGGTACTGCTATTGAAGAGTTGCAGTCAGGAGATGCAATAGCAGGATTGATTATTGGTACTGATGTTCAAGCATATGATGCTGGTTTACAATCTATTGCAGGATTAACCACAGCAGCAGATAAGATGATCTACACTACGGCGCTTGATACTTACGCTGTAACAGATCTCACCGCTGCTGGACGAGCGCTATTAGATGACGCAGACGCCGCAGCACAAAGAACTACATTAGGACTTGTGATTGGTACTAATGTCCAGGCGTATGACGCAGGTTTACAATCCATTGCTGGATTAACTACCGCTGCTGATAGAATGATTTACACAACGGCATCTGATACCTATGCTGTAACTACTTTGACTGCTGCTGGTAGGGCTATCCTTGATGATGCTGATGCTGCTGCACAGCGTACTACACTAGGTTTAGGTACTGTAGCAACACTAAATAGTATTAACCTAACAACCAATGTTACTGGTACATTGCCTGTTGCTAATGGTGGTTCTGGTGCAACAACACTCACAGGTGTTATCAAAGGTAACGGTACTTCTGCTTTCAGTGCCGCTACCGCTGGTACTGACTATGTTGCTCCTGGTACTGCTACTACCTTTACAGCACAGCAAACATTTAAAGAAGTAAAAGATACTGTACATACTATCACTGACGGTGCTGCATTTGAGATTGATCCTGCTAATGGTTCAATTCAAGTAGTAACTTTAGGTGCTAACCGTACACCAGCAGCAACTAACTTTGAAGCAGGTCAGGTAGTGTTGCTTGGTATTGATGATGGCACTGCTTATACTATTACCTGGTCCACTGTTAATCCTACTTGGGTTAAGGTTGGTGGTACTGGTTCAGCACCAACATTGGCTACCACTGGTTATACTTGGATACTGTTGTGGGAAGTTGGTACTACTATCTACGCAACTGAAGTAGGTAAGCCATAATGAGTAATGTATTAAAGATGCTATCTAGGGGCGGTGCTGCTGCGGCAGAGACTGACCCCAACTTCAAGCAAACAGTGTTGCTGCTCCACGGTGATGGAACCAACGGCGCACAGAACAACACATTCCTAGACTCCTCTACCAACAACTTCACCATTACCCGCAATGGCAATACCACCCAAGGTACATTTAGCCCGTTCAGTCTAGCGGCAGGGGAGTGGAGTAACTTTTTTGATGGTACTGGGGATAGTCTACAAATAGCCAACAATGCTGCGTTTAACTTGGGTACTGGTGACTTCACGATTGAGGCGTGGATTTATTTAACCGCAGACGCTGCACAAAATGCTGGAGGGATTAGGGGAGCAAATATCTTTACGGCAATACCGACTTCTGGAACTGTTAATGGATATGCGTTGTACCTTAATGGTAGTTCAACAACCACAGGCACTGGTTTAATTTTTGCGAACACTGTAAGTAGTGTTGATTACGCTGCTACCTATACCGCAACCATTACTAAAAATACTTGGCATCATGTAGCGGTAGCAAGATCAGGAACCACTACAAAATTGTTTTTTAATGGTGCTGAAGTTGCCAGCACAACGCTTGGTAATCAAACTGTATCTAACTCAACTAATGCAACAGGTGTTGGTGCTAGCTTTTACACAGGTTACACAAACAACTTCCCAGGCTACCTTTCCAACGTCCGTATCGTCAAAGGCCGTGCCGTCTACACCTCTGCCTTTACCCCAAGCACCGTCCCTCTTGGCGCTACCTCCGGTGGTCAGAACCCACCGCAAGGCACAGAGACTTCTCTCCTGACTTGCCAGAGCAACAGGTTCGTAGATAACGGTGTAGCAAACTCAGGCACAGGCTTCACCATCACTCGCAACGGTGATGTGCGTGTAACCCCCTTCAGTCCCTTTGCGCCATCTGCGGCGTACTCTGCTGGTACTAATGGCGGTAGTGGGTATTTTGATGGTAATACTGACTATTTAACCGCTGCGTCTAATGCAGCTTTTGCGTTTGGAACAGGCGACTTTACTATTGAAGCGTGGATAAACCCCGCTTCTTTGGCAGCAGATACTTTGATTTGTGGGGTAGATGTTACTAACGGTGCAATATTAGGATATGACACAACAACAGTCTGGCTCGGGTCACGAGGAATCGCTTATGACTTAACAGCAACATATACATTACCATTAAATTCTTGGACACATATTGCAGTATCCAGACAAGGAACAACAGCAAGACTTTTTGCAAATGGTGTTCAAATTGCTTCTGGGACTGTAACCAAAAACTATCCGCAAGGTTTGTTTACTGTTGGAAACTATACGGCATTTAATATTGGTGTTAATGGGTATTTGTATAATGTTCGTGCGGTCAAAGGAACCGCAGTCTATACAGGTGCTTTTACTCCACCGACATTGCCTTTGTCCACATCAGGGGCTGCATCAGCTTCTGCCTATCCAAGCACGACAAATATAAACACTACTTTTTCTTCGTCAGAAACATCGTTACTCCTAAACTTCACCAACGCAGGCATCTTAGACAACACAGGCAAGAACGTACTAGAGACAGTCGGTAATGCTCAGATAGATACCACGGTGAAGAAATATGGTACTGGGTCTATGGAGTTTGATGGGAGTGGTGACAGGCTAACCAATAACAACTTTATAAACCCAGATTTAATAATGGGTACTGGCTCATTTACGATAGAAGGATGGTTATACACAACCTCTACTGCAAACATGGGGTTGTTACAAATATCTACAACAGCCGGTGGGTTACAAGCAAACAACACAAACAACATTGCTGTTTACTGTAATAATCTTGTTCTTGGTGCTTACTATGGCGGTACTTTTAGGGCAGGAACAACAAGCATTTCTAGCGGAACTTGGACTCACTTTGCTTTGGTAAGAAATGGGTCATCAATAAATTTATATGTTAATGGAACTGCTGATTCTGGTTTTGGTACACAAACCGATAACCAAAACTATACTGGCGGTTATATAGTCGTTGGCGGTTACTTTGGAACATCCAATCTATTCAACGGCTACATAGACGATCTCCGCATCACCAAGGGCGTGGCGAGATACCCAACAGAACCTTTCCCGACTGCCCCATTCCCTGATCTATAACTAGGAGTAAACAATGCAGATTTACAAAGATGGTGTTATCGCTGATTACAAAGTTTTGTTTCCTCAAGTATCTTTCTCTGCCACTGGACCTAGTAATAAGTTCTTGGAAGAGCAAGGTGCGTATAAAGTTAATATGTTTATACCGCATAACCGTGAGACACAAAAGCTAGTACCAGCCGAGCCTTACATTAATAATGGTTGGGCTTACACTGTACAGGTTGCTGACAAAACAGCAGAAGACATCGCTGCTGAAGTAGACACCAAAGCAGCACAGTTGCGTAGACAGCGTGACATTGCTCTTATGAATAGTGACTGGACTCAGGTATTAGATGCTCCTGTTGATCGTACTGCTTGGGCAACTTATCGTCAAGCATTGCGTGATCTACCACAAGATCCTAACTTCCCTAATGTTGAGTTACCTGCAACACCAGGATCACAAGTTGTTGGTAATATTGATGGAGGTGTGGTATAATGGCTGTAGGACATGAAACTGCTAAAGCTGCTGGTGATGCAGTATCACTAATAACTGTAGTAGGAACACTAGCAGAAGTGTTGCCTGCTGTTGCTGCACTGTTGACTATTGTGTGGACAGGGTTTAGAATTTATGAAACTCAAACAGTTCAAGGTTGGTTAGGAAAGAACAATGTCAAGAAAGATTAGTAAAGGTAAGACTAAAACTACTGCTGCTAAGGAAACTATTTATACTGTTCCTACGCACCAGACAGCATTATGGACATTGTTGTATGTTGCTAACATTGGTGCTAACAACAAATCAGCAGCAGTATATTGGTATGATGCTTCTATCAACGAAGAGTATGGAATAGTTAATACAACATTTAACACTGGTACAGGGTTAGAGTGGGGTGGTGATGGTAAGTATGTTGTACTAGAAGAAGGTGATCAGATTCGAGTAGAGCAACAAGATAACCTTACTACCTTTAGTTTTATTATATCAGTAGAGTTAGATCCTAAGATAGCAGTTCAGTTTAATACCTAAAGGAGTTACTATGTTTAAACCTTGCCCTGGTTGTCCTAGTCCTGCGAAGTGTAAGAAAGCTGGTAAGTGTATGAAGAAGTCTAAAGGTAAATACTAATGCCGTTAGCTAAAGGTAAATCAGATAAGACTGTCTCTAAGAACATTCGTACTCTGAAGAAAGAAGGTTATCCTCAGAAGCAAGCAGTAGCAATAGCTCTTAGCAAAGCAAAGAGGAAAAAGAAATGAATATGTGGATCGCTGTGGTTGTTTTTTGCATGAATCATCAATGTGCTTTTTGGAAACCTGATGAAAACTTCTACAGCGAACGAGAGTGTCAAGCTGCTGCACAAAAGTTTATGTATAAAGCAGAGCAAGAGTTGCCAGTAGATTTAATTGAAGGTGTTTGTCTACCTATTACTACCAAGGATCAGACATGAAGAAAGATTCTCGACTAACTAATGCAGGAGTATCTGGATATAATCAGCCTAAGCGTACACCTAATCATCCTACTAAGTCTCATGTGGTGGTGGCTAAAGAAGGAGACAAAGTAAAAACTATTAGGTTTGGTCAGCAAGGTGTTACAGGTGATAGGCAACCAACCAAGAGACAAGCATCATTTAAAGCTAGGCACGCAGCTAACATTGCTAAAGGTAAGATGTCTGCAGCGTTTTGGGCAGATAAAGTTAAGTGGTAGGTATTGACATTCAATTTACTTTATGGTATAATATATTATGACCTACTTAGAAGCTGTTAACGATGTACTAGTAAGACTTAGAGAGCAAGAGGTTACTGCGGTAACTGATAATGCTTACTCTAAGCTTATTGGTAAGTTTATTAATGATGCTAAGCGTCAAGTAGAAGATGCTTATAACTGGAATGCTTTGACTGAAACACTAACAGTCACTACTGCTAACCAAGTATTTAACTATGTACTAACTGGTATTGGTCAACGATTCCGTGTATTGGATGTTATTAACCAAGAGAAGGATTGGTTTCTAAACAATGAAACTACTTCTCGTATGAATGAATTGTTTCTTAATGAAACATTTAGGTATGGTTCTCCAGATCGTTATAACTTTAACGGTGTAGATGTTAATGGTGACACACAAGTAGACTTGTATCCTGTACCTGATGGTGTATATAATATTTACTTTAACGTAATCAAGCCTTCTGATAAACTTACACTCAGTGCTGACATTATCAAAGTACCATCTGAACCTGTAATATTCCTTGCTTATGCTAAAGCATTGGTAGAGCGTGGTGAGGACAACGGTGTAATGAGTAACGAAGCATATCAATTGTTTAAAGAATCATTAGCAGATCATATTTCTGCAGAAGCTAATCGTTATCCTGATGAGATTACTTGGGTAGCTAATTAATGAAACCAATTCAAACTGGTAGTATAGCTGCTCCTGGATTCCTGGGTCTAAACACTCAGGATAGTAGCGTTCAACTATCTAGTGGTTTTGCTTTAACTGCTAACAACTGTGTTATCGATCAGTATGGTAGGATTGGTGCAAGGCGTGGATGGACTCCTGTAAACTCTACAGTTAACTCTGATCTTACATCTAGTAAGCCTGTAGAGTTTATGTTTGAGATGGTTAAGACTGGTGGTAACATTCTTCTTAGTGCTGGTAACAATAAGTTGTTTACTGGTACTACAACTATGACTACTCAGACAGTACGTAATGCTGCTAACAATGGTAACGTATCTGTAACCATAACAGCAAACCACTGGCAAGGTGCTTCCCTGCCCTTTGGAGACGGTGCTGCTGCTAAGCCACATGTGTACATGGCACAGACTGGGCATCCTGTCCTGGTGTACCATGAGCTTCCTGTAGCGGGTAGTACTAACCCACACTCACACGATAGTGGCACGTTTGGATTTCAAAGACTAGGTGACGTAGGTTCATTGCCTCTTGGTTATACTACTGCAGACTTTCAACCTAATTGTGCATTAGCAGCTTATGGTAGGATCTGGTTAGCTGATTTAACTGGTGATAGACAGACTGTTTACTTTAGCAGACTACTTGATGGTTCTGACTTCCAAGGTGGAGACTCAGGATCTTTGTCATTAAACGCAGTATTTCCTAACAACGATAAGATTGTTGCATTAGCAGCACACAACGGATTCTTAATTATCTTTGGTAGGAACAACATAGCTATCTATGGCAACCCTATCGATGTAACTCAGTTAACCCTTGCTGATTATATTCCTAATGTAGGATGTATTGCTAGAGACTCTGTAGTATCTACTGGTACAGATATTATTTTCTTGTCTGACTCTGGTGTACGTAGCTTGACTCGAGTGATTCAAGAGAAGTCTCTACCGTTCCGTGATATTTCTAAAAATGTACGTGATGAACTAATTGCTAACGTTAACTCAGAAAGCAATGCTGTTGCAATGAAGGGTGTATATTATAGTAGAGACGCTTTCTACTTACTTTCTTTACCTACATCTAAGATTGTATATTGTTTTGATACTAGATCTCCAATGCAAGATGGATCATATCGAGTAACTAAATGGAATGCTTTAGAACCTAAAGCATTTGTTGTTAACGATATTAAAGAACTATTAGTAGGTAAACCTGGGTATATTGGTAAATACTTTGGACATACTGATAATACTGCAGTATACCGTTTAGAGTATTTTACTAATCACTTTGACTTTGATCAACCTAACCTACTTAAAGTACTAAAGAAGATTGGTCTTATTGTTATTGGCGGATCAGGTGCTGAAGTAGCAGTTAAGTATGGTTTTGATTATTCTGAAAACTTCTTAGCACAAACTAAAGTACTAGCTGGCGGAACTAGTTATGAGTATGGTATAGGTGAATATAACATTGCAGAATACTTTGGTGGTATTGTACTTGAAAAGTTTTTCTTAAATGTTGGTGGTGCTGGAGCAATCCTACAACTAGGTGTAGAAACTGACATCAATGGTAATCCGTTCTCTATTCAAAAGATTGATGTTGGTTTGAAACAAGGTAAGGTTATAATCTAAGGAGATATTAATGGCTAATTATATTAAAGCCACCAACTTTGCTGTTAAAGATTCTTTGAATAGTGGTGATCCAGCTAAGATTGTTAAAGGTACAGAGATTGATACTGAGTTCAACGCTATTGCTGCTGCTATTGCATCTAAGCCTGATGCTGATAGTCCTACACTAACAGGTACTCCATTAGCGCCTACTCCTTCTACTGCTACTAATAATACTCAGATCTCTACTACTGCATATGTAGTTAATCGTATCACTCAAGACATTGCTGGTAAAGCTAACATTGCTTCACCAACATTTACTGGTACGCCAGCAGCACCTACTGCAACAGCAGGAACTAATACTACTCAACTTGCTACTACAGCGTTTGTACAAGCAGCATTACAAGCAATTTATCCTGTTGGTTCTATTTACATTAATGCTACTAACAGCACTAATCCTGGTACATTATTGGGCTTTGGTACTTGGACAGCCTTTGGTGCTGGTCGAGTTCCTGTAGGTTTTAATGCCTCAGATCCTCTATTTGATACAGCAGAGGAGACTGGTGGTTCTAAGGATGCGATTGTTGTCTCACACACCCATACCTTTAGTGCCACTACAGCTAGTGCAGGCACCCACACCCACCAGTTTCCTGGTTGGGCTTATGTCAATGGCGTGGATGGTATTGATAGTGCCTACTTTTCTGGCGCTGCTGAGGTTATCGAACAGACAAGGACTACAGAATCTGCTGGTGCCCACACCCACACCCTCAGTGGCACTACGGCATCCACAGGTTCCTCAGGCACCAATGCCAACCTACAACCATACATCACAGTCTACATGTGGAAACGTACCGCTTGAAGTTACCAATAGTACAGAATAACAACTACATAATATACTTAGAATACTTTAGTGATCTTTACTGGCTACACACTGATGTGTTTAACTGGACAAGTAAAGTAAAGAAAGACTACCTAGATAAACTAAATAAACTTCAGTTACTTCTTAATGATGATTTGTTTGGTCTAGTTGATAACGATAAGCTTGGTAAGTTTGGTAATACAATAGGATTTAAATATTTACGTGATGTCACTGGATCAGATAATAACCAGTACAAAGTTTATACTAGGAGATTAGAATGGGTAAAGCAGTCGGGTCTTTGTTAGAACCTTTTACTGGTGCTAAAGCTACTCGCAGGGCAGCAGAGGATGCTGCTCGTCAACAAGCAGAAGCGGGTAGACAAGCTGGCTACGCTGCTGCATTCAGACCAGTAGGGTTTACTACTCGCTTTGGTAGCTCTCAATTCACAGAAACGATAGATCCTGTTACTGGTCTTCCTCGTGTCACTGGTGGTAGCTATGAACTATCTCCTGAGTTAAGATCTATCCAAGATCGAATTATGGGTCTGACTGGTGGAGCGCTAACCACTGCAGAAGAAGCTGCTGCTGCAGGACAACCACTAGGTCAAGCTGCTCAGAGTCTGTTTGGTTTAGGTTCTCAATTCTTACCTACAGACATCTCCCGTCAAGCTTCACCAGAGGCAATGGCTCAAGCACAGCGTCTCTATGGTCTAGCTAATCAGGTTACTCCTACTAGCTATGATCCTCGTGCTGCTGCTCAGAGCTACTACCAAGAAGCTCAGGCAATGCTTGATCCTACTCGTCAACGTGAAGAGGCACGCTTGGGCGCTGGTGTCTTTGGGCGTGGTAGGGCAGGATTGAATATTAGTGGTCAAGGTCAACCAGAACTCTTTGCTCTGGCACAGGCACGAGAGGAACAGAATACTGCATTGGCTGCTCAAGCTCGTGAGCGTGCTCGTGCAGAACTACAGCAAGATATTGGTCTGGGTACTCAGCTTGGATTGTCTGGTTTGTCTACTCAGCAGCAGGCAGAGAATCTTGCTAGAGCTAGACTAGCAGAAGACATAGGTCTAGGAACAGATCTATTCGGCACAGGAGCGTCTCTCTTGGGTCAACGATATGCCCTACCTACTCAGGCGTTGGGACCGTTACAGAGCTATCTAGGCACTGTAGGATCGATTGAAGAGATGGGGCAACAACCTTACCGCCTTGGTATGGAACTTGGTGGACAAGCTCAAGCAGGTGGACAAGCTGGTGGACAGATGCTACAAGCTGGTTTGTCTCAAGCTGCTAACACTCGGTATCAAGGAGTACAACAAGCTAATGCTGCTAATCAAGCTTTCTTACAGACCTTGATTGGTGCTGCTGCGGGTGGTATGGGTGGTGGAGGTGGAGGATTTGGAGGGTTTGGTAGTAACTTTGGAACTGCTGCGCGTTACGGTACTATTCCTTTCAGTCAACAAACTAGAATGCTTGCTGAACAAGATCGGCTTTTTAGATAAGGATTAATCATGGGACTTGATGCACAACAAATGCTACAGAATGATCCAGAGTATCTTGCTAGGCAACTAGCCAGGAAAGAGATCCAACAATACCAGAACTTTCAGAATCCGCAAATTGGTCTAGCTGCTACTAGCGGGGCAGTACTTGGTCGAGGACTAGCTAATCTATTTGGTGGTCGAGGGTTCTTTGAAGTAAGTGATCCTGCATTGCGTAAAGTATCTGAGGTACAATCTTTATATAATGAAGCAATGCAATCCTTTGATCCTACTAATCCTGGGACATCCTATGCTCAGTTAGCTACTACATTAGCACAACGTGGATACGGTAGAGAAGCTGCTCTTGCTGCTGCAGAAGCTAATAAGTTTATAGGGCAAGGAGAAGATCGTAATCTTAAACGGCAAGAAATAGAAGCTCGTATCAGATCTACAGAAGCACAAGCAGAAGCTACAAAAGAAACTGCAGCACAACGAGCAGCCGCCGCTGAAGAAGCTCGAAATAAAATTACTACAATAGGTACTACAACTAAACGATTAACTACTTATCGTAAAGGAACTGAGCCTCAAATTTATGTAATGAATGAAAAAGGTGAAGAAGAAAAATATAAACCTTCTATTCATGGTGGGTATGAGGTTGCAGAAGATCGCCGTACACCACCTGCTGCTAGACCTGTATATCAAAGAGACGCTTTTCAAAACGTATATCAAATGAATCCTGACGGTACAAAAACTCTTGTGATTCCTGGTTTAGTTCCTCCAGGACAAGCTGCTCCTGGTGCTGCGCCTGCGCCTAAAAACGGTGTTAGAACTGTAGATCAGCTTCTTCAAGATCTATCTAAAGCCAAATGAAAATTATTGAGCTTCCGATTTTTGGGCAGATTGGGTTTCCTGAAGATATGTCTGATCAGGAGATATATGATACTATTCAAAATAAAGTATTCAAGGGACAGCTAAGAGACTACAGTAAAACTGAAACTGCAATTATGGGTCTTGAGCGTGGATTTACTTCGTCTGCTAGAACTCTTGCAGGTGGTAGATCTGAAGAAGTTACTCCTGGGTATGAAGATCCGTTAACTGGCATGATGTCTGTTGCTCCTGTATCCTCTACTGAAGAGACAGACGAACAGAAAGAATTAAAGTTTAGGATTGCTAGAGATCAAAACCCAATCACTGGATACGGCACACAGATACTAGGTTCTATTGCTGATCCCGCTGGTCTTGCAATACCTCTTGGTAAAGCCGCAACCTTTGGTTCTTTCGTTAAACAGGGTATAGGTGCTGGTGCTATTGGTGGTGTGCTCGAGCCTACATATGAACAGTTTGGTGATAGTCGGTTAGAGAACATTGCTTATGGCGCTGCAGGTGGCGGTCTATTAACTGCTGCTGTTGGTAAAGCATTTAAGAAGCAATTGTTTCCTGATGAAGCAGCAGCTAAGACTGTACCAGATGATGGTCCTAAAGTTACAGAAACTCCTGCTGCAACTACTGCAGCACAAGCAGATGAACCAGACATCAAACCCTCTATTGTAGAAGATCCTGTTAATCTTACTGATGAGATTAACGCATTACCTAAACTACCACAATACTTGTCTGGCTTAAAACCAAGGTTTGCTAAGTCTGAGATTTCTTTTGAGTCTGACTTAGATGCCGCACTTTATGCAGTTGGTAATCCTAAAACTAAATCTGCAAGGCACGATGATTATATGCAGTTCTTGCAGCAGTCATTACAACTACCAGAAGCTGAAGTAACTAAACTTGCTGCTGCTGTGCGTAAAGAAGTAATTGAGTCTGGTATGAAAGCACAGAAAGATGCAGGCATGGCAGGACAGAAAACTCTGGACTCTTTTACTTTTAATCTATCATCTAACTTAGATAATTTATTGTTTCCTGTAACAAGAAAGCTTGACGATTCATCAAAATTCGTGTATAATTTTGGTAAAGCTATTCAACCAGATGCTAAAGGACTGTACAGAATTAATGAACGTAGTCCTGATATACAGACTTTGGTTACAAAAGTAAAAGAAATTGATCCTGCTTTTACTTCACAAGACGCTGTACTAGCTGCACGTGGTTACTCTCAGTTGCTAGATACAATGAAGACAACAATGGGTAGGCAGTTTAAACCACGGTCTTTTGATGACATACTCATTAACAAGTTAGATGAAGAGTCTTGGATCAAACTCTTTGGTCAAGGAGCATTTGATGGCTGCTAAGTGTGACTTAAAGTTTTATAAGTATTTTGCTCCAGCAAAGAACCCAAGTGCTTTGTCTGCTCGTCAGTTAGATATGATTGCTAATTTAGGTGAGCATCGAGCAACAAAGTATTTGTCTTCTCGTGATTATCTAAATGATGATACTACAAAAGTATTAGAATCTTTGGCTGCTATAGCTCCTCAGCGATTTGCTAGAACCACTAACATAGGTAGACCTATACCTGAAGTAATGCAAGAGGCTCAGCAAGCAGGAGAGCGCCTTGCTAAAGCTACTAGCGAAGGATCGGATTACCTTGAAGAAGCAGCAGAAAACATAGCAAGGAACTTCCGTAAAGGTAGTCCTATGTCAATGGAAGAACGATCGGTAATTTATCCTGCATTTAAGAATCGCATGGATAACCTACCTTTATTGACTCGACAGATTCAGTACGCACATCAGAATAACAACACTCAGACTGCTTCTGTATTAGCTATGGAATTAGTTAAAACAATGGGAATGTCTGCTGCTGTGTTTGGGGATAAGAATGCTGTGTCTGTTGCTATGAATTCCATGAAGTATTTAAATAGGCAAATTAAACAAGCTGAGACTATTAACAGATTATTTCAGAATGGTGAGTGCTAATGGTAAACCTTTCTAAAAAGTGTTTAGATTTTATTGCAAGGATGTCTGACAGTATTAACGAACTGTATACTAATCCTGCTGTGTCCCCTGCTGAGGCTGCTCAAGCTGCAGCAGAAGGAATGACAAAAGCACTAAAGACTCCTGGTATTCGAGATAGGATTGGTTCGTTTATTCGTAATAGTTACTTGAGTGCTATGTCAACTCAAGCAATTAACTTTGTTAATAACCTCGTCCCTATTATTACTTCACCTATTATTCGTACACTATCAGGTAAACCACGAGAAGGTTTGGCAATGCTCGAGGGAATTACTGAAGGATTCCTTGAAGCATTCCCTAGATTTTTTGCTGGTTTGTCTAAGCGTACTGAAGACTTTGATGGTAATACACATAATGCTTTTGACATAGTACGTAATAAATATGCTGATGCTGCTCTTACATATCCACAGAAATTGACAGGTGCTTTAGACCAAGCATTCTCTGCTGTGCTTGAGCGGATGGAATTTAAAGCTATGCTACATCGTATTAAGAATTCTTTTCCTGATGAATACTTTACTCGTAATGGATTAGATAAAACAAAGTTTGTACAAGAACTAGAACAAGTAGCGTTGAAGAGAGGTGATGGTAACCTATCGTTCTTACGTCTGTTAGAGAATCAAAGTCCTGAGTTGTATCAACAGTTACAAGAGTTTGCTGCTGCTGGTACATTCCGTACACCATTGGGTAGATCTTTGCTTGATCAGATGGGTAAGAAAATATCTGATGCAAAGAATGTAGCTCCTGAGCTAAACCTTGTGGTTCCATTTGTCCGTACTGGTATTAACGTAGCTAAATATGCTGGTGGATTTATTCCTGGTCTAGGTCAATTACGTGTACGACAAGCAAAGAAAGACATTGAACTTCTCGACAGCCAGATTAATTCTCTGCTACAACGAGAAACTAAAGCTAAAGAGAAAGCCAATCAAGCTTTGTTCCCTGGTCAAGCAGAAAGCTTGAGAGCTAAAGCTCAAGCATTAGAAACACGCAGGCGTAAACTTGAAGGTACTCGTACATTTAAAGAAGAACAGATACCTGAGTTCTATGTCCAACAGGTTGTTGGTGCTGGTATGATGCTGTCTACCTACGGGTTAGTTAACGCTGGTCTGTTAACTGGTCACTACTCTTCTGATCCTGCTACAAGGCAGAAACAAATGGCATCCGGTATGCGTGAGATGTCTATTAAAGTTGGGGACAGGTGGATTAGTTATGACCGAGTAGAGCCATTCTCTACAGTCATGGGTCTAGTAGCAGATGGTATGACTGCTCTTAAAGAAGGTAGAATGAAAGGTGAATCTCCTGGTGTTGGGGATATAGCTAAGATTGTAGGACGTAACTTACTAGATAAAACTTTTACTGAAGGTCTTGGTAAAATGTTTTTAGCTATTCAAGAATCAGATCGTTACTTAGAAAGTTATTTAGTAAGTCTAACCAATCCATTAGTACCAGCTATTGTAAATCAAATAGCAAGGTTGCGTGATCCTTTGGTCCGAGAAACTAAAGATCCTGAACTAGCAGACTGGATGCTTAATAGTATTAAATCTCGTATACCAGGGTTAAGGGAACAATTACCTGCTCGTCCTGATGTCTTAGGTCAAGAGCAACCATTATATGGCGTGTCTACTGGTATCGCTGTAGCTCCAGTAAATCAAGATGAAGTACGTGCTCTCCTTGATAATCCTTATCTTACTATTGACAGACCAGATAGAAAGATTGGCGGTATTGAGCTAGACATGGAACAGTTTGCTGCTCTTGAACAGCGTGTTGGTCAGCGAGTGTATGAAGTATTTGGTATGATGGCAGCTAATCCTGGGTTTGCTAGTGTTCCTAAATCTTTACAAGCAAAGTTCTTAAAAGAAATGGTAACTGAGATTAGGCAACAAGAACGTCTAGCTGCGCTTGGTACTTTAATTCAAGATCCAGCTTTACGAGCACAGTACATACTGAAGGAAATGCAAAAGATGGGCCTTGGTTCGTTAGTAGAAGAAGAGGAAGAGTAAATAACTAATGTATACTGGGAGATATAATGTTAGTAGAACTGGCAGCAGCCAATGCAGCCTTTCAAGTAATCAAGACTGCCATCAAGAATGGAGGTGAGATAGTCAGTGCTGGTCAAGCATTACTTGAATACTTCAACAACAAATCAAAGCTACAAGAAAAGGTAGAGAGTAAACCAGAACATAAGCGTAACGATCTCGAAGAGTTCCTAGCGCTGGAGCAGT
>Ga0315904_10002920_pt1 | contig 25812 bp, 19 predicted proteins | sample LakEriMetagenome_6_FD_203529 | JGI IMG/M metagenome (GOLD analysis project Ga0315904, IMG submission 203529) | Freshwater fungal communities from buoy surface, Lake Erie, Ohio, United States - Buoy 12 MA120 | ecosystem: Environmental > Aquatic > Freshwater > Lake | place: USA: Lake Erie, Ohio... | reverse complement strand
GCCTGCTTCCGTGCCGCCGCGATGTCGGCCAGCAGGTCGGCCTCGCGGAGCGGAGCCACGCCCGGGGTCGCATCGGTCGCGGCGTAATCCGCCGCGCGAAAGCCGTTGGCCGCGAGGATCGCGATCCGCAGGCCGTCTTTCTCCAGCACGAATGGCTGCCGGGCCTCGGCGAGCGTGCGGCCGGCCCCGAACCGGCCGATCTTCTCGCGATCGAGAATGTCGAGGGCCGCGACGAGGCCCTCCGGACCGAAGTCGAAGGCGTGGTTGTTGCCCAGCGACACCCCCGTGAAGTACCGCTTGAGAAAACGCGGCGAGTCTTCGGCGGCCCGAAACACATAGGCCTTGTGTGCCAGTTTTCCAGCTCGGCCAAGCACGCATTCGAGGTTGCCGATCGTGACGTCGGCATCGAGAAGAAGGTCGGCGCAGGCGGCGAACGGATCGCGGCCGGAAGCGATCGCATGCCCGGGGCCGTTGTCGAGCATCACGTCGCCGACGAACACCACCGAGGCGGTGCCCGCAGGCGACGCCTTCCGCGACGGGCCAGTCGTCTCATCAGCCCATGCAGACACTGTCGCGAGCAGGACCATCGACACGCAGAACAGGAGATCGCGTCGCATGCTGCCCTCGCTCAGTGCTGTGCAGGCCGGTACCACACGCCGCGGAGCCAGTCGGCGATGAGGTCGATCTGCTCTCGGGAGAGAGGCGCAACCGCGCCCTCGGCCGCCTTGCCGAAGCTCGGCATGCGGTCATTACGGTCGCCGTAGAACCGCTCGTGCGTGGGATCGGAGATGATCCCCACGAGCCAGTCGCGGCCGGCCCAGCCGTTGAGGTCGGGCGCGGCCCCGAGATCGGTGCCGTTGCCGCGGAAGGCATGGCAGCCGCCGCAGCGGTCGCTCGCGGCCACGAGTTCGCGGCCCTTGTCCACGAGGCCTGCGATCTCCTGCGGCACCGGCCGGCCCGCCTCCGCCGCCATCGCGGCGACCACGGCATCGATGTCGCCCTTCGGCCAGGTGGCCTCGTCGGTCAGATCGTCGCGGACGAACGACACCATGTCGCCCTCCTTGTGGGCCGTGTTGCCGAAGTAGGCCGGCCCCGCCACCTGATTGGCATCGAGGAGGCCCCGCATCCAGTCGGCCGAGCCGAAGCCGTGAAGATTGGCGGCCGACGACTTCGCGATCACGGCCTCAGCATCGGGGGCAAGCGGATCGACGTGGGCGTGGCAGCTCCCGCAGTGCTGGGCGAAGAGCCGCGGCCCCTGCGAGAGCGGATCGCGACGGACGAGCTCAAGCATGCCGGCGGGCGGAATCCGCTCCGGCCGGCCGGCGAGTTCCACCGCCCGTGCGGCGTCGGCCTCGGCCAGTTTCACGGCGTCGAGATAGGCCTGCGAGCGGCGAACCTTCTCGAGCGTCTTCCACTGCCGCTTGATCGCGGCCGCCTTCGCGTTGTCACCGCCGAGGGCGGCGACGAGTTTCGCGGCGTCGCCCCCGGTCTGGTCGTGGAGCTTCTCAGCTTCGGCGAGCGACGCCCGGTTTACCCACAGGGCGGAGTAGTCCTCGTTGAGCGCCATCGCCGTGAGCAGGCCGACCCCGGCGAGGATCGCCAGCGTGAAGGCCACGTTAAACCGATGTCCAAGACGCCAGTTGCCCACGATCGGCATCAGGGCCAGCGCGGTCATGATCAGGCCGGGCACGACGATCGCCCCGAAGAACTCGCCCGTCGCCCCCCAGCCCTCGAACACCTTCAGGAACTGAAAGAGGAACAGGAAATACCACTCAGGCCGGGCGGCGGCGTAGGGGAGCGAGGGATCGGCCGGGGCGCCGAGTTCGGCCCCGAGGTGCCCCGGATGCACCACCTCGCCGGCGAGCATCGCCCGCAGCGCCGGCATGAGGATCACGCCGAGGATCACAGCCATCACGGCGAGCATCGCCACCGCGTCCTTGAGCACCTGATCGGGCCAGAACATCGCGTCGGGCTTCGTGATCGGCTGCTTCGCGTGGAGGCCATGCTTGCGGAAGACGGCGAGGTGGACGACCAGGAACAGCACGAGCGTGGCCGGCAGGAAGCCGGCGTGCAGGGCGAAGAACCGCGTGAGCGTGTGGTGGCCATACTCCGGGCCGCCGATCACGAGCTGTTGGAGCGACGGGCCGACGAACGGCACGATCCCCGCGAGGTTCGTGGCCACGATCGTGGCCCAATAGCCTTTTTGGTCCCAGGGGAGCAGGTAGCCCGTCAGCGCCATGCCGAGCACGAGCATCATCAGCACGAGGCCGAGCCAGAAGTTGACCTCGCGGGGAGCCTTGTAGGCGCCGTCGATCACCACCTGCAGCAGATGGAGCGCGAGCAGCACCACCATCGCTTGGGCCATGAAATGGTGGATCCCCCGGAGCAGCCAGCCGCCCGCCATCTCGTACTGAATGAAGTAGACGCTCTCCCAGGCCGTCTGGGCGCTCGGCGAGTAGTTGGCCCAGAGAAACAGTCCCGTGATCACCTGCGTCATGAAGGCGAACACGAGCGTGCTACCCCAGACGTACCGCCAGCGGGCGCCGCCTGGGACCCGTTCGTAGAGGGCCTCATGGACGACCGCCCGATACCCGGTGCGATCGTCGAGGAAGTCGGCCAACCGGCCGAACACGCCCTTTCGCGAGGGCTGGCCTGATGCGGCGCGGGCGGCGGGTCGGCTCATCCCTGCACCACCTTCTCCGCGATGCCCGCACGGTACTTCTGCCACTTCACCTCGACCTGGCCATTGCCCCCCACGCGGCACTCCAGTTCGTCCATGGCGCGGGGGCTCGGGCTGGGATTGACGATGCTGCCATCAAGCGTGAATGAGCTGTTGTGACACGGGCAGCGGAAGCACTGCGTCGCCTTCTCCAGATCGATGAAGCAGCCGGCGTGCGGACAGGTGGCCGACAGCGCCCGCACCTCGCGGGATCCTTTCCCGCGACTGAGATACACGGCGCCGACCGGCTCGGCGGCGAAGCCCGTCCAGGCATCGACCCGATCGGCGATCACGGGAAACTGCCGTGGTAGCCCGTCGTCCGGAATCGCGGCGAGGTCGGCCACGGAGAGGAACGACGCCGCACCGCGGGTCCGGCGCAGCGGATCGAGAAACGCCCACAGCCCCGCCGCCACCGGCGGGAGCGTCGCCAGTCCGCCGCAGGCGATGGCAACCACCTTGGCGAGGAGGTCGCGGCGGGAATCACCACCGGCGGCGCCACGGCTGGCGCCGTCGTGCGTGGCCGAAGCCGAAGGATCGTTCCCGTGCGGGAGGGCCATGAGTGGAGTGCTCCTTCGCCGTCGCGACTCGCTCAGGTGGGCACGGCCTGCTGCGCGAGCCAAGCTTCGTCCACCGCGGCCACCACCCGCTCGAGCGCGGCGTCGAACGGACCGTCAATGATCGTGCCGGCTGCCGCCTTGTGGCCGCCGCCACCAAAGCGGGCGGCGAGCGCGTTGCAGTCGAGCCGGCCGCGGCTGCGGAAGCTCACCTTGATCCGGCCATCCGGCTGCTCGATCAGGATCGCGGCCACCTCGGTGCCCTTCACGGCGAGCGTGAGGTTGACGAGATCCTCGGTGTCGGCGGGCTGCGCCTTCACCTCCTTGATGTCGTGCTGCCGCACGGTTGAGACGATCACCTTGCCGTCGTGCGAGGTGACGGCCCCGGCGATCGTCCGCCCCACGAGATGGAGCCGGGCGAGCGAATCCTGCTCGAAGAGTTCGCGGTAGATCGCCGTCGGATTCGCCCCGGCATCGACGAGCCGGCCGGCGATTCGAAACGACTCGCCGCTCACGCTCGGAAACCGGAAGCCGCCGGTGTCGGTGGAAAGGCCGGCATAGAGCGGCGTGGCGATCGACTCGGTGAGCGGCACGCGGAGCCGCAGGCCGATCTCGTAGACGATGCGAGCGGTCGCCTCGGCCGCGGTGTCCTTGAACCAGCGGTCGGAGAGGTCGTCTTCGCTCACGTGGTGGTCGATCACGAGCACGCGGTCGCGCATCGACCTGGCGACGTCGCCCATCGCTCCAAGCTGCGCCCAGGCGCTGGTGTCGAGCACGATGAAGAGGTCGCGGTCGGCAAGGTCGGCCGGCCGCACCTTCTCCGCGAGCGACTCGATCTTCCCCCGTGGGTCGATCCACTTCAGGTTCGCAGGGGTGGCCTGGGCGTTGACGATCCGCACCTCCTTGCCGATCGCCTCCAGGATCCCGCCCATGCCGAGCTCGCTGCCGAGGGCGTCGCAGTCAGGCCGCACGTGGCTCGTGAGCACCACCTTCGAGCAGCCGCGAAGCACCTCGAGGAGTGCCGACCAGTCGAGTCGCATCATGTCGTTCCAGGAGAGAGGGAGGCCGCGGCGACGATCTGCCCGGCGGTCGCCACGTCGTCGGCCAACTGGGCCTTGAGATCCTCGGCCGACGTGAAGCGACGAGTGTCACGGACGCGGTCGAGGAAGTCAACGTCGAGAACCCTGCCGTAGAGGTCGCCCGCGAAGCCGATCAGGTGGGCCTCGATCGAAACGCTCGTCTCGCCGAAGGTGGCGTTGGGGCCGACGTGCACGGCGGCGGGGAACGAGCCGCCGTCGACGCGCGCCAGCGCAGCATAGACGCCGCCCGCCGGCAGCAGTGTGGCGATCCCCGAAAGGTTGGCGGTGGGAAAGCCAAGCGTCGCGCCGCGGCGGGCGCCCACCACGACTTCGCCCGAGAGGCGATACGGCGACGTCATCAGGGCTCGCGCGTCGCCGAGGCGGCCCGCCGCGACGAGCGTCCTGATTCGCGAACTCGACACCGGCTCGTCATCGACGACCACCGGCGGCACCACCTCGAAGTCGACGGCGTCGCGACCGCAGAGGCTGGCGAGCAGCGCCACGTCGCCCCGCCGGCGGGATCCAAACCGGAAGTCCTGCCCCTCAACCACCGCCCGGACCGCGAATCGCCCACGGAGGACATCGGCATAGAAGGCCTCGGCCTCGAGGGCCATCAGCGCGGCGTCGGTCGGCTGCACGCAGACCGCATCGACGCCAAGTGCCAAGAGGAGGTCGGCCCGCCGCGCCGGCGTGGTCAGCGGAAGCGGAGGCTGCTCGGGCCGCAGGATGCTTGCCGGATGCGGATCGAACGTCAGCACCACCGCCGGGACGCCGTGTCGGTCGGCCGCCTCGCGGAGCCGGCGGACGATCGCGGCATGCCCAAGGTGCACACCGTCAAAGTTTCCGACGGCCACGGCGCACGGCGCGCATGCCCCGGCGGCCTGCGGGAAGACGGTCGGTTCGGCGATGGACGGCACGGCGGCGGGAACCACGGGAGCGGTTCGGCGAAAAGAAAGCACGACGGTAGTGTACCGCGATCACGGTATGATTGGCTCGACTCCCCGAGGCTGTGGACTCGTGCCCGACGCACCGCCCATCACCGACGAACGCCAGATCTACCTCTCGGCCGACCTGGCCTGCCGGCTGGGGGCGATCGACATCGGTTCCAACTCGGTTCGCCTGCTGGTGGCGGAGGCCCTCCGCGGCGGCACCTACCGCATCCTCGACGAGGAACGGGAGCCGACTCGGCTCGGCCGCAGTGCCTCGGCCGTGGGCCGCCTCGACGACGAGTCGATAAATCGCACCGTGGCGGCGCTCCGCACCTTCAAGGAGATCGCCACGGGCTACCAGGTGACGCGACTGCGGACGATCGCCACCTGCGCGGTCCGCGAGGCGAGAAACGGTCCGGAGTTCTGCCGCCGTGTCCGCGAGGAGGTGGGGCTCGAGGTCGAAGTGATTTCGGGCGAGCGGGAGGCGCGGCTCGCCTTCACGAGCGTGCAGCACGCCTTCGATCTCGCCGGCCGCAACACGATCGTCGCCGACATCGGCGGCGGCAGCACCGAAATCGTGTTCGCGACCGGCAACCTCATCGAGTCGATCTTTTCCACGCCGCTGGGTGCCGTGCGGCTCACCGAGCAGTTCGCCCTCGGCGACTGCTGCGACGCCCCGGAGGCGGCCCGCGGCCTGGAGCGGCTCGACGCCGAGATCGCCGCGGTGCTCAAGAAGCAGACCACGAAGCCGCTGTTCGCCCCGCATCAGCTGGTCGGCTGCGGCGGCACGTTCACCACGCTCGCCGAACTGGTGATGGCGACGAGGCGGGATTCGAACGTCCCGGTTGCCGGCTACACGGTGTCGCACGCCGAGGTCCGCCACCTCCTCGACCGACTGCGGAAGATGCCGCTTCGGGCCCGACGCAGCATGCCGGGCATGACCCCCGATCGCGCCGACATCATCGTGGCGGGCCTGTCGATCATCGATGCGCTGCTCAAGCGGTTCCACGTCAACACGCTCGCCATCCACACGCGGGGAGTCCGCGACGGTCTGCTGCGGGAGATGATCGAGGAGGCGGCGGTCGGTAGCGGCGGTGACGAACCGGCCTTCCGTGATGCCGCGATCGAGCGGCTCGCTGCCGCCTGCTCCGGTGAAGTCGAGCACGGCCGCACCGTGGCGGCACTCGCGGGCCGGATCTTCGAACAGCTCGCGACGCCGCTCGACCTACCGATGGGCGACCGGCTGCTGCTGGAATGCGCCGCGCGGCTCCAGGACGTGGGCTACGTGATCAACTACGACCAGCACCACAAGCACAGCTACCACCTGATCCGCAACAGCCGCCTGCCCGGCCTGCGGCCGCACGACCTCGAGCTGATCGCCAACGTGGCCCGCTACCACCGCGGTGCCCTGCCGAAGAAGAAGCACGAGAACCTCTCTCGCTTGGCGGCGGACGACCAGCGACGGGTGCAGCGGCTGGCGGCCATCCTCCGGATCGCTGGCGGTCTCGACCGCAGCCGCTCGCAGCAGGTCCGTGACGTGCTTGCCTCGGTGGACGACGGCCGGGCCGTGCTCGAGGTGGTGGCCGACCAGGAGCCGCAGGTTGACATCTGGGGTGCGGAGCGTCGGACCGACCTCTTCGAGAAGGTCTTCGGCATGAAGGTGGACGTCCGCTGGGCGGAGCCGGAGGCCACCACTCGTCCCACGAGCCCAACGGCGTAAGCGGCGGGGCGGGGCCAGCAGGCCCCCATCGCTTACGCGATTGGGCTTCCTGAATGCGAGCAAGCGTCCGGCGACGGGCCCACGCGACGCTACAACCCGCGCGACCGCTGCCCGTCGCGCCACCGCCAACCCCGCCAAGGCACACGGCCTCAGAAACCGATACTCTGCATGATCCCAGTCCCCTCCCCGGATGTCTGCCGTGCGTCGTCTCTTGCTGATCTCGATCCTCGTCACCGTCACCGCCGTGGCCATCGCGTCGCCCGTCGAAGCAGCCGGCCGGCGGTGGTTCAACGGCCCCCGGTCGCCGATGTCGCTGGGCACGCCGCAGAACCAGGCGCCCTATGCACCAGGCGCGTCACCCTACGTGACCGGTCACGGCACGCGGCCGAAGTACTTCGTGCCGCCAACGAACCCGCGGACGCCCACTTGGAAGATGTACGGCACGCCGCCGGGCGTGGTCCCAGGCGACTGGCCCACCTACGCGCCGCTCGGATTCGGCGGCTACCGCTTCCCCGCGGTCGGCAGCCAGGCCTACCGGTAGTCAGCTCTCTCGGCAGCCGTTCCGCGAGCCGGCCATGAAGATCATCGTCGTCGGGGCGGGCATCGGTGGAGCGAGCGCCGGCATCGCGCTCAAGCGGCTCGGCCATGAGGTCGTGATCTACGACCAGATGCGGGAGAACAAGCCGGTCGGGGCCGCGCTCTCGGTGTGGTCCAACGGCATGAAGGTGCTCAACTGGCTCGGGCTCGCGGCCGAGGTCGCGGCCCTCGGCGGGTCGATGGACGACATGGCTTACCTCGACGGCCGATCCGGCGAGACGCTCTGCCGCTTCAGCCTGGCGCCCGTGACGGCGCAGACGGGGACGCGGCCCTACCCCGTCGCCCGCGCCGACCTGCAGGCGCTGTTGATGAAGCGGTTCGGCCTCGACGCCATCCGCCTCGGCATGCGGCTCTCGGGCATCGCCGACGACGGGAGCACGGTGACCGCCACGTTCGAGGATGGCACGACCGACTCCGCCGACCTGTTGATCGCCGCCGACGGAGCACGCTCGGCCGCCCGCGACTACGTGACCGGGGCGGCCGAAGGCGGCCCGCGGGTCGAGCGGACCTACGCGGGCTATACGAACTTCAACGGCCTGATCCCGGTTGACGAGGCGATCGGCCCGGCCACCCAGTGGACGACCTACGTGGCGGACGGCAAGCGGTGCTCCGTGATGCCGGTCGCGGGTGACCGCTTCTACTTCTTCGCCGACGTCCCCCAGCCGGCCGGCATCCCCTACGACCGGGCGGAGGGCAAGCGGCCGCTCGAAGCGGCCTTCGCCGGCTGGGCCCCGGGCGTGCAGGCGCTCCTCGCCGCGATCGATCCCGACACGTCGCTCAACCGCGTCGAGATCTGGGACGTGGATCCGTTCCACACCTGGGTGCGAGGCCGGGTGGCCCTGCTCGGCGACGCGGCCCACACCACGTCTCCGGACATCGGCCAGGGGGCGTGTTCGGCGCTCGAAGACTCCTTCGCACTGGCGATCTCGCTGGCCACCAACACGATCAGCATCGAGGACAGCCTGCTTCGCTACCAGCAGATGCGGTCGCGCCGGGCGGCCGACCTCGTGCTCCGCGCCCGCAAGCGATGCCGGGAGACTCATGCCTTCGACCCGGCCGCCACGCAGGCCTGGTACGAGAGCCTGAAGACGGAAGACGGTACAGGCATCATCCGCGGCATCGTCGCCGCGATCGCCGACAGCCCGATCAACCTGGGCGGCGGAACGAGCGCCCCTCGGGATCGACCGCCAGCGTGACGTCCGCGACACTATCCTCCAGAAGCGGATGGAAGGCGAAGCGGATGAAGACGCTGCCCGATTCGGGATCGACGTGGAGCGCCCGGGAATGCTCGTGCGCCGGGCCGATCCCGGAGAGGTCCCACTCGGCCACCAGCGGCAGGCCGGCGCGAGTGAGGTCGAAGAAGCGGAGCGTCCGCGACTCCGCGGCCAGCACGACGAGCCGGCCGCCGGCCGCGGCCAGTTCCACGGGCATGCCCGGAACCGTCAGCGTGGCGGCCAGGCGGTTGGCGGCGCGGTCGATCAGCAGCACCTGATCGGCCCAGGCCTCGGTCGCGGCGATCCACGGCGAGCCCGGCACGTCCACCAGCGCCGTGATCCGCTGCCGGGGGGTCGGGAAGGTCCGCTCGATCGCCTGCGTGACGAGGTCGATCCGGGCGATCGTCTCGCGACCGGGCCGAAAGTCGTTGCGCTCAAGAACGAACAGATGTCGGCCGCAGTGGACCATCGTGCCGGGGAAGTGGATGTCGGGCTCGAGCGGCCGGCTCCACCAGCCGTTCCAGCGGACCACCTTCCGCGAGCCCGGTTCGTTGAAGAACATCGCGCCGGGGCCGCCCCCGAACTGCTCCACCTGCAGCCGCTTCGGCATCGTGCAGGTCTTCACGGTCAGCCGCGGCGGTCGCCCGGGGCCGGCGTTGAACCGCACACGCGTGTGGTAGGTCCGCCAGCCGCCGCGGCGGCGGTAATGCTTGCCCACCACAAGGACCGTTCGCGGCCCGAAGGGATGCACAAACTCCAGCGTGTGCGGAACGGAGGCAGAGGCGAGCCGCGCCCCGTCGGCCGCGTGGACGTCGATGCGATACGTCGAGACGTGCCCGGCGCTGTGCCCCTGCCAGAGCAGGCGATCGTGGAACACCTGCCCGCGGTAGACCTCGCGGGGGTCGAGGGTGCCCAGGCTGCGAACCACGGGATGAACGCGAACGACGTCGGCAGGGGCGGCAGCCGGCATGACGATCTCCTGAGGCGTGATTTTGAGTCTAGGCGATCCGCGACTCGCAGGGCTCCTTTCGGGCCGTCCGCTCGTCGGGGTACGATCGAGGGCGTCCACCATGTCCCTGCCCACCATCTCCCTGGGGACTGCAGCGGAGGAGCCGTGCGGGATCTGCTGGAAGTCACCGAGTCGGGTCTCTACTGCGAGCGGGGTGACTTCTACGTCGATCCGTGGCGGCGGGTGCCGCGGGCGGTCATCACCCACGCCCATGCCGACCATGCCCGCTCGGGATGCGATCGCTACCTCTGCGCCGCAGAGGGCAAACTCGTGCTCCGCTCGCGGATCGGCGGTGCCTCGCCGATCGACACGCTCCGCCGCGGCGAGAGCGTGTCGATCAACGGCGTGCAGGTGTCGCTCCACCCCGCGGGCCACCTGCTCGGCTCGGCCCAGGTGCGGATCGAGCATGGCGGCGTCACCTGGGTTGTCACCGGCGATTACAAACTCCACCACGACCCCACCTGCGCATCGTTCGAGCACGTCCCGTGCGACGTGTTCGTCACGGAATCGACCTTCGGCCTGCCGGTCTACCGCTGGCAGAGCCCGGAGGAGATCGCGGCCGAGATCAACACTTGGTGGCGTGCCAACCGCGATGCCGGCCGCACGAGTGTGATCCTCGCCTACGCGCTCGGCAAAGCGCAGCGGCTGGCCGCGATGGTCGATCCATCCATCGGCCCGATCGTGGCCCACGGCGCGGTGATGAAGCTCGTCGAGGCCTACCGGGCCAGTGGTGTGCGGCTGCCACCGATCGACCGCGTGCCGCCGCGGGCCCGCCGCGTGGGCAACGGCCGGGCCCTCGTGATCGCACCGCCGAGCGTGCTTGGCAGTTCGTGGCTGAACCTCTTCGGCGAGTCGAGCGTGGCGATGGCCTCGGGCTGGATGATGCTCCGCGGCGTGCGACGCCGCCGTGGCTTCGACAAGGGGTTTGCCGTCTCCGACCATGCCGACTTCCCCGGCCTGCTGGCGGCCATCGACGCCACCGGCGCCCGGCGAGTGCTCGCCACCCACGGGTTCAGCGACGCCCTCGCCCGCTACCTCCGCGAAACAAAAGGGCTCGACGCCTCGGTGCTCCCCACGCGGTTCGCGGGCGAAGCCACGCCGGATGCCGCCATCGCTGAGTCGGCCGACATGGATCCGCAATGAACCTCGCGTGCCCCAGTTGCATCTCCGTACAAGCCCAACGCCGTAAGGCGTGGGGCGAACTGCCACCAGACACCGCGCCAAACGCCGCGTGCCCGCGGCCTTACGGCCGGTCGGCTTTCTCTGCCCCCGTACAAGCCCAACGCCGTAAGGCGTGGGGCGAACTGCCACCAGACACCGCGCCAAACGCCGCGTGCCCGCGGCCTCACGGCCGGTCGGCTTTCTCTGCCCGCGTAAGCCACTCCAGTCCGAGCACCAGGTCTGACTCATGAAGGCCTTCACCGACCTCTACTGGCAGCTCGACGCCACGACGAGCACCTCCGAGAAGGTCGCGGCCCTCCGCGACTACTTCGTCGCCGCGCCCGCCGGCGACGCGGCGGCCGCCCTCGCCGTGCTGTCGGGCGGACGCCAACTGCGGAGCGTGTCCACGAGCCAGCTCCGTGCATGGGCCGCCGACGTCACGGGGCTGCCCGCCTGGCTCGTCGAGGAGTGCTATGCGCACGTGGGCGACCTCGCCGAGACGCTGGCCCTCGTGCTCCCCGAGCCTGAGATCGCCACGGACGAGCCAAGCGATCGCAGCCTCGCGGAGATCATGCGGACCACGATTCACGACCTGCGCGGCGCCGACGAGGCCCGCACCCGCGACGTGGTGACAGCGGTCTGGCGGCGGCTCGCCCCCCGAGAGCGGATCGTCTGGCACAAACTGCTCACCGGTGGCCTGCGCGTGGGCGTGTCGCGAACGCTCGTGGCCCGGGCGCTCGCCGAGGTCGCGGGCATCGATCAGGCCGAGATGGCCCATCGCCTGATGGGCAGCCTACCGGCCGACGCCGCCGCCTTCACGGCGCTGCTCGGGCCGGAAGCGGCGGCCGCCGACAGCCGGCGACCGTATCCGTTCTTTCTCGCCTCGGGCCTCGATCGCACCGCCGTCGAGCACGTGACCGATGACCTGGGCGACGTAACCGCCTGGCAGGCCGAGTGGAAGTGGGACGGCATGCGGGCGCAGATCGTCCGCCGCGGCAGCGACACCACCGTCTGGAGCCGAGGCGAGGAGCTGGTGAACGACGCCTTTCCCGAGATCGTGGCCGCGGGCGGCACGCTCCCGCCAGGCACCGTGCTCGACGGCGAACTGCTCGCCGTCCGCGACCGCCGCCTGCTGCCGTTCGCGACGCTCTCGAAGCGGGCAAGCCGCAAGAAGATCACGAAGAAAGTCCTCGACGAGGTGCCCTGCGTGTTCGTCGCCTACGACGTGCTCGAGGAAGGCGGCGTTGACCTGCGGCAGATGCCGCTCGCGGAGCGGCGGCGGCGGCTGGAGCGGCTCGTGGCGACGGCGTTCACCGACCTGCTGGCGGGCACCGCCCCGGCCGACGCGGGCCGCCTCTTGCTTTCACCGCTCGTGGCAGGCGGCTCGTGGGCGGATCTCGCAGCGCACCGAGCGCAGTCGCGAGCCCGCGGTGTCGAGGGCCTGATGCTCAAGCGGCTCGCGAGCGGATATTCCGCGGGCCGCACGCGGGGCGACTGGTGGAAGTGGAAGGTCGAGCCCCTGGAGATCGACGCCGTGCTCCTCTACGCCCAGGCGGGCCACGGCCGTCGGGCGGGTCTCCACAGCGACTACACGCTCGGCCTTTGGGACGACGGCAGGCTCGTCACCGTGGCCAAGGCCTATTCGGGGCTCACCGACGCCGAGATCGTGGAACTCGACCGGATCGTGCGGGCGACCACGCTCGAAAAACACGGCCCGGTGCGGATCTGCAGGCCCACGGTCGTGCTGCAACTGGCCTTCGAGGGCGTCTCGCTCTCGACCCGGCACAAGTCGGGCGTGGCGGTGCGGTTTCCGCGAATCGTTCGCTGGCGAAAAGACAAGGAGCCCGCCGACGCCGGCACGCTCGCCGACCTCAAGCGGATGATCGCCGCTGACGCGAGCACTACGGGAGACACGTGATCCTCGCGCCTACGTCCGTCCAAGCCCAACGCCGTGAGGCGTGGGGCGAACCGCCAACCATCGCCGCGTCCAGCGTGACTCGCCCGAGGCCTTACGGCCTTCGGCTTTCACGAAGCCCGTCCAAGCCCAACGCCGTGAGGCGTGGGGCGAACCACCAACCATCGCCGCATCCAGCGTGACTCGCCCGAGGCCTTACGGCCTTCGGCTTGTACGAAGTCCGTCCAAGCCCAACGCCGTGAGGCGTGGGGCGAACCGCCAACCATCGCCGCGTCCAGCGTGACTCGCCCGAGGCCTTACGGCCTGCGGCTTCCACGAAGCCCGTCCACGCCCAACGCCGTGAGGCGTGGGGCGAACCGCCAACCATCGCCGCATCCAGCGTGACTCGCCCGAGGCCTTACGGCCTTCGGCTTCCACGAAGCCCGTCCACGCCCAACGCCAGCAGCGCGGCATGCACCTTGTCGCGAATCACGTCGCGGATGCAACGCTCATGAAGTGGACTCCGGGGAACAGCGGCCGTTGCAGCAACCAGCCGGCCGCGACCATCGACAGGCGACGACCGCCACGGCGGCGCCCACAAACGGCGCCGTGAGATAGATCCAGAGGTGGTCGAGTCGGCCCGAGACCACCGCCGGTGCGAGCGAGCGGACCGGATTCATCGATGCCCCGCTGACGGGACCACCGAGCAACGCCCCGAGGGTCACCATGCCGCCGATCGCAAGCCCCGCCGTAATCCCCTTCTCACGGCTCCCCGAGGAGACGGCGAGGATCAGGTACATCAGGATCGCGGTCAGGATCAGTTCGAGCCACCATGCCTGAGCGGCCGCCCCGGCGGGCTGCGTCGCTCCGAGGTTCGCGTCCGCCGGAAAGAGTGCATGCACGGCCGCGCTTGCCGCGCAGGCACCCAGGATCTGTGCCGCCACGTAGCCCGCGATCGAGGTCGCCGGAAACCGGCCCGCGAGCCAGAAGCCAAACGTGACCGCGGGATTGATGTGGGCCCCCGACACATCGCCGACCGCCGCAATCATCGCAAACACCACCAGCCCGAAGACCAGCGACACGCCCACATGCGTCACGCCGCCACCAGCGGCATCGACCACGATCGCGGCCGTGCCGGCAAACACGAGGCAGAAGGTGCCGATCGCCTCGGCCACGCACCGTCGCAGTGAATCCTCCATCCGGCCAGGCTCCACGCGCCACAGGGGAACGTCTCGCCCCGTCACCCGCCTACACTAACGGAAAGCCCTTCGCTCCGTGAACTCAAGAAAGCCGCCGGGATGGCTAGCACCGCGGGCCCGCGCACACGAGCACGCCGACCAGCGAACGCCCCCGACCGCGGCCAGGCCGCGGCTGCGTTCCATGAGTGGTTCGCAGAGCGAGGCTGGAAGCCTTTTCCGTTTCAGGAAGAGGTCTGGCAGGCAGTCGCCGCCGGCGCCAGCGGCGTGCTGCACGCGCCGACCGGCACGGGCAAGACGCTCGCCGCGTGGCTCGGTGCGGTGGCCCGATCCGAGGCCCTCGATGCCTCGGGCGACGAGCGATCTCCCGGACCCCGCGTCGTCTGGATCACGCCGCTTCGCGCCCTCGCCGCCGACACCGTCCGCGCGCTGGAGGCACCGCTCGCAAAGCCACGCCCCGTCGCCTCCGGCTGGTCGGTCGGCCTCCGCACCGGCGACTCCTCGGCCGCCGACCGCCGTCGGCTTCGCGCCAACTGGCCGACGGTGCTGGTCACCACGCCCGAGTCGCTCTCGATCCTGCTCTCCCTCGACGACGCGCACGAGATTTTTTCTGCGCTCGATACCGTGATCGTGGACGAATGGCACGAACTCCTCTCCACGAAGCGGGGCGTGCAGACCGAGCTCGCCCTCGAGCGGCTGCGGTCGCTCCGAGCCGGTCTCGTGACGTGGGGCCTCTCGGCCACGCTCGCCAACCTCACCGACGCCGTCGCCGCGCTCGTGGGCCCATCCCGCGCGGCCGAGGCCCGGCTCGTGTCGGCGGCGATTCCACGGAAGCTCGACATCGAAACGCTGATCCCCGAGCCCATGGAGCGGTTTCCATGGGCCGGCCACATGGGCATGCGGCTCCTGCCCCAGGTGGTGGCGGCGATCGACCGGGCCACGACCACGCTCGTGTTCACCAACACCCGCTCGCAGGCCGAGCGGTGGTATGACGCGATCGCCGCAGCCCGCCCCGACTGGAGGAAAGCGATCGCCCTGCATCATGGCTCGGTCGATCGCGAACTTCGCACCAAGGCGGAAACCGGCCTGCGACAAGGGCTGATGAAGTGCGTGGTGGCCACGTCGAGCCTCGACCTGGGCGTCGATTTCGGGCCCGTCGAGCAGGTCCTGCAGGTCGGCAGCCCCAAGGGGATCGCCAGGCTCCTGCAGCGGGCGGGCCGCAGCGGCCACGCGCCCGGAGCGACCGGCCGGCTCGTCTGCGTGCCCACGCATGCCCTGGAGCTCATCGAGTGCGCCGCCGCACGCGGAGCCGTGGCCGAAGGCACCGTCGAAGCCCGCCGGCCGCTCGAGCTCGCGCTCGACTGCCTCGCCCAGCACATCGTCACCGTCGCCTGCAGCGGCGGCTTCCGCGAGGCCGAACTGCTCGCCGAGGTTCGCCGCACGCGGGCCTTCGCCAACCTCGACGACGCCTCCTGGCAGTGGGCGATCGACTTCGCCGCCCGCGGTGGCCCCGCGCTCACCGCCTATCCCGACTACGCGAAGATCGTCGAGCGGTTCGGCCGCTGGTACATCGCCAGCAAGGCGATCGCCCGCCGCCACCGCATGAGCATCGGCACGATCGCGGGCGACGCCACCGTCGACGTGAAGTGGCTTCGCGGCGGCAGGCTCGGCACGGTCGAGGAATCGTTCATCTCCAGGCTCAACGAGGGCGACCGTTTTCTGTTTGCAGGTCGGCCGCTCGTGCTCTTCCGGTTCGACGGCCTCACTGCCTGGGTGAAGCGGAGCCGTGTCACGGCATCGCTGCAGGTGCCGCGGTGGAATGGCGGACGGATGCCCCTCTCCACCCTGCTCTCCTCCGCCGTGCTCGATCTCGTCCGCGACGCCTCGCGGCCCGGCGGCGCACGCACGGCGCCGCGGGAGGTGGCCGCGGTGCTGCCGCTGCTCGAGATTCAGTCGCGGTGGAGCCGGCTTCCTGACCGCGACACACTGCTCGTCGAGCGCTGGACCGGCCGTGACGGCCACCACGCCTTCGTCTTTCCGTTTGCCGGCCGGCTCGTGCACGAAGGGCTCGCGGCCCTCGTCGCCTGGCGGATCGCCCGTGCGAAGCCCGCCACGCTCACCTTCGCCTGCACCGACTGGGGCTTCGAACTGGCCGGCCGCGACGCCGACATCGCCGACGAGCGAACCTGGCGGCGGCTGCTCTCGCCGGCCGGCCTGCTCGAGGATCTCATCGCCTGCCTCAACACGACCGAGATGGCCCGCCGTCACTTCCGCGAGATCGCCCGCGTGGCAGGGCTCGTGTCGGGCGGCCGAAAGAGCGACCGCCAGACACAGGCTTCGGCCGGTCTCATGTTCGACGTGCTCGCCGAGCACGACGCCGGCAACATGCTCCTCGCGCAGGCCCGCCGTGAGGTGCTTGAGCAGCAGTTCGAGTTCCAGCGCCTCGCGGAGGCGCTCGACGCGATCGCCACGAAGGACATCCGGATCGTGGAGACACGGCGTATCAGCCCGCTGGCCTTCCCGATCTGGGCCGAGTTCGTGCAGTCGCGGCTGACGACGAAGGACTGGCTCTCGCGGATCACCGACATGGCCAGGGAGCTCGAGCAGGAAGCCGGCGGACGGTGATGCAAGCTTCCGCGGGGGCTCGGGGCTTCCTCTGTAGCACACTCCCTCCGTAGCACAGGTTTTCAACCTGTGGCTGTCCATCGCGGCGGCTCGGGGCTGCCCATGCCATGGCGCCGGACGTTCGCTACGGCCCTCCGAGCCTGCACTCACTCGATGCTGACTGCGCTCCGGCATCCGTGCCTCCGCTTGTCAGCAACGCCGGCTCCATGGCATGGGCAGCCCCGAGCCTGAAAAACGCACGCAGGGTCGCCGGATCTCGGAGCGTGCTGTAAAAAAACCGCCGGAGAACTTCCGTGCAGATCGACATCGCCGCATCGCTTCCCCCGGCCGCCACCTCCGCCGACGTCCTGCTCCTGCCGGGCCGGGCGGCGTTCCTGCCGGCGTCAGCCACGCTGCTCGTGGCCGACGTGCACCTCGGCAAGGCGGCCACGTTTCGGAACGCCGGTATCCCGGTGCCCGAGGGCTCTGCCCAGGCCGACCTCGCCCGACTCGAACGGCTTGTCCGCGAGACCGCAGCCCGCCGGCTGATCGTGCTCGGCGATCTCTTCCATGCGCGCAGCGGCTGCACGCAGGCGGTGTTCGACGAATTCGCGGCCACGCGATCCCGCATGCCCGAGACGGAGGTGCTGCTGATCGCCGGCAACCACGACCGCGCCATCGGCAAGATCCCCTCGTCGCTCGGCATCGACTCCTGCCTGCGAACGCACGATGAGCCGCCGTTTCACTTCGTCCACGAGCCAGCCACCGATCTTCCCGAACCCGACCGCACCTGCTTCACGATCGCGGGCCACATGCATCCGACGGTGACGATCGGATCGCCGTCCGGCGACCGGATCACGGAACGCTGCTTCGTGGCGGAAGCGGCGACGCTCATCCTGCCGGCTTTCGGCTCGTTTACCGGCGGCCACCGGATGCGACACGCAGAGGGCCTGCGGCTCTGGATCGCCCGCGATGACGGCGTGGTCGACGTCACGCGACTGGCCGAACTCGCCGCGAAGCCGCACTGATTCCTCTCCCGTACAAGCCCAACGCCGTAAGGCGTGGGGCGAACCACCAACCGACACCGCGTCCAGCGTGGTTTGCCCGCGGCCTTACGGCCGGTCGGCTTGAACACGGGCTCCTGTGTGAGGGGACGCCCGCGGCCTTACGGCCGGTCGGCTTGAACACGGGCTCCTGTGTGCGGGGACGCCCGCGGCCTTACGGCCGGTCGGCTGTCTCTCGCCGTGCACGGCGCTACTGCACGACCTCTCGAAACGCGACGTGCAGCCGGTCGAGCAGGTCGCGGGCCGTCATCGACACCTGCCCGAGATCAGCGGCTGCGGCGTCGCCCGCCCGGCCATGCACCCAGGCCGCAAGCCGCGCCGCGTCAAAGGGCGACATGCCCTGCGCGAGCAGGGCCGCCGACACGCCGGTGAGCACATCACCCGTGCCGGCGGTCGCCATTCCCGGATTGCCGGTCGTATTGCGGGCCTCCCGCCGCCCGTCCGTGACGAGCGTGCCGGCTCCCTTGAGCAGGATCACGGCGCCAACGTCTGCGGCCATCCTCCGGGCCTCGGCCTCGAGAAACGGCCGATCGCCCGCCTCCGGTCCGGCCGGATCGCGGCCCAGGAGCCGAAGCATCTCGCCCGCGTGAGGCGTCAGCAACCGTGGCCCCGCATGCTCGGCAAGCGGCCCGCACTGAGACAGCGCCCAGAGCGCGTCGGCGTCGAATACAGCCGGGCGATCGAGGTGCCGCCAGAGGGTGGCCACGCACTCGCACACCGCGTCAGAACGGCCGATGCCGGGGCCGATGGCAACCGCACTCGCTCGGGCGAGCCGAGTCGCCAGGGCATCGGACGCACCGCTCGAGAATCCTCCTTCGGCAGCCGGGAAGCCCCACGTCATGACGCACGGGTCGAACCCCGCCGCAATGGCCACGACCGGTTCGGGGACGAGCAGTTCCACGAGCCCGGCACCGCTGCGGAGCGCCGCCATCGCCGTGAGCGCCGGAGCCCCTGCCATCCCCACGGAGCCCCCCACCACGACGACGCGGCCAAAGTCCCGCTTGCTCGCCTCGCGCGGTCGCGCCGGCATCCGGGGGAGGTCATCGAACGGTGGTGACGGCATGCCCTCCAAACTCCGGGCGTCGTTGCTGGCGACCATTCTGACCGCCGGTTTCGCGAGTGTGACGGAAATGGAAGCCGCGGGATAGCAGCGGCGTTTGCCGGCCCCGCAGGCAATGGCCCGTGCCGCCGCCGTGATTACCTTGACGCCCGCGGCGAACAAGGGCTACTCTCGCCGCAAAATCCGCCGGTTTTCGGCCCCCCCCGGGCCGCCGGATCCGGCCCATGACGCCGCCCCCACGGGCGGCCCCCCAGGAGACCGCATTTCATGTCCGCCGCACCCAACCCGGGCGACATCTTCGACGTCAAGAAGGTTCGCCGGCTGATCGAGCTCATGAAGGAGCACGATCTCTCCGAACTCGACCTCAAAAAGGCCGACAACCGGGTGCGAATCCGCCGCGGCGGTGAGGTGGTGGCCTACACGGCGCCGGCCGCGCCGGTCGCCAGGCCTGCGGTCCCAGGGCCGGCTGCTGCTGCCGGCGGCGAGCCTGCTGCTGCCGATCGCACCGTCGTGATCAAGAGCCCGATGGTGGGCACCTTTTACAAGGCCAGCGGTCCCGACTCCCCTCCGTTCGTGAAGGTTGGCGACCGGATCGGTCCTGAGAAGACGGCATGCATCATCGAAGCGATGAAGGTCTTCAATGAGATTCCGGCCGGCGTATCGGGGCAGGTGGTGGCGATCCTCGTCGAAAACGGCGCCCCGGTCGAGTTCGGCCAGCCGCTGATCAAGGTCGATCCCGAGGGCTGAGCGGGGCCTGATACCGGCCCTCATGCGCCGGCCCACCCGTGGAGATTTCATGTTCAAACGGATCCTGATTGCAAACCGCGGTGAGATAGCCCTGCGGGTGATTCGGGCCTGCCGCGAACTCGGCGTCGAGACGGTGGCGATCTATAGCGAGGCCGACCGCGGCGCCCCCTATCTTGAGCTCGCCGACGAGGCGATCTGCGTGGGCACGGCCAAGGCGGCCGACAGCTACCTGCGGATCGATCGCGTGATCAGCGCCGCCGAGATCGGCAACGTGCAGGCGATCCATCCGGGCTACGGCTTCCTCTCGGAAAACTCCCACTTTGCCGAGGTCTGCCGCTCGTGCGACATCGGCTTCATCGGTCCCACCCCCGAGGCGATGGAACGCGTCGGCGACAAGAACTCCGCCCGGGCCCTGGCCCGCGAGGCGGGCGTGCCCACCGTACCCGGCAGCGAAGGCCTGATCGCCAACGAGCAGGAGGCTGTCCGCATCGCCAAGGAGATCGGCTTCCCGGTGCTCCTCAAGGCCACGGCCGGCGGCGGCGGCAAGGGAATGCGCGTGGCCGCCAATGACCTGGCCCTGGCGAGTGCCTGGCAGCAGGCATCCGCCGAAGCCCAGGCAGCCTTCGGCAACGCGGGGATCTACATTGAGAAGTACATCGAGCGGCCGCGACACGTCGAGATCCAGATTCTCGGCGACCAGCACGGCAACGTGTTCCACCTCTGGGAGCGCGACTGCTCCACCCAGCGGCGACACCAGAAACTCATCGAGGAGAGCCCCTCGCCCCGCCTGCCGCAGGCGATCCGCCAGAAGATGGCCGACGCGGCCGTGCGGCTGGCGAAGACGGCCGGCTACTACTCGGCTGGCACCGTCGAGTTCATCGTCGATCAGCAGGACAACTTCTACTTCATCGAAGTGAACGCCCGAATCCAGGTGGAGCATCCCGTCAGCGAAATGGTGACCGGGATCGATCTGCTCAAGGCCCAGATCCGCGTGGCCGCGGGTGAAAAGCTCGACCTGAAGCAGGCCGACATCAAGCCCCGTGGTCACGCCATCGAGTGCCGGATCAACGCCGAGGATCCAGACGCCAACTTCCGCCCCTGCCCGGGCCGGATCGACCGCATCATTGCGCCGGGCGGCTTCGGCGTCCGCTGGGATTCCCACGCCACCACCGGCTACATCGTGCCCCCCTACTACGACTCGCTCGTCGGCAAGCTGATCGTGCACCAGCCGACCCGCAAGGAGGCGATCGCCACGATGATCCGCGCCCTCAAGGAGCTGCGGGTCGAGGGAATCAAGACGACCGTCCCGCTGCACCTGAAGGTGCTTTCCAATACCGCCTTCCACGAAGCCCAGGTAGACACCACCTTCGTGGAACGCATGCTCGCCGGCTGATCTTCCCAGGAGTCATCGATGTCCGAGTCCCTTGCCCGCCCCGACCGCGCCACCCATCATTTCCGCCGCGTCGCGATTCTCTTCGCCGGCGGCCCCGCCCCGGGCGCCAACGCCGTGATCTCGACCGCCGCCACGTCCTTCATGCGCGAGGGTACGGAGGTGATCGGCATGAAGCACGGCTACTCGTCGCTGGCCGACTTCACTCCCGCCAAGCCGCTCGTCGAGGGCCGCGACTACATCAAGATCACCCCCGAGTTCCTCAAGCGGACGCGGAGCGGCCAGGGCATCATGATCGGCACCGCCCGCACCAATCCCGGCAAGCACGTCTCGCACCCCAGCCACCTCGACGACGCCGAGCGGGTGCAGCCACTGAAAAACGCCTACGAAGGACTCCGCTCACTCGGTGTGGAGGCCCTGATCTCGATCGGCGGCGATGACACCCTCAAGACGGCCAATAAGTTCAAGCTCTACCAGGACCACCTTCCAGCCGACGCCAAGCGGATCCCGGTGGTCCATCTGCCGAAGACGATCGACAACGACTACATGGGGATCGACTTCACGTTCGGCTACTTCACGGCGGTGGACACGCTTGGCGGTGAGATCCGCAACCTCCTCTACGACGCGGAGGCGAGCCGTTCCTACTTCCTCTGCGAGACGATGGGCCGCAGCGCCGGCTGGCTCTCCTACGGGGCCGCGATCGCCGGCGAAGCCAGCCTGGTGATCAGCGTGGAAGACATCCACGGCAAGTATCGCGGCGAGGAAACCGTGGCCGACGCCGAGGGCCAGACAAAGATCAAGCCGGTGATGAACATCGACGCGGTGATTGGCCGGATCGTGAAGACGATGCGGGTCCGCGAGGAGCAGGAAGGCAAGCAGTATGGCGTGATCGTGATGGCCGAAGGCCTCGCCGAATACCTCCCCGCCAAGGCCCTCGAGGGGATCCCCCGCGATGACCACGGCCACATCTCGATCTCACACGTGCAGCTCGGCAAGATGTTCGCCAAGCTCGTGAGCGACGAGTTCAAGAAGCAGACGGGGCGATCGCGAAAAGTGGTGGGCCTGCAGCTGGGATACGAAGCTCGCTGCGCCAAGCCGCACGCCTTCGACGTGATGCTCGGCAGCCAGCTCGGCGTGGGCGGCTACCGGGCGCTCGCAGAACGCGGCCTCAACGGCGTGATGGTGAGCGTGTCGGGCCAGCTCGACCTCAACTACGTGCCGTTCGAGGAATTGGTCGACCCCAACACGCTGGTGACGGTGGTCCGCTACGTCGAGCGCGGCTGCGACTTCCACAAGCTCGCCCGGTTCCTCGAGACCTACGTCAACGAGTAAGCCGCATCGGTATTGCCCGTACAAGCCGACCGGCCGTAAGGCCACGGGCTTCTGTCTGTTGCGGGGTTCGGCCTCTCGTAGCACAGGTTTTCAACCTGTGGTTGTCCTCTGTCCCCGTAGCACAGGTTTTCAACCTGTTGTTGTCCTCTGTCCCCCGTAGCACAGGTTTTCAACCTGTGTGTCTTCCCGGCTGGCATTGGGCTCGCATGTGATTGCGAAAAGGGGACCAGCCGGCCGGCTGCGGTGCCGTAACGACTCGTGAGGATCAAGGATGACTCCTCCAAGGCGATCAGCCGCGCTTCTGCCCTTCGCAAAACCTCTGCCGATACCGCGACGGCGTCATCCCGAAGTGCTTGCGGAAACTGCGACTGAAGTAGTTGGCATCGGGCCAGCCGGCCATGGCGCCCACGTCCCCGATGGCGAGGTCGGCACGGCGGAGCAGCGTCGTGGCGACCTCCAGCCGGCGGCGTGTCAGATAGGCCATCGGGGGCAGGCCCACCGCGGCACGAAACAACCTGGAGAAATACGTCGGCTCCACCGCCGCCCGCGAGGCGAGCAGCGGCAGCGTCCAATCGTCCGCCGGCGCATCGTCGATGCACTTGAGCGCCAGCGCGACCGCCCGCTGGGCACGAACGTTCCCTACCGAAGTCGTTGGCGGCCGCGGTGTGTTTCGGGCCAGCAGGCTCAGAAGCTGGATCAGCAGGCCCACGTGATCACCAAAATGGCTGTGATGCTCGATTCGGGCCAGGTCACAGAGATCATCCAGCAGCCGGCGACAGGACGCGAAGTCCGCTGAGGGGAGTCGAAGCGCCACCATGCCGCGCTGACGGGGCGAGAGAGGCAGGGCCCAGAGCAGGTTGCCGAGATAGGGCTCATCCGCCATCCACCCGAGTTCCCTGCCGAGCAGGGCGGTGTCGAAGCAGCAGTTGTAGAGCGACAGCCCTCTTGCGTCAGCATAGCCATGCCACGCTCCTGGCCTGAAGAGATAGACGTCGCCGGCCGTGGGGCGAAACTCGCCGAGGACGGTCTGGTGCCGGCACGTGCCGGCGGCGATCACGGCGATTTCCACGAACTCGTGGTCGTGCACGCCGTAGTTGCCGTGGTTGGGGTTCCACTTGGCCACGATTCGCCGCACAGCTTGGTGGTACGACTTCCACGACAGCGGCGGATGCGGCACGTGCCGGGAGGTCCCGGATTTCAATTCTGTGCTAGTGGTCATCGATGGAATCCTAACACCCCCCAAAAACCGCTGCTACCGTTACCCGAGAGGTGTCGCGGGCAACCGGCCCGTCGGCAAGCGTGAGGAACTCCCAGTATGGATGTGGTGCGTGGTCGGGTTCGGGCCGCCCTGATCGGCGAGCAGCCGATGTTTTTCCAGCCGCTGGCCCACTGGCTGTCCAGCGAGCGGGGCATCGAGACGACGTTCATGGGAGGCCACGACTCCTGCCCCGTGGACCAGGTCCTCGCACTCGCTCCGGATGTGACGGTCGTGGACCAGCAGTCCGGCAATGGGTCCTTGGCCTCGATGGTGGCAGCGATCCGTGCGGGACTCCCCACGACCACAATCCTGCTCCTGGCCGAAAACGCGACCCCTGAGACCAGGGAGACCGCTGTCACGTCGGGGTGCGACGGCCTGGTTGCGAAGAACGGATCGGCTGAGAGCCTGGCGGTGGCGCTGCTCGCCGCCCGCAGCGACGCCGCCTCGGCCGCGGCCCATGCGACGAGCAACGTCGCCGCACCGGGACGGTCGCTGCGACTCACGGTCCGCGAGCGCGAGGTGCTCTATCTCCTCGCAGGCGGCACGAGTACGGCGGCCATCGGCCAGCGACTTCACATTGCCCGCAATACCGCCCGCGCCCACGTGCAGCGGGTGATCGAGAAGCTCGGCGCCCACTCGAAGCTCGAGGCCGTCGCCGTCGCCCGACGCACGGGACTCATCAACTCCTGAGACTCAGCCGAAAGACACCCATGCCACGCATGCCACGCCACCCCGCCGCCGAGATCGCAGCCTGCCGTACGCGGCCGATCGCATCCGCCGTCACCTCGCTGCTGCTCACCATGGCCGCATGCCTCGGGCCAGCGATCCACGCGACCGAGCCACCGGCCGACTCCGGGCAGCCTGCCGGCCCCGGTGGATACCGCCTGTTCGTCGGCATCGTCGGCAACCCCTCGGTACCCGACATTTCCTGGAGCGACGAGGAGCTGACGCAGATCAAGCAGCTCGGCGTCAACATGGTACAGCTGTCGATCGCCTGGGGCGGCAAGCCGGCGGGCGAGGTGCTGAATCTCGAGGACCTCAATGCCGAGCAGCGTGAGAAGTTCAAGTTCCGCATCGCGCAGGCGAAGAAGCACGGCCTGAAGACGATCGCCCACTTCGGGATTCCCCGAATGGTGAACTTCAACCCGGTGCGGCCGGCCTGCATCCTCGATCAGGCCGTCCAGGCCAAGTATCGAGATCTCCTCAAGGAGTTCATGGTCTCGTTCCCCGAGGTGGACGACGTGCTCGTCTACACGTTCGACCAGCAGGCGTGGCTGTGCAGCGAGTTCGGCCCCTGCCCTCGCTGCAGCGGCATTCCGCTCGACGCCCGCCTGCCGGGCTTTCTCAACATGCTCAACGAGACGATGCAGTCCGTGAGGCCGAACACCCGGCTGTGGTGGAAGCCGTGGGAGCTTTCCAAGGGGCAGGTGGTGGCGATCCTCGACGAGGTGAAGCCCGCCCACTTCGGACTTGTGCTCAACCCGTCGAGCAGCAACGAGGTCTATCCCTTCAATGACCGTTCGTTCAAGTCCGACCTCGGCGTACGGCGGCTCGTGCAGATGGCCGAGGAACGCGGCATCCCGGTGCTCGGCGAGTTCGACCACACCTTCTACAAGCCGCTCTACCTCTTCGAGGACTTCTTTCCCCGCCTGATCTACGAGCAGATGGTCGGCTGGAAGGAAATGAAGGGGATCGTCGGTGTGAAGGAGTACTACGGCTTCGCCCCATCGACGTTCTCCGTCAACGCCGCGATGCTCAAGGCGTGGATGCGGTCGCCTGACGCCGCGCTCGACACGCTGCTCGCGGAGATCGCGGCCCCCTACGGCGCGAACGCGGCGCCGCTGGTGATCCAGGCGTGGGAATACGTCGCCCGCTCCCTGGAAGCCTATCCGTGGGACACCACCTACCTGATCGGCCCGATGGGGCTCGACCGCCCCTGGGACGGCGGCCACGACTGGGAGCCGGTCACCATTCCCAACGGCACCTGGGACACTCCGATCTGGAAGGCCAATCGCAAGGGCAACTTCATGCTCACCGAAGAACACAAGGCGCACCCCTGGGTGTTCGAGGATGCCGGCCTGCGGCTCGAGGATTCCGCCGCACTGGGCTTCAAGGCGGTGGAACTCTACGACCAGGCGATCGCCGCCGGTGGCGACCGGCTCGACGATCTCCGCATCCAGCGGGAGATCGTCTTCAAGACGTCGCGGTCGCTGCGGGCCAAGGGGATTCATTTCCTGCTCACGCTCGCCGCCCAGGATGCCCGCATGGTGCAGCACGACGACAAG